>Ga0181520_10000276_pt1 | contig 114219 bp, 86 predicted proteins | sample PEATcosm2014_Bin_29_FD_132451 | JGI IMG/M metagenome (GOLD analysis project Ga0181520, IMG submission 132451) | Peatland microbial communities from MTU Mesocosm Facility, Houghton, MI, USA - PEATcosm2014_Bin02_30_metaG | ecosystem: Environmental > Terrestrial > Soil > Wetlands > Peat | place... | reverse complement strand
GTTCTCATACGGCATTCCATTGCCTAGCCTCGCCATTTTCCAAAAACCACCCCCCATCAACCAAAACCAAGATCCTATTTCTACGAAATCGCGTGCCAAACGCAAAGTGCGGAATGCACCCTGAAGATTAACGATCGGGTAATCGCGGTTGTTGTCCGATGTGGTGTCGGTTAGAGTATGGTTTCGTGGCCAGCGAGTCCTTCGCAACGCACGGGCTGCACCCGCCGAAGAGGGAAATCCGAACACTTTCTCGGAGTGTCCCGGCTACGGAAAGCAAGAAGCAGGGAACCTAGGTGGGTTTGACCGGTATGGAAAGGGAAAGACAGCATGAGTCCTTGGTTCTGGGCACGCGTTTCCTCTCTCCTCTCTGACTCCGCACCACAAGCGGAGGCCAGATGGAAATCCCTTGCTCGTGCTGCGGGCTGGAGAGGGAGGTCTTTTGTGGTTCTCTTCGGCCTCCTGCTCACAGTGGCAGTTGTGGGTTGCCGGCCGAAGACGCGTGAAATCGGAGCGGCCGAAGTTCCTGTCTTACCGGTAAGCCATCCCATCGAACGGGTCATCACCGACTATGTGGACTTTACCGGCCGGACTGACGCCGTCCAGTCGGTCAATATCATCGCTCGGGTCACCGGCTACCTGGTGCAGATGCCCTTCAAGGAAGGAGCGGAAGTCAAAGCCGGGGACCTCTTGTTTGTGATCGATCCACGCCCGTACCAAGCGCAGCTTGACCAGGCCAAGAGCCAGGTCAAGCTCAACCAGGCGCAACTTGAACTAGCGAAGACCACATTGGCACGCTACCAGGTTCTCGATAAGACGACACCCGGCGCTGTCAGCAAACAGTCGCTGGACCAGTATCAGGCGGCTGTCGTCGAAGCCGAGGCCCGCGTGGACGCCCAAAAGAAGAGCCTGGAGGTCTATAACTTAAACAAAGAGTTTACGCGCGTCATGTCCCCGATTGACGGCCAGGTGAGCCGCTATTACCTCACTCTCGGAAATCTGGTCAATCAGGATCAGACGCTCTTGACCACGATTATGTCGCTGGACCCGATTTATGCGTATTTTGACATGGATGAACGTACCTTGTTACAGATCCACAAAGCGATTTTGGAAGGCAAGATCACCGTGCCGGCGGACGGAGACATTCCGGTTTTTCTGGGATTGCAAAACGAGGACGGCTTCCCACATAAAGGAACGATCAACTTTGTCAACAATCATGTAAACTCCACGACGGGAAGTATCACGATGCGAGGCGTGTTCGCGAACCCCAAGTTGATTCCTGCGGCCAAGGTTTCGGGCGCAGTGGGATCGAAGACTTCGTCCACGGGGAAGGCGTCCACTCCAGGTGGCACGAACATTCGATGGTTTGTTTCTCGCCTATTGTCACCCGGCATGTTTGTGCGTGTCCGGTTGCCGATCGGCGAGCCGCACCCCGCGCTGCTGATCATCGATCGGGCCATTCAGTCAGATCAGGGACTCAAGTACGTTTACGTTCTGGACGGGCAGAATAAGGTCGAGACCCGTAGTATCAAGACGGGGCCCCTGCAGGAAGACGGCCTCCGCGTGGTGGACGGGGAAATCATGCGAGACGATTGGGTCATCGTGGGCGGGATACAGCAAGTACGCGCGCAAATGGAGATTAAGCCGGACCGAAGGCCGATGCCGTCCCTTGCCGGGCAATCCGAGGCCAGCCCGCAGGCAGCCGGCCGAGCAAAGCCCGGTCTCTCCCCAGCCGGAAAAGCAAAGGATTGAAGCGGTCTTCATGATCTCGCGATTCTTTATCGACCGCCCGATCTTCGCGACGGTGCTATCAGTCGTCATCACCTTGATCGGCGGGATCTCGCTCTTTTTCTTGCCGGTCGCACAATACCCGCGAATCACGCCACCCGGCGTGAACATATCGATCAGCTATCCTGGCGCTAGCGCCGAAGTCGTAGCGGACACGGTAGGTGCGCCGATTGAGCAACAGGTCAACGGCGTCGAGGGCATGCTCTACATGTCGTCGCAATCGGGCAACGACGGCACGTACTCATTGACGGTTACCTTCGATATCGGCACCGACCTGAACACGGCGGTGGTCAAGGTGCAGAACCGCGTGGCGCTGGCCATGCCGCAGTTGCCGATCGAGGTCCAAAACCAGGGAATCACGATCCGCAAGAAGACGCCCGACATCCTGATGATCGTGAACTTTTTCTCCCCCAACGGACGCTACGACGACGTCTACCTCAGCAACTACGCCACGATCCACGTTCGGGACGAGCTATTGCGCGTGCCCGGGGTATCGGACATCACCTACCAGGGTCAACGTGACTACAGCATCCGCTGTTGGCTTAATCCGCAGAAGATGGCGGCGTGCAGCATTACCGCGGTGGATGTCGCCAACGCGATCGGCAACCAGAACCTGGATGCGCCGGCGGGTTGGATCGGAAAACCGCCTGTTTACGCGAGGCAGGCCTTTGAACTGCCAATCAACACGTTAGGTCGCCTCAGCACGCCGGAGCAGTTCGGCGACATCATCGTTAAAGCCAGTGTAAGCGCTCTGCCTCCATCGTCCCGCACGGCCCTGACACCGCCCCAAGGCAATTTTGGCTTGCCGAATTCTGCCGCGGCCGGACTCCCCGCTACCACGGCATCCGGTGCGGCAGCGGGCGGTGGCACAGCGAGCGGTTCCACCAGCGACTCGCTCTCGACAACGAGCGAATCAGCCTCGGGCACGTCAACCGATGGCACCGCAACGACCGGTGATACCACAACGACCGGCGGCACCGCCACGGGCGGCGCGACCACGGGCGGTGGCGCGACAACGACCGGCGGCGCGACATCGGGCGGAGGCGGCTCGACGGGGGGAGGTGGAATGACGGGTGGTGCAGCGTCGGGAGGCGCGGGAGCTACTTCGACAAACGGTTCCACGACCGCGGTCATCGGGGCAAGCAACGGCGTAACACCGGATCGCGGTCCCGGCCAGCCATCATTCGGCATCGTTCGCCTTCGGGACGTGGCCCGCATCGAACTGGGGGCGCAAAATTACAATGCATCGTGCAGCTTTGACGGGCGTCCGTCCGTGGGGCTCAGCGTCTACCAGCGCCCCGACACCAACGCGCTGGAAGTGGCCGACGCAGTGCGCACGAAAATGGAGGAGTTAAGGACCCGCTTCCCGGACGGACTGGATTTTGAAATCGGCTACGATACGACGCCGTACATTCGCGAATCGGTTCAGGACGTAGTGATCACTATGTTGGAGGCCGTGGCGCTGGTCGGTCTGGTGGTGCTGATCTTCCTCCAGGACTGGAAAGCAATGATTTTGCCGATGATCGACGTACCCGTGTCCATCATCGGCACTTTCGCTGTCATGGCCGCCATGGGCTTCAGTTTGAACAACATCTCGCTGTTCGGACTGGTGCTGGCCATCGGCATTGTCGTGGACGATGCCATCGTCGTACTGGAAAACATCGAGCGGATGCTCGCCCGAGGCCATGACGTTCGCACGGCCACCATCAAGGCCATGGAGGAAGTGACGGGGCCTATCGTCGCGGTGGCTTTGGTGCTGTGCGCGGTTTTTGTGCCGTGTGCGTTTCTCAGCGGAATCACGGGCCAATTTTTTCGGCAGTTTGCCTTGACGATTTCCGTCTCCACGGTCATTTCCGCGATCAATGCGATTACCATGACCCCGTCACGGGCCGTTCTGATTTTTAAGACCGAAGAGGGACATACGGCCCACGAACTCCGCCGTGAAGCCCTGCCGTGGTGGATCTTCGGCGTCGCGGGAGGACTGCTCACGGTTTGGTTGGAGCGAGAATTTCTGGCCGGCAGTTTTGGCCTGCCCGCGCCAGGGGTGGCGGGGGGCTCCGCCGGCGCTGGAGCTTGGCTGCCTTGGATCCTGACGGCTGTTTTCTTCCTTCCCGGCGGCCTGGTCGGCGGCGCCCTCGGTTGGTTGATCATCGGGCGCGTGAACCCCGTGCTCGGCTGGTTGTTTCGGAAATTCAACCACTACTTTGACCGGATGTCCTCGGGCTATGCTTTTTCAGTCGGCGGATTGTTGCGTGTCTGCATCGTCGTATTGGTGGTCTATGGTGGGTTGCTGGCGCTGACCTACGGGGTGTTTCAAAGGACCCCGACCGGATTCATTCCGCAACAGGACCAAGGCCGGCTCATCGCGAACATCCAACTGCCCGACTCGGCGTCCTTGGAGCGAACCGAAGCGGTCGTCGCCAAGATTGAAAAGATCGCGCGGGGCGACCCCCACGACCGCGAACACTACCCTGGCATTCGGGGCATAGCGCACACGGTGGCCTTCGCGGGCAATTCGTTTCTGTTGCAAGCGAACAGCCCGAATTTCGCCTCGATGTTCATCGTCCTTGACGCCTTCGATAGGCGGCAAAAACCGGAGCTGCGCGATACCGCGATCATGAACAGCCTCAGCAAAGCCTGTGCCGAGAAGGTCCAGGAGGCCCAGTTCACGGTGCTGGGGGCGTCTCCGATCCCGGGCCTCGGCACCGCCGGCGGATTCAAGTTCATCGTCGAGGACCGCGGCGACCTCGGTTTGGCGGCCTTGCAGCAGCAGACCGACGGCCTAGTCCAAAAACTGCAGAAGGTTCCCGGCCTGAGCCGGGTGACGACACAGTTCCGCTCCAAGACGCCGCAGCTCTTCCTCGACATCGACCGGGACAAGGCCGCATCCCTGGGTGTGTCGTTAGACGACGTGAATCAGACGTTGGATATTTTCATGGGCTCGCGCTACGTCAACAGTTTCAACGATTTCGGCCGTCACTGGCAGGTCACAGTCCAAGCGGACGGAACCTATCGCAACCAACTGGAAGACCTCAACCTGTTCCAAGTTCGAAACGGGTTTGGACAGATGGTTCTACTGGGTACCATGGTTCACCCGCGGGAGATCGCCGGCCCGATTGCCGTCGCGCGTTATAACCTTTACACGGCAGCCTCCGTCAGCGGCAACATCCAAACCGGCACCAGCACGGGCGATGCTATCAAGACCATCGACAGAATAGCCTCCGAAACCTTGCCCCTTTCCATGAAAGCGGACTGGACTGAGCTCATGTTCATGCAGAAGCGAGTGGGCGACACGTCGATTTACGTCTTCTTCCTGGCCATCGTCAGTGTGTTCCTCGCCTTGTCGGCGCTCTACGAGAGCTGGTCGCTGCCGCTGGCGGTCATCCTGGTCGTGCCGTTGTGCTTACTCTGTTCCGTCGCCGGCGTTCTGTTCACGGAGCGGGACGTCAACATCTTCGTGCAGATCGGCCTGGTCGTGCTGGTCGGGCTGGCGTGCAAGAATGCGATCCTCGTGGTCGAGTATGCCAAGCAGTTGCACCTGGAGGGCCGCTCGGCATTCGAGGCCACGAAGGAAGCCTCGCGGCTCCGCCTGCGGCCGATCCTCATGACATCGTTCGCGTTCATATTCGGAGTCATCCCTTTGATGATCGCGTCCGGAGCCGGGGCGGAGATGCGCCGGTCACTGGGGATTGCCGTCTTCAGCGGCATGTTCGGCGTGACGTTGTTCGGCATCTTCCTGACGCCGGTGTTCTTCTACGTCATTATCGGGCTTGGTGAGTCCCGCCTGTTCGCTTCCGCCGCTTCCCGGTGGATTGTCTCCTGCTTTCTGGGAGGCCTCCTCGGGTTGGCGGGTGGCTTCTTGCTGGGGAAACTCGGCGTTGTTCTTCTTCCCTGGTCGGCCGTGGTTGGCGCTTGCGCTGGCGTGCTCATGGTGCTGGCGATTCTGGAGATTCATAGGCGAATAAAGCCCAAAGCGGCCGCACCCGCTTCAGACCTTTCTTCTCCTCCTCCCCCCTTGGAATCCGATGGAGGACCGCACACATGATCCGCTTCTTTATCGATCGTCCCATCTTCTCCACGGTAATATCCGTCGTTTTCGTGTTGGCGGGGGGAGTGGCCGTGTTCACGCTGCCCATGGCCCAGTACCCGGAGGTCACGCCGCCGACCGTGCTCGTGACGGCCCTCTATCCGGGCGGCAACGCCTTTACCGTGCAAGACACCGTGGCGGCGCCGATCGAGGAGCAGGTAAGCGGCGTCGAGAACATGGCCTACATGTCGTCTCGCTGCACCAACGACGGCGCCTACAACCTGACCGTGACCTTCAAGCTGGGCACGGACTCGGACATGGCCCAGGTGCTGGTGCAGAACCGCGTGTCGCTGGCGCTTCCCGTCATTCCTGCCCTGGTTCAAAACGAGGGCATCAATGTCAAAAAGATGTCCCCGAATACGCTGATGATCGTGAACCTGATTTCGCCGAACGGCAAATACGACGACCTTCGGCTGAGCAACTATGCCACGGTAAACGTCAAAGACGAGCTATGCCGGCTTCCCGGTGTCGCCGGTATAACCTACCTCGGTCAACGCGACTACAGCCTGCGAGTTTGGCTCGACGCGGACAAGATGGCGGCGCTGCACCTGAGCGCCATGGACGTGGTCGCGGCCATCAGCCAGCAGAACGTCCAAATTGCCGCCGGTCAAATCGGCCAGCAACCGGTCCCTAAGGGCCAGCAATTCCAGTTGACCATCAACACGCTGGGGCGGCTGACGGACCCGGAGCAGTTCGCCAACATCATTCTCAAGGCCGATCTAAGCAACCCGCAGGGGCCGACTTCCACGGCCTCCACGGCCAGTCAAGGAGGACAGGGCAGTTCCACCGGCGCGGCTGGTCCATCGTCGCCGGTTACGGGCATCGTCCGGCTGCGCGACGTGGCGCGCGTCGAACAGGGGTCACAACAATACGACCAATCCTGCACCCTGGACGGCAAGCCATCCGTCGCGCTCTCCATCTACCAGCTTCCCGGCTCCAACGCCCTGGAAACGGCGGCCGGCGTGTATGCCAAGATGAAGGATCTGAAGACCCGATTTCCGGAGGGCTTGGACTATAAAATCGTTTATGACACAACACCCTTCATCCGCGAGTCCGTCAACGAGGTCTTTTACACATTGCGCGATGCGGTCCTCCTGGTCGCCATCGTCGTCCTCTTATTTCTCCAGGACTGGAAGGCGATGATCCTGCCGATGATCGACGTGCCCGTCTCCTTGATCGGCACGTTCGCGATCATGGCGGCGATGGGATTCACGCTCAACAACCTGACGTTGTTCGGCCTGGTGCTGGCCATCGGCATTGTCGTCGACGATGCCATCGTCGTACTGGAAAACATCGAGCGGCTGATCGCCACCGGCCTTGATGCCCGCACGGCGACCATCAAGGCGATGGAGGAAATCACCGGTCCGGTCCTGGCCATCACCTTGGTGCTTAGCTCGGTGTTCATTCCATGTTGTTTTCTGGGAGGCGTCAGCGGGCAGTTCTTCCGCCAGTTCGCGGTGACGATTTCCGTCTCGACCATCATCTCAGCCGTCAATGCCCTTACCATGACCCCATCCCGTGCCGTGGTGATCTTCCGGACCGAGGAGGGCGAGCAACATGGACACCGCCGCGAGGCCTTGCCATGGTGGATTTTCGCCATCTTGGGTGGAATATTCACGTATAACGTGGTGCCGGAGATCCTTGCCGGTAAGTTTGACCTGAACGCAGCGTTGGGCGGGCAAAACAACACGGTCCCGAGTTGGCTGATTGGCGCAATCGTGAGTGCAGTCTACATCTGCCCGGGCATGTTGGTAGGCGGGGTGGTGGGCTGGATCATCATCCGCCCCGTAAATGCCGTGCTGGGCTTCTTGTTCGGAGGCTTTAACCGCTGGTTCGACTGCATGACGGCACTCTATGGGCGGGCCGTCGGCCGAACGCTGCGACTGAGTGTCATGATTCTCATGATCTACGTCGGGCTTCTCGGTATGACATACTGGCAATTTCAGCGCACGCCCACGGGCTTTATTCCGCAGCAGGACAAGGGGTATCTCCTGCTCAACGTGCAGTTACCGGATTCCGCCTCCGTAGAGCGCACGCAGCGCGCGATCGCTCACATTGAACGAATGGCTCACGAGATGCCGGGTGTCGAGCACACGGTCGGCCTTTCCGGCCAGTCGTTGATTTTGAACGCCAACGCGCCCAACTTGGGCTCAATGTACATTCTCCTGAAGCCCTTCGATGAGCGGCATGACCCGAAGCTGAAGGCCGATGTGATTGCCAAGTCGCTGCAAGAACGTTGTCACGAGGAAGTGCGGGGGGCAACTGTCGCCGCGTTCGGCGCGCCCCCGATCGACGGCTTGGGTACGACCGGCGGCTTCAAGCTGATCGTCGAGGATCGGGGCAATCTGGGCCTTGATCAATTACAGCGGTTCAGTGAGAGAATCGTCGCGCGCGGCGGCAACACCGACGGACTCAGAGACCTTTTCAACAGTTCCGGGGCCAACACACCGTGGCTGTACCTGGAGATCGACCGAACCAAGTGCATGTTTCATGGCGTGCAGGTCAGCGACATTTTCAACACCTTGCAGGTCTACTTGGGTTCCTACTACGTGAACAATTTCAATCAATACGGCCGAACCTGGCAGGTGAACATCCAGGCTGATCCAAGATTCCGATGCGACGTCTCGGCCATTCGGCAACTTCAAGTACGCAATAGTCTGGGAGAAATGGTTCGCTTGGGCACGCTGCTCGACGTGCGCGACACGAGCGGTCCGGTGATGATCATGCGTTACAACATGTACTCGGCGGCGGCCGTCAACGCGGACGCAGCGCCAGGCACGAGTTCCGGCCAAGCGGTTTCCTTGATGCAAAAGATCGCCGATAAGGAACTGCCGCGATCGATGGCGACGGAGTGGACCGACCTGGCGTTTTTGCAACTCCAGGCCGGCAACTCGGCGATGTACTTCTTCTTTCTGGCCGTGGTCTTTGTGTTCTTGGTGCTGGCGGCCCAGTACGAGAGCTGGTCGCTGCCGCTGGCCGTGATCCTGGTCGTGCCGATGTGTCTGTTCTGCTCGGTCATAGGTTTGCAGGCGGCCGGCATGGAAATAAACATTTTCACACAGATCGGTTTCGTGGTTCTGGTAGGCTTAGCTAGTAAGAATGCGATCCTCATTGTCGAGTTCGCCAAGCAACAACAGGAAATGGGAGTGCCACGCCGACAGGCGGTTCAGGAAGCGTGTCGCTTGAGGCTACGGCCAATCTTGATGACGTCCTTCGCTTTCATTCTCGGAGTAGTGCCGCTGGTGATCGCCCAGGGCGCCGGCGCAGAGATGCGGAGGGCACTGGGTGTAGCCGTATTCAGCGGCATGCTCGGCGTGACGTTCTTCGGCGTCTTCCTGACGCCGGTGTTTTTCTACGTGATTCAGTGGTTCAGCAAGCCGCGAGTTGCCCCCTCTCCCTCGGGGAAGGAGACTGCCAACGTCCCCTCTCCCTCCGGGAGAGGGCAGGGTGAGGGCGAACGATCGAAAGACTCGCAATGAGGTCGGTTTTTTAGCGGCCGGTGGCCCGCCGGCCAAAGGGGCGAAGCGCCGTTGGGGCGGCAGTTGAACTGCCGCCCCGCTGTGGCAACGGGGATGGCAGTACAACTGCCATCCCAACGCCGCGTACAACTGCCATCCCAACGCCGCGTGGACGCGACGGCTAAACATGCATTGCTTTCCCGGTGTTCAGCGTCGGTTTTCCCGTTGCATCTCCACAAACGGCGTAACCTGCACGCCCCCGGCCGTAATCCGCACGGCGATGGCACCGCAATCGTAAGTGTGCAGCACGCGGGCGCCCAGGGCTCGATAAGGGGCCGCCACCTCCGGCGAGTCCCAACGGCCGTCGCCGCTAATAATGACGCAGCGGGGCATACACCACTTGGCCAACTCGGGCGAATGGCACTGTCCTCTTAAAACCACACAGTTGACCTAAGCCACATTCTGCAAAAGAGTTTCGAGACTCCAAAGATTTTCTGCCAAACCGGCTGCCATCGCGGGCGACACCTTGCCCTTAAAGGCCATGTTGGATCGGCAGAAGTTGTACCAGCAGACGAATAGGGCAACTGCGGCCTCGTGGTGGGCCGGGCTTTTGCTGTGGGCGTTGGTCAGCCGCGTGAATCGTCGCATGTGCATTCGCACCGATAGGTTGAACCGCTCGGCGTAGCTGGTGGAAATCTTGTCTTCGTCAGGGTGCCCCATGCGGACGACTTTCTCGATGCCTATTATGTTGGCCGGGCTGTAGCGCCCAGCGGATTGTGAGGCGGCGAATATCTTGACCAGTTGGGCAAAGTCAACCCGGCTGCCCATAGCGAACGGAACGCCGTAGGTGTAGAGCCGCAAGCCATCGGCTGTGACCTGGCAACGGCCAGCAGTCGCCTTGTTCACGTCGGCCAGAAAACGCTCGCACGGCGATTCATTGCGTTGCCCTACCGTGTGGGCAAGGATCAGTTTAGAATCGGCGTCGATGGCAAGCCAGGTCCAAGAGTCGCCTACCTCATCTGTTCGGCCAAGTCGCAGCCTCGTCTTGGCTTTCATAGCGATGAACGACCAGATTTCGTCCAGCTCGATCGTCTTGGCCGGAACGTCCCGAATTGCGTCTTTCAGGAACGCCTCGCACTTCCGGCCGATCAGCAAAACCAAATCGCAAATCGTGTCACGCTTGACGTGGGTGATTCGCTCACAAGCCCGGATGCTCATTCCCTCCAAGAGCATCCCGAGGATCTGGACGGCCTTGTCCATGCTGATCCGCATATCGTCCAAGGGGCGGCGGTATTCGTTGCTGGTGAACGTGGCGCCGCACAAGCAGCACTTCCACCGCTGGTTGCCATGTCGATCTTTGCCATGCTTCTTACGATCGGTGTGGGCACAAGCTATCATCGAACCGGCCTTTCAAACTGCGGCCGGTCGGCATAAAATACCGTTGTCCAGACAGGTATTCGGGCCGACGGCCTGGGTACAGTCTAGCCCCGTCGGTGTTGACGCATCGGCGGGGTTTTCTGTTGGTGTTCATTCCTCAACCTCTGTCATTTATTATACCCATAATAAATCTGGCGTCAAGTGGTTTGCACGCCTTGACGAAAGATTTTTTATGGGTATACTTAAAGCACTATGGCAGAACGCGGAAGACCCCCAAAACAGGTTAGCGAACGCAAGACGGCCAGCATGAAGATCCCCTTGACTGAAGAGGAAAAGGGGATGATCGAGCATGCCGCTAACGGGGACGGCGCCAAGCCGGTTACATGGGCTCGGGAAGTCTTGTTGCGGGCCGCGAATCGAAGGAAGTAACGAGAGGTTGCCTTGTCACGGAAAAACCGCTTGACAGAGGGGTATGGTCTAAGCTAAGATTCAAAAACGGAAGACGTAGGAGTTGAACCTCATCGGCGTTAGCCGAGCCCTACGGCGGGTTATAAATCCGCTGCGCCAGCCAAGACGCGGGACGTCTTCCTGTCTCAAAAGTGGTCGCCTTGCCCCGGCGGGAACTCGGGCTGCAATCCAGAGCCCCGCCGGGACTTGGCCCGTTAGCCTTCTTCGCCCCGCCCTACGGCGACCGCCTTAAACGGGGCTTGGGCGTCTTCTCATGTCATCCTCCTTGCGGTGCACTCCTACTTTAATGTGATGCCCCCTTTGCTGGACGGCGGAACGATCCATCCGCGTTTTCTACGAGCTTACCCTTCTTTTTGAGGGTGTATAGCGTGGTTTGCAATATATGGCGCGGATTTCCAGCGTCAGTATCAATCTTGAGTGATAGAAGCTTGTCGCGAGAAACAGTTCCTTCGGCATCAATTAATGCGAAGATTGCAGCAGTCGCCTTAGGCTTACCCTTCGAGGGGGTGTCGACTGCGGTAGGTAGCGCCCCTTCCTTTCCGCCATCACCATTGCGATTTACGCGACCAGCATCAGCAAGGATCTCTTCCAATACCTTAATAGTAGACGCGTTTTGAGCGACCGTTTGCTCGCAGTCCGCAATTGTTCGCAGGGCAGCTTCCCGTTCAGCGCGAGCTGATTCGCTCTCCTCTTGTAGATGTGCAAGCCGGGAACGCACGAGGTCTAACATTGCCTTGGCCATAAAAACCTCCTTATCCCTAAATCTAAACCATGACCTGCAATCTGTCAATTACTTCTTGCGGGGGGCATGCAGCAATTATAGCGATTCTGCTAGCTAGTTGCAAGCGTTTCCGGGAGGAAACGCGGTCGCGTTGCGTCAACATGGCGGCAAGAAAACCGAAGCATTATTTGGCGAGCGTCAAACTGTACCACTCCCCACCGGTCGCGGATACGTCGGTCTACACTATACTGTGGACATGCAACCGGACATTCCAGCGTCTTGTTTTCTTCCTATTGACAAGGTAGAATAGATCAGGTAAGCTACGTTCCGTAGCTCACCTGATCCTGCTTCACGATTACACAACCAGTTTAAGTTACACATCTTACATCGCCACTATGGCGGCGGAGGGGAACGCCATGGTCGAGACACTGAGTCGGACAGCAAATGGGACAATGGAGCGGACATACGTTGGGACACATCCATGGATAAACTTTACACTAAATCTCAAGCACGCCCCACTTGAGTTTTGGATGGACCTGGGGGCAATTCAATCCAAGATCGAGCATGTCGCAAATGCTCTTTTGCCGCCAGAGGTTGCAAGAAAACTTCAATTGCTATATCTGGCAAAGGGTGTTCATGCAACAACAGCCATAGAAGGCAACACACTATCCGAAGAAGAAGTTCGTGATCGCATCGACAAGAAAACGACATTGCCAGAGTCCAAGTCGTACCTTGGACAGGAAATTGATAACATTGTCAAGGCATGCAACGCTATTTGGAATCAAATATTCAATGGGAAGGACACTTCTTTAAGTCTGACGAGAATCAAGGCGTTTAATCGCTTGATTCTTGACGGATTGCCACTAGAGAAAGAGGTTGTTCCCGGAAAAATTCGTCGCCATTCGGTTGGAGTGGCAAATTATCGGGGTGCGCCATGGAAGGACTGTGATTTTCTTGTGGAACGGCTGTGCGAATGGCTTAACGCAGAGTTCTCGGCGCCGCACGCAGAATTGACCACGGGCTTCTCAGTTTTGCGAGCGATCATGGCTCATTTGTACATTGCTTGGATTCACCCATTTGGTGATGGCAACGGACGCACGGCACGGTTGGTTGAGTTTCAGATCCTCTTGTCCGGCCGAGTTCCTACAATTGCCGCTCATCTACTAAGCAACTTCTACAATCAAACGCGACTAGATTACTACCGAAGTCTAGAAGCCGCTCGATCGCAAGATGGCCCGCTGAAGTTTTTGATGTATGCCATGCGAGGTTTGCGCGATTCTCTCGACGAACAGATAAAACGAATCCGCGTGCATCAATGGGATGTTGCGTGGAGAGATTATGTATATCGCGAATTCCGTGGCAAGAGAGGTGATGCAGTTGAACGACGTCGCCTATTGGCATTGGAACTAGCTAATTCAGATCAATGTCTAGTGCCCATAAGGAAATTGCCTAGAATAACCGCAGAATTAGCCGAACTGTATGCACACAAGACCATTAAAACATTAACCCGGGATGTGCATGAGTTAGAACAAATGAAGTTGGTGGTTCGAGAAGGAAAGGACTGCCGTGTGAATGGGGCGATTCTTTCCGAGCTGCTATCGCCGCGGAAGGAAAACATGGTTAACACAGAATCCGCGCCGACATAGGACAACTAGCGTTCATTATCGACCAGCCCGCGCCGCCCACATCCCTTCCGTTTCTCGAAACCTACGGTCCTTACGCAGCACGACCCCTACCGCTGCCCGTAGGTTTTTCGCCGTCATCGTCGTCTGATAGCCCGCCTCCAGCATGGCCACTGTCAATTCTGCCGTCCTGAGCGGCTGCCGCTCCGCGAGAACCTTGGCGACAACCTCGGGCAAGGTCATATCCTCGAACGGTAAGGGCTCCACGGCAATGCCCACGCGAACGTAGACGGCCGGCGTAGTGTTCTGAGACTTCTTTACCCTGCGAACCAGGCCGCGGTCCCGTAGCCGCGAGATATGGCTGTCGATAGACCGCTTCCGCCAGTTGCGGCGCGGGTCCAACGCTTCCAGGCCCGCGATAACGTCCTGGGTGGTGAAAGTCCGATCCGTGGGCAGAATGGAGTCGATGCACGCTGCGATCGTCTTGTGGCTCGACAGGTCACGGCCGAGCAAGTCTTGCTCCAGGGCGGCGATGCGGGCCAAGGTCGCTTCATACGCTCCCTTGGCCTCGTAGACGGCCTTGTCTCGCTTCTCTCGTGCCAGCCGGCGCATTTCGTTGAACACTTCCATGCCCATCAGTTTACGCCGTCGCCAGCGGCCGGCAAGCGGCGCCTCCGGTGTGTGGTTTTAAGGGGACAGTGCCGGGCGAATGGCTCTGCCGGCTGCCGTGATGGGGGGCCAAGAGCACGTCGCAACGCCGCGGCTCCTCGGCCAGCAAATCGTCGAGCCCCGGCGATTCCAGATCGCCTGGCAGGAGAATCTCGCGGCCGCAATAATCCACTGCCAGCACGACGCTATTCGCGTTGTCCGATCCCAGCACTCCGAACCGCGGCGGATGCAGCACCTCGATCGCCGGGCCGCCGCCGGTGCGAAGTCGATCGCCGGAGCGCACCTCGCGGACGGCAATCCGATGCCGCTCGATGGCCTTCTTCAGTTCGGCGACCGCCTCGTTCTTTTTCTGGAACATGAGCGAGGAAACGTAGACCGCGCCCACCGAAAACTTGTCCAAAAGCCCCGGCAGGGCGTTGTAGTGATCGAGATCGGGATGCGAGAGGACGACCGCGTCGAGCCGGCGCATGCCACGCTGCCAGAGGCACTCGGCGATCGTGCGCGAGCCGATCGTCGGGGCGCCGGACTGGCCGGCATCGTAGAGGATCGTCTGGCCCGAGGGCAACTCCAAGAGCACCGCGCAGCCGTGGCCCATGCTGAGGAAGGTGCAATCGAGCCGATCGTGGTGGCGGGGCCAGGTGGCGGCGCCAAATCCGACCGTGATCCACAGGGCCAGCAGGGCAGTAAACCACCGGCGGGGCGGCCGCATCTGGGGAAACGCCGCCCACAGCCCCAGCGTGCCATAAAGCCCCCACAACCACCAGTCGGCCGGACCGGGCGTCCAAAAATGACTGCCGGGAACCTGCCGTGCGGCTGCCACGGCGCACTCCAGGAACCAAAAACTCCAGTTGCAGATTCCCCCGCAAAAAGCTGCCAACGGCGGTATCATGGCGCCCGTTACCAACAGGACCGCGCCGGCAACAAGCCCTCCGGCCATCGGCAACCAGATGAGCGTGTTGAGCACCACGGCGGCGGGCGTGCAGAGATGGAAGCGGGCCATCACCAACGGCATCGTCAGCAGCCAAATCGTCGCACTGACCAGCGTGAAGTGCCTTAGACCGCGTCTTGCCATCCAGAACATTCGCGCCGGCCAGTTCAGATTCTCGGCGATCAGACGTTCCAAAGTGTGCTCTTCGGGGGAAAGAATCCAGCTTGGCGCAAACCACATCAAGCCGGCCACCGAGAGGAACGAAAGTTGCGCGCCGACGTGAAACAGATCGTTCGGATTGACGGCCAGCACGACCAGCGCCGCAGCGGCCAGCGAATTGAGCGACAGGGGGCGGCGGCCCGAATAGGCGGCCGCACATGCCACGAGCACTAGCACTGTCGCCCGCAGCATGGGCGGCCGCGCGTCGACTATGAACATGTAAAGGAGCGCCGCCGCGGCAACCAGCGCCGGCGCCCAGCCGGGCGGCAAGGGCAAACGGCGCACGGTCCAGAAAAGCGCGCCGGCCAAAATGCCCAGATGCAAGCCGGCAATGACCAGCAAGTGGATGGTGCCGGTGGCCATGAAGTTTTCGGTCCGGCCGGCTTCGATTTCTTCCCGCTGACCCAAGAGAACCGCCTCGGCCATCTCGGCACATTGGGGATCGAGATACCGCTCCAGCAGCCGATCGCTGCGGGCCCGCACCTGGTCCAAGAGCGCGGAAAAACCGAACCACGCTCCCGGCCGGATCACCGAAATGCACGGCGAGACTTCGGCCAGCAAACGGCTGTGAACGCCCTCGGCACGCAGTTGAGCCGCGGAATCGAACGCGCCCGGATTGTGTGGAGGGGCGGGGGCCGAAAGACGCACAAAGCAACGGAGCCGATCGCCCGCGTGGACCTCCGGCGGCGGGCCGCGGACCTCGATCATGGCCCGGCCCGAGGCCGGCCGCCAGCTTGCCCCGTCGCGTATGGCCACCACGTCCACTTCGAGTCGGCTGTGTTCGGTCGGCGGGAGCATCTGCATCGGATCGAAGCCCGGCGTGGGAAAACGGCGGGGCATCCGCACGGCGACCGCTTCGATGCAGGCCGGCTGGGGCTTGACGCGGGCATAGCGTCCCAATTCGTCGCCGGCCAGCAGATACCAGCGGCAGTGATGCCAGGCGGCGGCCGTGGCAGCGATGGCCAAATACAAGACGAGGCTGCCCAGCAGAGGCCATTGCCGCCGCCACGCCAAGAGCCAGCCGGCCACGCCGCCGGCGGTCATCGCCCCCCACACCCCCAAAGGCAGCGGCCAAACCCGATCGAGTAGGATGCCCGCCGCGGCGGCCGTCAAAACGATCACCAACGGCTGATAGCGTGCCGAGGGCGAAGAAGGCGCATTGGACACAGTGGCCGACATACGCAGCATTTTGCCGGCGGAGTGGCATGACGACAAGCCGGCTGATCTTGACGGGCAGCCACGGTTCATCCTATCATCCCCCACGTGGAGGATGACGAGGCAGAGACGATGCCCTGCGAAGCGGCAAGCCGAAGAAACTATGTCTCCATTGCTAATCCCTAGCCCTTAGCCCCTGTCCCATGATCCTGCGCTACCTGATTATTCCCGATCCCCACTTGCGCCGAGCGGTGACGCTGTGGATCGTGTTGGCCGTTGCCGTGACCGTCAAACTGGGGTGCTTTAGCGACAACTTCTCGGTCTACCGCATGTTCGCCGGCGGGGCACGGCACTGGTGGCACAACCAGTCGCTCTATGCCAGCTACACGATCAGCGAGGGGTTGGACGGTTTTCGCTATTCGCCTGCCTTTGCCGTGGCGATTACGCCATTTGTCTGTCTGCCCGGCGCTTTGGGGCCGATTGCTTGGAGTTTGCTCAGCATCGGGCTGCTGGGTTGGGCGATGCACGTTTTGGTACGCGACGTGCTGCCGGGCCGCTGGTCGACGGAGCACGAGGCGCGGTTCTTGATCTTGACGCTGCTGGCCTCCGCCGTGGGCATCTGGTCGCTGCAGAGCAATGCCCTGGTGACGGCGCTGTTGGTTTTGGGGTTGGCGGCCGGGCTGCGGCAACAATGGTGGAAGGCCGCGCTGTTTCTGGCCGTGCCGGTGTTCATCAAGCTCTGGCCGATGGCGCTGGTGCTGCTGCTGATCGTTTATTGGCCGCGGCAACTGCTCGGCCGCTTCGCGGCGGTTTGCCTGGCGCTCGTGTTGTTTCCCTATCTGACTCGGCCGCCGCAGATCGTCGTGTGGCAGTACCGCGAGTGGTACCTGAGCCTGACCGGTCCGTTGCTGCAGGGGCGTTGGCCCGGCTACCGCGACGCGTGGACGATTTGGGAGGAGGTCTGCCGGCTCCTCGCCCATAAGCCGGATCAGGCCCTTTATGAGCATCTTTACGCGGCGCTAAGCCTGGTGACGGCCCTTGGCGTGCTCGCCTGGTGTCTGTGGCAGGGGCGCCGGTTGGCCGGAAAGACCGCCGAAAACAGTCGTGGTCACTTGCTGATGCTGATCCTCTCGATGTGGTCTTCCTGGCAGTTGCTCTTCGGGCCGGGCACGGAACAACTCACCTATGGCCTGATTGCACCCGCGGCAAGCTGGGCCGTCTTGGTGAGCATCGCCGAGCGGCGGGCCATCTGGCTGACGTGCACGGCCTGGGCCATGGTAACGTTCTTGCCTTCGGGCGACATCGAACGGAGCCTGCTCAGTATTTTCCCCCTTGCGAGAGGGCTCTTGCCGTTGGGCGTGGTGATCTTCATCGCGTGGCTCCTCTGGCACGAGCGCGGCGCAGCAAGTTGCCCCGCTTTCGCGGCGGACGAAGGAGCGGTATCTTCCCCGGCCTGACGGCCCGATGGACGCCGCTTGGCCGGTGGCACGCCGACCGTGCCGCCGCATAACCGGCATGATCGCTACGGCTCGCCCTCGGTTGACTTTCGGCAACGCTGTCCTATATTTGCCGGTCCTTCCCTTACCTCCCGCCCAAAACTCCCATGTTCGCCGCCCTTACTCCCTTCCAGCAACCGCAGCCGGCGCCGGTTGTGGCCGATTGCCAGTGCCGCGTGTTGATTATTGACGACGACGATACGCTTTCCGAAGTCCTCAGTTACCGGCTAAAAAAACAGGGGATTTCCGCGGTGGCAGCCTACTCGGGCGCGGCGGGCCTGGCGCGGGCCAAGGCGGAATCGTTCTCGGCCATCGTCCTCGATCTCTGCCTGCCCGATGCCGACGGACTGGCGATCTGTGAGCAGTTGACCGATGCGCCCGAAACGTGTTCGATTCCCATCCTGATCCTGAGCGGGACCGACGAGCCGGGCATTGTGCGCCGCTGCCGCGCGGCCGGATGCCACTATTTCCTCCGCAAGCCCTACGATCCCAACGCGCTGTGGGTGTTGATCCGGCAGGCGATCCGCGAGGTCAACGAGTGGGACGCCGGCTGCGCAGACGGTGAAGAATAGCTCCGTGCCTAAGCGTCCGTTTCCGGATGCGCGTCGAGCACCTCGGTCTCATAGCGGCAAATCGTTCGCCGCAGTTCCGCTACCGACTGCTTGCTCCCGCGATGCCTATCGAGCACTAAGACGAACTCCACGTTCATCGGCTTCTGGGAAAACCGCTGCGAACTGACCCGGTATCGCTTATAGCCCTGCATTACCGCCGTGACGTGCCCCCGGCGGACGTTGCTCTCCAGCAGGCCCTCCAAGGGAATCATGCCGTCTGTGCTGTAGCTGGTCAGCACATAATGGGCACGAATGGTATCGAGCAGGCGATCGTACGCCCGGCCGGCTTCGTCGCGGTAGTTGTACGCGCTGCGGCGCTCGGTGCGCCAGTCGCGGCGGATGGCCGCCTTGGTGCCGCGCGTGATTTGTTTGCTCAACGGCGGCTTGTCCCACAAGGCGACGCTGTTCAGCACGTGATAGTTGCTCCCATAAGGATGCTGGTTATAAGGCGGGTCGAGGTAGGCAACGTCGATCGGCTCCGGGGCAAGCCGCTCGGCCAACGCTTGGGCGTCCTCGCGGAACACCAGGTTCTCCGCACGGTTGTCCCAGAACACGGGCATGGCGAGCCGCAGATCGCCGGCGATGCGATAGAGCGCCGTGGACGTCTGGCCGCTTCAGCCGTTGTGAAACCCCTTGAAGACGCCGCTCGTGTTGCTGGTGTAACAGGCCTGGTAGACGAGCGGCGCCAACAGGCAGGCCTCCTCCAGGTCCGAAATTGGTCCGTCGCGTTTCCAGGCGGCGATTTGCTCGCGGATGGCGTCGATGCGCATGCCGTTCTTGCGCATGTAGAACATGTGGTCCCGCTCGACGTCGAAGTGCCGGTCGTCGCGAGGGCAGAGGTGCTCCGTCACCCAGCCGACCAGCGGCGGCAGGCGATTGAGCTGCTCGATCACCCGTTCATACCCGCCGAGAGCGGCCATCGCCGGCGGCTGATTGCAGGCGATATAGCACCGATTGATCACCTGGCTATACGGCTCCCAGTCGTTGGCAATCACCCGATAGCCGAGCAGCTTGGCCCACCGGGCAACGACGCCGCTGCCGGCAAAGAAATCGACGAAACAGGCGCCGCCCTGGACGCCGGTTTGCTCGACGGCCTGATGCATCAGCTTGAGCAGCTTACGCTTGTTGCCAATGTAGGGAATGAGCTGGTTGAAGAGGAACTCCGAGGTCCGCGCGGCGGCATGATGTGTCCGATCGTAGACGGTACGCGGAAGTGCCATAGCGATCTTATACCAGGCAAGTCGTCGCGGCGGGAGACATCATGGGTTATCGCGAAAGCTGGCCCAATCGATGCCCAGCTTCCGCATTTTCGCCCGCAGCGTGTGGGGATTGATTTGCAAGAGCGCCGCGGCGCCTTGCCGGCCCTCGATGCGTCCGCGGGCGACGCTGAGGGCCGCCTCGATGTGTTGCCGAATCACGGTGTTAAGCGGCTCGATCGATCCGGCCGACCGGGGCGACGTGGGGCGCGGCCGTTCGATCTCCAGCGGCGTCCCGGGCGAGTTGGCGCCGATGCCCAGCGCCGTGGCCACCTCCAACCGTTTGCCGTTGCCCAGAATGGCCGCCCGATCGATCACCGCTCCCAATTCGCGGACGTTGCCGGGCCAGGGATAGGACATCAGTAGGTTCAGATCCTCCGGCGTGGGAGCGGCCGGCGCCAATCCGAAACGGGTGGCCGCCCGCTCGGCAAAATGCCTGGCCAGTTGAGCAACGTCCTCGCGGCGTTCCCGCAGGGGTGGCAAAACAATGGGAAATATCGCAATCCGGTACCACAAATCCTCGCGGAAGCGTCCTTCGGCCACCATGGCGGCCAGATCGCGGTGCGTGGCGGCGATGATTCGCACGTCGACGTGCATCGCCTTCTCGCCGCCGACGCGTTCCATCCAGCCGTCCTGCAGGATACGCAGCATGCGGACCTGGGCCGCCAACGGCAATTCGCCGATTTCGTCGAGAAACAGCGTTCCGCCATGGGCCCGCTCGAACCAGCCGCGGCGGGCCTCGACCGCCCCGGTAAAGGCGCCGCGCTCGTGGCCGAACAGTTGCGAATCGATCAGTTCCGGAGGGATTGCCCCGCAATTGACCCGATCGAAGGGGCCCTGGTGGCGGGCCGAACGATTGTGAATTGCCCGGGCCACCAACTCTTTGCCCGTGCCCGTCTCGCCGAAGATCAGGACGGGGGCATCGGAGCGGGCGACCAGTTCGACGCGTTCCATGACCGCGCGGAGCCCCGATTCGACCCCCACGATGGTATCGCCCAGCGTTTTGCGTCCCAGCCGCGTCAACAGCGATCGTTTGTCGGCCTCGGCGGCCTCGCTCAGGGCGGCCATCTCTCGCAGACGCAGGTCGTTATCCAAGGCCGCGGCGAATGGTTCCAAGAGCAGTTGCGCCAAAGCGACATGCTTCTCGTCGAAGCGGCGACCAGCCGGCGGCAGGAAAACCAGCAGGCCGCAATGCCCCGACGGATCACCGAGCGGCCCGGCGAGCGAGTCGCCTTCCGCCCGGCCAAAAACCAGCGGGACCAATTCCTCAGAGACACCCGGATTGCCCCGGCGATGCGCCACTCTTTTTTGCCGGCACCATGCCAGCAGCGACTGTAGTTCCGCTGCCGAGCATTCGGTTCGAGCGTCGGGAAGTTCATGCTCGCGGCCGGCGAATCCCACGGCCACCGTGTCCAGACAGGGGCGGACCGCATCGATCCGCCGCACGAGCACCTGCTCGACAGGGATGTGCTGTCCTACCAGGGAAACGATGTTGGCCGTCGACTGGCTGATGTCGGTATGCTGGCACGCCTCCTGCCAGACGCTTAAGAGCAACTGCTGCATGGTTTCCAAGCGGCCCTCCTCCGATCTAATGCAACGGACAATCTACCAAATACCACGGCAGCTGTCCAGCATATTTAACGGCAAGAGGCGACGTTCTCGCCAGTTCGTCACAGGTTTCCGGGAAAAACCGCGATTAGCAGCTACTCTCATGCCACGGTATGTCAGTTGCATAAGGTCGTTGGTCTCAGTTCGTATCTAAAGTGTTCCGTCTCCCGCCGGAAGAGGGTGAGGGTGAGACTGCTGTGCATGCTCGGGCGAGGGAACGGAAAAAGCACATAATCGAGGACTTTTCATGGGTCAGAATCAGGTCTATTTGCGGATCCTGCTGCTCGCCAGTGCCCTGGTGCTGACAGTAGTTATTATCGGTTGTCACCGCACGTCTGGCGATGGGGAGCAAGAGATCAAGCTTATGAACGTGTCGTATGACCCCACGCGGGAGTTCTACCAGGATTTCAACGCGGCCTTCAAGGACTACTGGGCCGCCCAAAAGGGGCAGCAGGTGACTGTGCGGATGTCGCACGGCGGTTCGGGCACGCAGGCCCGCGGTGTCATCGAGGGGATGGACGCCGACGTCGTCACCCTGGCGCTGGCCTACGACGTTGACGCCATCCAGAAGAAGGCCGGCCTCTTGCCCGCGGACTGGCAAAAGAGACTCCCACAAAACAGCGCCCCTTACACGTCCACGATTGTCTTTCTGGTCCGCAAAGGGAACCCGAAGAAGATCAAGGATTGGGACGACCTGGTTAAGCCGGGAATGGAGGTCATTACCCCTGATCCTCGGACATCGGGCGGGGCTCGGTGGAATTATCTGGCCGCCTGGGGATACGCTTTGAAACGCGAACTGGGCGATCTAAGCAAGCTCAAGGACCCCAAGAATGCCGCAGCCGTCGCCAAAGCGCAAGCCAAGGCCCGCGAGTTCGTCAAGGAGCTTTATCACCACGTGAAAGTGCTCGACACCGGGGCCCGCGGCGCGACCACGACGTTTGTCCAGCGCGGCATTGGCGACGCGTTGCTGGCGTGGGAAAACGAGGCCTTTCTTTCGCTTCAGGAAGAAGCGGGACGCGACAAGGTGGAGATCGTCATCCCTGCGATCAGTATTCTAGCCGAGCCGACCGTGGCGGTGGTCGACAAGCTGGCCGACAAGCATGGCACGCGGGCGGTGGCCGAAGCCTATTTGAAATATCTCTACTCGCCGGAAGGGCAAACCATCGCCGCCAAGCATTATTATCGGCCTCGCGACCCCAAGTCGGTGCCGGCCGAGTATTTGAACCGTTTTACCAAGATCGAGTTGTTCTCCATCGACGACGTCTTCGGCGGCTGGGAAAAGGCCCAGGCGGAACACTTTAACGACGGCGGCGTCTTCGCCTCCATCACCACAAAGGAATGACTGATGATTGAAACCATTACCATCCTCAAGGGGCAAGGCCGGGACGGCCAGCCCGAACCGTTCGAGCGGATCGACTTGCACATGGGCCAGGTCGTGAGCATCGTCGGCCCGACCGGCTCGGGCAAGACCACGTTCATCAACGACATCGAGCTGTTCGCCGACGGCAATACGCCGAGCGGGCGGCACGTTTTGATCAACGGCACGCCGGCCCCGGTGGAGTTCCGTTACAATCCGGCGAAGAACCCCATCGCGCTCATAACCCAGCACACGACGTTTCTCTCGGACCTGCCGGTGCGGGAGTTTCTCGACACCCATTGCCGCGTCCGCGGCGGCGATAACGAGGCGGGCCACCTGGTGGCCGAAGCCATCGAGTTCGCCAACCAGTTGACGGGCGAGCCCATCGATCTGGACAACCGCATGACGGAGCTTTCCGGCGGGCAGACGCGGGCGTTGCTGATTGCCGACGCCACGGTGATCTGCAGCACGCCCGTGGTGCTCCTGGATGAAGTGGAAAACGCCGGCATCCATCGCACCCGCGCCGTGCAACTGCTCCGCCAGCACCGCAAGATCTTCATCTTCGTCACGCACGATCCGCGCATCGCGTTGCTCTCCGACTTCCGCATCGTGATGCAGCGCGGCTCGATCGTGGGCGTGCTATCGACCAGCGACGAAGAGCGGAGCGTGTCGGTCCGCGTCAACCGGCTCGACGACGCGCTTTCCGCCTTGCGCGACAAGCTCCGGCACGGACTGCGGCTCACCGCCGCCGAACTGCGGGAGGTCGCATGAGAGTCGTCATTTGCGCCGGGCCGGCCACCACCGGCAAGACTTCCGTGCTTCGCCACATGACGCGCAAATTGTTGCAGGCCGGGCATCGCGTGTCCTTCCTGAAACTCGACGTGCAGTACGCCGACGAAGACGAACTGCTCGCCCAGGAGTTCGGCATTCCCACGAAAAAGGTCTATTCCGGCGAGTTGTGTCCCGACCATTGCCACGTGATGGTGTTGGGCGACGCGCTGGAGTGGGCCGCTCGCAACCAGAGCGACATCCTGCTGGTCGAGACCGCCGGGCTGTGCCTTCGCTGTTCGCCCTACGTCGACGGCGGCCTGGGGCTCGTGGTACTCGAAGCCACCAGCGGCATGAACCTGCCGCTGAAGGTCGGGCCCATGCTCTCGCTGGCCGACCTGGCCGTGGTCACGAAAATCGACCGGGTGTCGCAGGCCGAACGGGAGGTGTTCCGGGCGCGGATTCAGGACGTCGCCCCGCACGTCCGCATCCGCGAGGTCAACGCCCTGCACGGCATCGGCATCGATCCCTTGGTGGCCGAGGCCCTCGAAGGCCCCGAGGTCCCCGAGAAGCTTTCGCTGCGCGGTAACCCGCCGGTGGGCACGTGCACGATTTGCGTGGGCAAGAAAGAGATCGGCTGGCAGGCCCACTTCGGCGTGGTGCGGGCCCTGGAAAATCAGGTCTTTTATCGGGGCGAGTGAGCGGTGCCCCCGGGAGTCATTCTGAGAGGAGCGAAGAATCTAAACAACAATCGGGAAAACCGAGGAGATCCTTCGCTACGCTCAGGATGACAGAAACGTTTTTCGGAAAGGATTACGACTTTGGACGTTCTCGACGTGACATTACCGGGGCTGGATTGTGGGCTCTGTGGTTATCGCACCTGCGACGAGTTCCGCGGGCAACTGGCTTCCTCGCCGGACCTCATTCGGCGGTGCATCCATCTGTCGGACCATCGCGTAGGCCAGACGCCGAGCACGGCGCCGCCGGCGAAGCCCGAGGCACGTAGCGGCTGTACTGCCCCTAGCCGCGACATGGGGCTTAACGTGTTGCCATCGGCGGCACGTACGCCGGCGGCGCTGGCCTGGCGCGACAGCCTGGGCCGCGAGTTCGATTTCTACCTGGAGCATTTTCCCGAAGACCCCGGCCCGCGCGAGATCATCATCCCGCACAATCCGATGCTGACTCGGGAAATGGACATCCAGGTGGGCGACATTCTGATCGGTCGGCCGCTGGGCATGTCCTGCGGGTGTCCCATCACACACTGCGGGGAGGCCGTCGATGTTGACAAGCGTACAGGCGTTCTCACCTGGTGCGTGACCGGTCCGCTGGGGCCCCGGCAGAAGGGTTTCAAAGACTTGGGTTATTATATTGCCGAAGGATACGAGGGTTTGGTCAAGGATAGCCGATGTGAACTAAAGATCGGGTTGCGATACTTCTTTCAGCCACGCATGTGCATGCTACAATGGCGGCACAGTGGCTTGATCAACTACCTGAGCCGCAATGCCGACCACTGGCAGGTGCGGCTGGAAGGATTGTGGATCGGGTAGCCCATGGCCATCCAGCTTAAACAGCGGAGCGTGCTGCCCGGCTTCGGCCTGACGATGGGCTTCACGCTCTGCTATCTGAGCCTGCTGGTGCTGATTCCGCTGGCGGCCCTGGTCTTCAAATCGGCCACCATGCCCTGGGAGCGGTTTTACGCCGCGGTGACCGAGGCCCACGTGGTGGCCTCCTACAAGCTCACCTTCGGGGCTTCGGCCATCGCCGCCACGCTCAACGCCGTGTTCGGACTGGCCGTGGCCTGGGTCCTGGTGCGCTATTCGTTTCCCGGCCGCAACGTGGTCGACGCCATGGTCGATCTGCCGTTTGCCATGCCCACGGCCGTTTCCGGCATTGCGTTGACGGCCGTCTATGCCCCCCAGGGCTGGATCGGCCGCTGGCTCGAACCGTTGGGGATCAAAGTGGCTTACACGCCGCTCGGCGTCATGGTGGCGCTGACGTTTATCGGACTGCCCTTCGTGGTGCGGACCTTGCAGCCGGCCTTGGAAGACATGGACATGGAGATCGAAGAATCGGCCGCCAGTTTGGGCGCCACGCGGCTACAGACCTTCGTGCGGGTGATTTTTCCGACCATCCTGCCGGCGCTCTTGACGGGGTTCGCGCTGGCCTTCGCCCGCGCGCTGGGCGAATACGGCTCCGTGATCTTCATTTCCGGCAACCTGCCCATGAAAACGGAGATCACGCCGCTGCTGATCGTCACGAAGTTGGAACAATTCAACTATCCCGAGGCGGCGGCCATCGCCGTGGTCACGCTGACGGCGTCGTTCGTGGTGTTGTTGTTCATCAATTTGTTGCAGTGGTGGAGCAGGCGGTACGCCGCCTGATCGGGAAACGAGCGGTCATCCTGAGCGCAGCGAAAGATCTCGCCGGGAATTGGAGATTCTTCACTGCGCTCAGAATGACTGCCGAATGAATCGGACACGTTTTTGCTTTGCGAGCGCTTGGCTAACGAGGATTTGGGGCTATGTCGGGAGCGGCCGCTACCATTCGAGTGACCATTGTGGCGCGGAGAACCACCGCGGCGACCACCGAGCCGCGCTGGGTGCGCTGGCTGCTGACGGGCGTTTCGCTGGTCTTTCTGGGGCTGTTCCTGCTGGTGCCGCTGCTGGCCGTATTCGCCCAGGCGCTCGACCGTGGCTGGGCGGTCTACGCCAAGTCGCTTGTCGAGGCCGATGCCCTGTCGGCCATTCGCCTGACGCTGGTCGTCGCGCTGATCGTGGTGCCGATCAACACGCTCTTCGGCGTGGCCGCGGCCTGGGCCATCGCCAAGTTCCAGTTCGTCGGCAAAAGCCTGCTGATCAGCTTGATCGATCTGCCGTATAGCATCTCGCCGGTCATTTCCGGCTTGGTTTTCGTCATGCTCTTCGGCATGCAGGGCTGGTGCGGACCGTGGCTCAATGCCCACGGCATCCACGTGGTGTTCGCCTTCTCGGGTGTTGTGCTGGCCACGCTGTTCGTGACGTTTCCGTTTGTCGCCCGCGAGTTGATCCCCTTGATGCAGGCCCAGGGCACGGAGGAGGAAGAAGCCGCGCGGGTGTTGGGGGCCGGCGGCCTGCAAACGTTCTGGCGCGTGACCTTGCCGAACATCAAGTGGGGCCTCCTGTACGGCATCATCCTCTGCAACGCCCGCACCATGGGCGAGTTCGGCGCCGTCTCGGTCGTCTCCGGCAAAATTCGCGGCGAAACGAACACCATGCCGCTGTACGTCGACGTGCTCTACAACGAGTATAATATGACGGCGGCCTTCGCCGTGGCTTCGCTGCTGGCGGTGCTGGCGCTGATTACGCTGTTGTTGAAGTCGGTGTTGTACTGGAAGACGTCCCAACAGGTCACGCCGGAAGAGTTGGGATACACGGGGGACTAAATCATGGGCATCGAAGTCCGCAACATCACCAAGACCTTCGGCGCCTTTACCGCGCTGCGGGACGTGAGCCTGAGCGTCGCCACCGGCGAGTTGGTGGCGCTGCTGGGGCCGTCCGGCTCCGGTAAGACGACGCTGCTGCGGATCATCGCCGGCCTGGAGCAGCCCGATGCCGGCAGCGGCGCCATTCTCTTTCAAGAGGAAGACGTCGCCCGCCGCAACGTCGGCAGTCGGCAGGTGGGTTTTGTGTTCCAACACTACGCGCTATTCCGGCACATGACCGTGTTCGAGAACGTGGCGTTTGGATTGCGGGTGCGGCCGCGCAAACATCGCCCCGCCCGAAACCTGATCAAATACAAGGTCATGCGGCTCTTGAAACTGGTGCAGTTGGAGAGCATGGCCCATCGCTATCCGCACCAGCTCTCCGGCGGGCAGCGGCAGCGCGTGGCGTTGGCCCGGGCGCTGGCCATCGAGCCGAAAGTGCTGTTGCTGGATGAGCCGTTCGGCGCGCTCGACGCCAAGGTGCGGCAGGAGTTGCGGCAATGGCTCCGCCGCCTGCACGACGAGATCCATTTGACGAGCGTCTTCGTCACCCACGACCAGGACGAAGCCCTGGAACTGGCCGACCGCGTGCTGGTGATGAACGAGGGCCAGATCGAGCAGATCGGCACGCCGGACGAAGTCTTCCACCAGCCGCGCACCGAGTTCGTGGTGAAGTTTCTGGGCCAGGTGAACTTTTTCCACGGCCGATTGGAAGGGGGCAAGGTCCACTTCGCCACGCTGGCGTGGGAATCGCCCGAGTTGGCCGGCACGCCGGCGCAGACCGCCCGGGTGTTCATCCGCCCGCACGAGCTGGACGTCGATGTCAACCGCAACGGCCATCCGGCGCTCGAGGCGGTGGTGAAACGCATCCACTCGGCCGGTCCCAACGTGCGGCTGGAACTGGTGGCCCAGTCGGGCGAGCGGCTGTGTGCGGAGGTGACGCAAGATCGGTACCGCTCGCTGGGCATCCGCGCCGGCAGCACGGTCTACGTCACCCCCCGCGACGTCAAGGTGTTTGCCGACAAGCCCACCTGAGCGAACCAGAGCTGCCGGCGCCGCGTGAACGCGGCAGCCCGATGCGGCATTGCTCTTTCGAGACGCCATCAAACTTCTGGCCAGTGCCTTCAGCCCCTGCTATAATCCCGGCCGGATGATGGGAGAGAGAGTGTGTTCAACTGGGGAACCAGGGGGTGCCACCATGAGGGAACTTCTTACCACCGCTAAACCGGGTTGGATTTCGTTCTTGCTCACTGTGGCCCTGATCGCGCTGGCGTGGCAGCCCGCGTCCGGTGCAGAAACCGCGAAGACGCCGCAGCCGCGCAAACTTCGCGTGGTCGTCATGGGGGCGCATTGCGACGACCCCGAATCCGGCGCCGGCGGATTGATCGTCTCGCTCACCCGGGCCGGACACGAAGTGGTCGTTGCCTACACGGTTTGTTTCCGCGACGGGCGGAAATGTTTTGGGCGACCCGAAGCGGAAGTCCGCCGCGAAGAGGCCCGGGCGGCCTGCAAAATCATGGGCGCCACGGCGAAGTTCTTCCCCTACGATGCGGCCACGTTCGTGGCCGACCAGCCGGCGATCAATGCGGTTGCCGCGTGGCTGGATGAGGTCAAGCCGGACATCGTGGTGACGCACTGGCCGTTGGACACGCATCCGAACCACCACGTCACCAGCTCGCTGGTGTGGCAGTGCTACCGCAAGCAAGGCGGTTGGAATCTCTATTTCTTCGAGGTGGAAACGGGCCTGCAAAGCCTCGCCTTCCATCCCGAGTTGTACCTCGACGTCGGCGCGGTCCGGGGGGCGAAAGAGCAAGCTTGCTTTTGTCACAAGAGCCAGGAACCGATCGTCTTTTGGCGAATCCACGACCAGATGCACCGCGATCGTGGGCGCGAGTGCGGCGTGCAATATGCCGAGGCCTATACGCTGGTGGAAGCCAAAGCGAATTGCCCGCTGCTCCCGGTGCAGTTCTTGTCGAAGCGGCATTGATCGAACTGGGGAATTGTTTAGCCGGCCGGCTTGCCTGCCGGGAAAATGGCGTGTTTTGCCGCCTTGCGCGGCGGGCAAGCCCGCCGGCTAAGCGTCCGGTTTCCAATCCCCGCAATCCGCTGTTGCGCATGCGCCGGGATCGTGGTGGGCGCTTGATTTTCTCGCCCGTTGCGGGTAATCTCAGGATCGTGCATCGAGCTTGCCCAACCTAAGAGGTAATCCAGCCATGTCCGAAAAGACTGACCGTCGATGTTTTCTCGCCCGAGGCGTTTTGGGAGCGGCCGGAATCGGCGCCGCCTACAGCAGCGTCGAGGAGAATATCCTGCTGGCGGCCACCAGCTACGGCTCGGCACAGCCTGCTTCGCCCCCGCGGCCGAAGACCGACATTCCGCCCGGCGCCCTGCCGCGCGGCAAGATCGGCAAAGTGACGGTGAGCCGGCTGCTGATCGGCGGAAACCTGATCGGCGGCTGGGCCCATAGCCGCGACCTGATGTATGCCTCGAAGCTGTTCACCTCCTATAACACCGAGGCCAAGATTTTCGAGACCCTGGAACTGGCCCAGGAGTGCGGCGTCAATACCATCCAGATCGATCCTAGCGCCTGGGACTCGGTGTTGAAATACAACAAGAATCACAGCACTAAAATGCAAACCATGGTCTGCATCGGGTTCTCCGAGGACAAGGCCAAGATGAACGATACGATCAAACTGCGCGTCGACCAGGGCGCCACGATGATCTATTCGCACGGCGGTGGGACCGACGCGTACATGATGAACGGCGGCAAGTTGGACGTGATCGGCCAAATGCTCGAGCTGATCAGGGCCCAGGGCGTGCCGGCCGGCGTCGGCGGCCACTCGCTGAACATGCCGATGACGTGCGAGAAGAACAAACTCAACCCCGACTTTTACGTAAAAACCTTCCATCTGGACCGCTACTGGTCGGCCACGCCCAAGGAGCGGCGGAAGGAATACGATTGGATGGCCGGCCGCCCGGAGGACCACGACGCCAATAACGACAACATGTGGTGCAACAATCCCGAGGAGACGGCCGCCTTCATGGAAACGGTCGATAAGCCCTGGGTGGCGTTCAAGGTGATGGCGGCCGGGGGCATCACGCCGCGGATGGCGTTCCCGCACGCCTATCGCCACGGGGCGGATTTCATCATCGCCGGCATGTTCGACTTCCAGGTCGAGACGGACGTGAAAATCGCCATCGAGGCCCTGCAACAGGTCGGCAGCCGCAAGCGCCCCTGGCGCGGGTGAGCCCCGTCTCTCCCCTCTCCGCAAGTGGGAAAGGGGTCGGGGGTGAGGGCTGCCGGCGGGCTGAGAATCTCGTGCAACAGTGCAACAATCTCGCGATGCGCCGATTCGACTGCGGCGTTGCGGATCGTCGCAAGTCCAACGACGCGTGCGGCTTGCATCCGTCGCCACAGGAGGAGGTCCGCGCACTCCGTGGGGTGGTGTGTTGCACTGGCAAGCTGGGCAAGCCCGTTGCATGCCGTTGCACGCTTGAAAATAGGAAGCCGGCGAAGAGTAGGGTGTGTGCTTGCACGCACCGAGCATCTATTGGTTCCGTGGTTGATTGTGGAACACTTTCGACGTTCTCGACCGGGAAAACGGGCTCGTTTCACTCGCCCTCGTTCCACTAGCAGCGCAGGGCCCAATAAGCCGGGAATTGGTGCCTGCGAGCGCACCCTACGGAGAACGCCACAATCGGTTACTGCACCCTGTGCGGTGGGGCGCCTATTGGAGTTGGGCAGTTGGTCATCAAAGTTGCGGATTTCCAATTCTGGGAGGAAGCTCGCGGTTGGGGGGTGAAAGGCGGGGGGGCACGGGCGCAGCAGAGCGCCATGGGCATCAATTTAAACGGTCCTGCGGTGCGTTCGTCAGGAGAAGGCAAAGGCCAGGAACACTGATAACCGTTAATTCGCACTGATAGGGCGCACCGGCGCAGATGAGCGAAGATCAGCGTTCCGTCTCTCAGGGCGTCGTTTCTCCGGAGAGGAGAACCCGAAGATTCCTTAACTCCGTGCCCGTGGGCACGGGCGCGGCAGGGAGCGCCGCGTGTGTATCGCCTGGGTCTTTTTGTCAAAGAGCCGGTGGCGGATCGAGGCGAGCGATCCGACGGAGTCGCCGAGCTGGTCGCCGCGTCTGGGCGGACCATCCCGCATAGGAGATGGTAACGCGAGGCGACGGGCATTTCAAAGGCAGAAAAAAGCCACCCGGCAGGGGCACGGCAGCGCGGGTTTCCGGGCGTGTTCCGAGGGGAAACGGGCGGACGCGCAAGCGGGGAACTCGCGTTGGCGTATCGCACCGCCGGCTCCAAAGGCAAATGACGAACACGCGGCCGCGTGCGCCACCGACGCGCGTGCTGTGTCGGATGCAGAATAGCGGGGAATTCTCCCGTTCGAGGGCTAATTCCTGGTCGAGGATTGCGCATTGCGCGCGCAGGGCTGTTGACGGTTGTGCTCTCGCCCGTAGTATAATGACTGGCATTGATGAGGCTCACGTTCTTCCGGCGATTCAATCTTTTTGAACGCGCGAAGTCCTTTTGGCCACGCGTGCGGGAGATAGACCCGCCGACGCGACGGAGACGTTTATTCCGGTTATGCCGCCCGTCCGTTCTATTCCTCGATTTCCCCCTGTAAGGCAATTATTAAAAATTGCGAAAAATGCCTGCGGGAGAGTTGACGAGCCCCTAGGTCCGGCGTTAAAGGATGTTCGTGGCGGCACAGCTGGGTTCTACGCGGACCGAAGAAGAAGCCGAATGAACCGTGGCCGGGATATCGCCACATTCGGCAAATACAGTGTTTATTGCCCTGCCGACCGAAACGATTATCTGAATCATACGGCCAATCCTACCTATCGCTGAAGTCCCTGATATTGGGGGCCGATCAATTGTAACGGCTATATGCATTAGAACTGATTTGCACTAGCCGCAGACCCGGCGTAGGGGGACTCGATTATGCGACGCTTACTATCGTTCGCTTTTTGCGTCACGCTGATTCTTGCCGCCGGCTGCCGCTCGCAGCAGCTTGCATGCGACCAGGACAAGATGCGATGCGAGGTTCTGAATCTGTACACTAACCAGGTCATGGACAACCTAATCCGCACCGAGCAGGGGTTCCCGATCGTGCAGATGGACTACACGAACATCACGGGCACCGTAACACAGAACGGCACCACCGGAATCAACGATGGCTACACCTCGACGTATACGAACACGCTGGCCGGCGTAGTGCAGACGATTACCCACACGTTTACAAATGTCTTCACCTTCAACGCCAGCGGCTACGAGACCGCCGTGTTGACGGTGAGAGAAGACCCGCTCATCACCAACAACGAGGTCTACATGGCCTACATCCGGTTCGTCAAACAGACTCCTTCTCCCTTGGTGAAGACCTGCGACCCGCCGCCACCCGGCGCGGCGCATATGTGCCGGAAGTCCAGCGGCGTCTATTACTGGATTCCGACCGCATACAAGGAACAGTTTTTCAACCTGGCGTTGGCAACCACCGTTATGCGTCCGGCGGCGCCGCCGGATTATTTTGCCAACACGGTCGTCGATGCGCAGCCGATCAGCGCCAACGGGACCAAGAGCCGCACTGCGGTCAAGTTCGGCACGGCGATGCAAAACGGAGCTGGCCAGATGGAAGTGGTGATCAATGGTGTTGCGCGGCGGTTCCCGCTCTACACCTACCAAGCGCCGCTTGACGTGCCCAACCCGCCGGGCGCGACGATTCCGCTTCCGGGCCTGACCGCGGGCCCGCCAGGCGCAGCGGCTCCGCCGGCGGGCGCGACTGCCGGTGCTGCCAGCCCGACCGCTGCTCGTCCGGGCGACAACACGGTGTGGTTCGAGGTCATGTACGACCAGAAGGATGTTCCCGTCCCGCCCGACCAATTCTTGGCTGCAATGAAGGCAGGCAACGTGCCGGCAAAAGTATATCTCGATTTCTTCAAGCCGGCTTCGGCTTTGACACAAACCGTTAAGGCAATTCAGGACGACACAACCCAGCTTCGTACGCAAGGTGCGACTCACTGACCAGGCGAGCAAGCCGGGCTAGTGAGGCGAGGACACGACCACACCATTTCCAGGAGAACTAACTATGCCAGCTCCCCAGAAAGACATCGTTTCCTTTCTGATCAAGATCGACGGAATGGGTTTCTACGAGATCATCGCCGGCAACCAGCCGCAAGCCTCGCCCGTCGGCGGCTGGGCTCGCTCAGGCATGGACGGTCCCAACGAGTCCGCCTTTTTGAAAGAGGTTCTTCAGAAGATTATCGCGGCCTATCCCGGCAAGCCAGTCACCCTCTGCGTTGACGGGGCGACGATCTATCCCGATGCGACTTGCACCGCAGCCGCAGCCGCCGCAGCCCGGTCCGGAAACTAGAACCGGGAAACGGAACATCGGTCGCTTCCCCCCACTGCGGCGGCAAACTGTTCGTGCCGCTCGCGGTTCTACCAATTCTGCTGGCCACTTGCACAACCGGCCTTCCGGCATTCTTGGCATAATTCGTTGTTCCCGATCAATAACCCTTTAAGGTCGGCCGATGACGGATCTCATCCCCTAACGGGCGGAGACGTCATCTTCGCCGTCGAGCAGAGCCTTGCGTGTGGGAGCGGGGCACGCCCCCGCGGCTTCTTGCTTCACGAAACCTGCGGAGGCGTCACACCTCCGCACCCATGAATCTGGTTCACGAGGTGGTTGCGCTTCGCAGAAATGCGCCGTCACTTTGACTACAACAGCGGCATTCGCGGTCCATGTGTTTGTGCCTTCGGTCGCCCCGCCGACGCGTGCAAACGGGTGTTCCGTGCTTCTGCCGGTCACGTCGACCGAGGCGTCGAAACCCGCTCGACCATGTTCCTGGCGTTGCCGTACGGCCTTCTGGAAAAGCCGGGCCGTTGGAAAGCGATGATTGAAGCACCGGCAAGGGCGGTCAGCGGCGGATTGGTCGGCGGCGAGGAGAATGCTGGACGGCCCTGACTCCACGCTCTCCGAAAAACGAAGACCGGCCCTCACCCCCAATTCCTTTCCCGAAGGCTAGGAGAGAGAAGATCAGCCCTCACCCTAACCCTCTCCCGGCGGGCGAGGGGACATAGGATGCGCGCCCTCACCGTAACCCTCTCCCGAAGGCGAGGGGACATAGGATGCGCCCTCACCGTGGCCCTCTCCCGGCGGGCGAGGGGAGTTTTCGGAAAATCTCCAATATTCGCCCGCTCGCGGCGAATTACTCTCTGGTAAGACAAGTGCCGAACCGCGCGGATGCTGCCGGCCCATGTTCGGGCCGAACGCAGCCCCGCCGTTTCGTTTTCCGTCCATCTTTGGCATCGTTCGCTCAGGAGGCATGAATCATGATCAGGAGAATGCTGGCGATTGGCGGCGGCGCGGCCCTGGTGGGCGTGCTGCTGGTGGGACGCGAGGCGTGGAGCTACCTGCGTACCTCGGTCGGATATGTTACCGATGCCGTTCAGGAGGCGGTACCGACCGAGTTTCAGATCGATCGTGCCCGGGGCATGATCCAGGACCTCGTGCCCGAGGTCCGCAAGAACATGCACATCATCGCCAAGGAAGAGGTAGAACTGGCCCGGCTCGACGAGCAGATCGGGGCCGACCAAACGCGGCTTGGCCAGGAAAAGGAGCAATTGTTGCGGCTGAAGACGGACCTTACCTCGGGCAAAGGCGACTTCCGCTATGCCAGCCGCACGTACACGGCCGACGAGGTGCGCAGCGATCTGGCCCATCGTTTCGAGCGTTACAAGACGGGCGAAACCACGCTGGCCAGTTTGAAAGAAATTCGCAGCGCCCGGCAAAAAAGCCTGGTAGCCGCCCGGCAAAAGCTGGAAGGCATGCTGGCCTCGAAGCGGCAGTTGCAGGTCGAGGTCGAAAATCTCGAAGCCCGCGTGCAAATGATTGCCGCGGCCAAGTCGACGAGCAACTATCAGTTCGACGACGGCCAACTGGGCCGCGTCAAGGAACTGGTGACCAACCTGCGGAGCCGGCTGGAGGTAGCCGAAAAACTGGTCAATGCCGAGGTCAATTACCACGACGAGATCCCGCTGGAGAAGGCCACGCCGGAGAACATCGTCGAGCAGGTGACCCGGCACTTTGCCGAGAAAACGCCGCCGCCCGCCGCGGTGGCAAAGAAGTAGTCGTCCGATGGTTTCCGACCGATCGGCCCGCCAGTACAATACAGGGGTCAACGTGTCCCAAGACAGGTGGCAACCGTGCAACCCAACGGCTACGACTCGATTCCGCCCGGGACCGACGCCCTGCCCGGCTCAAGGCCGGCCGCCGCGCGGCCGCCGGCCCGCTATGTCTATGCCGCCGGTGCACACCCCCTGGCCGGCTATACGATCCAGCGGGGCGTCGGCCACGGCGGCTTCGGCGAGGTCTACCATGCCACCAGCGACGCCGGCAAGGAAGTGGCGCTCAAGCTGATCCGCCGCAACCTCGACATCGAGCTCCGCGGCATCCGCCAATGCCTGAACCTGAAACATCCCCATTTGCTCGACCTCTATGACATCCGGCAGGACGGGCAAGGCGACACCTGGGTGGTGATGGAATACGTGGCCGGCCAGAGCCTGGAAAACGTGCTGGCGGCCCATCCCCGCGGGTTGCCGCCGCCGGAGGCACTGGGCTGGATCGACGGCATCGCCGCCGGCGTCGGCTATCTGCACCAACGCGGCATCGTCCACCGCGATCTCAAGCCGGGCAACATTTTTTGCGACGAAGGCATCGTCAAGGTGGGCGATTACGGGCTGTCGAAGTTCATCTCGTGCAGCCGTCGCAGCGGACATACCGAGAGCGTCGGCACCGTTCATTATATGGCTCCCGAAGTGGCCAACGGCCGCTACGGCAAGGAGATCGACATCTATGCCCTGGGCGTGATCCTCTATGAACTGCTGACCGGCCGCGTGCCTTTCGAGGGCGAGAGCATCGGCGAGGTGCTGATGAAGCACCTGACGGCCAAACCCGACGTGTCGATGCTCTCCGAGCCTTACCGCAGCGTCGTGGCGCGGGCGCTGGAGAAGGATCCGGCGCTCAGATTTCATTCGGCGGCGGAGATGATGGCCGCCTTGCCCCCACCTCCCAGCGACCGCTTCTATCAGAGCCGCCGAGTCGCCACGGCCGAGGGCAATGGCCAGGGCCACAGCGATGCGTCGTTTAGCGGCGGCCGGCCCGCCGGCCCGGAGGACAATACGATGGTTGCCGCCGAGAGTGCTCGAGAGGAGCCAATCCTGCGTGCCGTGCGCAAGCAGGGGAAACGACTGCGACAACAGTTTCGCCAATGGGACCTCGGCCGAAAGTTTAGCGAGCTGGACTGGCCCTTTCGAGTGCTCGTAGCGATCCTCGTCCTGTTGCTGGTCGTCCAAGTTTGGCCGGCCGTCTTCTTTGCGTTCGGCGTTCCGCTCGGCTTGCTCTATGGCGCGTACTGGCTGGTGTGGAGGTGGGTCACAGGACGCAAGAGGCCCGCCGGGACCATTACGCTCAAACCATCCCGCGAGCGACTGACCGAATTGATCGGTTCGCTCTTGGGCAGCTCGCTGGCCGCGGTGGTGATGTCTGGGGTGGCGATGCTCATCGAGAGCTACTGGGACCAGACGGCAAGAACGCCCCGCCCCGAGCAGTTCGCCTGGCTCTTGTTGGCGAGCGGCGTTGGAGCCTGGGCCGTGCTGGTGACGACGAAACTGTGGGAAGGCCACCGCGGCGATCGCGTGCTCCGCCGCTTCCTGCTGATGGTCATCGGCATGGGCGTCGGACTGGCGGCCTTTGGGCTGGGCGAAATGCTGATGGTCGGCCTGCCGCCGGCGGCCGGCTATCCCCAGCCGCCCGGCTATCGCCTGCCTCCCAGTTTTTATGCCATCGACGGCCGGCCGCTGCTGACGGCCTACGTCGCCTGCTTTGGCACGCTGTTCCTGCTGGTCGGTTGGTGGCGTCAGACCGATCTCCTGCGGCCGAAGCGGCTGAGCCTGGGGCGCGTGATCGTGACCGTTCTGGTGGCGGGCGTGGCGGCGCTCGCGTGGCAGTTTCCGCAACCCTGGCTGCCGATGGTCGCCGGCACGATCTCGGTGGCCGTGCAGTTGGCCAGCCCTTGGCTCCCACCGGCCCAACGGCAGCGAAAGGGGAACCGATGAACAACGCACCGGCAAAAAGTCGCAGCGGAGTGATTCACCTGCTGCCGCTCCTTTTCCTGCTGGCGATCGGGCTTATTGTCTTTGGGGTCTTGTTCACCGAGCGAAACCGTGAGCCGCCCTCACCCCCGACCCTTCTCCCGCATGCGGGAGAGGGGAGTGTCGCCGCGGCTGCGAAGCCGCAAGCGGCAGAAGCAGCGGAGGGCCGGCCAGCCGCCGCCAAAACTCGACCGCCCTGGATCGGCGCCCCGCCGCGCGTGGTCGGCGGCGCCTACCAGACCAGCATCACGATCGGTCCCTATACGACCCGCGACGAGTGCAACGCGAAACTGCCCGATGCGTTTCAGGAAGCGCTCGACCGCTATGCCGACGTGTGCCTCGACGAAAATATCGGCCAGGTTCGCTTGCCGGACGATTATGTCCGCCGACACGTGGTGAAAGACCAATGGGAAGAGACGCGGCAATACTCCGTAGGCCGGATGATCCATCTCCACGTGCTGCTGGAGTTTGATCGCCAGGTGAAGGAGCGTATCTTGGAGGCCAATCGAGAGACGATCGTCGCCGGGAGGCTATGGTGGACCGGCGGGACGTTAGGGGCGGTGTGGGCAATCTTGGCCGTGCTCTACGGCTATCTGAAAGGGTCTGGCAAGCCGCCGCATACATCCCGGAGGGATGGCAGCCACTAGCCGGTGGTTGAGCGCAGCGATACCACCGGAACGATGGCACAGGTAACGTCGCATCCCGGAGGGATGCCAGAAGCCCGCTGGCATCCCTCCGGGATGCGGGGTGATTTGCGAGATGCTTTTCTTTCCGGTGGTGGCGCTCTGAAGGTGCTCTTGCTTGCCGGTGCTTGCGGGCCGCGGCCACCCTCGCCATACTGGTGGTGAAGGATTTACATCACCTCTCGCTATGGCCTCGTTGCCCGATGTCTTCTTCGGAAACCAACGCCCTCTTGATCCGCCGCATCCGCGAAGGCGACGCGGAGGCGTGGAGCGAATTGATCGCCCGCTACGAGGGGCGGTTGCTGGCCTACGTGGAGGGCCGCACTCGCAATCGGGCCGCGGCCGAGGACCTGGTCCAAGAGACGTTCATCGGCTTTCTGACCAGCCTGCCCAACTTTGACGGCCGGCGGCCGCTGGAGGCCTATTTGTTTTCGATTGCCGCACACAAGCTGACCGATCATCTGCGGCGCGAGGGGCGGCGGCCCGCGTTGCCGCTTCTGGAGCACGGCCGCGGCGCCAGCGGCGAGCCGGCCAGCCCCGCCCGGCCCGCCAGCAGCATCGCCCGCAGCGGCGAGCGGCGTCATCTCGAAGAAGGTGCGCTCGTGAAAGCGCTGGGCGAGCAGGTCGACCGCTTCCGCCGTCGCGAGCAGTGGGAAAGGCTCGAATGTGCCGAACTGCTGTTGGTCCGCGGCTGGACGAACCGGGAGGTTGCTGCAAAGCTCGGCATCAGCGAGCAGACGGTCGCCAACTACAAGTTCGAGTTGGTCGCCAAGCTTCGCACGGCGGTCCGCACGCAAGGCCTGCCCGAGGAAGTTTTTCCCGAGCTTTATCAATAGACGGCCGCCATGACCAGCAACTTTCGCCAGTCCGATCTGGAAGCTTACTTGGACGAGGCCTTGCCGCCGGAAGAAATGGCGCGGGTCGAGAAGGCTGCCCGGGACGACGGCGTGCTGCGCGAGGAACTGGCCGCCATCCAGTCGCGGCGCAACAGCGGCGTGCATTCGCTGGGCGAGATCTGGCGGCGGCACCGGCTCAGTTGCCCCGACCGTGAGCAGTTGAAGCGTTTTCTGGCAGGGGCACTGCCCGAGGCGTTCGCCCGCTACATCACGTTCCACGTCGAAGTGATCGGCTGCCGTTATTGCCAGGCGAATCTCGCCGATCTGCGGAGCCGGCAGCAGGCCGAGGCCGAGCGGGCCGCCGAAATCCGCCGCCGCACGTTTCTCACGTCGAGTGCCGGCTATCTGCGGGCGAAATAAACCGTCCCCTCTTCCTCCGGGAGAGGGCAGGGTGAGGGCATATCACGCCGCCGCAACGCTGTCGAACCCTCCTGTTTTGCCAATACTCGTATTATGTCCCCTGAATCCCCTGGAGATTGACCATGCGCCGAATTATTGCGGTGGTTATCGTTCTTCTTCCCTTTTTTGGCGGTTGCACATGGCAGGCGAATAACGCAAGCCAACGAGTGGACATCAACCCGTTTAATCTTGGCACGGGGCAACAGGTGATTAGCCCTGCTAATTAGTTTCTGTTGCTGGAACCGCCGTTTGGGTCTTCATGATGTCCTCGGATTTGGGTGATGCCCGCGGACACTGGTCCGTTCAGTTTCTGATTCCGGGGCACATTACTGGTCATGGCAAATTGCGAAGTCTCGATGGGCGGCTGCCTTTCTGCGATCATAGCACGCAACCGAGCATCGTTTCCAAGTGCCCCAGGAAGGATCCACCCAACGCTCGGCCGCCATGTGTAGCGGTGCGAGAGGTTGGCCACAGTCATGGGAGAACCGCCACCCTGATTCTCTCCGCCCGCACCCCCGTCCCTTCTCCCGCTTGCGGGAGAAGGGAGAGCGAGTGCGCGGCCTCGCACAAAATCAGCTCAATCGGATCTCCGGCGAGGGCTCGTAGTCGATCGCCACGTGGCGGCCGTCGTGGAGGATCGACATCCGCGCCGCTTCGACCACCAGCTCGTTGATGAAACTGTTGGCCGGCGTGGCCAAAATGCCCCGCTGGTCGATGTCATGGAGTACGGCCTGGCGTTTGGCCAACGCGGCGGCCTCGACCAGGCCGGAGCCGGCCGCATTGACCGCCCGCGCACCCTCGACGATTGCCTCGATCGAATCGTAGCCGTAGCCGACCGGTTTCAGGCCGTCGCCCTGCCACGGCACGAGCCGGAAATAGTCGGGGCTCACGTAGCGGAAGGCGACGCCGGAGAGGTGATCGACGTAGCCGTGACTGACGCCGCGGAACTGGTCGTCGTGGCGAATGATGGCCCCGCGGTCCGTGCCCTCGCAAAACATGCACAGGGCCTGGTCGTTCATGCCGGCCCCTTCGTCGGGATAGCCGAGGCCGTTCACCACGCTCAGGATCGCGCCGTTCTCCCAGATCACGTGTCCGGTGGACCACAGGTAGCCAATTTTTCCGTTGGGAAACGCTCCCTCCACGCCGCGAACCGCGACCGCGACGGGCCGCAAGCCTGTGATGAAGTACACCAGGTCGACGTAGTGGCAACCGATGTACGTGAACGGGTCGCTGTTCTCCTTGGTGAACCAGTTCTGAAAGTTCGAGTGTCGATAATAATACGGCTCGACCAATTTGGCCTCGCCGCAGCGGAACTGGCCAAACCGGCCCCGCTGGTACAATCCACGGGCATCGAGCGAACGCCGATCGAAGCGCTTGTGGTATTCCACACCCACGAGCAGGCCGCGGCCGTAGGCCAATTCCTCGATTTCCTTCGCCTGGGTGTATTTCAGCACCAGCGGCTTCACCGTTAGCACGTGCTGGTCATGCTCCAAAGCGAAGCGGATCACGGGGTAATGGAAATGGTCGGGCACGGCCACCACCACCAGGCTCCGCGGCGGCAAAGCCGCGATCGCCTGCTGATACAAATCGGGAAACATCCGCTCCGCCGGCTCGTCGAGCGCGGGGAGCGGCTGAAAATCCTGGCCCGGAAACGCCCGCTGAAACGTCTCATCCTTGGCCAGCGTGCGGAGCGGGGCCGAGTTGAGCGCGCAGATCGTGATCGCTTCGATGGCGCCGAGCCGCTGCAAATGATAGATCGATGGCAGGATCTGATCGTGGGTGATCATGCCCCCGCCGACGATCAGCGTGCGAAGTGGGCTGCCGCCGCTTGCGTTCATTCGAGCACCTCCTCAAGGGCCTCTTCCAAGGCCGAGAGTCCGTCGCGCAGGGCCTCTTCCGTAACGATGAGCGGCGGAGCCAGTTTCACCGACGCCCCGCCATAGCCGACCGGAGCGAACAGCATGAGCCCCTTTTCCACGCAACGGCGCACGATGGCCGAGGCCGTCGCGGCGTCGGGCTCGATGCCGCCCGGCTTGACGATGTGCATCGAGGCCACCAGGCCCAGACCGTGCACGGCGCCCACGTGGCGGGCGAACCGCCGGCCGATGCGGATTGCCTCCGGCACGAGGATATCGCCCATCTTGCGGGAGCGTTCGACCAGCCCTTCCTCCTCGATCACGCGAAGATTGGCCAACACGGCCGCCGCGCAGACCGGATTGCCGGTATGGGTCGAGGTCATGGCCCCGGGCGGATAAAAGTCCATCACGTCCGGCCGGCCGATGACGGCCGAGATGGGCAGCCCGCTGGAAATGCCCTTGCCGCAACAGATCAGGTCGGGCGTAACGCCGTAGTGCTCGAAGCCCCAGTACTTGCCGGTGCGGCCAAAGCCGGCCTGCACCTCGTCGAAGATCAACAGTGCCCCGTGCTCGTCGCACCAGCGGCGGAGTTGTTGGGCATATTCGGGCGGCATGAAACTGGCATTGCCCCCCTGGTACGTCTCGCTCATCACGCCCGCCACCTGGTCGGCCGCCACGCCTTGCTCGGCCAACGCCTTCAGAAAGCCCTCGAAGCTGGTATCCGGACAGCGAAAACCATCGGGAAACGGCACCTGCACCATGTCGCGGTCGAGATTGACGATCCACTGCTTCAGGCCGGGAATCCCGCCGGCCATCTGCGCGCCCATGGTTCGCCCATGGAAGGCGTTCTGGAAGGTGACGATGCCGATCTTCTTGTCGCCGCCCGTGTGCCGGCCCCAGGTTCGCGCGAGTTTGATGGCGCATTCGCACGCTTCTGCACCGGTGGTCAACAGGAAGACCTTTTCGAGGCCCTCCGGCGCTACGGCGGCCAGCTTTTCGACGGCCGCGGCCCGAATCTCCGTGGGAAAACAATAGTTGTGGATCAGGCCGTGGTTCACTTGATCCAGGATCGCCTGGCGGATCTTGGGGTGGCAATGCCCGGCGTTCGTGACCAACACGCCCGAGGACCAATCGAGCCACATGTTTCCCCAGCGGTCATAGACCTGAATGCCTTCGGCCCGATCCCAGATGACCGGCGGCTGGCCGCCCATCGAGCGCGGCTCGTGGTCGAGAAGTTTTTTGAGGATGGGGAGCGAATCGGGGACCGGAATGTCGGTAACGATGCGACGGTAGGTTGTGGAGACGGGGGGGACTTTGCGAGCTTTCGGCTCCTGCACGATCATGAGAACACCTCGAAACGAGATTACCTACCCGGTGGGTCAGACAGGCTCGTTCGTTTGCGTTGTTACTGGACGCTGTAGTGCCACCACGGATGCCAGCGCGAGTACACCTGCACGATGCGGGAAAACAAAAACACCCCGACCCAAACCGACCCGGTATTTCGGGTTCACGGTCCAGCCCGGAGTGCTCGTCTTGTGCTGACAGTGCCGCTACGGATGCCAGCAAGCATCGTATTTTCCACCATTCTAGCAAATGTACCGGTCCATGCAAGATCAGGCGGCTCGACGAGCTTTTGACCTTGTCCGGGTCCATCGGCGTAGATACACTTGCCAAGCAACCTCGGGCCGGCTAGCTACTGCTGCGCAAGTCTTGTCCCTACAATAACTTATTGAAACAGTCAGGCCGTTGTCGCCGCGTCCAAATGCGGTCGATGCGGCGTCCGTTAGTGCCCTAGGCTTTTCGGCAGCCGGCCTGATCGGGCTATGGCGACGCGGCGAACCGACAATGCCGTGCGCTAGTGGATCGCTGCTCCCCTCAGTTGGACTATTTGCTTGCATCGGAAAATGGGGCTTTTACAATAAAGGTAAGGGACCCCAGTTTCCCTGGACATCAAAGTCGAAAGGTGACTTATGAAACTTGCGGTGCTGGGATCTCTGGTGGGTATTGGGCTGGTGACCGCCGCCGTCGGCGTTGCCCAACAGCGTGGCGAGGGCTATTCACAACGCACCGCCCCGGCCATGTCGGCCGTCGCGGCGGGCAACTCGGAAATGGTGGTCTTGCCCACCCTCGTGGGAGACAAGAGTCAGGTATTGACCGTGGTCGATCCGCGGCAACGAGTTTTGGGCGTCTATCACATCGACTTGGCGACGGGGGTAATTACGTTGAAAAGCGTCCGCAACATCCAGTGGGATTTGCAGATGTCGGATTTCAACAACGAGAAACCACACCCGCAGGAAATTCGGTCGATGTTGGAACCGAGGTGAGGCGAACGAGATCCTTATGGTGCAGAAGTACTACAACTCCGCAGAGACCGCCAAAGTTCTTGACATCAATAGCGACGACGTCAAGAAGATGATGGAACGCCGCGAGCTCCACGGCTATCGCGACGGCGCCGATTGGAAGTTCAAGGTGGAAGACATCGACCGCCTCGCGCAAGAGCGGCAGGCGGAGCAGCCGGCGGTGCTCGAGACGGAAGCGGGCGAGGACCAGGGTGGCGACGTGCTCCTGAGCGAGGTGGCCTTGGGGCAACCGGCGATGGGCTCTTCGGGCACGGTGATTGCCATGGATGCGCCTGGTGCGGAAGCCGCCAAGAGCGACCTCAGCCTGGTCGACAGCGGCATTGCGCTGGCCGACAGCGGCATCACGCTGGCCGATGAGTCGCCCACGCCCGTGGCTCAGAAACCGGACGACGCCGAGGTAAAGTCTGCCCCCGTCGAAGAGATGAATCTGACCTTGGACGAGGACCTCGGAGGAGACAGCAGCGGCACGCTGCGCAGCATGACGGCTGCCGGCCCTGCGCCCGAGGTCGGGTCGTCGGCCATCGACCTGAGCGGCAAAGGGTTGGAAGACGACGACCTGGTGCTTGGCGGCAGCGGCATCGGCAGCGACGTGAGTATCGGCGGCGATAGCGGCATTTCGTTGGTCGATCCGGCCGATACCGGCATCTCGCTGGAACGGCCGCTCGATCTGGGCGGCGCCAGCGCAGAATCGCTGGAACTCGGCGACGGGGACCTGCTCGGCGCGGGCGAGAGCGGCGGGGAAACCGCGGCCGGCCTGAAAACCGACGACGACTTCCTCCTGACCCCCATGGAAGAGGCGGCCGACACCGACGATTCCAGCAGCGGCTCGCAGGTGATCGCCCTCGACACGGAGGGAGAAGAGCAGCCGGGCATGCTGGGCGGCGAGTCGAGCTCGAGCATGGCCGCCATGCTCGACGAAGACATTACCGCGCAGCCATCACTCGACATGGGCCTTGGCGCGCCCATGGCCGCAGCGCCGATGTTGGGACCGCAGCCGACCGCCCTGGCCGAAACCGCACCCGCGATGCAGGCGGCGGCGTTCGAAGCACAGTACAGCCGGTGGCAAATCGCCGGCCTGGCGGTCTGTGCCGTGCTGTTGCTGCTTTGCGGCATGATGATGTACGACAACCTGCGCAACATGTGGAGTTGGGACGGACCCTATTCCGTCAATAGCTGGCTGATGGACACGATCCTGGGATTGTTCGAAGGCAAGTAGTCGCCGGCCGGGTTCCCAGCGGAACACGGCTGCCCGATGCCCCAAACACCCCGCCCTTGCCATGGCGGGCGACAGTGGGAAGTGGACCTTTGCACTGGCGATTCGAAAGGAGTCGAATCATGAAGGCGCTCTTTCGGCCCCTAATCGCCGTAGTGGCCGTGGCTGCGCTGCCGGGCTGCTCGTTTGTGCCCAAGGCCGACCTGGATGCTGCGCGAGCCGACAACCAAGTCCTTGCCGAGCAGAATCGGGCGCAACTGGCCGAAATCCAGAACCTCAAAGTCCACAGCCGCACGCTGGAAGACCGCGTGATTCGCGGCGAGGAGCAGTCGGCCGTCGTGCAGGAACGAACCGGCCTTGACCCGCATCAACTGGGCAACTTCCAGCAGGATCGCGACAAGCTCTACGACCAATTCAAGAGCATGGCCTTTGGCCGCGGGCGCCTTCCGCCCGAGTTGAGCCAGCAGCTCGCCGCCCTTTCCCGGAAGTATCCTAGTTTGCAGTTCGATGCGGAAACCGGCATCAGCAAGCTCGATACCGACATCCTTTTTGATGCGGGAGATGCCTCGCTCAAGCCGGGCGCCGAACGCCTGCTCGACGACCTGGTGCGGGTGCTCCGCTCGCCGGTGGCGGGGGACATGAAAATCATGGTGGCCGGCCACACCGACAGCCAGTTGGATGCCGGCAAGGGAGTGCGGGAAAAGTATCCCAACAATTTTCACCTGAGCACGGCGCGGGCGCTGGCCGTGGCCGACCGGATGAAGCGGGCCGGACTGGCCGACCACCGCCTGGCCGTGGCCGGTTTTGGTCCCTACCAGCCGATTGCCCCCAACACCACGGCCCAAAACCGGCAGAAGAACCGCCGCGTGGAGATTTTCGTGATGGCGCCCGACGCGCCCGTCATCGGCGGGAGCGATTCCACGCCCAGCGTCTATACGGCGGGAGCGAAACGGTAGACGGCGGGAGCGGCCGGTGGGTGCGCCAAGTTATGTTGCCAAGGATCAGTGTGCGGTCATTCTGAGCGCAGCGAAGAATCTGGCGTATTCTCCCGCCACGAGATCCTTCGCTGCGCTCAGGATGACTATTCCGGCCAGCCTGATCGCCAAAAAGAATTGTCAGACCGCGGCCGGTTGCCCCTCGGGTTCTACTGCGATATCATGGGGTGATGTCCACCACCATGCGGCCGGCGACGTAATTCCTTTCTCCGCAGCAATTCCGGGCCTCTCCGCCCCCATGAAGTCTTCCCGCTTGAAGCCCTCGGAATTGCCTTTCCCGCTGCGATGGCCGCTCGGGTTGCTGGCCGTCATCGGCGCGCTGCGTTTGGCGGTCGTGCTGATCGCGGTTTACGCGGGCGTGCTGGCCTGGGCAACGTTGGTCGAGAGCGAGTACGGAGCCGCGGCCGCTCATTTTGCCATTTACGACACCGGCTGGTTCACCGCGCTAGGCGTGTTGTTGGCTCTGAATGTCCTCTGCGCCGTGATCATCCGCTTTCCCTGGAAGTGGCGGCAGAGCGGATTCCTGGTCACCCACCTGGGCATCCTCATCCTCCTGGCCGGTTGTCTGGCTACTCGGCACTTCGGCATCGAGGCCCAACTGCCCATCTTCGAAGGACAAACGGCCCACCGGGCCTATCAAGACTCCTATCATTTCCAGTTGCAAGTGATGCCCGCCAAGCCGGCAACCGCGGCGGCCGAAACGATCTGTGTGCCGTTGGCGGCGGGACCGTTCAGTTGGGACCGGTACGCCAAGCTCTCGTGGTTCCCCTGGCACGTGGCCCACCGCAGCCAGGGCACCCTCTATGACGCCGACGGCATTCGGCTCGAAATACTCGACTATCAAAGCGAGCCGCAACCGGCGGCCCACGTGCGGCTTTCGGTCGATGGGATGAGCAAAGAGCTCGACGTGGTGGGCTCGTCCGGCGAATCGACGGAAGCCAAACCGCAAATGGTCGTAGCCAAGCGGTGCCGCGTGACGATCTCCATGCCGTTGGACGAGGTCGAGCTGGGGTTTCAGCTTTACTTGCGGCGGTTTCAGCGGAAACTGGACCCCGGAGCCGGCACGGCGTCGCACTATTCGAGCCTGGTCGATTTTCTGGACCTGGGCCGGCCGCCTCGCAAACTCCGCGACGACGTGCTCATTACCCTCAACGCGCCGGTGGATTTCACGGATCCGCAGAGCGGGCGGACGTACCGGCTCTTTCAGGCGAGTTTTTCCGGGCCCTGGACGCCGGGCGAAGCGGACTTCGATCAACTCGTGCACGGCGACCGCAGCCGCGATCAGGTGTATCTCTCGCGGCTGAGCGTGAACTACGATCCGGGCCGTGAACTGAAATACCTCGGCAGCCTGATGACCGTCCTGGGCATCGCCCTGGTCTACTGCCTGCGCTCGCGTAACACGAACAATGGCCGGCGGCACGCCGCCGCCGGCACGTGCGTCACTACTACCGATGAGGCCGATGGCTAACAGCCGCCGGCGATTGACCCATGTTACGATCCATTCTGTCGCTGTTGGTGATCCTTGCCTTCGCCGGCGTTTGCCGGGCGGAACAAGCCGGCGACTTGGACTGGAACACCTGGCGGCACATGCCGGCATTCGGTGAGGATCGAGTGCTGCCGGTGGATACCTTCGCTCGGGAAACGGTCGAGGCGATCTGCGGCCGCGTCGATCCGACGCTCGTGCTGGGCGATGCCGCGGCGCACCAATTCACCGCCGCGGAATTGCTCCTGAGTTGGCTGGTCGAGCCGGAGAAGTGGGAAAATGTTCCCTTCCTGGCGGCGGGCGACGAAGCGTTGCGCCGCGACGTGCTGGGGCTGCCGCTGCGGGATGAAAACCGCCGGCGGCTCTCTTATGCATCGCCCAAGGAAGTGGAGAACAGCGCCGAACTACGCCGACGTTGGAGCGAGCTGCAAAAGCAGGCCGAGGCCGCGGGCCAGGGCTTTCGCCCCGCCGGCGTCGACAAAAAACTAAAGGCGCTGGTCGAGGCTTACGAAAAATTCCGCCTCTTGTCCTTTAATCCTCTCGCTCCCGAGGACACGCCGCGGCGTTTTTACGCCCGCCTGCATTCGGCCAACGCTGCCTGGCGCAAGCTGGCCGGCGATCTGGAAGGCGCCAAACGCATCAGCGGCGACGAGAAAATCCGCCAGCTCATGGTTCGCTCGGGCCAGTCGTTGCAGAAACTGGTTACGGAGATGCACGGCCACGAGTTTGCGCGCGAAAAAATCGAGCCGCTGGTCGAGGCGTTCTGCCGGACCGCCGACGAACTGGCCGCTCGGCTCGCGAATTCCGCCGACAGACCTCTTTCCGCCTTGGTGGCCGACTTGCGGCGGCAGACGGCCGAAATGCACCTAGCGCTTTACGACAACGGCGAGACGCTGCGGCTGGTGCCGGCGCTGAATGCCGGCGCGCTGGAAGAGAACCGCACGCCGGGCGATGACGCCGCGCCCTGGCTGAGCTTTCAGGCCCTCATGTTCGGCTCGCCGGAGCTATTGCGGTCCTATCCTCAACCCGCCCTGAAGGCGGTACGCACGGCGTTTGCCCAGGTGAAGGCCGCCTACCTGGATCGGCGTGCAGCGGACCGGCCGGCCCGGTTCTCCGCCGCCATGGACCGCTTTGCCGAGGCGGTTCGCCTCTTGGGCCAGCAAATCGAGACGCTGCGTGCAAAGCTGCCCATCGAGCACCGCGATCAAGAGTTGATCGCCGCGACGGCCTACCCGCTGCCGGGCTGGACGGACGTCGAGGTTTTTTATAACCGCGTCGATCCGTTCTTTTGGTCCTGGGTGGTGAGTCTCGTGGCCACGCTCGGCCTGCTGTTGGCCGTCGGCACCTGGCGGCGGTCAATGTTCTGGCTGGGCGCGGCGCTGCTCGTGGCGGCGCAGGCGTTCACTGCCGCGGGGCTCGGGCTACGGGGTTACGTCACCGGCCTGGTCCCCTTGACCGGCATGTTCGAAACGGTAGTCTTCGTCGCCCTCTACGCGGCACTGCTCGGCCTGTGGTTCACCCTGTTGCCGCTCTGGTGGCCAGGCCGGCGGGGACCGGGCTCTTCGGCGCCCACCGCCCGAATGGATCGCGTGCTCCAGCGGCGGCTGTTCGCCGTGGCGGGGGCCATCGTGAGCTTCCTGGCCGCCGTGCTGGCCTACTATGCTCCATCGACGGTGATGCACCGGCACTTGGGCTCCGTGGCCCCCATCCTGCGCGACAACTTCTGGCTGGCCGTCCACGTGGTCACGATCATGGCCGGCTACGCCTCGGCGGCGATTGCGCTGATTTTGGGCAACATTGCCCTGGGCTACTATCTGCTGGGACGATATACGTCGAGCCCCGTCGAGGGGGATGCAGCCGAGGGCGGCTGTGCTACACGTCCGCCCGAGGCTTGCACGGTGCTCGCCGGTTTCACGTATACGGCCATTCAAATTACCGTGTTGCTGCTGGCTGCCGGCACGATCCTTGGGGCGCTGTGGGCCGACAAGGCTTGGGGCCGCTTTTGGGCCTGGGACCCCAAGGAAGTCTGGGCCCTCATTTCGCTGCTGGCCTACCTGGGGTTCCTTCACGCGCGGCACATCGGGTGGCTGGGCGCCTTCGGCATGGCCACGACGGCGGTGCTGGGCGCCTGTGCGGTCGGCTTCACGTGGTATGGCGTAAACTTTTTGCTGGGCAGCGGCATGCACTCGTACGGCTCTGGGGCGGGAGGGCAATGGCAGGTGGGCACGGCCGCGGCCGTCGAGTTGCTGTTCCTGTTGGCCGCCGCGATGCGGTATCAAATGAGGAGTTAGGGGTGGTAGTGCGACACAGCACAACTGTCGGGTTGGCCGCGTTTAGCCGGCGTGCTTGCACGCCGCGCGCGATTGGGAATTTGCCCCATTGTCGCGGCGTGCAAGCACGCCGGCTAAACCACACAGTTTTCGTTTGTCGCACTACTCGGGCCTAGGAATTTGGGGATTTGGGGTACGGTTATGGCATTTTGCACCTCATACACCGTACTGCGTGCCCTGCTTTGCCCTAGCACTCTCGTCCTTTTGCTCATGCTTGCCGTGCCGCCCGGTTCTGCCCAGGAACTAACGCTGCTGCGAAAAATCCCGGCCGATCTGCTGCGATTCACCGGCGGCGCTCGACCGGACGCCGAGGGCATGGTCACTTACAACCAGACCGGATTCAAGAGCCCGGAGTTTCAACGCGGAGCGATGCAGTATTTGATTCGCGCCGTGGTGCGGCAGGACGCCCGGTGCGTGGAGGAGGGGTGGCGGGCGATCGACGCCACGTTCCGCGAACAGACCGAGGAGGGGAAGTTCGGCCGCCCGCACGCCCCCCATGGCGGACCATCGGCCGTGGCCTTCTGGCTAGCCGATCTTGGCGAGGCCCTGCTGATCTTGCGGGAGAGCGAATTAGAGCCGGCGTTCAGGAGCCGCCTCCGGTTGCTCGTGCCGAAGATCCACAAGGCCGCCCGGTGGCTCGCCGAGCCGCGTTATCAAGAGCGGCTGCGGCACGACGATGCCGAGACCCCCAACCGCCTGCTGTTCGCCGCGTTGGCCTATGGCCTGTCGGGCAGGTTGGCCGACGACGCCCCGTTGAAGCAAGTGGGACGCCGCTTCGTGGACTTGGCGATGGCCCGCTACCGGCAGAGTGACGGCGTGTTCCTGGAAAAGGGGGGGGGCGACTCGAGCTACCAGGCCGTGGCGGCGCTCAAGCTCCAGGTCTGGATCACACACTTTCCCGACCGGAAGCTCGCCTCGGCGGTGGACCGGGCGGTGGCCTGGGAACTCCGCCGCATCGGGGCCGACGGCCGCATCGACGTGACCGGCAATACCCGCACCGGCCTCGGCCAGGAACGGTGGATGGGCCATGAAAAGGACGTGAATCAGAGCGAAGTGACGTTTTGTTTGCTCTACCATTACGCCCGCACCGGTAGCCAACCATCGTTGGCCGCCGCCCGGCGAATCGTGGAGCGGCGAAAGCGGCACCCCGAGCAAGAATAGAGCGGAGCGGTCGGGGAGTGGTGGTTGACGCATCGGCCCGCAAACTCAACAATGAACTAATCGACAGTAATTTCCCGATGCCGGCGCGATGGCCCGCCGCTGCCCGCTAAGCACTACTAACCCTAAGCTACTATCTTGCCTCAAGCTAAACCCCCCCGGCGGCAGACGACGAAACCTCCCCCGGCGACTGAGTCTCGCCCCCCAAGCCCCGGCGCGTTCGCCGATATGGGGCTCTCGAAAGTGACGATGACCGCCCTGGCCCAGGCCGAGTATCTCGAGCCGACGCCGATCCAGGCCGGGATGATTCCCCGCGCGTTGGCGGGCGTCGACCTGATGGGCCAGGCGCAGACCGGCACCGGCAAGACCGCCGCCTTCTGCATTCCCATCCTCGAACGTCTCCAGCCGCGCGCGCAAGCGAGCCACCCCCAGGCTTTGATCCTCGTGCCTACGCGCGAATTGGCCGTACAGGTCCGCGACGAGTGCGTGAAGCTTTCCGCCGGGCGCGACGCGCGCGTGGTGGGCACCTTCGGCGGCAAGCCCATCCGCGCGCAGGTCGAACACCTTCGCCGGGGGGCCGAGATCGTCGTGGGCACGCCCGGCCGGGTGATGGACCTGATGGGTCGCGGTTCGCTCGTCTTGGGAGAAATCCGCGTGGTGGTCCTCGACGAGGCCGACCGGATGCTCGACATCGGTTTTCGGCCCGACATCGAGAAGATTCTGCGACGCTGCCCGCAATCGCGGCAGACGTTTCTGCTGAGCGCCACCATCCCACCGCCGGTGAAGCGGCTGGCCGAACGGTATATGCGCGAGCCGGAGATGATCGACTTTTCGACCAAGGACCTGGCCGTCGAGACGATCCAGCAGTCGTACTTCACCATCGACCCGGAACGGAAGTTCGATCTGCTGGTGAAGCTTTTGCAGCGCGAGGAGCCGCAACAGGCCATCGTTTTCTGCCGCACCAAACGCGGCACGGACAAGGTGTGCCGGCGGCTGACCGAGATGTTCAAGAGCGTCGACACCATCCACGGCGACTTGCAGCAATCGGCCCGCGATCGCGTGATGCGGCGTTTCCGCGAGGGCAAGATCAAGGTGCTGGTGGCCACCGATGTGGTAGGCCGGGGCATCGACGTGAGCACGATTTCCCACATCATCAACTACGACGTGCCCCAATTTTGCGACGACTACGTGCATCGCGTGGGGCGGACCGGCCGCATGGGCCGGGAAGGCGTGGCCTTCACCTTCATCACGCCGGAAGAAGGCAACGAGCTGACGCGGATCGAGATGCGGATCAACCGGCTGTTGAAACGGGACGAGATTCCCGGATTCGTGGCCCTGGCCAAGCCGCTGCCGAACGAGGAATTGGATGCCGAGGGGGGCGAGGCGGCGGAGCCGGCCGCGGCGAAACCCGTCTTCGGCCGCCGCACGCGGCGGATCCGCCGGGCGCTGTAACGCATTGCTGCCCACGCGCCCCAGGGCGATCAGGGCGCCGAGTCTACCCGGTCACAGGTCAAGGTGCAGGCTTTCGTAATTGACGTGCTCTTGCAGAACAGTGCCGCAGTCCATAGATTGCTCGTCACTCGAACGGTGACGGTGGCTGTGACCCGGGCAATTGGAGCGGATTTCCTCGGCCGGACACCGCACTCCACCACATCCGTCAGCGGGCCGAGTCCGTCCACTCGCAGGTCAATGTGCAACTCTTCGAAGTCGAGGTGCTTGTACAGAAGAGCGGTGCGATCCACAGGTTGCTAGTTACCGGGATGGTGACAGTAGCCGTAACCGTCGTCGTAGTGGTCGTAATCGTGGCAGGGCTGATGGTAACCGTGGCGCCCTTGATGCCGACGTCATTGAGCACGTTCTGGCCGGCCGTCTGACCATTCGAGGCAGTAGCCCCTGGTACGACACATGCTCGTGCGGCCTCAAAAGCCGCGTTGTTGGCCGTCTGCTGGATCATGTTGTATCTGCCGAATTCCAGCGCGGCAAACAGGAACAGGATCAAGATCGGCGCCGTCAGGGCAAACTCGACGGCCGCTGCACCACTGCGGCTTACAACACATCGACTCCGGCCGGCCCGTTGTCGCGTAACGTTCATAGCGACTTCTCTTGCAAATGTGAGATGTTATTGGGTGAGGAGCACGGGGATGGACTCCGCCAGTGCTTGGAAGGCGGCCTGTACGGCAGCAGTATTGGTCACATTCATGAACTGACCTCCCGTTTGCGAGGCAAGTTGCTGCATCGTCGTGTTGTTCCCCCCCGATAGCAAACCGATGGTATTGATGGTAACGCCGGCGCTGGTTGCCTGCGAGACCAGGTTTACAGGATTGGAACCCTCATTCCACTGACCGTCCGAGAAAACGATAATGACCAGATTCCACGGCGTGCCGTCGCTCGTGGATGTGAACAAGTTTAAGGCTGCCTGCAGGCCCGCCGACAGGTTCGTGCCGCCGTTATATATCCCGTCGGAATAGATGTTCGTGGTAAGATAGTAGGATAGCTTGCTGCTGATCGAACTGTAGGTGGAGGTGAATGTGCAAGCCGTGCTCGCGGAATCGGCAAAAGTGATCATGCCTACCTGGTTCTGCGTAGTCCCACCTGGCGAACTGGTCAGAGTCGTGAGGAAGGTATTGGCTCCTGAGACGAGATTGGCCAGGCGGCTGAGCGTAGAGTTCGGCACGTAAGGAGACTTAGGATACTGGTTTGAGAGGTAACCTACGGGAGGAGGGTAAGACCAATCGGTGCCGGACATGTCAAAGCACATCGATCCCGAAATGTCGAAGACAAAGCACCACTTGGTTCGCACGAACGCGGCCGTAGAATTCCTGGTCGCCGAAAACGTCTTGGCACCCAACACGGGGGCGAAGAACAACGACGCCGACGCCGTGCCGGTCACTTGAGCCGCCGTCGTCGGCGTCCCTCCGGCAGAGAACGTCCAGGGTCCGCTGGCCGAATACGCCACCTTGCCAAGCGTGACGTTGCTGGAAGTTATCGATAAGGGACTGCCGCAAACCTTGTTGGCGGCGGCGTAACTGATGGCCGTGTTCGTTGCCGTCGTTTGGCTGCTGCCCTGCGACAGCGCCACCACGGCCGCCTTCGCGGCCGCGTCGGTCGCCACGTGCAGTTGCTCGCGGGCCAGGAACATGTAGGCCATGTCCACGGAAAATGCGGCCGCCGCAAACAGGATCACAAGCGTTATCGTCACCAGCACGAGCATCGCCCCCTTCCGGGAACGTATGCCTCGCCGGCAACGGTTGAAACTGTTCATACCGTGCATTGTTGCTCTCCTACTGATGATCCATGACTACCGTTGCCGTTACGTTGCTGAGTATGTTGCCAACAATAAACGTGTGCATCCACGAGTTTGAACTGAAGGGCGCGGTCACGCTAACCGTGACCTGCGTTCCCGTCGCCGTGGAAGCCGTGACGGTCGGCGTAATCGTGACTTGACCTCCCGAAATACTAAACTGTGTGAGGACGTTGCTGGCAACCGTAGTGGCCCCGGCGCTGGTTTGCCCCGGGGTGGTTGCCGCGCGTGCGCCCTGATAGGCCGCCGATGTCAAACGGTCCTTGAGAAAGATTGCGTTCGTGGCTTCGATGGATCCCATGGCGACAACCATCAGGATTGGGAGGCAGACGGCAAGTTCCACGGTCGCCGTGCCCTTACGGTTTCGGGTGGCGCGACGGGGACATCCGCGACTCGCGACAAACATGACAACGTCCTTTTTTACTAAAAGAGGGGTCTCATCACCCGGAGACAGACCTTGCGGCCGAAACGCGCGCCATCCGGAGGGTATAACATACACCTATTCAGGTGGTTTCACTCGCCACCTTATTTCCCTCTATAGTTTTCCTAGGTCGCAGATCGGGTCTCGTCAACTGGCCAGCCCTCGGAGGGGTCGCTAGCCGCGTTCCGACGCCGTAATGAGGCGTTACCGGCCGCACTATCGGTAGACTGAGACCTTCTGGTAACATAGGTAATGCTGCCTGGAATCTGGCTTCGCTGTAACCGCAAGTGCGGCAGGCGTGTATACATTCGCAGGGCTGGACCCTTTTCTGTTTCATTATCCTAGCGAAGCGAGGTGAGCCATGAGAGCGTGGGGAGTAAGCATTGTCCTTCTGTTCGGTTTGACCGCTTTGACGCAGGCCAAGCCGCTGGATCTGAAGGCCGTTCCGGCCGACGTCCAATGGGTTGCCCACATGGATGTGGATGCGATGCGGGCATCGCCCGTGATCGAAAAGGCGTTCCAGGCCGCCTCCGAGGAGTGGCCCGACCAGTTGGAAGGCCACATGGATCGTCTGCACGACGAGTTTGGCCTGGATTTGCAGAACGGCCTGCATTCGATTACCGTGTATGGTAAGCAGCTTGGCGAGCCCACCGGCGTGCTGATCGCCAACGTGGACGTCAATAAAGAGCTGCTGGAATGGAACATGAAAGATGCCCCGGGATATAACGGCACCACGCACGGGAAGCACACGCTGCATTCCTGGAGCGACCACCACGGCCCGATGACGGGCGTCTTCTACACGGCCACCACCTTGGTGTTCGGCCGCAGCGTGGAGGACGTCTCGGCGGCCTTGGACGTGCTGGATGGCAAGGCGGCCAGCCTGGCGACCAAGAAGTCGCCGCTGTCGGCCACGATTCCGGAAAATGCCATGTTTGTCGGCCGGGCGGTGGGTGTGGCCGAGTCGACCATTCCCAGCGATGACGCGCCGATCGTGAAGCAGACCGAGTCGATCGTGGTCGCCTTCGGAATCAACGGCGACGAAGTGTGGCTCGATGCCGACCTGGTGGCGAAGTCGCCGGAAACGGCCCCCCTGTTCAAGCACGTCTTGGAAGGCGGACGGGACGCGCTGATCCTGCAATTCGGTCCCAATAATCCCGCGATGAAGAAGCTGCTGGACACCTTTACGCTGAAGATCTCCGGCAAGTCGGTGATCGCCCAGTGGCGTGCGCCCGCCGACGAGCTGTGGACGCAGGCGGAAGCAGCTTACTCGCAATACGAGGGTAAGCAGTAGCGTCGCGGCGGAAGCCGGCTGAGGAGCGACGCGAACAACGGAGCCAGGTATGCCGCGTAGTTCCCCGACGGCTTCCCCCAGTGACGAGGAACTTGCCCGCCGTGCCCAACAGGGTTCGACGGCCAGTTTCGAGGAATTACTGCGGCGCTTCCAGACCCCGGTGCTGCAATTTCTGCAGCACCGGGGCGCCGCCGCGGCGGCGGAGGATTTGCTGCAAGAGACGTTTATCCGGGCCTACGTGAACCTGTTTCGCTACCGGTCGCGTTGGCGCTTTGCCACTTGGCTGTTCACGATCGCCCGCCGGGTGAGCTTGAACCATCATCGGCGGCGCCGGCCGATTAGCGGCGCGGCGGTCGAGTCGGCCGAGTGCGGCGCGGTGGGTCCGGCGGAAGCGGCGGCGGCGGCGGACAGCCGCCAGTATTTGTGGGATCGAGCGGCCCAGGTTCTTTCCCAAGAAGAACTCACGGCCCTGTGGCTGCACTACGTGGAGAGCATGTCGACCCGCGACATCGCAACCGTATTGGAACGTTCGGGCGTGGCGGTCAAGACGATGATTTTTCGGGCGCGCAGGAAGCTGGCGCCGGTATTGAAGGAACTAGCACCGGAAGGTACGGTGCCCGGTTCTAGGGCCGCGCCGGCGCGCAACAACGCCTGGTGCGCTTGACGAGTGTAGGGGGGAGCATCATGTCCAAACTGCCGGCAAAAGAAACGGCCCTTGCGGATCGCCTCCGGCAGGAGGCCCTGGCCGCACGGCCCGCCTTCTCCGAGGACTTGCACGCCCGGCTCTGTGCGGCGTTGCGTTCATGCCCGGTCGAGGCGGCGCGGACTCGTCTCTCGGCCGCCGGCCGCGGGTATCGCTGGGCGTCCCTGGCCGCGGCGGTGTGCCTGCTGCTGGCCCTCGGCGGCACGTGGATGGTGTTCAAGACCGGGTCGGGCGCCGCGGGAAGCGGTTCTTCCGGCAGCGCAGCTTACCTGGCCCATCGCGGCGCCGCGGGGTCCGGCAATGCGCATCGCAAGACCGACGCACAAAACATGGGTGCCTTCGTCAACCAGATGAGCACGAACTTCGACGGCTTCGTCGACATGGCCGTACACGGGCCGCGGCGATTCTATCTGGATCGCAGCCTTCGGATCGCCCTGCAAACGCCCGTCGTCAGGGTGCCGTTCGATGTCATTTCCTCTCTGCTCTCGATGACGCCGTCGAAGCGTCCGCGCCCGGTTGCTCCGGCCGGCCACTCATAGCTTTGAGCGGTTTATTGCGGCTCAGATAGCGAACGTCGCGATAGTTTGTACATTGCGACCGGCCCCTTCCGCGCCGCCACATTGACAGCCCCGCCGGGTAAATCATAATGACAGAGGGTGGGGAGGTGTCTGGCGATGAGCGATTGGGCGAAGATGTTCGGGGCCAACCCCGATACGGTGGGGCGTCTGTTGGCCGACGCGGCCGCGGAGTTCGTCTGCCTGGCCACCTCGCACGGCGAGCCGTTCTATCTGAATCCGGCCGGACGCCGCCTGGTGGGGGTGGCCGAGAACCAGCCGGCATCCGCCGTCAATTTGCGCGAGTTCTACACCGAGGAGTCGTGGAACGAGTTGCGCGACATGGCCGGACCGGCCGTCAACAAGAGCGGGCACTGGCAAGGCCGCAGCCGGCTCCGCCATGCCCAGACCGGCGCGTTCGTGGACGTGTACACGGAAATGTTTCGGGTCAAGCCCGAGCGGGCCGGGCGCTCCTCCTGCCTGATGATCGTCCACCGCGAGGCCGGCGACGAGGCCCATCTTCAGGGCGCCCTGGCCGATGCCCAGGGGCGAAAACGCGCCATTCTGGAATCCTCGCTCGATCCCATCATCACCATCAACCAGCAGGGAATCATCACCGAGTTCAACCGGGCGGCCGAGCAGACCTTCGGCCATCCGCGCGACAAGATCCTGGGCACCAAGCCCTCCGACGTGCTGTTTCCCGCGGAAATGAGCGTCGGCCAACCCGACCGTATCGATCGCTACCTGGACGTCGGCGAGGGCTCGCTCTTGGGTCGCCGGGTGGAAGTCACCGCGGTCCGCGCCGACGGCGAAACGTTCGACGCAGAAATGGCCATGACCATCAGCCGCGAGGAAGGCGCCCCCGTCTTGACGTTTTTCGTCCGCGACATCAGCGAGCGGAAGAAAGCCGAGCAGCAACAATTGCGCTACGCGGCGGAGTTGGAACGGTCGAACCGGGAATTGGAGCAGTTCGCCTACGTCGCGTCGCACGATTTGCAGGAACCGCTGCGGAAGATCCGCACCTTCAGCGACCGCCTGCGAACGCTTTGCGACGGCGCGCTCGACGAGGCGGCCGGCGAATGCCTCGAACGGATGCAAAGCGCCGCCGAGCGGATGCAGTTGCTCATCGACGGATTGCTCTCGCTGTCGCGGGTGACCACCCAGGGGCAAAGCTTCGTGCCCGTCGATCTGGAACAGGTGGTCCGCGAGGTTCTTTCCGATCTGGAGGTGCAAATCGAACGGCAGGCCGGACGGCTCGAGGTGGGGCATTTGCCCACCATCCAGGCCGATCCCCTGCAAATGCGACAATTGCTGCAAAACCTCATCGCCAACGGGCTGAAGTTCCACCGCCCCGAGGAGCCGCCCGTGGTGAGGATCGCCGGCAAGCTCATGGCCGGCCGTCAGCATCGCCACTCGCGGCAGCCGGGGGTGGAGGAACGCTGCCAAATCGTGGTCGAGGACAACGGCATCGGTTTCGAGGAGAAATTTCGGGAGCGCATCTTCGACGTCTTCGAGCGGCTTCATCCCCGCGACGTGTTCGAGGGCACCGGCATCGGCTTGGCGCTGTGCCGCAAGATCGTGGAACGCCACGGCGGGCAGATCACCGCCTACGGTACTCCCGGCCAGGGTAGCGTATTCGAGGTAGTCTTACCGGCGATCCAGCCCAAGGCGGTGCGATAATGGTGGAAAGACGCATTCGGCTCTTGTTGGTCGAAGACGATCCCGACGACGTGTGGGTGATGCGCAATCTGTTGGGCGACCGCTGGGACGTGCCTTTCGACCTGGTGCAGGTGGAGATGTTGGCCGCCGCCGTGGAACGCTGCACGGAAGAGGCCTTCGACGTCATCCTGCTCGATCTCAACCTGCCCGACAGCCGCGGCCTGCAAACCTTCTTCACCGTGCAGGCCCACGCCGCCGAGGTGCCGATCGTCGTCTTGACCGGCCACAACGACGAGCAGAGCGCCATGAAGGCCGTGCAGGCCGGCGCCCAGGACTACCTGGTCAAGGGCCAGGTGAACGACCGCTTGCTCGCGCGTTCGATCCGCTACGCCATCGAGCGCAGCCGGCGTCATCGGGCCGAGGACGAGATGCGCGACACGTCGGAAGAGTTTCGCGCCGCCCAGGAAATTCAGCAGCGTTTGTATCCGGCCGCGGCCCCCTTCCTGCCCGGCTTCGACATCGCCGGGGCGATCTACTCGGCCAAATCGACCGCCGGCGACTATTTCGACTACATCCCCATGCTCGACGACTGCCTGGGGGTCGTCGTCGGCGACGTCAGCAGCCATGGCATGGGCCCCGCCTTGTTGATGTCGGAGACGCGGGCCTGCCTGCGCACGTTGGCCCAGATCCACGGCGACGTGGGCGAGATCCTCACCCGCGCCAACCGCCTGTTGGCCGCCGACTCCAATGACTTCCACTACGTCACCCTGGCCATGGTCCGGCTCGATCCCCGCGATCGGTCGATGGTCTATGCCAGCGCGGGCCAGCGCGGCTACTTGCTCCATCCGGGCGTCGATGCCACGATCCTCGACAGCACCAGCTTGCCGCTGGGCGTCAACGCCGACACGGTGGTTCCCACGTCCGGCCGGATCGCGCTGCAGCCGGGCGATTTGTTGACCTTCTTCACCGACGGGGTGATGGAGGCGGAGTCGCCAGGCAACGTCCGCTTCGGCGTCGCCCGCGCCTTGCAGGCCATCCGTTCCGAGCGGGAGAAGCCGGCGCGGGAGATCATCGAAAGCCTTCACGAGGAAGTGCTGGGCTTTTGCCGCAACCAGCCCCCCAAGGATGACATCACGATCGTGATCGCGAAGGTGAAGGAGGAGGGCTGATGCCCGAGTTGCCGGAAGTGGAAACGATGTGCCGCTGCATCGCAGCAGCAGTCGGCGGCCGCATTCGCGACATCGTGCAGCCGAAATCGCGGCTCCAATCGATCACCATCTCGCCGCCGCTCGTAAAGTTCCGCCGCCAGGCCCGGGGACGCACTGTCACGGCCATTCGCCGCCTTGGCAAACGCGTGGTGCTCGATTTGGACGATAAACGCCAGGGCCGCTCGCGCCAGGGCGTTCGGCCAATGAACGATGATGCTCGCGAAGCTGCCGGTGATTGCATCGTGCTCGAGCCGCGGATGACCGGACTCGTGCTGCTGGCCGATCCGCCCGACGACGAGCATCTGCGCCTGATTTTTCAGCTTCAGGGCGGCGGGGCGAGGCACATTTTGTTTTGGGACCAGCGAGGCTTGGGGGTGGCAAGGTTTTTGTCACACGCGCAATTTCTGCGGCACTACGGACCGCGCCGGCTGGGACCCGACGCCCTGACGATTACCGTGGAGACGCTCCGCCAGCGCTTGGAGGGAAGCCGCCGCCCGATCAAGACGGCCCTCTTGGACCAGCAGGTCCTGGCCGGCATCGGCAATCTGTATGCCTCGGAAATCCTGCATTTGGCGCGCATTCACCCCGCCCTGCCTTGCCGCCGGGTTCGTGGGGCACAGTGGTCGAAACTGCACGCGGCCATGGGGCAGGTCTTGCAGGCGGCGATCCGCCATCAGGGCTCGACGCTCCGCGACGGGACCTATCGCATCGCCCGCAATCAAAGCGGAGATTACCAGGTTTACCATCGCGTCTACCAACGGGCGGGCGACCCGTGTCTAAATTGCGGCACGGGAAAAATCGTCCGCATCGTTCAGGCCCAGCGGTCGACGTTCTTCTGCCCCACATGCCAGCAACGCGGGCGGTAGTCATGCTGATTGGAAGCAACTGCGATCTGTTTAGCCGCCGCTGGCACGGCGCCGAGTCCGTGGGCCGACGTTCCGTCGGCCGCTAAACGACAGGCCCTCGCCCTTGCAGTTCCCGCCCGAGGCAGTAAACTGATGCGGAAAGGGCCAAATCGGCAGACAGGCACGAAGTTTGCCCTATCACGGAGGAAACCATGAACCGAAACGCATCGCGGCGTTTGGCCGTCGCACTGGCAATTGGCTTGGTCCTGTTGTGTGTCGAAACCCAAGCACAGGGCCCACGGCTGCGGCTGGGCGGCCCGGTGCTTCGCGGCATGCCCCGCAATCAAGACAATCCGCCCGAGTTGGGCATGCCGGTCGATCAGCCGGAGTTTCAGCCGAGCAACCAGAGCACGGCCGACAATTCGCCGGCGGCCGAGCCCTATCGGAAAGGTTCCGAGGCGCTGGCGAAGGGCGACACCGACGCCGCCATGAAGCTGTTGAGCCGCGCCATCGAACTGGATTCGAAATACGCTCCCGCCTATTGCGACCGCGGCCTGGCCTTGGCCATGAAAGGCGAGCTGGACAAGGCGATTACCGATCTGTCGACGGCCATCCAATTGGCCCCCACCGGCGGCCGATCTTATTTCAATCGCGGCTTCGCCTACTTCCAGAAAAGCGAGTACGACAAGGCGCTGGCCGATTATTCCGAGGCGATTCGGCTGCATCCGGACTATGCCGAAGCCTATCGCGACCGGGGTTACGTCCGTTCGCTCAAAGGCAATCTGCAAGAGGCCCTGGCCGACCTGGATTTCGCCCTGCGGCTCAACCCGAAAGATCCCTCGGCCTACGTCAGCCGCGGCAAGACCTACGGCGACCTGGGTGATTGGCAATCGGCCATCGACGACTATGACCAGGCCCTGCAACTCGACGGGAAGGACGCGTCCACCTGGTGCGACCGGGGCAACGCCCGGGCCATGAATGGCGATTTCGACGCCGCGCTGGCCGACGTCGAGCAAGCCCTGAAGCTGGCCCCCAACGAGCCGGCCTATCGCTTCACCCACGGATTCACGTATCTCAAAAAGGGCGTGCTCGACAAGGCCCTGGCCGATTTCGACGAGGTGCTCCGCAGCGAACCGAAGTTCGGCGAAGCGCACCGCGAACGCGGTCACTGCCTAGTCATCAAGGGAGAGTTCGACAAGGCGCAAGGCGATTTGAACGAGGCGATCAAGCTCACCCCGGACGACTACGCGGCCTTCTTCTATCGCGGCTATGCGGCGGCCATAAAGGGTGATTTCGACAAGGCCCTGGCCGACTTCGATCAGGCGATCAAGCTGGAGCCGAACTACGCCGAGGCCTATTTCAACCGCGCCGTGGCCCACGCGGCAAAGAGCGACTTGGAGAAGGCCCTGGCCGACTACAAGCAAGTGATCGAGCTCGATCCCCGCACCGCCGACGGCTACAAGGAGTGGGGCCGTGCGGAAGACAAAGAGCGGCGAGTGAAGATGGTCGAGCAACTGGAAGAGACGCTATCGAAGGCGAAGCTCGACGCGCAAAAGCACTTCCAGCTTGGCGCCGCCCTGCACAAGGAGGCCACGCTGGACAAGGCGCTGGCGGAATACGACAAGGCCCTCGACTTGTATCCCCGCTATACCGAGGTCTATTACAATCGGGGGCTGGCCTATCGGCAGAAAGACGATCTGGGCAACGCCATCGCCGACTACAGCCGGGCCATCCGTCTGGACCCGAAATATGTTCCGGCCTATGCCAACCGCGGTTATGTCTTCTATAAGCAGGGCCGCTTGAACAAGGCGTTGGCCGACTTCGACAAGATCCTCGAACTGGATCCCAATAACGCCAATGCCAAAGAAAGTCGAAACATCATCCTGTCACAGAAACCAAGTGAGGCGAAAATGAGCATCAGCAAGCAGTCCTGGGGAAAAACGCCCGAAGGGGCCGAAGTCGATCTGTACACGCTGGCCAACGCCAACGGCCTGCGCGTGAAAATCATGACCTACGGGGCCACGATCACCTCGGTCGAAGTGCCCGATCGCAACGGCAAGAGCGAAAACGTCACGCTGCACCTCGACGGGCTGGCGGATTATCTCAAGGGACACCCTTTCTTCGGCTCCACCGTGGGCCGCTATGCCAACCGCATCGCCAAAGGCAAGTTCACTCTCGACGGCAAGCAATATACGTTGGCCACGAACAACGGCCCCAACCACCTGCACGGCGGGGTGAAGGGGTTCGACAAGGCCGTGTGGAAGGCCGAGCCGGTCGAAAGCGACAACGAGGTGGGCGTTGTTTTCTCGCACGAGAGCGCCGACGGTGACGAAGGTTATCCCGGCGCCATGAGCGTCCGCGTCACCTACAGCCTGACGAACGACAACGAGCTGAAGATGGCCTACTGGGCCAAGACCGATAAGCCCACCGTGGTCAATCTGACCAATCATACCTACTGGAACCTGGAAGACGGCGGCGGCAGCGACGTGCTCGGGCACGAGTTGATTTTGAATGCCGATCGCTATCTGCCCGTCGACGCGGGACTGATCCCTCTCGGCGAGTTGAAGAGCGTCAAAGGCACGCCGATGGACTTCGTCGAGCCGAAGACCATCGGCGCGCGGATCGGCCAGGTCGAGGGGGGCTACGATCATTGCTACGTGCTCAAGAAGGACCAAGTCGAGAACGGGCTCAGCCTGGCGGCGCGGGTCGTGGCGCCCAAGAGCGGCCGGGTGATGGAAGTCTATACCACACAACCGGCCATCCAGTTCTACAGTGCCAACTTCCTCGACGGCACCCTGCACGCCGGCGGCAAGACTTACGGCAAGCATTTCGCGTTCTGCCTGGAGACACAGCATTATCCCGACTCGCCGAACCAGCCGGCGTTCCCGACCACCGTGCTGAAGCCCGGCGAGGAGTACGAGCAGTTGACGGTCCACAAGTTCAGCACGAAGTGATCGACGGGAACATCGCGATTCCGAGGGGAAAAGAGCCCGAAATCGTGTTTCCGGGTTCCCCGCACGCTCGCGCCAGCGGGGACTTGATTTCGCCGCTGCGCCCATCTATCATGGGGGCTCCTGCGTTTCCAAACCCCGGCCCGCCCTTTCTCATTCTGGGAGACGACTGCGATGAAATGTCGCGTGAATCGCCGTGATTTTCTGGCTACCTCGGCCGCCGCCGGCGCGGGCCTCGTGTTGGCCTCGCGGTTGCAGGCCGACCCGTGGAAAACGACCCTGCACAAGGCCATGATCGGCCTTCCTACCGAGCAGATCCTCAGCAGTTGGAAGGCCGCCGGCTTCGAAGGCATCGAGGTCGTCAAGGGGCAAAAGCTGTCGCCCCAAGAGACGGCCGCCGCCCGCAAAACGGCCGAATCGCTGGGCATGAGAATCCACTCCGTGCTGTTCGGCTGGGGCAGCCTCAACGGCGGCGACGCGGCAATGGCCAAGACCGTCGCCGACATGGAGGCCACGTTGCAGATGGCGCAAGGCTATGGCGCCGAAACCGTGCTCTTCGTTCCCTGCCGCATCGACGCCACGCCCATGCCCGAACCGTGGGAGTTCGACATCCGCTTCGACGAAAAGACGGGCTATCTGAAGCAGGTGGTCGCCGGCGACAACGCCAAGTACCAGGCCTACATCGCGGCCCACAACCACGCCGTCGACACCACGCGCGAGGGCGTCAAGCGGCTGATTCCCACCGCCGAGAAGGCGGGCGTGATCATCGCCCTGGAAAACGTGTGGAACAACCTGTGGGTGAAACCCGACTTCGCCCAAAACTTCGTCGCCTCGTTCAACAATCCCTGGGTGAGGGCCTACTTCGACATCGGCAATCACGTCAAGTATGCCGCGCCGCAAGATTGGATCCACACGATGGGTAAGCTGATCGTAAAGTGCCACGTCAAGGATTTCAAACTCAATCCGGACGGTCACGGCGGACATTTCTGCAACATCCGCGACGGCAGCGTCAACTGGCCGGCGGTGCGCAAGGCCCTCGACGACGTCGGCTACAATGGCTGGGTGAGTATCGAAGGCGGCGATTTGTCGGTCCAGGAGCACGGCAAACGTTTGGACCTGATCGTCGCCGGCAAGTGACCATTCCTGAAGATCTTTTTTCACCGGTCGAGAAATCGAGGAGGACAGTGTCATGGGTCGGACAATATATCTGGGCCTGGTTTGCGCGGGCATGATTTTGGCCGCAGCGGCACAAGCGGTTGATGCGAAGGAGCCGGGCCAGCCGATGCGAGCGGGCATTATCGGGGTTGACACGTCTCACGCCGTCGCGTTCACCACCTTGCTGAAAGACCCGAAGGCCCCCAAAGAACTGGCCGGCATGCAAATCGTCGCCGCCTACCCCGTGGGCAGCCCCGACGTGGAGGGCAGCCTGAAAAACATGGAGGGCTATACCAAAACGCTCCGCGGCATGGGCGTCGAAATCGTGGATTCGACCGACGATCTCGTCAAGCGGGTTGACGTGGTGTTGGTCGAAAGCGTCGACGGCCGGCCGCACCTGGCCCAGGCCCGGGCGGCGATCCTGGCCGGCAAGCCGGTGTTCGTCGACAAGCCGATGGCCGCCTCGCTGGCCGACGCCATGCAAATCTTCCGCCTGGCCAAGGAAAAACACGTGCCCTGCTTCTCGGCCTCTTCGCTGCGATTCAGCAAGGGCTTTCAGGCGGTCCGCAACGGGAAAACGGGATTCGGCCCGGTCCGCAGTTGCACGGCCTGGGGGCCCATGCACACCGAGCCGCACCATCCCGATTTCTTCTGGTATGGAATCCACGGCGTGGAGACGCTCTTCACGATCATGGGGCCGGGCTGCGCGACGGTCATCCGCACCGGCCCGGAGAGCGCGGTGGGCGTATGGAAGGACAGCCGCGTGGGAGTGTTTCTCGGCGATAACGGCTACGGCGCCCTGGTGAAAGGCACGAAGAAAAGCGGCGAGGCCGGCGGTTTCGACGGCTATGCCCCGCTGGTGGTCCAGATCGTGAAGTTCTTCCAGACCGGCAAGCCGCCCGTCAGCGAGGAGGAGACCCTCGAGATCATGGCTTTCATGGAAGCGGCCGACGCGAGCAAGCAGCAGAACGGGGCTCCGGTGAGCATCGAGAGCGTCATGAAGAAGGCGGAAGAGCAAATCGCCGTCGGCAAGTAGTAGGAGAATGTCATGCGATTGAACACGTGGCTTCGGTTGACCGGCGCAGCGATCGTCTTGGCTTTCTTCGCGGAGGCCGCTCTGGCGGCGGGGCCGGCGGAGCGGCTGCGGGTGGGCATGATCGGGCTCGATACTTCGCACGTCGTCGAGTTCGTCAACCTGCTGAATAACCCAAAGGCGAAGGGAGAACTGGCCCAGATGACCGTCGTGGCGGCCTATCCCGGCGGCAGCCCCGATTTGCCCATAAGCTGGGACCGCGTAAAAGGCTTCACCGAGACGCTGCGAAAGAAGGGGGTCAAGATCGTCGACTCGATCCCCGAATTGCTAGAGCAGGTCGACGTCATCCTATTGGAAAGCGTCGACGGCCGCCCGCACCTGGCCCAGGCGCGGCCGGTCATCGCCGCCGGCAAGCCGCTCTTTATCGACAAGCCGATGGCCGCGTCGCTGGCCGACGCCATCCAGATCTTCCGCCTGGCGAAAGCGAAGCACGTCCCCTGTTTCTCCGCCTCGTCGCTGCGCTTTGATTCGGGCCCCCAGGGCGTGCGCCGCGGCACGGCGGGGTTCGGCACCGTCCGCAGTTGCACGGCATGGTGCCCGGCGGGCGGGACGGCAAAGCAGCCGGAGCCCTTCTGGTTCCACGGCATCCACGGCGTCGAGCTGCTGTTCACGATCATGGGGCCGGGCTGCGAAAGCGCCTCGCAAGCGGAACCCGACAAAGTCGTCGGCCGCTGGAAGGACGGCCGCCAAGGCGCCTTCGTGGCCAACAATCACGGCGCGCGGAAGCCGGCCTATGGTGCGACGGTCGAAGGCAGCGAACGGAGCGGCGACGCCAGCAAATCGGAAGGCTATGCCCCGCTGCTGGTCGCGATCGTCAAGTTCTTCAAGAGCGGCAAGCCGCCGGTCGATCCGGCCGAAACCTTGGAAATCCTGGCCTTCATGGAAGCGGCCGACCAGAGCCGCGAGCAAGGCGGCGCGCCGGTGACGCTCGAAAGCGTCATGAAGAAGACGGAAGAGCAGATCGCCAAGCAGGGCGATCGCTGAACGCCCGGTCCCCTCTCTCTTTGGGTTTAGCCGGCGTGCTTGCACGCCGCGTGCGATTGGGGATTTGCGCCATTCTCGCGGCGTGCAAGCACGCCGGCTAAACACGGCCAAACGCGACAATTATGCCGTGTTGTACTTCATGGTGCCGCGGTTCCGCCCGTGGACGATCGTCGCGCCAAGCGAGTGACGCCTTTGGTCCCCAGCAGTTCATACTTGCCCCGGCCGTAAGGCACGATCACCGGTGAGGACATCAGGACCGCGTTGAAGCTGAAACGGTTGAGGCCGGCGCGCAGGCAAAGCTCTTCCAGTTTGGCCCGCTCCACAATCGGGCCATGCCGTTGCAGCGTTCGCGCGACGATGCGCTCGGCCACGGCCAACGCGGTATGCCACGAACGCGGCGCCGCGGCGATCACGGTCGTCCCCTCCACGCGAACGCCGGGCATGGTGCGGCAAAACTCCAGCAGCACGCGCGGCGGCGGCAACGGCCGGCGGCTCCGCCGATTGCGGGCCAACGCCGCGCTCATCCGGCTCACCGTAATCCGCGGGCAGACCGCGAGAATCTTGCCGATCATGTTCGGCAGCCCATAGCTCGGATGCGTGCCATCGCGCTGGAACCACTGCCGCCGGGCATCTAACCAGCGAAAGCCGTCGATCAACTGAAGCGTTTCATCGACCAGTTTGCGGGGTACCTTGACGTCCGCCGGCGACGAGAGCTCTGCCAGCACGTGGCTCATCGTGGCCGCGCCATAATTGGCCGCCACCTGCTTGGCGGCCCGCGCGATGGCGCCGGGGAGTCGCGCCTGGCCGGGGGCCACGGCCACCTGTCCCTCTTCCACGGCCACCAGCACAAACGGCGGCTTGCGCCCCAGCAGCGATGCCGCCTCGATGACGAGCTCGATCGGCAAGCGGCCCGCCGAAATCCCGGCCCCGTCGAACTCCGCCTGAAGTGCCGCCAGGCTCCTCGGTACTCGCGCCGCCAGAAACGCGATGGCGCGATCCAACGCGGGCGCGCAGACGTCGATGTTCCGGTGCTGTTTGATCGCTCGGCTGCAGATCTGCCGGATGCGTTCCCGGCTGACGCCGTATTTCCGTCCCAAGGCTTCCAGCGTGTGCCGGACCTGGCCGTCCCAGCCGAAATAGCGGGTAACAATCTGCCGATCACGGCCCACGAACCCGGCGGCGAAGATTTGCACCAATTCCGTTTCTAAAGGGAGGCTGTCGATCGATCGCATTCGTTGGCGGAACGTCTTCCACTGCTCGGGTAGGTGCACCGGATCGGACGGCACGAGGCGCCCCCGCCCAATGCGCTCCAACATTTCGCCGACCGTGTCCGACTCGGTATCCATCACCCGCAAGAGGTCGCCCAGGCGAGGATCGTTGAACGGAATCTGTCGTATCTTCGCTATTTTTTCTAAGGCCCTCGCTTCCTTCGCCAGCGCGCGACCGAGCTGCGGCGGCGCCAGACGGCTCTCCGCCCGCAAACCCCGGCGAGGGCCGCCAGTCCGCTCGGCCAGTTCCCGACCTCTTGCCGGCAGAGAGGGGTGCGCTTCGGGATGCGTCGCGGCGTACTCCAAAGCAATCAAGAGATCGACCAGAGACTTTGCCCAAAATCCCCGCAGCCTCAGCATCCCTTCCGCGGTCATCTTACCGAGGTCTTGCGGTCGCCGGGCAAAGCCGGCGGCCACAAGAGAGTTTCGCGTACGCGTTTCGAGATCAAGATTGGCCAGCGTCAGTCCGTGGGGAATCGGCGGGATCCGCAGATTGGCAAGCACCGACGACGTGCGGGCCGCCCGGCCAACCGCAGACACCACCTGCCGTCCCAATTCTCCACAGACCGCGCGCGAGAATCGGTTCCATGCTTCTTCATCAAGATCACACAGCAACAGATGGCCGCGCGCGGGCACTCCCGCCTTGCCCCGACGAAAGCGGACGGGAACCCGTAACACGTCGGCGAGCAGCTTGGGCGCTATGGAGCGGCCAAGACGCGGATAACAACTTTGCACCATGCTCCTCTTGTAGCAAATCGGGCCGACATTGCCAACCTAGCGGCCTGGGATCGTAAGCCGGGAGCCGGCAAAGCGACCGCAGCCTCACTATTGTACGGACCAAGGCCACTCTGTTGGCCCATGCCGAACAATCACCCCAGAGTCGCTGTCTTATGCATTCTGCGCGTCCCTGCGATTATATCTCGCTATCGAAGTGGCCCGTCGATTTGGTCGATAGCAAGATAGAGAAGGAACGCTCCCCAGTCAGCCTTTGTTACAAAGCGGACCTATGCGAGAATTGCCCAAGCAACCGGACTTGCTCATCTTGAAGTTGATGGAAAAACTAGGTGACACGGACCCCCTGATCCGCCGAAACGCGGCGGGGGCCCTGCGATTGCAGGGTTCCCGCGCCGTGGCCGCCATCCCGGCGCTTTCCATCCTCTTAGGCGACCAGGACGTCAGAGTTCGCAACGAAGCCGAACGCGCGATCGACCACCTCAGGCTCGTGGCGGCGTAACTTAATCACGCTTCCACGCCAGGGCCGCCGTGGGACAGGCGGCCACGCAGTCGGCCGCTGCCCGCGTAAAGGCCTCGGACAAGGGGCGGTTCAGCGGCACAGCCACCCGCACGTCGAAACCCCGGCCCACGAACGTCATGCCCAGCCGTTCGCCGGCGGCCACGGCAATCTGGATGCACAGCCCGCAGTCGATGCACTTGCCCGGCTCGTACACGATCTCGGCATGCCGCGTATCGGACGCGAAGGTGCGCCGTTGGCCCTGAAAACGCCGGGGGTGGGCATGATAGAGCGCCGCATATTTCCGCAGCTTGCACGACCGCGCCCCGCGGCAATCGCAGTGCAGACAGCGGGCGGCCTGCAGGGCGCCTTCGGCAGGCGTCAGTCCGCCCGCCAGTCCGGCAGCCGGTTCCTGGCGCGGCGCATCGGGCGAGGCGGCCGCAAACCTCGCCAGTTCTTCACCGTGCATGCGGCCGATTTTCGTGCTAAACAGTTCCCCGCTGCCGGTCACCGGCAGACCGCGCAGGAACTGGTCGATGGCCGCGGCCGCTTCCTTCCCATCGGCGACGCTGCGAACGGTCAGGGCTTTTCCGCGTACGGCGGTGCCGGCGGCAAAAACTCCCGGCACGGCAGTCAGATGGGTCCGCGGCTTGGCTTCGACGCCACGATGTGTTACCGCCAGTCCCCAGCTTGGGGCCTGTTGGCGCGCCGTGGCGCCGCAGGCCAACAGCACGGCGTCGAAGCGGGCGCGTAACTCGCCGATCGCCGGGTCCGGCCCCACGTGGTTTCCCAACTGCACGTCGACTCCCAACCGCGTGATCGACGCGATTTCCGCTTGCAGCACCGTGCGAGGCAAGTCGCTTTCCGTGGTCTCGCGGAGCAGCCGCCCGCCCGGCGAAGGGTTCTCGTCCAGAAGCGTGCAGGCGTGGCCCAACTGCTGCAAATAATAGGCGGCCGCCAGTCCCGCGGGCCCCGCCCCCACGATCGCCACCCGCTTGCCGGTGGCAGGCTTGCAGGGCGGGAGATAGGGCTCGCCGGAGGCCAGATCCACGTCGGCGGCCAACCGCTTCAACAGGCAGATCGAGACGGCCTGATCGCGGTCCGCCCGGCGACAGACCTTTTCGCAGGGGGCCGGGCAAATTCGGCCCAGCGTGGCCGGCAGAGCAATGTCGTGCTTCACCGTGGCGATGGCCTCCCGCAGTTGGCCCGCGGCAATCTGCCGCAGCATGGTGGGGATATCCATCTGTGCCGGGCAACCGAACTGGCACGGTGCCACGCAATCGCCCAGATGATCGCTCAAGAGCAATTCCAGCGCGGTGCGGCGGGCCAGATGCACGGCCTCGGTCTCGCTCTCGATCTGCATTCCCTCGACCGCCACCGTGGCACACGACGGCACGAGCCGCCCGGGGCCACCCAGCCCCACCACGCACGCCAAGCACGAGGTCGAGGGCTTGCAGCCCTCGCGGAAGCACAAAGCGGGAATGTCGATCCCCAACTGCCGCGCGGCATCGAGCACCGTAGCCCTCTCAGGCACTTCGACCTCGCGCTCGTCGATGGTCAATCGCGGCATGATACTACTCCACGATAATCGCGCCCTGCGGACAAACCAGCCGGCAGGTATCGCAACGCGTGCATTTCTGTTGGTCGATGCGGTGTCTCACATAGGGGGTGGGCGCAATCGCGTCGGCCGGACATTGCTGGGCGCACAGGGTGCAGCCAATGCAATCGTCGGTCACGCGATAGCTCACCAGTGCCTTGCATTTTCCCGACGGGCAGCGGCCGGCCAGGTGTTCTTCGTATTCGTGGCGGAAGTAGCGGAGCGTCGATAGCACCGGGTTCGGCGCCGTCCGCCCCAGCCCGCAGATGCTTCCCGCCTTAACGGTCATGGCCAACCGTTCCAACTCCTCCAGCTCGCCGCGTTTTCCCGCCCCCGTACACAGGCGATCGAGAATGTCGAGCATTCGCCGCGTGCCGATGCGGCAAAGCGTACACTTGCCGCACGACTGGTCTTGGGTGAAGCGGAGGAAATAGCGGGCCATGTCGACCATGCAGTCGCTGTCGTCGAGCACCACGAGCCCGCCGGACCCCATGATCGCCCCCAGGCCGGCCAGGGCCTCGTAATCGACCGGCGTATCGGCCAGTTCGGCAGGCACGCAACCGCCCGAGGGGCCGCCGATCTGCACTGCCTTGAAGCGCCGCCGGCCGCCGCGGCGATCGGCCATGCCGGGACACGACTGCTCGGCCACGCCGCCGCCGATCTCCTCGACGATCTGCCGCATGGTCACGCCCATCGGCACCTCGATCAGGCCGCCGCGGCGGATCTTGCCGGCCAGCGCGAAGACTTTCGTGCCGGGACTCTTCGGCGTGCCGAGCCGAGCAAAGGCCTCGGCCCCGTGGCGAAAGATCCAGGGGACCAGGGCATACGTTTCCACGTTGTTGACCGAGGTGGGCTTGCCCCAGAGTCCCGCTTCGGCCGGATAGGGAGGACGGAGCCGCGGCATGCCGCGCCGGCCCTCGATCGAGGCCAACAGGGCCGTCTCTTCGCCGCAAACGAACGCCCCGGCCCCCTCCTTGACCGACAGTTCCAGGGCAAAGTCGCTGCCCAAGACGTGCGTGCCCAACAATCCCCGCTGCCGGCAACGCTCGAGCGCCTCGTTGATCCGCACGACGGCCAGCGGATACTCGGCCCGGATGTAGAAGAAGCCTTCATGGGCGTCGACCGCGCGGGCGGCAATGCACATCCCTTCGATAATGCGATAGGGGAACGATTCCAACAGCATGCGGTCCATGAAAGCGCCGGGATCGCCCTCGTCGCCGTTGCAGATGACGAACTTTTTCTCCCCCTCGGCGTCGCGCACCTTGGCCCACTTGAGCCCCGTGGGAAAACCGGCCCCGCCCCGGCCGCGAAGCCTGCTTTGTTGGATCGTCTCGATCAGTCGCTCGGGCGGCAGCGTTTCCAAGCAGCGGCGGAGGGCCACGAACCCATCGTGCCGCAGGTACTCGTCCAAGTCGGTCGGATCGAGCTGGCCGCAGTTTTCCGTGGCTAGGTGCATCTGTGGTCCAAGGAACGCGCACACCGGTCCGTCGCGGGCGTCGATGGCATGCCGGGCAACCGGATCGCCCATCTCGTCGGTCAACAGGCGATCGAGCCAGCGAGACGCCTTGTAGCCGGCCCGCCGCAGGACGCCCCGCGGCTTGAAGTATTTCAGCACGATGTCGGCCGCCTCCTGCTGGCCGACCTTGGCGAACAGCCGTCGCGGCTGGCCGTCCGGCGGAATCAGCTCGACCAGCGGCGTCTGATGGCACATGCCGACGCAGCCGACCCGTTTCACGATGGCCGGGGCGCCCGTTTGAGCCAGCACCTCCTCGATGGCGCGGTGGACGTGCCCGCTTCCCTGGGCGACGCAGCAGGAGCCCAGGCCGACGCGAATTTCGCCCAGTTTGCCGCGCGGCGCCACCGGTTCGCCCCGCTGCGGCGCGGCCCCTTGCCCCTGCTGCCGGATAAAATCGTCCAGCACCTCGCCGACCATCGTCGGGGCGAGCCGCCCATAGGTGATGCCGTCGATCTGCACCACCGGGGCCAGCGTGCAACAGCCCAGGCAAGCCACCTTTTGGATCGTAAACAGCCCCTCGGCGTCCGTGTCGTCGCCGGCGGCGATTTCCAACCGCCGCTGGAAGGCATCCTGGATCAGTTCCGAGCCTTTGACGTGGCAGGCCGTGCCGTGGCAAACATTGACGATGTGACGGCCCACGGGCCGATGCCGGAACTGGGTGTAGAACGTCGACACGCCCACAATCGCCGCCGGCGTAATGTCGGTCAACTCGCACACCCGCTCGACCGCCTCGGCCGGCACGTAGCGATAGTGCGTCTGGATCGCCTGCAGGATCGGAATCACGACCTCGCGGCTTCGGCCAAGCTGCTCGACAGTCTGATCGACAAAGGTGAGATCGATGTCAGGCATATGATTGCGAAACCGCGAGCGGCTATTTACCGAGACAGAACAGGTTCTTCTTGCCGCGCAAATAAATTCGTCCGTCCTGGAACGCGGGACTGCTGACGCACTCCTCACCCAGATCGGCCTCGCCCACGCGGTTGCACTTCTTCCGTGTGGGCTCGACGATCCACGCCTTGCCCTTCCTTCCGATCAAATAAACGTGGTTGCCCACCAGGCTCGGCGAGGCGGCGAAATCGGTGCTGAAATCCTCCGCCCAGTGCATGTCCCCCTTGGCGGCATCATAGCAGGTCAGCGTGCCGAAGGAGGTCAGCAGGAGCACGAACTCCTTGGTGGCCAAGGGGCTGCACGTGTCGGGCAATCCGTCTTCGCCCTTCCACAGCACATTGCCCGTCACGTCGCCGTGGCCATCGGCCCGAATGGCCGACAGGTTGCAGTTGTCGTTGGCCGCGAACACCGTGCCGTCGGCAAACACCGGCGAAGGGCCAATGTCGGTCTTCAGGCATTTCGCCCGCCAAATCTCCTTGCCGTCCGCCGGATTGTAGGCGATGACCCAGGGGTCGGCGTCCGTAATCACCTGGTCGTGGCCGGCAACGCGGATCACGATCGGCGTGGCCCACGAATTGGGCACGGGCCGGGGGACCTGCCAAACGATCTTGCCCGTGGCCCCGTCGAACGCCAGCAGTTTCGACTTCTGCGCCCGCGCCGATCCTTGATCGAGCTGCACCAGCAGCAGGTCCTTATAGGTGGCGAGCGAAGAGGCATGACCATAGCTGTTCTCCGGCAACCCCAGGCTCTTCGACCAGGCCAGATGTCCGGAAAAATCCCAGCCGGCCAGATCGCCGTTGGCAAAGATGGCGAATATATAGCGGCCGTCGGTGGCGGTTGTCGACGCCGCGTAGCCCGTGTCGTCGTTCACCTTGGGCGGCGCCGCGCTTTGCGGCGTGCTGGGCACCGCCTGCTGCCAGAGCAACTTCCCTTTCTCGGCGTCGAAGCAGTAGACTTCGCGGCGGCGCTGATCGGCGCCGGAGAGAAACACGTGCTTGCCCCAGACGACCGGCGAATTGTTGCCCGGCAGCGGCACGGCGGTCTTCCACGCGATCCCCTTGCCGGACTTGCCGTCCCAGCTCTGCGGCACGTTGGCGTAGGCCGAGATGCCCAGGCCATCCGGCCCGCGGAAGCGGGGCCACGACTTGGCGATTTCCGCTTCCGTCGGCAGCGCTGTCGGCGCCGCGGCAGCGCTGGCCGGTGCGCCCCCCGCACCGGCCGCTTGCTCGGTCCTGGCCGGCTTGCTCAGGGCCACCGTCTCCTCGCCGCCTTGTGGAAAGTCCGACCGCATGCCCACGGCCAGGACGACGGCCGTGCCGATCAGAACCAGGCACAACGCCGCCACGCCCCAGCGTGCCGTGCGCGTCCATAAGGCCTCGCGATCTTGTCCCGCCGGCTGCTCGCCCGGCGCCGGCAGACGCCGGCGGAGCGTAAACGCCATCCTCACGGCAGCCAAGAAGATCGCTATCGCCACCAACAGCAGTGCGGCGCCCGCGCGGACCAGCGCCCGCTGGCGGAAATACTCCTGCCGGAGTTGCAAGTCGAGCGTCCGGATGTGTTCCTTGAGCGCGTCGTTGGTCGGTTGCTGGTCCAGGGCGGCCACCAGCGTCTTATAGGCGGTCGATTCCAGCGGGTCTTTGGCCAGCCGCCGCGAATAGTCGTACCACAAAATCGCGCAAATCATCAGCGCAAGCGCCCCGGCCACGGCGGCGATGCGCGTGGCCAACTGATAAGCCGTCTCGTTCGGATTGGCGTTCATCATCCCTTGGTTACCGGCTCGATAGTTTGAATCCAACCTTGCCGGGCCTGCTCGCCCGGACAATACCAGAAGCACCGCCCACAGGAGACGCAGGCCGCTCGATCCGGTTGATAGTCGCGGCGGCGGCGGCGGACGGAAAGGTGAATCAGTTTCGCCCCGATGACCAGTCCCACCCAGGCGCCGAACCATCCGCCGGCCTGGCGGAATCGGCTGCTGATGGCCGCCGCCTCGCGGTAGAGATCGTCGGCGCCGCGGCCCGTGTTGCGGAAGGCATCGCTGGCGTCAACCGTGCCCTCGATCCGGCCGGTCTGTTCCAGGGCAATGCGGTCGGCCAAACGGACGGCCGGATGCAGACGGGCCAACGGCACTTCCAACTGCCGGCCCAGCCAGAATCCCGCCGCGATCAAGACCGGGCAGAGGACCAGCAAGGCCGCCAGTCGCCGGCGGCCCCGCACGCGTTCGGCCGGCAGCAGGGCAGCGGTCGGCTCGCGGATGGCGCCATAAGGGCAGGCATCTTCGCAGAGCCGGCACTGCACGCAGCGCTCGGGCGGGATCCTTACTTGCCACTTCGACCACCGCGAAACAATGCCGAGAATCGCCCCGTAGGGACAAAGATAACGGCAATACGGCCGGCCGACGAAAATTCCCACCACCAGGAAACACGCCCCCAAAACGAGCATGTTCGCGCTGGCGCCCATGCGAAAGAAACCGACGAACAGGTCGTAGCGGCAGATCACGAAAGCCGTCCCCAGGGCGGCGAACATCACGCCGGCCCCCAGGTAAATGTAGGCCAGCAGGCCCAACGCTTGGTCGAGCCACACCGGCACGTTCACGGGGCGGAGGGCCACTAACTCCTGCACCGCCCCCAGGGGGCAAACCGCGGCGCAGAACGTGCGGCCAAAAAAGAGCGTGAACAGAATGGGCAGCACGAAAATGGCCGCCGCGGTCCAGGGCAGCGCGTACGTGGGCTCGCAGAGCGCCAGCGTGACGTTCTGAATCGCGCCGATCGGACAGATGCAGCCGCCCCGCCAAAAACCCAGCCATGCCAACGAGGCGATGGCGAGCACGAACAGCCCCCGCCGCGAGCGGCGGACGACCGCCAAATACGAAGCCGCCCCCAGGGCCAGCACGAGCGCAGCCAAGTCGAGATACTGATACCACTCGCCGGGCGACGGCGGGACGACGGTCGGCGGAACTTTGTGGTCGGTAAAGTCGGGCGGAGGAAATCGCTCGGCCGCGGTGGCCGTCGAAACGGAAAGGAGCAGACAAGCAAACACGCAAACGAAGGGAAGTGTGTGCACGAAGATGCTCGAACGGCACGCCGTCATCGGTCCTCGCTCTCCGTTCCGCCGCCAAAACCTCATCCCTGCTGCCCCCGCACTTTCAATAGGTAGGGCTCGTCGGCCGGCACGCGGCGATACGCTTGCGAAGGACAGGCGATGGCAATCGCGCACTCGTTGCAGTGCCGGCAGCGATCGTGTTGCACCTGCAAGTAGAGCGATCCGTTGCCGAAGGCGTTGCAGCCCTTCACGCACTTGCCGCAGCCGATGCAAAGCTGCTTGTCGAGCGTGTACTCGAAATAGGGGTCTTCGACGAATGTCCGTTTGATCGCCCCGGTGGGGCAAAGCTGGTTCTCGGCCGCCGAGTTCAGCGCGATGGGCGACGGCCGGAAGTAGCCGGTGCACAGATCGCAATAGCCGCACATCGTGAAGCTGTGGACGAGCTTAACCGCCGACTCGTCCAGCACGCAATACGTGGCACAGTTGCCGCAGGCGATGCACTTGCTGGGGTCGAGTTGCCACACCAGTTGGCCGCTCTCACCTTTCCGTGCCGCCAGCGCGGCCGCGCCGCCGGCGAGGCCCAAGGCGCCGGCCACCCGCAGCGCGTCGACGATGAACTTGCGGCGATCGGGTTTTTCTTGGTTTTCGTTCATCATGGCACTCCGCAATCGCCGGGGCCGCAGCCCCGGGACGTTTTCCTCTATTTGTGTTCAAAGATTCGCACCAGGCCGGCCGTCGGATCCAGCACCAAAATGCGCGAGCGGCTGTCGATGGCGAGATCCACCGGATGCAGGCGGAGTTCCTCGCGCGTTTCCGTCGTGGCCGTGCGGTTGGGGGCCAGCGTTTGCGGCCCGACCACGACGCATTCGAGTTCGCCCGACTCGCGATAGACTTTCACCCGTGGAATCCCTTTTTCGGCCGTCACCACCCGGCCGTCGGCCAAGATGGCGATATTCGACGGGTTGCAGCAGCCGCAAAAGGCCTCAATGCCCATGCCCCGCTTGCCCCAGGAAAGCTCCAGGTGGCCGTCGAAAGTGAAGGCCTCGATCTGATGGGCGCCCGGATTGGCTACCCGCAACAATCCGTCGGGGGCAACGGCCACGTCGAAGTACGGACTGGGCACGATGAAGCCGGGGATGCCCCGCACCGGGTCGCGCCGGCCAATCTGCCCGAGCAGCTTGCCGCTGGGGTCGTAATGCCAAACGACCAGCCCACCGGCGTCGGCCACAAACACGTCCTCATCGGCCAGCGCGATGGAAGTCAGCACGGTCCGCTTGCCGGGCCGCTGCCAGACGGCCTGCCGTTTTCCGTCGGCGTTGAGAACTTCCACGTGATCCCGCATGCCGACATAGATGCGGCCGGGCGGCTTGTGAGTGGCGTTGCCCACGGCCAGACAGCACGGTTCTTGATCCAGGACGATGGGCGAGAGCGGCTTGCCGTCGCTCTGGAAGATGCGAACGGCCTTATCGCCGGCGACGAAGATCCGATCTTTCGGCCCGACGGCGATTGCCCGAGCCTGGCGTAATCCCGCCGGGAACTTCGTTTTTTGGACGTAGTGAATCAGTTTGGGATCGGTCTTCTGGTACTGCTCCAAGTTATAGTCGAACGCGTCCGAAAGCCCACTGCCCTGCAGCCCGGACGGGTCGATGCGCAGCCAGGCGGCCACCCCAACGCCAATCGCCAGGAGGACGACCGCGCCGATCGCGCCGTTCAGCAGTAGTTTTCCGCGATGATGCATGTGGCTCGTTCCTGTAGCACAGCCGCCCTCGGCTGTGCAATCGCTCACAACCACACGACACAGCCGAGGGCGGCTGTGCTACTTTTTCGTTACGTCCAGGCACTCCATCCGCGTCAAGTCGCGGACCAACAAACGGCCGGCACAAATCGCCATCGCTCCCCACGAATCGTGTCCAACGAGCACCTGCGCCTCTGCAAGTTGCCGGTAGCGCTTGGGCGTAGCCTCGGCCAGCGTCAAGCGTCCGTCGTCGTTCATCAGGTAAATCAACCCATCGGCAATCATGTACGGACCGATGCCGAAGCGGTGTTGCGACCCACTGCTCCACACCACGCGGCCGTCGGGATCGAGGCAAACCAACTGCTTGTCCTTTTCCCGCACGCCGTACAGATGGCCTTCGTAGAAAATCGGCGTATGTTGCGTCGAACCGAACGCGCCCGGCCCCAGCTTGTAAAGCGTCTTGGCGACGATCCGGCTCTTGTTGCGTTCCAGTTGCAACATCATCGCTCCGGAGTTGTATCCGCCGGAGAGAAAGATGCGGCCGGCGGGCAGGATGACCGGCGAAGGCACCGTGGCGATGCTGATTTTCCAGTCGGTGGTGTCCCACAGGATCGAGCCGTCGTCGGCCGAAACGCCGGCCACGCCCCCCTTGCCGCAATAGACAAACATCCGCTTGCCGGCGAACTCCATGGGCACGATCGACACGTGCGTCATCGTCCAGGCACGCGGGTTGGGGCTCTTCCATACCACCTGGCCGGTCCGGCAATCGAGGGCCGCCAGGAGGGCCGGGCCGCCCGTGGCCAGAATCGCCCGTTCGCCGTCGATCAAGGGGCATTGTCCGGCATACCACGGCGGCACGGTCGCCCCGAATTGCCGCACCAGGTCGATCAACCAATACATCTCCCCGGTCGTCGGATTCACGCACGAAACGTCGCATTTTGGTCCCAAGGCAACCACGTACTTGTCGGTCACGGCCGGCACGGTGCGCGACATACCGTGGTTTCGTTTCACCGCCACGGGATAGCTGAACCGCCACAGTTCCTTGCCGGTGGCCAAGGCGAAACAGCGCAGCGCGTCGGCCGAGGCCTGGCGATCGTAGTCCAGCACGAACACGCGGCCGTTCCACACTGCCGCCCCCGCATGGCCTTCACCCAGGTCGATCGACCAAAGTACCGGAGGGCCCGCGGGCAGCCATTGGCGGGCCAAGGGCACGCCCGGCTCGGCGATGCCGTCGAACCGGCTGCCCCGGAACCGCGGCCAGGCGCCGGGGATCGCGGGCACGGGGGCGTCGAACTTCGTCAGCTTGCCGACGAGCGGTTTGAGGTCGAACTGCCCCTCCACGGCCTTCGGACGATCCAGACCAGGGACGCGGGCCTGCAACGGGCCCACCGGCCCGACGTTGGTCCAGACCACCAGCGTCACAACGCAGGCCAGAGCCAAAATGCCCGGAAGCAGGATACGGGCGAGCAGGTTTTTCATGGGGAGGTAGGGCAGTCAAGGAAGGCGCACGGGCCAATTTTCTTGATACCCGCTCCTGCTCCGAACGTCAACCCACTAACGGGGCATGCGGCGAAAGCGAAGTGGGACGAGTTCTTCGTCGAGACGCAGCGCAATGGCACGTTTAGCCGCCGCCGGAACGGGGGCGCGAGCCGTGAGTCCGGCCATTTTGGCCGGCCTGCCGCCGGCCGCTAAACGACGGCGACGGATCGCCCTCATCGCTTCGGCAGCATCTGCATGATGATTTCGGCATGCGCCGAGATCGTCTTCTCGTTCATCGTCGCGTCCAGCGCGAGACCGCGGAACCAGTTGAGCGGCGGCGATTGATAGCCTTGCGGGGCGCGGACGGCCAGCAATCCGCCGGGCTCGGCCTGCCCCAGCGCGGTCGAGGTCCAATGCGGCGGCGCCTCGCCTTGCCCGCCACCGCTGAGCACATACTTTCCGCCCAAGGGACAGATCAACTTCGCATCCAACAGCGATTCGGCCGTCTCTTTGCATGCGGCCGGCGGCACGTGTAGCTGCTGGCTTAGCGCCTGCAAGAGCCGGAGATTGCTGAGCGAGGTCTGGCGTGTGCGGGCGTAAAGGAAGTCATTCAACGGCGCCGTAATCCGGGCCTGCGAAACGTCATCCACGTGCAGCCGCACCTGGGCCGGCCGCGGGGCCGGCTGGAAACGGAGTTGCGGTGTCACCTCATCGAGCACCTCGCGTTGGAAGGAGAACACGGTAAAGCGGTCGAACTGCCGCCGCCACCCGCCCAGTGGCGAGCTGGCATAGCCGGCGGAATCCGACTCGGACGGGATGCCGATGTCGAGCAGGCTCAACGGCCCCAATTCGCCAGTGGTGCCGACGTAGCCGATCAACAGATCGCGGAGTCGGCCCGTGGGCAGCAAGCCGGCTCGATCGGGAAGCAAGCCGGGCACCGGCACCAGCCCCCCCCATTGCAATGCGGGGGCGTTTGCGGGCGGCGCCGCGGGGGCGCTGGCCAGGGCATTTGGCGACGGCGCGGCCGCGCTCGGCACCGGCGGCGGGGGGACCCCTGGCGGCAACGAGCCGCTCCCACCGGGATTGACCGTGCCGCCGGCCGACGGACGACCGATGTTGCGCAAGCCGGCAAAGACCCGTTGGTTGGTCAATACCAGCTCGACGGCGGCCGTGTCGCCGGGAATGCGCGCCAATTGTTGGGTATCGGCCGGACCGAGCCATTGCCGCAGCGTTTCATAATGCGACGGCCCGAGCGGGCTCATCAGCACGTCGACGACCACCTGGTCGCGGTCATTTTTTTGCGGTGTGCGTTTCACGCCGGCAATCATGGGGTCCAAGCGTCCCCATTTCGCGCGACAAAACTCCGCGAACTTCGTGTAATCGCTGTGTTCGGCGCGGGTGATTTTTTCGACGGGCGTGTCGTCGACGGGCAGAAATGCCCCCCGCCGGCCGCGCAGGCTGTCATAGACCTCGCCGCCGGCGAGCACCACGCGACTGCCGTCGGGAAGCGGCCCGAACTCCGGCGGCAACAGGGCGGCCGCCTTCAACTGCTCGATCGTTTCGCCCGGTTGGCCTTCGGCGGTCGCCGCCAGGCGGGCCAATTGCACCAATTCGATGTCGGCCGCGGCCTGCAACCGCCGGCCCATTTCGATGCGATAACGCGGACCGGTGATATTGCGGAAAAAAACGTCCGACAAATACACCCAAACCGTGTCGCCGCGGCTGGTGGGCATCACGGTGCGGGCGTGGCGGAATTCCCGCGAGGCGCCCAGCGCATCGCCGCCCCCGGCCGTGGCCAAAAACCGCCCCACCAACTTCTTCGAGGTGGTCACAAAATGAAAATCACCGTCGGCCACGTAGTACGAGCGGACCATCCCATCGGGCGACGCCAGATAAGAAACCGGCCGATCACCGATCTTGATTTTGTCCTCCTTCACGCCGCCCGCCGCGATTCGCTCCTGCCGCTGCTGGATCAGGCTGGTCGAGAGGGCAAGATTGTTGCGGGCGTGGAAGAGAAGGCCATAAGAAGCTCCCTCGTTAAAGAACATGTCCGTGCCGATCAACGCCACGTCGGCAATCGCCGTATCGCCCAGCATCCGCGAGAGGAGGGTCTGCTTCAGCACGAGCTGCTTTTCGATCCGGCGGCTCATGCCGTGGTCCAGGCCGCGCAAGGCGATCAAGTTCTGGCAGTCGCCGCCCCACTGGGCCAGCGTATCTTGCAGCCAAAGGAAGTTGGCAAAGCTGCCAAAATGGACATAAAAACACTCCGCCGGCACGCGTTTGGCAATCGGCTCGACCGCCACGTCGGCCGCCGGCTCGGGCACTTCCAGCGGCGGCGGGCTGAGCGGCTCGGGCAACGGCTGATCGGCCGGTTCGTTCAGATTGTTGAGCCCCAGCATGCGGTCTTGCTGCATGGCCAGTTGCAGCGATTCGGTGCCGAAGTTGAGACCCAACTCGCGGCGCAGCTCCTCGTAGGCCAGCGGCGTCTGTCTCGCTTCCGGAAGGCGAAGGTTCAGCCGCCGGGCCAGCGTGGTGGTCAAATAATTGTCGACCACCGGCGGATAGTCGGGCTTGGGCTCGAACAGACCGGCCGGCCGGGCGTATTGCTTCCACCAGAGTTGCAGCAGTCGCTGTTGGGCCATGGGGTTGTCGCGCGGAACGACGCGCAGCCGGATCGGCGGCCAGGACTGGAGCGACAGTTCCAGCGGGTCCTCGCCGCGGAACAGAAAGTACAGCGTCGTTCGCGGCGGCCGGTCGAGAATTCCCCGCAATAGCCCGCCCACCTGCTGCCGGATTGGTCCGCCCGAGGTGAGCGGCGTGTCGCTGCCCAGAATGCCGCGAACGATCTTGCCGAAGACGGGCCGCTCGAAGGCCGGGTACAGCGCCCGGCCGCGCGACTCGTCCAGACCGACGCCTTCGATTCCCAGCGGCGCCGGGAGCATGGTGGGCGGCAACTCGAAGGTGATTCGGCCCATGCCGAACGGCTGACCGACGAAGGCTTCGACCTCGTAGCGCCCCTGGGCGCCGGCCGGGGAGGCCGAGATTCCGAGCAAAAGGATCGCGGGAAGGACGATCCATGCGGTAAGTGGTTTTGGTGGTTGCATGGTAGCTACATTCTGGAGTTCCCCCCGGGACCGCAGTCCCGGGGCGTTTATAACAAACAGCCCGCGCACAAAGAAAACACCCCGGGATTGCGGTCCCGGGGAAGTGATGGGCGCGCCGATATGATAGGAAAGTCGCCGCAAGAAGGCAATCGGCGAGACATGGCCGCGTACACCCCTCACAGGGCTTATACGACACGCGCAGCGGCGTTGGCCAAGACCGAAAAGCTATCTCATCTGCTGCTGTCCGCCGTAGGTCCCGGCCCGCAGAGACCCCCACGCCTGGTTGATATAGAGGTTCGGATTCTTCGTGAACCTCTCCAGCGTTGCCTCGCTGGTGAACAAGTAGACGCGACTGGGATTGCCGAAGTAGACGCCATGCTGACGCATGCCGGGGACGGCTTGGCCTTGTTCGGAGGCCAGAACCACGTCGTTGCCCGCAGCGGCCGGCGCATAGCGGTCTGGATCGGTGAAGAACCGCCGTTGTTCCTCTGGCCCCGCAAACAGGTAGGTCCGGTCCCGGTGAATCGCGCCCCAATGGCGGTCACCCGGTACCCATTGCTGTCTCTCCGACAGCGTTACGGGACAGTAACCGTCCAATCCCACGGGTGGATTGATGGCCGGCAGCGGGGGCGCACCGGGGGCGGCTGGCGGCGGCGAACTGGCCGTCGGTTGCGTGGGCATGAGCGGCGGCTGCGCCCCATAACTTGGCGCCGTCGCGGCCAGGGCCGGTGATGGTCCGACGGGCAACGTCGGGGCCGACGCTTGCGAGGGAGGGAATCCCTGAGCAAGATCCTTCGTGCTGGCCGGCATGGTGCTCGGCATGCTGGGCGGCGGGGGCATGTTAGCCGTGGGCGTGACTCCCGGAGCGGCGGGCCCTGGCGGAGGCGGTAGTTGCGTATTGGCGGCTGCCGCCAAGGAAGACGGCGGTTGGGTGATCGGGGTGGCCGGGGCCGCCTGGCTGCCGCGGAAATAGTTGGCATAACGATCGTCGCTCAGCCCGGTACGCGTACCCGCCGGGGTGCCAGAGGTTGCCGCGGGCGGCGCTGCGCCCGTCAGTGCAGGGCCGCCGGCGGCCGAGGTCGCCGGCGGGGTAGTTGCCGGCGCTCCGCTAGGCGATGCTGGCGGAGGAGCCGTCATTGCGGCGGTCATCGGAGGCGTGGCTGATGTAATAGCCGGCGGGACATTGTTAGCAGGCATGCTGGCGGCTGGCACCTGGGCGTAGACCGTCCCACGTTGCTTCGCGCCGGCGGCAATTTGGGCCAGCCGGGCGGCATATTCAGCCGCTTCCATCCGTCCCTGCATCGAGACGAGCAGTTGCCCTTGAGGGGTCGTAATCACCGTCGTTGGCAGGGCAGCCACGCCGTACTGCCGGGCGGTAGCAGGAAAGTTATCGGCGTCAACCTTCACCGGTACGTAGTTGGCCGTGATCTCGGCGGTCACCCCCGGCTGGGCCAAGGCCTCGGCCTCCATATGCCTACAGACGGTACACCAGGGGGCCCAAAAGTAAATCAGCACCAGGCGGTTCGTCTGGCCGGCTGCACGCTGGGCCGTGTCGAGCGTGGGCTCCCAGTGCATGGGTGACTGTGATATACCCACCGAAGGAATGGATAATATGGCGGTCAACAGCCCGAGAAAAGCTATTTTCTTCTGCATTTTACCCAACCTCGCGCGGGAATTGTCAGCAGGTACCCACCATCATTGGTAGTATCGGAAGTGTCGCCGAGAAATCATGCAAAAATGTGCCGTTTACAAGGAAATTACCAACTATCCCGGTATTGCGGGGGGAGAAAAGTCGAACTTCACTTGCTCGCGACCAAAGCCCGGTGTAAAATCCAATAGTCTGGTTCGTGGGGAAATGTCGCCGTTGTGCTTGACAGAAGTTCTAGTGTGGTTAAGATAACGGTAGTTTGAGTTCTGTCGGGCAGGTAGGCGCTTTCGGCCCGAGACTTCGAATCTTCGGGCTACCCCGCGCAGGGGACTGTTCCCAGCGAAGGACCTAAGACGCCTCTCGACCCATGCTTTCTGCCTTTGACCGGTGAGTGGTCGTTGCAAGGTGGTATTTGACCAGGATTGGTCGTATATCTGCGGGAGCACAAGCAGATTTCGCAGGGGATCGTGAGATGGGCCGTTCTCGGTGTGTTCTCCGAGGGCGGCGCGCCCGACAGTGCGGCGTTGTTCGTCGCCCGGCAAGAGGTTATTTCTCAAGGTAGGGTGCTCGGTTCCCAAGACGGGCATCTTCTCTGTCGTTTGGGAATTGGCTCGGAGCGCGGTCAAGTTCGCCTTGGACAAGCGCCCGCCATAAGGAGCCGTCACTAGGTATCATGGACATGGGCAAACGGAAAAAGGGCGGACGCCCGCGCGGCCGCATCGGGGGCGTCGGTCCTAATCAGCGCGGTAACTTTTATCGCCATCACGCCCGATCATCTCAGCCATCGCCGGCCAACGGTGACAGCCGCAGCCCGGAGCCGGTGGACAACGGCGAGCCGGGCCCCGTCGAGCCAGGCGGCGGCGTGCTCGAATTGCACCCCAACGGTTACGGGTTTCTTCGCTGCCCCGACAACAACTACACGCGGGAGATGACCGACCCCTTCGTGCCGGGAAGCATGATCGAGAAGTATGGGCTCCGCGAAGGGCTGCTTATCCACGGCATGGTCCAGGCCGGGCGCCGCCAGCAAGGGCCGCGCTTGCGCGAAATTACCGACGTCGACGGCATGCCGCCCGACGACTATAAGAACGTCAAAAGCTTCGACGAACTGACCCCCATCAACCCGGAGTATTGGCTGAAGCTGGAAGTCGGTCCGGAACCTCTGACGACCCGGGTGATGGATCTCCTCACGCCGCTGGGGAAAGGCCAGCGGGCGTTGATCGTCGCCCCGCCCCGCACGGGAAAAACCATCCTTTTGCAGCACATTAGCCTGGGAATTTCCACGAATTTCCCCGACGTCAAGCTGATCGTGCTTCTGATCGACGAGCGGCCGGAAGAAGTGACCGATATGAAACGGGCGGTCAACGGCGAAGTGGTCGCCAGCAGCCTCGACCGCGATGTCGAAAGCCATGTACGCCTTTCGCAGCTCGTGGTGGAACGTTGCAAACGCCTGGCCGAGATGGGCAAAGACGTGGTGATGCTCATGGACTCCATCACCCGCCTGGCGCGCGCCTTCAACAAGTGGGTCGGCAATACCGGACGCACGATGAGCGGCGGCGTGGACATCAAGGCCATGGACATCCCCAAGAAGCTGTTCGCCACGGCGCGCCTGTTCGAGGAAGGCGGCTCCTTGACCATCGTCGGCACCGCCTTGATCGATACGGGCAGCCGCATGGACGAGTTGATCTTCCAGGAGTTCAAGGGGACGGGCAACATGGAACTGGTGCTCGACCGCAAGTTGGCCGACCGCCGCGTCTGGCCGGCCATCGACATCAGCCAGTCGGGCACCCGCCGCGAAGAAAAGCTGCTCTCGCCGGAGACCCTTCGCGCCGTCACCATGTTACGGCGGACGCTTTCTACGATGCATCCGGTGGACGCCATGGAGCAGTTGACCGCGAAGCTGGCGAAGTTCAAGTCGAACCAGGAGTTCATCGACCTGATCAGCGCCGCCAAGATGGCCGACTAGGGCCGTTTAGCGCCCGATGCTCCGTTTAGCCGCCGCGTCCACGTGGCGCGGGTCGCCGGTTTGATGTCTTTACTGTTGCGCCGACACGCCGGCTAATAGAGGGATGCGGCGATTCTATGCCGCGTCGACGCAGCGTTCTTTTTCCCTTCCCCCCGCCGGATCTCTTCCGCGTCCATCGCATCCCGGCACGCTCGGCGATCTGGCGATGCTACGCACCATGCGTATTCTGCATCCACTCTGTCAGTTTTGCCGGATTTTCCAAAGAATCGTGTTGTAACACGCCGACGATTAGACCTCAGACGGTTGTCTCTCGCAACCATGTCTTGCGCAGGACACCGCAGGGCTAGTGGTGGAACAGAAATGGCATTCGGGGGTCGCGCTGGACTAAAGCAGGCTTGCCAGCTCGGCCCCGTAAGCCGGATCTGGGGATTTATGTGCCTTACGGAGGGGGGATATCATGAGGTTTTTGGCTTTGTCAATCCTGATGACGAGTTTGGTGATTATGGGTTGCCGGGCGCCGTGCCCGGGGCCCGGTAACAACACTTTGCCGCCGGCCAGCATGCTCATGCATCCTGGACCGGGCGTCGACGGTCCCGGCCCCGGGGTGATGATGAATCAACAGCCCAACGGACCGGTTAACGCGACGTCGCAAATTGCGTTCGTCGGCCCGGAAGGGATGACCGTCAGTTGGGACGTCAGTGCCCCCGGCACGTTCGATTCCCAGCCGCTGGTTTGCCCCGGGCGCTACAACTTCCCGCAGAGTGCCATCTACCGGTTGAAACTGAGCAATGTCCCCGGCCGGCCGGGAGTGGAGTTGTATCCGACGTTGGAAGTTGGCCCGACGATGCCGCGGACCGAGGCCTTCTTGGCCCATAATGCCATTCCGGTGCAATTCACCGAAGAAGACTTCGATCAGGTCCTGAGCGGCAATTTCGTGACCAAGGTGATTTACCTCCCCGATCCCGAGTTCCAAGAGTTGGCCCTGGCTGGCGTGGAAACGCTGGTGAGCACGCGACTCGACCCGGGCGTGGACCCGGTGGTCGAGGCCGATCGCCGGGGCGCGATCCTGGCGATCGTTCGGCTGGGCAATAAGGATCTGCAAGCCCCAGGGGCTCAGGGACAAGACGGCGTAACGGCTGCCGGCTATCAGTACCCAGCCGGCGGTCATGCACCAACCGGAGGGCCGATGCCGATGGGCACGCCCGTGGGCGGCTATTCCACCATGCCCATGAACTACATGTCCGGCGTGACCGGGCCGCAATACGGAATGCCGATGTGCGGCACGCCGATCGGCCTGCCGGGACCGCCTTCGGTGCCGCTGGGAGTCCCCGCCGGCTTGCAGAGGCACACCATCGTCAATCACACGGCGGTTCACCTGCCGAATCCGACCGAGCACGAGCGGGTCGATGTCAAAGAGGTGCCGGGTTACAGCTATCCGACGCCGGCCAATCACGCTTGCATCGTCGAGCGGACCAATGCCGGCGAGGGTGCCTACCGGCAGCCTTTGGCCGATCGCCACGCGAGCGTCGGTGGCGAGTGCGCCGGCCCGTGTCAAGAAGGAGACTGTCCGGCGGCGTCACAACCGGCGGGCGCTCCGTGCAAGTAAAGGCAACAATCCCAGTTTCACCACCCAACGACTCGCGACAATGGTCCGATCGATCCGCTGTCCGGCAATCAGAGCGAAGGGTTGCAGAAGAGTAGCCGGCAGGATGGTCATGATAGTGCTCGGCTGTCTGGCTCCAGCGTGCATGCTGGCCGCCCAGCAACCGCCCGTGCACTATCTCCATCAAGGCATTATGCCACCGGGAGCGATTGGCAGCCGGCAACTCCAGCGGGGCGGACCATTGCCCGGGTTCTTTCAGCCAGTTGAGATCAAGGCCCCGCCCGGGGCCTTGATTTCGCTGGCTGTCAGCGATCAATTCGAGGGGGCACAGCCGGCCCCGCGAAAGGCCGGCATGCTGATTGGGGCCGTCTATCGGCTCCGCGTGACCAACATTCGGATGGCCCCGGGCGTGGAAGTTTTTCCCACCATCGAGCCCATCGACCGGCTCTACGCGCCCCCCGATCAGCAGCGCCGCTTCGCCATTCCCATTGACATCACCGAGGAGGATTTGAAACTGGCCGCCGACGGCAAGTTCGTCATCCGGGTGATCTACCTGGAAGACCCGCGGCAAGCGTTGCCGGCCCGCGACAATCCGCAATCGCAGAACTGGTTCGAAGTGGCGCCGGGGCAAGACCCGCTGGCGATTGCCGACGGCCTGGGGCGCCCGGTGGCGATCCTGCGTCTGGGCGGACGGCTGCCGGATCAGAATGAAACGGCGGAGGCGAGCTTCTTTTTCGGATCGCCGCCGTTTGTATCGCTTCCCTCGGATCCCCCGCAGGCGAAGCAGAATCGGCGGCGGCCGGCGGAAGTTCTGCCCCTGCCCCCCGCGAGGCCCATTGGCGCCCGACCGGCACCGAGCGGCCATGCCGTTGCCGAGGACTCGGGACCATGAAACGCGCTGTGCAATCCGACGTGCAAGCCGCCAGTCTCCTCGGCCCCGAGCCGTGGCGCTGGGCGCTGATCGCGCTGTGCACTCTCATCTTCTGCTCCTGCCGCGGCCCCGCGGGCCAGGCGCCGCCAGGGGCCCACGGACCGTGCTCCGGCGAGAGCCTCTCCAGTGATGCCTATACCGGCGCGGCAACCGCCACGGCATCCTGCCCACCCATGGGCCCGCCGGGCATGGAACAGGGCGTGCCGCTTCCCTATACTCCGACCGGTCCCTGGTCGCCGCCCGGAATTCGCCAACCCTGGCCGGAAGACGAGTATATCCGCGACGGCGGCGACGAGGGCCGCCCCGCCGGCGTTATCCAGAACAAGCAAGTCGTGGGTCTGGAAATGGAAGATGCCGTGGCCCACTACGACACGCTCGACGGCCGCACCGTGGTTGAGCCGAGCAACGAGGTCTATCTGTACAGCCCGCGGTTCGGCGCCGTCCGCCAGGTGGTCGGCCTGGTGAGCAATGAAGAACGTCAGCGCGTCGCCGGCGTCGATCTGCCGCAAAAACTTGGCACGCCAACCACCGTCGAAAGGGTGGCGGGGGCCAAACAAAACGTGCAGCCGAGCGGCCAGATTGCCGCCCGTCCGCCGGTGGCGTTGCGGAGCAAACAGGCGCGCGACGTGCTCTCTACGGTTCTCGGTCCGCGGGGCTTCCAAGACGGTTTCAAGCCGTACGAGAATCTGGCCATTATCCGGCGAGGCGTCGTGACGGAAGCCGAGATGCCCGTCCTCGCCCGCGGCTCAACAGCGGCCATCGCCTGGTCGCACACCCAGGCGGTGCAGATTATCCTGGAGCGGCAGGGTGCGATGGCCGAAGTGAAGTACGATCAGGCCATGTCGACGTACACGGCCTCGTCGCCGCCGGGCTGTCCCAAGCTGCGGCTGGTCAAGGTGGCTTCGACGCCCTTCGCCCAACCCGGCGACACGGTCGACTTCACGCTCCGCTTCGACAACATCGGCAACCAGCCGCTGGGCAACGTGACGATCCTCGACAGCCTGAACACGCGGCTGGAATACGTCGAGGGAAGCGCCCAGTGCAGCGTGGAAGCCAAGTTTTCCTCGCAGCCGAACGAAGGGGGCTCGGTGGTGGTGCGTTGCGAGCTTTCCAAACCGCTCCCACCGTGCAAAGGCGGCGTGCTCCGCTTCCGCTGCCGCGTGCGATAGCGCCGCTTGCCAGGTTGCCCGCTTTCAACGATAATGGGCGAGTCGTCTTTCGTGGGCGAGGGTGAGCTATGCTTTCAGACACCGAGTCCCGTGCCGAACAGGTGCAAATCGAGTTGCTACGCAGGGCTAGTACTGTGGAACGGCTCGGCATGGCTCTTTCGCTGACCGCCACGGTGGTCAACTTGTCTCACCAGACCATTGCGGAGCTAAATCCAAGCCTTGATCCGCAGCAACTGCGGATCAAGTGCGTGGAGTTGTATTACGGCAAAGACCTGGCCGCGAGACTGCAGGGCTACCTCATGTCGGAGCATCATGATGTTGCCGTCTGATGCGCTTGCAGCCGTAGAGCCTTTGGTGGCAGAGTTGGATCGCCTCGGAGTCGCCTATTACCTGGGCGGTTCTGTCGTCAGTTCGGCGCATGGTGTTCCCCGGTCGTCGCTCGATGTCGATATTGTCGCCGACTTGGCAGCGAAACACGTCTCGCATCTTGTGGCGGCTCTCGAGGCCATCTATTACATCGACAGCGGGATGATTCTGGACGCCATTGCTCGCCGCTCGTGTTTCAACCTCATCCATTTGGCGACATCATTCAAGATCGATGTCTTCGTGGTGAAGAATCGACGATACGATCGCGTGGCCTTCGATCGGATCCAGAAAAGACGCGTCGCCGAGAACCCACCGGCGGAGCTTTTTCTGGCATCGCCCGAGGATATCGTGCTGGCCAAACTGGAATGGTATCGCTTGGGCGACGAGGTTTCCGAGCGGCAGTGGCATGACGTGCTGGGAGTGCTCAAGGTGCAAGGCGAGGCCCTGGACCGGCCCTATCTGGAGAAATGGGCGGCCGAATTGGGCGTGGCCGATCTCCTGGCAAGGGCGTGGAAGGACACCGGTACATGATGGGAGGTGGGGATGCGGGCGGCAGCCGCGTAGGTCAGGCACCCCGTGCCTGACTGCTTCGCCAAACCCCGGCCGCAATTTGTCAGGCACGGAGTGCCTGACCTACTGGAACCGCGGTTTCCAGAGTGCGAAACGGTTGCTTGCCGGTTTTGCACCTTGCGCGCACAATGAAGGAGGGGTAGAGAGAACTCGGGACGCGGCGAGGACAATCATGGCCGTGGAAGAACTGCTGAAATACGTCCCTCCCGAGGCCATCTACCACCGCGTACCCCTGCCCGATGATCAGAACTCGCTGGGACCCTGGCGCGAGGCGATCGCTTGTTACGTGCCGCCAGACGAGGATGGTCGACTCTGGGGTGAGTTGGCCTATGGCCGGGGAGAGACTGGCGAGCCGGTCGAATTTCCAATCGGTGCCGAAGGTGACCGTTTGCGCGGGCTCTTGGACCAGAACCGGCCGGCCCTCGAGCTTCTGGAGGCGGGCGTTAATCGCGGGCGACTGCAACTGCCCGTCACTACGGACTTGTGCTCCGTGCTCGACACCCTCGACTCGGTGGGCAGGGGGCTCCGCGGATTGTTCCGAGTGGTTAGCGTGCAGATCAAAGCGTGCTTGGCAAATGGCAACCACGGCAGGGCCGGCAAGCTTCTGATTCAGCAACTTCACGTCGGAGAAATGGTTTGTAACGGCGAGGGTTGGCTATGCGGCTACCTGAGCGGCCAAGGGTTTCGAGGCAGCGCGCTCGCTCATATTCAGGACTTCGTAAAACGCGGCGACGTGCCCAGACCGATCCTTCGCGAAGTGCTGGCCGGGGTCCATCGCGGCCTCGTCACGCCCGATGGAATGGCTCAATCTCTGCGGGTAGAGCTCTTTTGCTGGGCGTTGCCAAAGATCGACCGGCTGCTGCAGTGGCGTAACGTTGAGGAGCTAGTGGACCGGCTCGTTCACGACGTCTATCAAAACGGGTACATCTCCACGGCACCCGAGGCGGAGGTTTCTTACATAACGCCAAGCGACGACCGTCTGGCTTGGCGCCGCGAGCAGATCGTTTCCCTACTGCGCGGCCATCCTCGTCCCTTTGACGGAGTTGCCACGGTGCGACTTCTGGGGAGAATGGTTGCGGCTTCCATTCGTAGCCTTGCGTTTCTGCGATGGCCGCGGCTATTCCAGCTCTCGTCCCTTTGGCGTTACGCGCGATTCTGCGCCCATTGGCGTCTGTGTTGGCGGCAGCCGCGTGGGATGAGATATTGGCCCGCCCAGCTCGCGCCCGACTTTTCGGTGGAGTGGCTCGGACCCAGCGAGGAGGCTCGCGCGCGACTGGCAGAATCAAAGGATGACTTAGGGCCCAAACGATTTGCGTCGTGGCAACCGCCCACTGATGCCGAGGTAGCCGCATGCCGGGCGAAGCTTCACCGCATCGATAATCCGGTCGGCTGGATGCTGGCCGAGAACCTGATGGCTGGCGATTATCGCTGGGTGGCCAGGGATCATCGGGCCAAACTCGAAGAAACCCGGCGGTTGCTCTTGGGGCGGCTGGGGGGCTGATCTTGACCCCGTTGGGCACGGTGGGCTACAGTGCGCGGCCAACCCCATCGATCGGCCATGCAGCAACAGAGCCAAAGAGATTCCGAAGCGTTATTGCCGATGCAAAACGCTCCCCCCCATTGCAATGGGGGGGCGTTTAAGGAAGACGCGCAGCAAAAATCCGCTGACAGCAAATCCGCCGCGGGTTTGACGCTTGAATATCGCTGCCCCGGCCAGCAACATCCGATCAGCCGCGCCGTGCATCTGGGCCGGCTGGCCGCTTTCTATCCGCCGTGCCGCCAATGTCCCCATCGCGACGACACCGGCACGCTCGCGCCGCGACACGTCGAGCAATTGCAGGAAGTGCGAGCGAGCCACCGGACTTGCTCGCTGTTTCACGACGAAGGGGCCGGCGGCGTCTATCTGAACGATCTCACGCCCGCCGCCGCCCGGAACATGGCCGCCGCCTTCGGCCTGGCGATGCAACGAGAGGCGAGCGGCGGCAACTCTCCTCTTCTCCCCAGTCCCCAATCCCTAATCCCAAATCCCTCGGTGCTGCTCGCCGGCGACGGTCGCGCGCTTACGGCCGAACTTTCGGCCGCGGCCAGCGAAGGGCTTCGCTCGAGCGGTTGCAACGTCGTCGACATTGGCCCGGCCACGGCGGCTTGTCTGGCCTTCACGGTCGATCATCTCTCGGCAGCCGGCGGCATGCTGGTGGGCAATCCCAGCGAAAAGCCACACGGGGTCGGCCTCCAGTTCTGGGCCGCCGGACCACGACCGCTCTCGACCGGCGGATCGCTCGAAGCCGTCGTCCAGCTTTATCAGGGCGGGGTCGACCGGCCAGCACGCCGTTACGGCGCGCTCCATCGCTCTACGGGCGAGGAGCCTTATCTGGCGGCCCTGTCCGAGCGCTATCACGCCCTGCGGCCACTCAGGATCGTCATCGCGTCGGCCTCGGGCCCGTTGGTGGCGTACTTGCAAAAGCTGACCGCCGCGGTCGCTTGCCAGGTGATCCCGTCTCGCGTTGCACCGGCCGACCTGCCCGAGCAAGTCCGTGCCGACGCCGCTCATTTCGCCGCCTGCGTCGATGGCGATGGCGAGAAGTGCCGCGTGCTCGACGAACGGGGCCAGCCGGTCCCGGCGGACCGCCTCTTGTTGCTGCTGGCGCGACAGGGCGTGGAAACGAGCGAAAACCGGCCGGCAGCGATCGTACTTGAACCGTCGACTCCGCCGACGGTCGGGCGTTGCATCGCACAGTTGGGCGGCCGGCCGGTGATCGGCGGTGATCGCCGGGCCGAGATGGCCGCGACCATGGGCGAGCACCATGCCGTTTTCGGCAGTGGTCTTACCGGCCGCTTCTGGCATCGTCTGGCGGGCACGCCCCTACCCGATGCGCTGATGACCATCACTCAACTGCTGATTCTGCTCAGCCGCAGCGATGAGCCGCTCTCGGCGGTCCTCGACCGCGAAGCCCCGCCAGTGTAAAATAGCTCTCGCGATCATTTCGTCATTTGAATTTCGTCCTTCCTTCGTCATTTGAATTTCGTCCTTCGTCATTCCGCTATTATGCCGACTCACTGGCTCGCCGACCGCACCCGCCTGTTCGATGCCTCGGGCATCCGCAAGGTTTTCGATCTGGGCGCGAAGTTAACCAATCCCATCAATTTCTCCATCGGCCAGCCCGATTTCGACGTGCCGGAGCCGGTCCGCCAGGCCGCCATCGACGCCATCCAGAGCCGCAAGAACGGCTATGCCCTATCGCAAGGCATGCCCGTGCTGCGCGAGAAACTTCAATTGCAGATCCGAACGCAGTACGGTCACGATGACCGCGAGGTGTTTGTCACCTCGGGCACCAGCGGCGGGCTGATGTTGGCGCTCATGGTGCTCTTGAATCCAGGCGAGGAAGTGATCGTTTTCGATCCGTGCTTTGTGATGTACGACGCCCTCTCGGCAGTGGTCGGCGGCAAGGTGGTTTACATCGACACCTATCCCGATTTCCACGTCGATCTGGAGCGGGTGGCGGACGCCATTACGCCGCGGACCAAGGCGATCATCTTCAACAGCCCGGCCAATCCGACCGGCGTCGTGGCCCGCGAGGAAGACGTCCGCGGCTTGGCCGAGCTGGCCGCCCGGTACAACGTGGTGTTGATCAGCGACGAGATTTATCGCGCCTTCTGCTACGACGGGCCCTTCGTTTCTCCGGCCAAGTATAATCCGCAAACCCTGGTGGTCGACGGGTTCAGCAAGACGTACGGCATGCCCGGCTGGCGGCTGGGGTTCGCCCACGGGCCGTCGGCGATCATTCATGAAATGACCAAGTTGCAGCAGTACAGTTTCGTCTGTGCGCCACAACCGGCCCAATGGGCGGGGGCGGTGGCCATGGACGTTGACGTGACGCCCTACATCGCGGCCTACCGCCGCAAGCGGGACCTGCTCGTGGCCGGACTGGCCGACGACTACGAAGTCGTGCCGCCCGGCGGGGCGTTCTACGTGTTTCCCAAGCTCCCCTGGGGCACCGGCATGGAGTTCGTCACCCGGGCGATCGACGAGCATCAACTGCTCGTGATTCCCGGCAGCGTATTCAGCCGCCGCGATACGCACTTCCGCATCTCCTACGCCGTCGACGACGCGGTGCTCCAGCGCGGCATCGAAGCCCTCAGGAAGCTCGCGCGGAAACAGGTGTAAATTGCGAGCTGCGCAAACTCCTAGGGCCCGGTACGCAACTTCTCATTGCGATGAACCTGCGGTGCAGCTATTCTAGCGTGGTAGCCCAGCCATCGGCAGTAACGGCCTCTGTGTAAGAAGGAAAAAGGGGAAAGGGGAAAAAGGGGAAGAAGAATGAATGCGGACAGCCGATAGTCGATCTCGTTGGCGTTCTGTTTTCTGCTAATGCCGATCTTCTTCCGTCCGTTTTCCCTTTCTCCCTTTTCCCTTTTTTCCTCCTTACACTGACCTTTGCGTCGTCTGAGAATGAGGAAGGAAATGGCATCCTCCCACCAGCGCGTCTTGACTGCCTGCGCCTTCCAACGGCCGGATCGAATTCCGCGATTCGACAGTTTTTGGCAGTTCCCCGAATCGTGGCGGCAGCGATTCGGCGATCCGGAAGCCTTGACCGACATCGCCATCTGGTGTCCTGACGAGTCGCCCTTCCCCAGCCGCGTGCGGCATCTTCGCGAGGAAGGCGGCTACCTGTACGAAATCGACGGCTGGGGGCGGACCATTCGCCGGCGGCCCGATGCGTTCTTTGTCGAGACCCTGGCCGTGGCCATGCCCGAGGGGACTGATCCCGACCAGGTGCGGTTCGATCCGCCGGCGTTGGACTCCCGTTATCTGACGGGCAAGATGGACGGTTCGGTCACTTTCGCCAGCGCGGCCGAACGCGACCAGGCCCTCCACGATGATAAACAGCGGCACTGCGTTTTCGGCAAGACCGGCGGCCCCTATCTCCGCTCGTCGTTCGTGCGCGGCGAGTCGCAATTCCTGCTCGACATGGCGGCCGATCCGGCAAGGGCCAAAGCCATTGCCGACAAGGTGGCCGACCATCTCCTGGCCGTGGGTCGCGAGCAAATCCGCCGCTGGCAGTTCGGCGAGACCGGCATCTGGATCTATGACGACATGGCCTACAACCACGCGCCGATGTTCAGCCCCCGGCAGTTCGAGCAAGTCCTGCTGCCGGCCTACCGCCGCATGATCCGGGCGTATAAGGAGGCGGGAGCGAAGTACGTCTTCTTGCACTCCGACGGCAACATCCGCCTCTTGCTCGACATGCTGGTCGATGCGGGCATCGACGGGCTCAACCCCCTGGAACGCCGCGCCCAGATGAACGCCGTCGAGTTACGCCAGCGCTATCCGCGGCTGATTCTCACCGGCGGCATGTGCAACACGCACACCTTGGTCAAGGGCACGCCCGCGGAAATCGAAAACGAAGCCCGCGAGCTGATCGATCTGGGACGCGATGGCGGAGTGGTGATCGGCACTCATTCCGTTAGTCCGGAAATCCCGATCGAGAATTACGCCATCTACGATAATCTTTGCCGGACGTACGGCAATTTCGCGTGAAACGCCGGTTACGTGTGATAGTCGGCGTTCAATCGCACGTATTCGGCCGTGAGGTCCGCGGTCCAAAAGCGACGCTCGGCCGTGCCTTCGCCGAACTCGAGTTGCACCAGCGTGTCGCGATGGTCGCGGATCGAGTCGGAGACCGCCTTGCCGTCGAACTCGACGGGCGCCCCCTTCTGGTAGAGCAGGAATCCGTTCAGCCGCAACGTCACGCCGTTGGGGTCGAAGGGCACGCCGGCATATCCGGCCGCCGAGACGATTCGCCCCCAATTCGGATCGGCCCCGTGCAGGGCCGTTTTTACCAACGGGCTGTTGGCCACGGTCTTGGCGATATCCAGGGCGGTTTGCCGCGTGGCGCACCCACTGACTTCGATGGTCACCAGGTGTGTGGCCCCCTCGCCGTCGCCGGCGATGGCCTTGGCCAGATCGATGCACACTTCATCCAGGGCTTTTTGAAAGGCCGCCAGATCGTCGCCCGCCAACGGTTCGCCGCCGGCCTCGCCGTTGGCCAACAGCAACACCGTGTCGTTGGTGCTCATGTGGCCGTCGACGCTCATGCAGTTGAAGCTCTCGTTGGTCGAAGCGCTGAGGGCCGCTTGGGCCACGGCGGGGGCTAGCGGGGCGTCGGTCATCACCACGGCCAACATGGTGGCCATGTTCGGGCCCATCATGGCCGCCCCCTTCGCCATGCCGGTGATCTGAATGGTGCGACCGTCGAGGGAAATCGTGCGGCCGGCCAGCTTGTGGACCGTGTCGGTGGTCAACATGCCGCGGGCCGCGGCCATCAGCGACGACTCGCTCCGGCCCAGCTTCACGGCCGCCGCGGCGATGCCCTGGGCCACGTACTCCATCGGCAGAAACGCGCCGATCACGCCCGTGGAAAGCACCAACGCCTCGTCCGGTTTCGCCCCGCAGGCCGCTGCCGCCAGCCGGGCCATCTCCTCGGCGTCGCGCAAGCCGCGTTCGCCCGTACAGGCGTTGGCCACGCCCGAGCAAATCACCACCGCCCGCATCCGATCGCTCGGCGTGCGGGCCCGGTCGACCGCCACGGGGGCGGCGTAGACGAGATTCTGCGTGTACACGCCGGCCGCGCTGGCGGGCGATTCCGACATCACCAAGCTCAGGTCTTGCTTGTGCGGATCGCGTTTGATCCGGCAATGAACGCCGGCCAGCAAGAACCCCTTGGGAACGCAAATGGCCATCAAACTTTTCTCCCCAGTGAACAAGGTTGGCTACAGGAGCGCGGTGGTTTCTGGATAGCCGTACAGCAGGTTGAAGTTTTGCACGGCGGCCCCCGCGGCGCCCTTAATCAGGTTGTCGAGGCAACTGAAGCACAGCACGCGCCCGCGGACCACCCGGGCCGTAATGTCGCAGAAGTTCGTCCCCAGCGAGTCCTTGGTCCCGGGCAGATGATCCACCACGCGGACAAACGGCTCCTCGGCATAGAAATCGCGAATGGTTTGCAAAACTTTCTCTTCGGCGACTTCCGCCGTCGGCTGGGCGTAGGCGGTGGTGAGAATGCCGCGATCCATCGGCACCAGGTGCGGCGCGAACACCACCTCCAACGCCTGGCCCGCCACGATGCCCAGGATTTGCTCGATCTCGGGCGTGTGCCGGTGTCGGCCGACGTTGTAGGCCGAGATGCTCTCATTGCATTCGGGGTAGTGGGTCGTCAGCTTCAGTGTGCGGCCGGCCCCGGAAACCCCGCTCTTCGAATCGATGATGATTGTCTTCGGATCGATCAGCCCGGCCTTCAGCAGCGGCGCCAGGGCCAAAATGGCCGACGTCGGAAAGCAGCCCGGATTGGCCACCAGTTGCGAGGGCGGAATCTGGGCGCGGAACAACTCGGGCAGCCCATAGACGACCTTGCCCAACCGTTGCGGGTCGGCATGCTTCTGGCCATACCATTGGGCGTAGACTTCGGCATCGTTCAGCCGGTAGTCGGCACTGAAATCGACCACCCGGCTGCCGGCGTCGAGCAGGTGCGGGATGACCGAGGCGCTGGCCCCGTGCGGCAGACAACTGAAGACGCACTCGGCCCGCGCGGCGACCTCGGCGGGGCTCAGGTCTTCCAATCGCAGGTCCAGCCGGCCCGTCAGCGACGGGTGGATCATGGCGATGGGCGGCTGGCCCTCCTGCCGGCTGGTGACGGCCACGATTTCTGCTTCGTCGTGGCGCAGCAGAAGCTTGATCAACTCCACGGCGGTATAGCCGGTGGCTCCGAGAATGGCGATCCGGGTCATGGCGCTAAGCTCAACTTCACCAATCGTTGGCAAATGGGACAAACCATGTAATATAGAACCACCCCGCCCGGCCGCCAAGGGGGTATGGGGGCGGAACGCACGCCCGCCGGCGTCCGTTGGGGCGGCAGTTGTACTGCCGCCCCGGGGATGGCAGTACAACTGCCATCCCAACAACTGGCGGTCTACTCCGGCGGTGACGGTTCCGGCCAGCCCGCCGATCCCACTAAGGGGACAAACCGGCAGCCCGAAATGTTCGCCGCCTGTGGCACGCCCCCCTCTTTCCGAATTGCCTGAAGCGTCTGGTACTCCTTGCTACCCAACGGAATCACCAGAATTCCCCCCTCGGCAAGTTGGTCGAACAGCGGTGGCGGGCACTGGGCGGCCGTCGCCGAGACCATCATCCGATCGTAGGGGGCCCGTTCAGGCCAACCGAGGGTGCCATCGCCGGTTAAGAGCGTGACGTTCGTATAGCCTAACGCCTCCAGCACGGTGCCTGCCTGTCGCGTGAGCGCGGCGTGGCGTTCGATGCTAATGACTTCCCGGGCCAATTCCGCGAGAATGGCCGTTTGGTAGCCGCTGCCGGTGCCAATTTCCAGCACCAACTCGTGGCCCGACAGTTCCAAAACCTGGGTCATCAGGGCAACCATGAACGGCTGGCTGATGGTTTGGCCGCAATCGATCGGCAGCGCTCGATCGGCATAGGCCTGATGGCGGCATTCCGCCGGGATGAAACGTTCGCGCGGTATTTTCGCCATGGCCGCCAGCACGCGCGGGTCGGTAATGTCCCGCTGCTGTAACTGCCGCCCGAGCATCTCTTGTTTGGCAGCCTGAAATGCGGCGTCGCTCATCGGCAAAATGCCCTCGTGAGTCAAGTCAAAATAGCGTTGGTCCATCAAGAAGTCTATGCGTCCGAGGGAAGAGAAAAAGAGGGGAGAGGGGAAAGAACCGAGGGAGGACGCCCGCCCCCAATGCCATTCTCGCAAGCGGGATTCTGGAGTACCATGACGGGCGTCATGCCGGGCGGCGGACGGGCGAGGGCGAAAGAAACCCCAACATTGGTCAGGCAGATGCAGTCGCAGGAGGGCGATTTCTGGCGAACCCTGGTGCCGGTGGCCGTGGTGCTGGCCGCTATCATGTTCGTCTTCCCCCTGACGATCCCCTTCGCCCTGCTGGATCCCGACGAAGGGCTGCACGCCTCGATCGCCCAGGAGATGGACGAACGGGGCAATTGGACCATACCACAGTTCCTTGGGCGGCCGTTCCTCGACAAGCCGGTCTTCTTCTTTTGGGTGCAAGCGGCATCGTTGCGGCTGTTTGGCCCCCACGAAATGGCCGTGCGGCTCCCCGGCCTGCTGTTTGGCTTGCTGGGAGCCATCACGACGGGCTTGCTGGGCGGCCGGCTGTTCGGCAGCCCGACCGGGCTGGTGGCCGGCATTCTCTATGCCACCACCATCTTGCCCACGGCGATGGCACAAGCCGCCTCGCACGACGTGGCCCTTATTCCCTGGGTGACGTTGGTAATACTTCTCGTTTGGGAAGCCGAACATGCCTCCGGTCGACCGGCGGCGCTCGGCTGCCTCTGTGGAGCCGGAGTATTCCTGGGTCTCACGGTCCTCACCAAGGGACTGCTCGGCGCCGGCGTAGTCGCGGTAGCGTACGGCAGCTATCTGCTGGTGACGCGTCTGAAGAAACTGCGGCGCGGCGGAATTGCCGCCATGCCGCTGCCGGCCCGGGCAACGCCGCGAATCGGCCCCCTGTTGCTCGGCGGCCTGATCGTGCTCGCTATTGCGACCCTGATCGCAACGCCGTGGTACGCCCTGGCCGAGCGGCAAACGCCGGGCTATCTCCGCTACTTCTTCTTTGAGCGGCACGTGATGGGCTTCGCCACCTTGTCGCAACCGCACGGCGATGAGCCGTGGTGGTACTATTTCCCCGTGCTGCTGGGCGGCGGATTGCCGTGGATCGGCTACTTGCCCGTCGTGGCGCGCGACGCCTGGGTCCGCCGGCAGGATTCGGACGCCATGCGGCTCTTGTGGAGTTGGCTGATCGGCTGGACGCTGTTGATGCTTGTGGCCGGCTCGAAATTGGCGACCTACGTATGGCCCGTGTTTCCGGCCCTGGCCGTACTGGCGGCAACGGCCTGGATTCGATTGATCGACGGCACGTTGGAGGCGGCCGCCCGCCGCTCGTTCGCGCAGACCTTTGTCTGGGCCTCATGGAGCGGGCCGTTGGTGTTGCCGGCCGCCGTATTGGCGGTGCAACTCGTGTTCGGCGTACACTTTTCCTGGCCGGTTTGGGTGGCCGTGGTCATTGCGGCGGCCTTGGCCCCGGTGCCACTGATCCCCTGGCGTGCCGGCCGGTGGCATGCCGCCTTGGCCGCGGCCGCGCTCTCGCTGGCCGGGCAATTTGCGGCCGTCGTGACCATGGTGCTCCCGCCGGTGGCCGAAAGCTTCTCCGCGCGTGAGTTGGCCCGGCACTTCAATCAGTTGGGCCAACTGCCGCCGCGGCTTTTGGTCATCGAGGGCCGCTTTGGCTCGCTTGTGTTTTATCTTACCCCGCAGCTTCGCCACGAATTGACCCCAGAGCGGCTGCAACAGTGGGCGGCCAAGGAACACCCCTCCATCCAATTGGGCGACGTGGTAGCCGTGCCGGAGCACAAAATCGCCAATTTTCGGCGCTATCATCTCTGCGACGGCGAACCGTTCGAGGTCGTGGGGCACTATCGGCTGTACAAAATCACCAAGCCCCGACCAACGTAGGGCACGGTGGACGCCCTAGGCAGCACGCAGGAAACGAAATACCCACCCGATCCCAGTCCCACCGCATCATCAAGGGGTCGGCACCGTGGCGCGGGTAGACCAATTCCTGCGTGCTGCCCTATTTCAACTGAATATCATGGTCGACGGCGCCCGCCCCCACCGTGCAGTTGAGCCCTGAGGTCGACGGGGCCTCAAATTGCGCCGGCAAGGGGAACCATGCCGCGCCCTGGGTGCCGGGCGAACCAGCGGTGCCGTCTTGAGACGGCGCTAGCTTGTGATGCCGCTTGGCCGAGCGGCCCTTGGATGGATCGGGGCTGATGACCCCAATCTTCACTGCGCCGGGCGACAGCCCCTCGATCTTGTAGGAGCCGTCGGGAGCGATGACTGCCGACCGCGCCGTTCCGTCGCCCGCGACAAAGATTACCGCGCCGTACGTGACGGGTCGGCCTTGGTAGGTCACCTTGCCCGAGACCGTTGCGCGGCTGCCGCAGCCGCCAGCGCCGACCAGGCAAAGTAACATTAGTAGCCCTTCCATCCTTCGAGTTTTACAGACCTTGTGCTCTCTCACAATTCTTGCCCTCCTGAATAGCGTCGTTGAATCCCGGTCAGTGGCCTGAACCGCCTAAACCGACGGCCTCGCCGCCGGCCTTCGTGCCGAGGGCGCAGTATACCTGCGGATCGATCGTGTCGTTGATCCGGCGCACCGAGCCGTCGACGAACAGGAAATTCACGCCTAAGGGGTGAAAACTCCAGAAATCATCGACGTGATTCACCGGACTGTTTGGCGTGTGCGGGGGAACGTCTCCGTAAGTGCCGCCGTAAAGGCCGGTATGGCCGAGGATCAAAATCGGCGCACCCTCGGGGCCATAGTTGTTCGGGTCGGGGATTTTGGGCGGCACTTGTCCTCCCGTCACGGCCCCCGTCCACGTGGCATAAGCGAGACTGCTGCTCCGTTCACCCACGAAGAGGGTGTTGCTCGTCCCGTCTTTCACGTCGGCAATGCACACGGAGACGTTGCGGTAGAACATCCCGCGATGGGCCGGCCCGCGCACGTCTTGATGCGTCGTGGGATCAATGTCCTGAGTCAGAAAGCCCGGATCGGGCGTAACTTCCGGGTTGCCGAAGATGCCGACGTAATTGCCATGGGCCACCACGACCGGGTTACCGTTGCTGTCGGTGACGGGCACCGAATAGTTGGGCGTTGAGTCACCAAGCGAGTCCACCGTGAACGTGGGCGTGCCGGTATCCGAGGGGCAAAGAAAGCCCGGCAGGCTGGTCACTCGGGCCGTCGCGTTCGTCGGATCTTTGATGTCCTTGTCGAAGTGAATTTGGTCATGCAGGTTTTGCTGCTCCAGATACGGGAGCAACATCGCCGCCCAGCCCCACCCCGGCCCGGAGTCGACGTTGACGGTACTTGGATTTTGGTCATTTGGGTCGTGTGGTGAGATGTAGGCGGGCGGGAAGCAGCCGACCGTCGCATGGTAGTTGTGCAACCCCAAGCCGATTTGCTTGAGATTGTTGCTGCACTGCATCTGCCGGGCCGATTCTCGCGCCGCCTGAACCGCGGGCAGCAACAGCGCTATTAGCATGCCGATAATCGTGATCACCACCAACAATTCCACTAACGTAAAACCACGCGAGGATCGCGCAAACATGGGTCACCTCCATGGGAGCACCGGCCCGCCCGCGCAATGCCGAACGCTTGAAACGTAGGACGCGCGCAGACGCAACCGGAGAGGGCCAAACCGATCGAGAGGAGTTTACGCGACCGCGGGCGGCGCTCGGCTTTGCCAGGCCGTAAACGCGCTGGGTACGGGACACGATGGCGCGGGCGCCGCCAGTTCTTGCACCAATGTGCTGGCGATTTGGGGAGCGACCACGGCTGCCGGCGCCGGCTTCTGAGCTAAGAACTGGCAGACCGAGCAGTCATGGTCATCGGCGAGGTGTGAGGCCGCAACGCCCGGGCGAGAAGGCCCCCGGCCATGATCGTGGTGATCGTGGAAGAGCGCCGAGAACATGACGACCAGCAAATAGCTGGCCGCGGTCAAGATCGACAGTTTCCGGCTTCGCCACCACATAAAGGATCCGAGCAGATGGTTCGCTCACTGGAATGACATCATACGCCATTGGCGGACGATGGTCAAGCCTGTAGGGGTAACCGATTCCTAACACTCCAGCCCCACCGACCTTAAGCCGCGTCCAACACTCGCGGCTTCAGGTTCGGTGCGTACTGAACGTTTATACGGCGGGGGCGGGCGTAGTGTTCACCTTACCCCGCCGTCATTCGGTTACGGCTGCGTCAAACCTCTCCACGTGTCGGTGCGGAACGGCGAGGCGGGCAGCCCCTCCTTGTTGGCGAAGTTCGGCGTCGCGTCCTTGCGCCAGGCATATCGCACCGCCACCGGCTCGGTGACTTGATCGCTGTGGACCACCAGCGAGTTGCCGTCGATCTCGGCCGTCGCCGGCACGAACTTCTGATCGGCCCCGGCAATGGTGAAGTCGATCAGCGGTTTGCCGTCGGACGCGGCCAGCCCGCTGCCGACGTGGTCGAACTGCACGCGGATCTTCTGCCCCTCGACGGCCATCGACTTGTAGATCGGGCCCGAGTAAACCAAGTCCTGGCCGTAGACCTTCGCCAGCGCCCACAGGGCCAGCCGCTTGCCCACGTCCTGCTTGTTCGTCGGATGGATGTTGTTGAGTTCCCCGATGTCCATCGTGACGGCCATGCCGGTGTTGGGCGACGCCTTGAGCGTCAGCAATTGGGCCTCCCATAGTTCGGCGCACATGGCCGGCGGTTGGCCGCCATAGTTGAAGGGAGCGATTTGCACGAAGCCGAAGGGGAAATCGCCCTGGCCCCAGTCGGTCCGCCAGTTGGCGATCATGGCGGGAAACAGCGTGCGGTATTGATACGCTCCGCCGATATTGCTCTCGCCCTGATACCAGATCGCGCCGCGGATGGCGTAGGGAATGAGCGGGGCAATCATGCCGTTGTACAAGCCCGATCCTCCTTGGACCAGCGGTTTGAGCATGGGATCCGACTCCAAGACCTTGCGGCTGGTCCAAAACTGGGCCGGCGTGCCGCCCCACGAGGTGTGAATCAATCCGATCGGCACGCCGAGTTTCTGGAACACGTCGCGGCCAAAAAAGTAAGCTACCGCGGAAAAGCCGGGCACCGTGGCCGGGCTGCACTCCGTCCAGTTGCCGTGGCAATCGATTTGCGGCTGCGGAGCATTGTTTTTCGTCACCGTAAACAGGCGGATCTTCGGATACTGGGCGGCGGCAATTTCCTGTTGGGCATTCCGGCAACCGTTCAAGCCAAACTCCATGTTCGACTGTCCGGAGCCCACCCACACCTCGCCCACCAGAATATTCTTGAGCACCAGCGTGTTGCCGGAGGAGCCCTTGACGGTCATCGTGAGCGGCTCGCCCACGTCGAGCTTGGTGAGGATCACCTTCCAGCACCCCTTGTCGTCGGCCTTGGCCGCCAGCGACTGCCCGGCCACGGCCACGGTCACTTCTTCGCCCTTGTCCGCCCAGCCCCAGATGGGCACCGGCTGGCCGCGCTGGAGCACCATGTTGTCGCCGATTACCGCAGGCAGCTTTACCGCGGCCGCGGCGATCGTGGCCCAAGCGGCAACCAGCGTACAGCACACCGACACTCGCGCGAACGTCTGAAAACGCATGAGAGTCTCCTCCAATACAAGTGATGGAAATCGAGTCGACAAAAGGATGGTTCTCCGGCGACATTGCCCGGCGCGGCCGCGGCATCTCCCCCCCGGCTACTTCGATTCTGTCACACCCTTCCACGCGTCCGTGCGGAAAGGCGAGGTGGGCAGGCCATTTTTGTTGGCGAAGTTCGGCGTCGCGTCGTCGCGCCAGGCAAACCGCACCGCTACCGGCTGGGCAACTCGATCGCTCTGGACGAGGAGTTCGTTGCCATCGATGGTGGCCACGGCCGGCACGAACTGCTTATCGGCCCCGGCAATCGTAAAATGCGTCAGCGGCTTGCCATCGGAGGCAATCAGTCCGCCGCCGATGTGGTCGAAGCGGAGGCGGATTTTATTCCCCTCGACGGTCATCGACTTGTACATGGGGCCGGAATACACCAGATCGCGACCATGGACCTTCGCCAGCGCCCAAAGGGCCAGCCGGCGGCCGACGTCTTGTTTGTTCGTCGGGTGGATACCCACATAGTCCTTGTTCTTGGGATGAATCTTGTTCACGTCGGCAAGGTCCGTCGTGACGACCATGCCCGTGTTGGGCGACGCGGTAAGCGTCATTGCCTGGGCTTCCCACAGCTCGGCGCAAGCGGCAGGACTCATGCCCCAATCGTCCGAATAGCCGGCAAACGGCGCGATCTGCACGAAACCGAAGGGAAAGTCGCCTTGTCCCCAGTTGGCCCGCCAATTGGCAATCAGCGCGGGAAACAGCGTGCGATATTGATACGCCGCACCCACGTTCGCCTCGCCCTGATACCAGAGGACGCCGCGGATGGCATAAGGAATCAAGGGAGCAATCATGCCGTTATACATGTACGACGCTTCACCCTCGGCAAGCGGCTTCAGCGCGGGGATGGATTTCAGCATCTTGCGGCTGACCCAATAGCTAGCGCCCGAACCGCCCCAGGATGAGTGGATCAGACCCACCGGAACGTTAAGCTCTTTGTGCAATTGGCGGCCGAAGTAATAGGCCGCCGCCGAGAAGCCAGGCACCGTGCTCGGACTGCACTCCGCCCACTGGCCCGTGCAATCCGTCTGCGGCTCGGCGGCTTTCTTCTTAGCGACCGTAAAGAGATGGATCCGGGGGTACTTGGCGGCGGCAATTTCCTGAGCCGCATTCCGGCTCGAACGCACGTCCATCTCCATGTTCGACTGTCCGGAGCCCACCCATACCTCGCCCACCAAAATATTCTTGAGCGCCAGCGTGGAGCCGGAGGAGCCTTTGACGGTCATCGTGAGCGGCTCACCCACGTCGAGCTTGTCGAGGACCACTTTCCAGCACCCGTTGTCGTCGGCCTTGGCTGCCAGCGACTGCCCGGCCACGGCCATGGTCACTTCTTCGCCCTTGTCCGCCCAACCCCAAATGGGCACCGGCTGGCCGCGCTGGAGCACCATGTTGTCACCGATTATCGCCGGCAGCTTTACCGCTGCGACGGCTGCGGCGCTCCAACTCGCCATCAGGGCGCAACAGGTCAGAACCCACAGAGAAGCTCGCTGGCGCATGACAATCTCCTTGGCAATCAATAGGGGAAACAAAACGGCGGGAAACGGTCGGGATCGGGGGGGCAGCACCGATTGTTTCTATTAGAACCACGGGTCGGCCGGGACGCAACTGCCGCCCAAAATAGCAAAAGATCGCTCCGCTTCCCCCCTTGTCGCGTGAGGGGGAGGTTTGCTATACTCCATTCTGCCTTTTTTCCGCAACGCAAGCGTCGCCCCCGAGGTGTCCGGGCGACGAGCAATTTTCTTCGTCAATACGGAGCGTTCAGTGGGTACCAAGAAGACCGGAAAGGGCCGGCGGAAGATCGGCCGCAAGAAACGTCGTAACCGAGCCAGAATTCGGCATCGGAAGTAAGCAAAGCGATCGCGGAGAGTAGGTTATGCGTTAGCATAAGACATCGCCCTCGCTGGTCGATGTGTTATGCTAAACCTGCCACAGTTCTGTTATGCTGAAGCATAACCTACGCGAGCTGCGCGAGCCCTGTCCTTTCCTCTCCCTCCGCTCCGTAGAATGCCGCCGTGGGCAGGTTCGTGCGGCTGCGCACCAGGTCGGCAATGGTATCCACCTCGGCACTGGCTAGCGCGGCCACGTTGGCTTCGGCCGGCTTGCGGGCGACCGTGTGGACCTGCACCAGCTTGATTTTTCCGCCGCCGGCCAAAATTTCCCCCAGCCGATCGCAGTAGGCGGCCAATTCGGCCGGCGGGGGCGGTTCCCCGTTGACCCGCATCCACAGCGACTGGATGACGATGGGCCGCGTTTGGGCGGCCTCTGCGAGATTGCCGAGGATTTGCCGCCAGGGGACGGCCGATCGGGCCACGAGCCGGTAATACTCTTCCGTGCCCGCATCGAGCTTGGCCCAGATTTCCCCGCCATTGGCGTCCAGCGTGACCAGCGCCCGGCGGACATGGGGCCGATGGAGCAGGCTGGCGTTGGTAATCAGCACCAGTTTAACGTCCTCCAACCCGTGCCGGCGGCGGGCGTCCGCGCACGCTTCCACCACCTGCTCGAAGTTGACGTAGGCCGTCGGCTCGCCATCGCCGCTCAGAGCGATGTCGTTCAGGCGGCGGAGCGGCGGCGGAGTGTGGCGAAACTTCTGTCCCTCATAGATGCGGCCCGATACGACCAGCGCGATGGTTTCGTCCAGTTCCTCGGCGAGGCGGCGAAGCCCGACGAACTCGGCCTCGGCCGGCTGGCTGCGATCGACCTGGCAGTAGATGCAGTGAAAATTGCAGAATTGGTCGAGGTTCAGGTTCACGCCGATCGAGATGCCGCCGGCCCGCCGGCTCAGCACCGGATAGACGTAGCGGTTGGCGGCGAAGTTCCGCGGATGGGCGTCGAAGAGCGGACTGTCGGAAAAGGAGGGGGCTGGCATCACCTTCTCAATGGGGTTTTGCCGGATCATGGGGCGGCGAAACGGACGGATCGTTGGCACTGTCACTCAGTCGTTTCAGCATTTGTTTGATATCCGTTGCCCCTTTGATCGCAACGTAGATCGTGATCGTCGAGTACCATGCTACGCAAACCATCGTCAAGAGGAACCAGACGATATGCTGACTAATCATGATTCACCTCCCGCCGTGGCCGGCAATTCGACTGCCGCATCTTCCGAGTACCGGGGCTCGAAAAGCGACTTCAGATAGGAACCGACGATCATAGCGACCCAGGTGGCCCCGAAAGCGGCGATGCCGGAGTACCACATCCAGAACTGTGCCCGATCAGGGGGCACGTCGCACAGGTGCACGCTTACCAGACCCGTAATCGGAATCACGGCGCCGACGACGATCGCGCCGGCTGCCCCCCAATTGTTGGCCCGTTTCCAGTAGCAACAGGCGATCAGGAGGGTCGAGATACTGGACAAATAGATGGTGCCGGTAATTCCCAGGTATGTCCAGGCGTCTTCCTTGAGCTGATACCACAGACCGTAAATGAGCAGAAAGAGACCGATCAGGGTAACGATGACCCGGTTCCACAGCAGGCCCCGCTTTTCGGACCAAGGGGTCTTGCGAAAGGGCGCCAGGATATCGTTGTAAATCACGCTGCCCCAGGTAATCATGTAGGAGGACGTGCTCGACATGTCGGCCGCCAACATGGCCGCCAGCAGCAGGCCCATCAGCCCCACGGGCACAAACTGGCTCAAAAAGAGCGGCATGGCGTAGAGCGAAGTCTTTTCCTGCAGGTGGGGCGCCAAATCGCCGAGCGTCCCCGAACCGAGCACCGTCAGGGCGGCAATGCCCCAAATTCCCGGGATGAGAAAACGACAGACAAAAAAGAAACTGGTGCGGGTGTAAATCTTCTGGCCCGTCTTCGCGTCCTTGGCCGACAGCAGACGCGAGATCGTCGTCTGCCAGGTCAATACGGCCGCCAGATTCAACAAGGCATTGAAAAGCACGAACTGCCATCCCAGCTTGACATTGACAAAAGGATTGAACCCGCCGGCCGAATAGTGATTCGACACCGTCGTGGCCAGATGGTCCCAGCCGATTCTCGTCAGGATCAGAACGGTGACGGCGATCAACCCTGCGCTCATCACGATAAACTGCAAGAAGTCGGTGACCAGCACCGAGAGCATGCCGCCGAGGACCGTGTAGATGGTACCTAGCAGCAACAGCGCGGTCATCATGAGTTCCAGGTAACCAAGCTGAAAGGCGGGAAGGTGCAGGCCGCCGAGGGCCAAGGCGGGCACCTGGATGGCCCCCATCTTGAGCCCCAAGACCAACACCAGGAATTCGCCGGTGACGCGCAGGAAGATTCCCATGTTCAACAGCCCGCCGAGCACGATCACCACGCCCGCCGCCCAACGAATGCCGGGACCGTAGCGCTTCTCGAACAACTCGGGAATGGTCATCACGCCGGCCTGGCGGAGCGGCTTGACGCAAAAGCCCGTGATGCCCACGAAGAACATCGCCAGGGCCATGAGGATGCCGGGCGTTGCCCCTGCGAAGCCATACTTGTAACCGGCCTCGGCCGTATACATGCAGGTGATGACGCCGAACTCGGTGGCCGCCAACGAAGCGATGCCCAGGAAAACGTTCACTTCCCGGCCGGCCACCAGAAAGTGTTCCACCTTACCAACGTACTTGCGGACCATCAGGCCGGCGACCATCGTCGCCACCAGGTAGAGCCCTACGATGCTGCCGTCGATGGCCCAGGAAAAGTGCGTCATGGTATCTGCCTCGCCGCCACGCGTTGTAACCACTTCTGCGCCAGTATAGCGGCAACGTTCCGCGGTTGCCAGTCTATCGGGCCGGTGGGGGCAGCAATCGATTGCGGCGGTCGGCAAATCTTGGCGTTGTAGACGGCCTCCGTGCCGTTCCGCCGATCGGCGCGGCGAGCACCCAACACCCGCATGGCCGCATCGGCTGCTCCGGTCTCACCGGAACGCCATCGATTATCCCCGAAACGCTGCCGTAGCCTGCGGAATGCCACGGAGGGCATTCCCTACAGACCACGCGGTGTCCACCGGCTCACCTTGGTTCATCCGGCACGACCGTTAGGATAGGCACGGATATCGGTTCGTGTTCCGAAGCGGGGTCGTCGGATGCTGAAGCCGGCCAACGCGAAAGGTCGATTTCTATTCTGGACTACGGACGTGGCCGCCGCGAGGGCCCCGCCCTTTTTGGGGGACTGCAAGTCGTTTACGGAAGCCTTGCGCGGTCGCGCCCAGCGTGTCGGTGTTGTGGCGAAGGGAATCGCCTCCTAACATCACGATCTTTTAGGAGGCTGGCAGTATGTGGCGGGCGCTTTTCCTGGCCGTGGGCTTTTTTGTCATAGTTCTCGGCGTAGAATGCTTGGGTGTAGAGAAAGTCAGTCTGAAACTGCATGACGACCCGGCGCCGTCGATGTCGCCCTTTGATTTGGAGCTGAAGGAGGGCGCCGCGAAGGAGATTTCCCCTCCCCCGTGGGCTCCCTGGAGTCTGTTGGCCTCGGGGGCGGTGATGTGTCTGTACTCGTTCACCATTCCGCGACGCGTGGCCGGCAGTTGATCCACCCATGACCGAGTTCCGCACCGAACGCGATTCGATGGGCGAGATCCGCCTGCCCGCGGGGACGTACTACGGCGCGCAGACGCAGCGGGCCGTGGAGAATTTCCCCATCTCCGGGCGGCCCTTGCCGCCCGAGTTGATCCATGCCCTGGGGCTGGTGAAATGGGCCGCGGCCAGCGTCAATCGCGACCTGGGCCGGTTGGGGAGCGATCGCCCCGTCGAGGCCCTGCTGGCCGCCTGCCGCGAAGTGGCCGAGGGCAAGCTGGATGCCGAGTTTCCCGTCGACGTCTTTCAGACGGGATCGGGCACGTCGAGCAATATGAATGCCAACGAGGTGATTGCCAATCGGGCCATCGAGTTGGCGGGCGGCGACCGGCTCAGTTCCAAAAAACTCATCCATCCGAATGACCATGTCAATCTGGGGCAGAGCACCAACGACGTTTTTCCCACCGCCATCCACGTGGCCGTGGCCACGGCAATCCGCGGGCGGCTAATCCCCGCCTTGGAAGGCTGCGGCAAGCTCTTGGCCGCCAAGGCGGCCGCCTGGCAGGAAATCTTGAAGATCGGCCGCACGCACCTGGCCGACGCCACGCCGCTTACGCTCGGGCAGGAGATCGGCGGACTGGCCCGCCAGTTGGAGCGATCGGCCGGCCGCGCCCGGCAGGCCATCGAGGCCCTGCTCGAATTGCCCGTCGGCGGTACGGCCGTGGGCACGGGCATCAATACGCATCCCGAGTTCGGCCGCCGCGTCAGCGAGCTTCTGGCCCGCGAGACGGGCATCCCGTTCGTCGAGGCGGCCGATCATTTCGAGGCCAATGCCCAGCGTGACGGGCTGGTCGAGTGCCACGGCCAGTTGCGCAGCATCGCCGCCACGCTTTTCAACGTGGCCAACAATCTTCGCTGGCTGGCCTGCGGTCCCCGCTGCGGCTTCTACGAGATCAAGCTCCCCGACCGCCAGCCGGGCAGCTCGATCATGCCGGGCAAGGTGAATCCGGTGCTTGCGGAGAGCATGATGCAGGTTGCCGCCCGCGTGCTGGGCAACGATCAAACCATCGCGTTGTGCGGCGCCGCCGGGGGGCAGTTCCAACTGAATATCATGATGCCGGTGATGGGCGATACCGCGCTCGAAAGCGTCCGGCTGCTTAGCAACGTGACGGCAGCCCTTACGGAACTATGCCTGAAGGAGATGGAGGCCAACCCGGCGGCCTGCGGGGCGGCGGTGGAAAAAAGCCTCTCGCTGGTCACCGGGCTGAATCCGTACATCGGCTACGATCGGGCGGCGGCGTTGGCCAAGGAGGCCTTTGCTACCGGCAAGACCATCCGCGAGCTGTGCCGCGAGAAAAACATTCTCCCCGCCGACCAACTGGACGAAGCGCTCGACCCGTGGCGGATGACGCGGCCGCAGACTTGATGTCAACGATAGAGTCCTGGCCGTTTGTCAGCCCCGTGCCCCAAGCTTTACGCAATGGGAACTTAATCCGGTTCACGGGGCGACGAAGCTTCCTGTAGAGCTTATCCCGAATTCCCCGATCACTGGCAAGGCGCCCAATCACTCACGGGATTGACGCTCCGCTGGCTTATGGCTAGAAGTAGGGGCAGTGTGTGACAGGCAACGCGAATCCGTGAGGATTCGCGACGGAACCGTGGCATCCGCCAATCGCCTCCCCCTCACAAGTAGTATGCGATTGGGGGGACCGCAGCATTGCAGACCAGTTCGCCGTTGGGAGAGAAGCGAAATGTTGACGCGACTTCAAGTTCGGAATTTTAAAGGACTCGAAGATGTTGACATCGAATTGGGCGAGTCGGTTGTCTTCATCGGCCCAAACAACGCAGGTAAGACGACCGCACTTCAAGCTCTCGCCCTTTGGGACGTCGGTTTGCGCTAGTGGAATGCCAAGCGTACAGGCAAAGCATCGCCGGAAACGCGTCCCGGCGTCACCATTAACCGTCGCGATTTGATCTCGGTTCCCGTGCCCGCTGCGAATCTGCTTTGGCACGATTTGCATGTGCGAAGTGTACAAAAAGCCGCAGCGAAAGCAGGAGAGAAACCCAAACCGAGGACGGAGAATATCCGAGTCGACATCATTGTCAGCGGCGTTACCGGCGAGACGGCGTGGGATTGCGGCATCGAGTTTGACTATCTCAACGAAGAGTCTTTTGCCTGCCGCCCCTTGCGTCTTCCCGGCTTCGAGACGAAATTGGTCAAGGAAGCAAAATTTACGGAGATACCTAAAGAGGCGTCTGGGGTCAAAATCGCCTATTTGCCACCGATGTCGGGACTTGCAGACCGAGAGTTCCTGAAACAGGAGGGCGAACTGGACTTTCTGATCGGCCAAGGCCAGACCGCCCAGGTTCTTAGAAATCTGTCCTACCAGATTTTTCAGCGCAACTCCGGAATGTGGAAGGAGATGGTCGAGCGAGTCCACGCCCTTTTTGGAGTGACGCTACTTCCTCCCCGGTATATTGCCGAGCGCGGCGAGATTACCATGGAATATGAGGATCGAGGCATACGATTGGACCTGTCCAGTTCCGGCAGAGGACTCCAACAGACTCTGTTACTCCTTGCCCGATTGTACGCCAATCCGGGTACCGTTCTCTTGCTTGATGAGCCGGATGCCCACTTGGAAATACTGCGACAGCGGCAAACGTATCAACTCATCACGGAGGTCGCCAGTTCCCAACAGTCGCAAATTGTCGCCGCCAGCCATTCGGAAGTGGTGCTCAATGAGGCCGCTGACCGGGACATCGTGATTGCTTTTGTTGGCAAGCCGCACCGTATTGATGACCGAGGAAGCCAAGTTCTCAAGGCGCTCAAGGAAATCGGTTTCGAACAGTACTATCAGGCGGAACAAAATGGCTGGGTATTATACCTTGAAGGATCGACGGACCTCAGCATCCTCCAATCGTTTTCCCGTAAGCTTAGGCACCCCGTTCTTCCGTATCTTGAACGGCCCTTCCTGCACGCGGTTGGAAACCAGCCGGAGCTGGTCCGTTCCCACTTTTTCGGCTTGCGGGAAGCAAAAAAAGACTTGGTCGGGGTCGCCATTTTTGACCGTCAAGACAGGCCGTTACCCGACGACATGGAAGGCTTGAAGAACTTAACGGTCGAAATATGGCAGCGTCGTGAGATCGAGAACTACCTTTGTACGCCGGACGTGTTGAAAGCCTATGCCAAAAACGAGTCTGGGGGTGAATTGTTTGCGGCTTCTTGGGAAAGCAAAATCATGGCAATACTCGAGGACCTCGTGCCACCCGTGGCGCTTCGAGATCCGAACAATGCCTGGTGGAGAAATACAAAGGTTACCGATGATTTTCTCGATCCGCTCTTCGAGCGATTCTTCCATGAGCTCGGTCTTCCCAATCTGATGCGCAAGACAGACTACCATAGCCTCGCCAAATACATGCCTGCGGACAACATTCCCCAGGAAGTCGTGGAAAAGCTCGACGCGATATTAACCATCGCTCAACGGGCCAAACCGCGGGAAGACTGCCCCCCAGTTTTACCCTAAGGATCGACCGACAAATAACTTCCGGTTTTCAGTACGAGGTTGGGCGGACGACGTAGTTCCACTCGGGTAGGAAATCATCGAAGTGGATAGGGAATGCCTCCAGGAACCGTTCTGTCGC
>Ga0181520_10000275_pt1 | contig 114443 bp, 118 predicted proteins | sample PEATcosm2014_Bin_29_FD_132451 | JGI IMG/M metagenome (GOLD analysis project Ga0181520, IMG submission 132451) | Peatland microbial communities from MTU Mesocosm Facility, Houghton, MI, USA - PEATcosm2014_Bin02_30_metaG | ecosystem: Environmental > Terrestrial > Soil > Wetlands > Peat | place... | reverse complement strand
GATCCTGGGCGACTCGTTCGACCTGCACGCGGGCGGCGAAGACCTGATGTTTCCGCACCACGAGAATGAGATTGCGCAGTCGGAGAGCGCGAGCGGCAAGACTTTTGCCCGGCACTGGATGCATGTCAGGTTCCTGCTGGTCGAGGGGAAGAAGATGTCGAAGTCGCTGGGGAATTTCTATACGCTGCGCGACCTGCTGCTGAAGGGGCAAAAGGCGTCGGCGATCCGGTATGTGCTGCTCTCGGTGCCCTACCGTCACCAGATGAACTTTACCTTTGAAGGCTTAAGCGCGGCGACCAATGCGATCGACCGGCTGCGGACGTTTCATCAGCGGATGCTGCGCGGCGGGTTTGCGGCGGGTGTGGATGAGGCGGTGCGCGCGGCGACGGCCAAGGCAGCGGCCGACTTTACGGCGGCGCTGGCGAACGATCTGAATACGGCCGAGGCGGCGGCGGCGATCAGCGAGATGGTGCGGGCGGCGAACTCGGCCGCGGACGCGGGAACGCTGGGCGAGGAGAATGCCGCAGAGGTCCTGCGCGTGCTGGCGCTGTTCGACGGCGTGTTCGCGGTGCTGGTGGACCGCGATGCGGAACTGACGCGGGCGGCGCTCGAGTGGGCCAAGGCGGAGGGGCGCATCGGCGAGGCGACGCCGGAGCTGGTGGCGCAGATGGGGCTGAGCGATGAGGCGATCGACGCGCTGGTGGCGGAGAGGACGGCAGCGAAGAAGGCGCGGAACTTTGCGCGGGCGGATGCGATCCGCGCGGAGCTGACGGCGAAGGGGGTGGTCATCGAAGACGCGAAGGACGGGGTGCGGTGGAAGCGGAAATAGTTGCGGATGCTGCGATAGGGTGACAGCTATCACAATCGCTGACTATCTCTAAGGCTAGACTTTCGCCATGATTCGCGTCGGTACCTTGCTCGCTTTATTCGTGTTCGCCCCGATATCTTTCGCGCAAGAGGGTCGCCCGCTGCCCTCCAATGTCGCGTCTCCAGCGAACAAGTATGACGCGGACATTTCTGCGAATAGCGGATTAGAGCGTGCCCACGTTGGCGATGGAGATTTCGATCTTCTTCTTCCCCAAGAGTTGACCGCCGAAGAGCCGGTTCCTTGGGTGCGCAGCTACCGCCAGATTCCTGCATTCAATTTGCCGCATTCGGCTGAGGAAGTGGGAAAGGACCCGTGTTCCCATACGCTGTTGATGGTTGGTGAGGGTGGAGACACGGGCAGGGGTACCGACAAGAAGAAATTTGTGGCTGAGCCGCCCTCCGGAGGAGTTGCAATTGTCGAGATTGATGACCGCTGCGTGAAGGACCTTAAGCCCGAGGATGTTTTGGCGAGACTTGCAGGCGAGGGGCAAGGAGTCGATGGGCTGACTCCCATGGCACGGATGATCTCGTATGAAGTCGATGAGCATCCTGTCTGGTTCGCGATGTCGGCCGGGTTCTCCAAGGATGAGAATGGTAAGAGAACGGCGAAGGCTGGGATGACGTTTGTGGCTGACGTCAGCCTGAAGGCTAAGGGTCATTTCTTTGTGCTGGGAATCGTCACGAACGATAAGGATTTGCTCAACCGCATTTTGAAGATGCGGGTTCAGTTCAGCGGGCCGTCACGTTTGCTTGTCCCGTTCGCACTTACCAACGGTCCAAGGGAGGATGCAGTTCCCAAGTAGATTGTTGAATGTATCCGTCTCTCTATCTGGTCACTCTTCGATGGGGAGTTCCAGCATGGGGTTGGTGGGGGGTGGGGTGGATTTGGTGCGGGAGAGGATGACGGTGGCGACGGCGATGAGGATGACGACCATGCCGGCGAGCTCGGCGGGGGCGAGGCGCTCGTGCAGCGTGACCACGCCGATGAGCACCGCGATGACCGGGTTGACGAAGGCGTAGGTGGAGACCTTGGTGACCGGGACGTGCTTCAGCAGGTAGACGTACGCGGTGAGGCCGACCACCGAACCGAACGTCGCCAGATAGAGGATGGCGAGGATGCCGCCTGCCGTCCACTGGGCGGTCTGGAAGTTGCCCGCGGGGATGGCGATGGCGAGGTTGACGACGCTGGCGGCGCCGATCTGCCAGGTGGTGGCGGCGAAGGTGTCGACCTGGAAGCGGAAGCGGCGCGAGAGGACCGAGCCGGTGGCGAAGGAAAGCGCCGCGAGGACCAGGATGACGAACCCGGCAATGCCGCGGCGGTCGAGGTTGCCGGAGGTGGAGTGCAGGCTGGGCCACACCAGCGCGAACATCCCGACGGCCCCCAGCAGGGTGCCGAGCCAGCCGCGCAGGTTCAGGGTTTCGCCGCCGGGCAGGGCGGTTTCCATCAACGCGACCAGGATGGGGATCATGGCGATGACCAGCGAGGCGTAGCCGGTGGGGACCTTGGTCTCGCCCCAGATGAGCAGCACGTTGTTGGCGGACATGAAGAGGATACCGACCAGCGAAAGCTGCCAGGCGGTGCGGGCGGGCACGCGCAGGCTGATGCCGCGCGCGACGCAGAAGCCTCCCAGGATGGCCGCGGAGACGAGCGTGCGCATGGCCCCCACAAGCGGCGGCGCAATATAGAGTCCGGCGACGTGGATGGCGAGGTAGGTCGATCCCCAGATGAAATATACGCAGGCAAAGGCGAACGGAACCAGCGTCTTCTGTGGGATGTGGCGGGGCATCTCTTTCTAGGGTACTAGAGCGAAACCGGAGCCGGCGTGCGCCTGGTGAGTTCTGCGCAAGGCCGCCGCTCCCGGTTGGTCCGAGTCGAATGGAACGATGTGCCGGGGTACGGTCACGCACAAGCGCCGGCACCGGGTTATTTCGACGGGAAGGTGATGCCGGTGGTGAGCGAGAGCAGAAGCGTTGTGCCGTCGTAGGTTGCGGTGACGCCCCCTACCGGGCACAGCGGATCGCTGCCCTTCAGCAAAAAGATGCCGATCCCGCCCATCGCACTCCGGTTGACCGCGGCGAGGTCCGACCGCGTGAGCAAGTCGATCCCGAGCCGGTAATCGTATCCGGGGATTGGCTTCTTCAGCGGCGGAAAGAAGTACAGGAAGTCGGTATACACCGGTGCGCCTATATAGGTCTTGTAGTTTCCGTAGTAGCCGGCCTGCGTCTTCACCACGCTGCTCGCTGTGCCGGACGGCGCCGGCACCAATACGGTTTGAATACTGGCTGCCGTCAGGTTGGCCAGGTTGTTGCGCCGCTCCGCACCCGCGGCGATCCCGAATATCTTGTCTCCGCCGGCGAAGAAGTTGTAAGCGGCGATTGTCCGGAAGCGGTCGAAGTTCGTCTTCGGGGCGCTGGTGGAAGGCGTCGCGTTCGTAGCATATTCATAGAACGAGGAACGGCCATATCCGGCGTCGAGCAGCAGCGTATCCTCCCTGGCCGGGCCGCTGGTCCCAGCCTTTGGCATCCTGGCGAAGACGTAGTGCCGGGCGATCATGCCGTCGAAGCCGCCCTCGGGCGCCTTCGGCTTGGCCGACGAGAACAGCGAGGTCAGGCCGCTGTTTGACGTCGCATATCCATCGAAACCGAAAGACATTGGTTGTGTGTTGATGCGATGGACGTAGCCGAAGCTCGCCTTGCTGTCACCCAGGTTGACCGCGGCGGTGGCCTGGCGCAAGTAAAGGGAAGTCTGCCCATCGCCCGACTGGAACAGCGATTGTTGAGCGGGAGCAGTTGGCAGCACGGCGAGAAGGGCCGCGACCACGAGCAGTGAACGCATCACAGTCTCCTTAGGGTGCTTTAGCGCCCTTTGCCGGGGCCGCTTTCTTTGCAACTGCCTTTTTTGAGGCGACCTTATCGGGAACGGCCTTCGCTTCAGCCGCCTGAGCAACGGCAGCTCCGGCATCATGCGGAGGGGTTGCGCACGGATCCGAAGCCACCTTGGCCGAAGTCGTATGGCCCTCGCTGCCCCCGTGCGGTATGTTCCCTTTGTCCGAGAAGATTTTTGCGGGCGCGTTTTTGCCGCAATCGACGGTGATGTCCACCGTCCAGGGCGAGCCGGTTATGCCGGTGACGGTGTAGGCGATCTTGAGCGTGTCGCCCACGTCACCGGTAAAGGTCCCGGTCCATGTCGTTCCACTTTGGCTCAGTTGAACATGCTGCTCCTGCAGATCGATGAAGGGCGTCATCGTGCATGAAATAACGCATTTGAATGCGTGCTGAGGCATCCGCGCTCCTGCTGAACCGGGAATCGACCCGGCGTGATTTTAGAACAGGGCCTGGTGCGTCAGCGGTGACTGTAACACATGCAATCCCAGGAGAGGCCGGAATTGCACCGGCGGAATATAGTTGGAAACGATCGCAAACGGCCGGGCTGCCGGGGCGCGCATGTCCCATCCCTCAGCTGCCGCCTGCGGCGTGGGAATCCTCTTCACCAGCTCTTCACCGACTATTGACCGTGGCGCAAAGCTCTTCCCCTGCATGTCTGCTATCCCATAGATGGGCCGTTTCCCCGCTGACCCTTCGATAGCTACTGCCGGTGACCGAAGCCACTGGCGAGATTCCCGTTGTCACAAACCTTCCAATCTGCAAAAGAGGTGAAACATTATGCATGCCAAGGAATGGATCAAGAGCAGTTGCGCGGCCCTGACGATCGCCGCCCTAGTCACCCAGCCCATAGCGATACTCGCCGAAGACAACCCGAGCGATCGGGCCGGCGGCTCGCAAATCGAAATCGCACCCAAGTCCAGCGATATCGTTGCGCGGCATACGATTCGCGTGGAGGATTCGCCGTATCTGACCCACGACCAGAAGCTGGAGCTGCTGCAGAAGAAGATCAAGTACGTGTTCGTCCTCTTCCAGGAGAACCGCTCGTTCGATTTCTACTTCGGCACCTACCCCGGCGCCCGTGGCCTCTTCTCCCAATCCGCCGCTGCAACGCCCGGCTTCACCCAGCCGATTGTGAATACCGACGGATCGGTGAGCCTGATCTCTCCGTTCAAGATTCCCCAGTCGACCACGGACATCCACGGCAATACCGTGCTGCTCTATCCGGAGGACACCGACTCGGTGAATCACGGCCATGCGGCCATTGACGCCAAGCTGGACCTGAACGCAAGCAACGTCGCGCAGAACGACCGCTACGCGTTTACCGAAGAGGCCCTGAGCGGTACCTTGAGCGCCGACGGAAAGACCTACACCGGCCCGGCGCCGACGCTGGCGCAGAAGCAGAAGGGCGAGCTGGTGGTGGGCCACGTGGACTGCGATACCGCTCCGTTCCTGTGGAACTACGCCGACCGCTTCACCCTGTTCGACAACTTCTTCGACACCGTCATCGGGCCTTCCACCCCGAACGCGATTGCGATGATCGCGGGCCAGTCAGGCGTCACGCAGTGGGTGAAGTATCCCGGGCTGGGAAACAACGTCAATTCGACGGGCGCAAATCTGCCGGTGACCGGCGATCCGCAGCCATACTGGGGATCGGCGCTGGACGTCTTCACTCCCGCGTCCGAAAAACAGCCGACCGAAGAAGGTGTGCCGTCCTCGACGGTGACCAACCCGGCTTCCAACCAGACCTATGCCACGCTGGCGCTGTCTTTCATGGGCAGCAAGATTGAGACAACCACCGCGCAGGACAACGACCCCGCCTTCGACCTGGTCGATGTCCAGGCGGACATCAAGAAGATCGCCGGCGACAACAACAAGCCCGTCAACTGGGCCTGGTACCAGGAGGGCTACGATCACGAGTCGACCGATCCTTCCGCCACCGCCACTCACGTGACTTACATCGCCCACCACGACGCGCCGCAGTACTTCGGATACGAGGCCAACAACCCGGTCGAGACCAAGGCGCACATGAAGGGCCTGGGCGACTTCTTTGCGGCAATCTCGGCGCAGGATCTGCCGGCGAGCGGCGGCGTGTTCTACGTTCGCGGCGGCTACGGCAACCTGGACAAGCTGACTCCTCGTTCGCCCAGCAAAGCGGTTGAAGGCGCCTTCGCCGGCAACGACGACCACCCCGGCTACTCCGACGCGCAGATCAGCGAAGCTCTTCTCGCCGACGAGATCAACGCCATCGCCTCGAGCAAATACTGGGCGGAGAGCGCCATCGTCATCACCTACGATGAGACCGATGGCCTCTACGACCACACCCAGCCCGCGATTCGTTCCTGGGACCCCAGCGGGACCGCGCTGGACCAGGGCCCTCGCATCCCTGCCATCGTGATCTCCCCCTACGGCGTGGTGCACGGCGTCTCGCATGAAGCCACCGAGCACGGCTCCATCATCAAGTTCATCGACGAGCTGTTCAACCTGACCCCGCTGGCGGACCTGCCCGACGAAGCCGCGGCCCGCGCCAAGGGAGCAGCCACGTATAAGACCCCCGACGGAACGCCGCAGAAGTACCTCGGTCCCTCCGACGATCAAACCCCAGGCGTGGGCGACCTCTTCTCCGGGTTCGACAACGCCCGCTTGACTGGCAAGGAAGCGCCGCTGGAGGCCTCGTATGCGGAGATTCCCGCTGCGCTGGTCACCAGCCTGCCGCACTTCAGCGCCGAGGGTTGCCGCGTGCTCGGAATCGTCCCCACCGACGAGACCGGAAGCGGTCTCATCGATCCGGCCCCGGCGGACTTCAACCCCCGCCCCAGCACCAACCCCGGCCTTCCGACGTCCGGCTCCTGGCCGTCGAACTAGATCCTTACTGAACCGCTTCTCGCGGCGGCTGGACAACCCTCCAGCCGCCGCATTTTCGCAGGCCGCGCCAGCCGCTTTTGCAAGGAAGAATACCCACAAATGGGAAGAATCGCCGCACTCTTACTTTTCACCATCGCCACATGGACTGTCGCGCCTGCGTCCGCCCAGGCCGGAACCACGCTGGACCGTATAAAGACCGCGGGCTCGCTCAACTGCGGCGTCGATACCGAAGAACCGGAGTACTCCACTCAGGACGCCCATGGCAATCACGCCGCCTTCGACCTGGACATCTGTAAAGCGGTTGCGGTAGCCGTGCTTGGGCCCAACGCCAGGTTCATCGCAAAGTCCTACCGCGACGAGCAGGACGCTCTCAAGGCCCTCAAGGCGAAAGAGATCGACCTGCTCGCCACCGGGACGCCCAACTACATCAACGGGACCAACTCAGGCTTGGGTTTTGCCCGGCCGGTTTTCTATGACTACCAGGGCTTTCTCGCGAATAGGGCCATGGGCATTCGCTCTCCCAGGGACCTGAATGGCAAGAAGGTGTGCTTCCTTGGAGGAACGGAGATCGAGATGGAGCTGCAGGGTTACATGAAGCGGGAGAAGATTGACTGGCTGCCGTTCTCCTTCCAGGAAGAGGGCGAGATGGAAGCGGCGTTCATCACTCACAATTGCGCCGCCATCACCGCCGACGTCTCGCAACTGGCCTACGAGAGGATCGCCTTCAAGGCCATGGCGAAGGATTTTGAAATACTTCCCGATGTCGTCGCCAAAGATCCGCTGGCGCCCACCTACCGCGCCGACGACCCGCAGTGGGCCGCCATCGTCGATTGGACCGTCGCAGCTCTCATCCAGGCCGAGGAGAGTGGAGTCACGCAGCACAATCTCGGGGCCATGAAGAGCAGCGACGACCCCATCGTCATGCGCCTGCTCGGCACGCACCGCGGCTACGGACAGTACCTTCTGCTCGACGATGCCTGGGCCGCGCACGTCATCGAAGCGGTGGGCAACTATGGCGAGATCTACGAGCGCGACCTGGGCTTGGGATCGGCGATGAAGCTCCCGCGCGGCGCGAACAACCTGTGGACTCAAGGGGGCCTGATGTACGCAATGCCCATCCGCTGATGCGGCTGCGTGCCCGCCTCAAGACCCACGGCAGAAAATTGATCGCCGAGGCCTCGCGGGTGTATGAGAACAATCCCGGCGCGCTGCATCTGCGCGGCATGAACATGCTCTACGAAGCCATGCGCGACAAGGGCTCGATGGTGATTGTGCCGTCGTCCGCGATCGACTCGATGGGCCTGGGCGGCACGCTGGCCACGGCCGCGGTGGCGAAGCTCCAGCCCTAATTGGCAAGAAAATTCATCGGAAGGGTGCAAGTTTCTTCGCGAGGCCCGTCTTAGCTTTAAGAAAGACAGGTGCCCTTATGCTCAAGCTGCGCTTCGCCGTCCTCTTATCCGCCGTCGCCACACTCGCCGCCGCTGCGGCTCTCACCCGGGCCGCGAACGCCCAGCAGGGCGGGGCGGAGCCGGTAGCGCTGACGATCTATAACCAGAACTTCGCCGTCGCGCGCACCACCGTCGATCTCGACCTGAAGGCCGGCGCGAACGAGGTGACCACCACCAATGTCACTAGCCAGCTCGAAGCGGACTCGGTCGTGCTGCGCGACCCCACCGGCAAAGTCGCGTTCAAGGTGGTGGAACAGAACTACGACGCGGGGGTGATCGACCAGAACTCGCTGCTCGAGAAGTTCGAGGGCAAGACCATCCAGTTCCAGACCTACGCCCTCAATCTGCCCACGGCGAATGGAGGTCCCACTACGCCCACTATCGTCGACGGCACCATCATCCGCGCCAACACCAACGGAATGCAGCCGCTCATCGAGGTCAACGGCCACCTCGAATTCCAGCTCCCCGGCACGCCGCTGTTTCCCGCTGCCACCGACGGCCTGCTGCTCAAGCCGACGCTGCGCTGGCAGATCGATGCGCCGAAGGCCGCGCGCGTGGCCGCCGAGCTGGCCTACATCACCAACGGGATGAGCTGGCAGGCGACGTACAACGTAGTTGCGCCGGAATCGAAAGACGTGACCGGGCCCGAGCAGGTGGACCTGTTCGGCTGGGTGACGATGAAGAACAACAGCGGCACCGACTTCCCCTCCGCCCGCATCAAGCTGATGGCGGGAGATGTGGCCAAGATCCAGAACATGAGCCCGGCCAGGGGGTTCAGCGCAGGCATGGCCATGGCGATGGACGCCAACATCGCCTCACCTTCCGTCACCCAGCAGGCGTTCGACGACTTCCATCTTTACGACCTGAACCGCACCGTCTCGCTCGCGTCGGGCGAGACCAAGCAGGTGGAGTTTATCGAGGCCAATCAAGTGCAGATGGACCGCGTGTATCAGTACGATGGCGCGACCCCGCAGCCGGGCTACAACAATTGCATCGGCTGCCACAACGACCAGCCGTCGTTTGGCACCGCCAGCAATACCAAGGTCACGGTGCGCGCGGAGATCAAGAACTCGACCGCGAATCACCTGGGCATGCCGCTGCCGGCGGGGCGCATCCGCCTGTACCGGCGCGACACCGGCGGGCAGATGGAGTTCATCGGCGAAGGCACGGTCACGCACACGCCCGCCGAGGAGACGGTGAAGGTGCCCATCGGCAGCGCGTTCGACGTGACCGGCGAGCGCAAGCAGACTGACTTCCACACCGACCAGCGCGCGCACACCACCGACGAGACGTTTGAGATCACGGTGAAGAACCAGAAGACTACGCCGGTCAACGTCGCGGTCGCCGAGCACATGAACCGCGCGCAGAACTGGCAGATCACCGGGCAGTCGGCCAACTTTGTAAAGAAGGACAGCACTACGCTGGAGTTCCCCATCACCGTGCCGGCAGCGGGCGAGACGAAGGTGACCTACTCGGTCCGGTATACGTGGTAAGGCGGGTTACGGCGCCGGTGCGGTTTCGGCGACTTCTGCGCTGGGCGCGGATTCGTAGCCAGCGTCGCTGACGGCGGTGACGCGGTAGGTGTAGGTATGGCCGGAGGTGACGGAGGCGTCGCGATATGCCGCGACCGGAAGCAGCGCAGCGCCTAAGCGCTGCCATGCACCGGAGTCGCCCTCGCGGCGATAAACGCGATAGCCAGCCACGCGCGGTTCGACATCGGGCTCCCAGGAAAGATCGATAGCGGGATGCTGCACGTCGCTTTCGCCTGCAAGGCCCGGGGTCCCGGGCGATCCTCGATCGCTGGGGTGGAAGAAGCCGGGAACCGCGACCAGGCCCGCCGGAACCTCAGGCGGAAAGATGTCGCGCAGGGCGAGGGCGACCGCCGCGGACGGGGCGCTGCGCAGCTCCAGCGTCTGCGCGCCCACGTGGACCGTGCGCACGCGCTGGGCTGTATAGCTGTAGCTGCGACCGAGCTGCGCGGTGCGGTCGATGGCCCCGCCGGCATCGATTTTGCCGGCATCGAAGCGCGTCACCGTGGGCTCCTTCTGCGTGACGGGCAATCCGGCCGGGGCCTTGCGCAGCGTGGCGGACGGTTCGCCGGCCGGGGCGGATGCCTGCACGGCGGTGCGCGTCAGCTCAACCGCGGCTGGGAGGGCTTTCCGGTCGCTGAGGTTCGCCAGGTCTGGCGCCCATTCCAGCACCACTCCGGCCTTGGCGATGTGGCCGCGGAAGTCCGCGACGGGAGGCTCCGCGTCCCCGGCGAGCGCAAACACGGCAGGCGATGGGCCGGCGCTGCGGCCCCTGGCGTTCAGCAGCTCCACGCGGTAGGCGAGCAGCCGCGGCGGTCCCACGATGAGCGGCGCGGGGAGCGTGTCGATCGCGTCCGACGGGCCGGGAGTTACCGCCAGGCGAACCGCCTGAGCACAAGGCGGCGCGGCGGCCTTCGCGCGCCGGGCCAGCGTGGCTGCCGGCGGCGTGGCGGGCGGCGGATTGCGGCAGATGACCGCCGTAATGGGCCCGGCGATCAGCAGCTTGTCGGTGGTGCGGTCAGGGGTGGTCCAGTGCAGCGCGACGGTGTCGCCCACGCGGGTCGCGGTAAGCTCACCGGCCGCGACGACTGCCGGCAGCTTGAGCGATGGCGGCAGCGGCGGCCCTGGGCTGGCGCACCCGGCCAGGCCGGCGGCAAGAGCCAGGCTGGCGCACCGAGCCAGCAGGATTGCCAGTCTTCTCGCCGTTTGCCCCGCGCCGGCCTCCAGCCGGGCTGCGTCAGGCCGCTTGTCACGCCAAATATGCATCCAAGGAGAGGCTATAGCATTTCCCGGTCCGGTGGAGCGAGCCGCCGCCGCGAAAGCGTCTTTTTGAAGGCGTTTGCTCGTTGTTGACCGAACTGAAATCCTTGTTTACGGGACAAACAATGGCCACTTCTACCGTACTCCCCAGCGACTCGCCCCGGCCCGCCATCAGCCCCCGGCTTCACGCGGTCCAGCCGGCGGACCCTCCTGTCGACGGCGAAGCCGCGGAATCCATCATCGTGGAGAAGCGCATCGGCGAACGCATCAAGCATCTGCGCCTGAAGAAGTCGATGGGCCTGGTCGAGCTGGGCCGGCACACCGGCCTCTCCGCCAGCTTCCTGTCGCAGCTCGAGACCGGGCGGGTGGTTCCCACGCTGCGCAATCTGGCGCGCATCGCGATGGTCTTCTCGCGCGACCTGAGCTATTTCTTCGAGCCGGAGCCGCAGACGCTGTTCCGCGTTCATCGCGGCAAGGACCGCTTGCGGCTGCCGCAGTCCGGCGTGGACAACCCCTCGTACTTCTTCGAGAGCCTGGGCTACCTGGTGCCCGACCGCCAGCTCGACCCCTACTTCGCCGAGTTCCTGCCGGCAGCGCCCGGCCAGGAGGCCAAGGCGCACCGGCACTTCGGGTGCGAGTTCCTCTACGTGCTCTCGGGCGAGCTCACGGTGCGCCACGGCTCCGCGGCCTGCCAGATCGAGCCGGGCGACGCCATCTACTTCGACGCGTCCACCGCGCACAGCTACGAGTGCTCGGGCGCGACGGCGGCAAGCGCGCTGATTGTGACCATGCAGCAGCCGGTTCCGGTACCGGCAAACGGCCGCCGCCCGGCCGCGACCGCGGGCCAGGGTCTCCGCCGTCCGCAGACGGCACCGGCGCCGCCGCAGGCAAGGAAGCCGGGCCTGATGGGCCGCGCCGGATAGAGTGGCAGTTCAGGGGCCCTGGCTGGGATCGGCGCCGGGAGCGCCGGCACTGAAATACGGCTCCCAGAAGAGCAGGTTCGCGAGCACCTGGCGCTCATACGGGGAGAACTGGCGCAGCGGCGGATAGGTGGCCAAGGCGGCTTGACGCTGCGGCGGGGGCACTCTGCGCAGGGCCGCCAGCGCCTGCCGGACCATGATTTGACGAGGCGGGGGCAGCGCCGCGTACTGCTGCACCACGGCATTGAACTGCTGGCGCTGCTCGGGCGTCATGCGCAGCAGGGCCCAGCGGCGGTTGCGCTGCTCGGGGGTCATGCCCTGCAACTGGCGAAGCTGGTTCAGCGCGCGCTGCTGCTGTTGCGGATTCAGGGCGCGGAAGCTGGGATCGTTTTCGAGCTGGCGCTCCTGCTCGGCGGGCGGCAGGTTGCGGTGGCTCTCCATCCACTGCTGCAGGCCGGGACCGACGGGGCGATTCTGGGCCAGCAGGACGCCGTTCGGGAGCGCGCGGCCGGCCGATTGCTTCGGGCGCGGCAGGGGCGGCGGTTGCAGGTACTTCTGGCCGCGCGCCATGGCCGGGGCGGCGGCGAGGACCGCGGCCAGCGCTGCCAGGAGACTGAGCCGGGTTGGAAGATGCAGCTTCATCGGTGTGCCGTGCTCCTCGCGGCCGCTCAGATCTTTCTGGGATCGGCCACGGAGGGGCCACTTTTTGCAACCCGGTATCCTTGGCGTAGTTGCGCGGAAGGCGGGGCAAGCGCCCAACGCTCATCGGTTTGCCGCTTGCCCCAGAAGCGGATGCTCATTCCACTGATCGCGTTCCTGCAAGCGGGCAATTATGCGTTCCCGAAGTGCTGTTGTGTTCGTCCTCCTGCTGGCAGTGTCGGCTGCCGGCTGTGGTCCGCAGGTCTTGCAGGAGTTCTACGTCAACGCCACGCGCAAGATCGCGAAGCCGCTTACGAAACGGGTGGCGCGGGAGATTGTGGAAGACTTCAGCGTGTGGTCGATCGACACCGGCGCCGCTGAAGTTGCCACCGCATTCCGGATCGAAGACGAGGCCAGGATCAGCTTCTGGGATGCGTTGATATGCGCATCGGCCCTCAAGTCCGGAGCGAAAGCGATTCTCACCGAGGATATGAATGCCGGTCAGAAGATCGCGGGAATCCAGATTCAGAATCCCTTTCTCTAAAGAGGTCTGATTCGCGGAGGTTCCTGCACCGCTCAGCCCGCTCTCGCGGTATCTTGGATGCGGCCCGTTTCGCGGGCGCGAAGGGTTGTGAGGTTCGAATGAAAGTCTTCCATGCGGGTATTCTGCTGATGTCTGTCCTGGCCCTTCAATCGACGGCGGCGCAAACGCAAGCCGCCACCGTGGCCGCCACCCCGCCGATGGGCTGGAACAGCTGGGACTCCTACGGCCTCACCATCACCGAAGACCAGTTCCGCGCCAACGTAACGGTCCTGCGCAACGAGCTTGCGCCCTTCGGCTACAACTACGCGGTCATCGACGAGGGCTGGTTCTTCTTCAACCCGCAGGACCGCGACAAGCCCGACACGCTGCATTACGCCATCGACGCCAACGGCCGCTATATTCCAGTGCTCGCACGCTTCCCATCGGCGAAGTGGCCGGAGGGTGACGTGAGATATCCATCGGCGTCCGCCGCTCCGGCGCCAGCCGCTGCGCCTAAGCTTGACGCCACCATTGGGTCCGCGAGCTTCAAGCCCCTCGCCGACTGGGTGCATGCGCAGGGCCTCAAGTTCGGCATCCACATTGTGCGCGGCATTCCGCGCGTCTCGGTGGAGCGCAATCTGCCCATCGCGGGCTCGGCCTTCCACGCCGCCGATGCCGCCGACACCAGCGACGCCTGTCCGTGGGACCCAACCAACTGGGGCGTGAAGAACAACGCGGCCGGCCAGGCCTGGTACGACTCGCTGCTGGCCCAGTACGCCGGCTGGGGCGTGGATCTGATCAAGGTCGACTGCATATCGGACCACCCGTACAAGATCGACGAGATCCGCATGATCCGGCGCGCTATCGACAAGGCGGGCCGGCCCATGGTGCTGTCGCTCTCGCCCGGGCCCACCGCGCTGGACCACGCCGCCGAGGTGGCCGCCGAGGCCCAGATGTGGCGTATCTCCGACGACTTCTGGGACGTGTGGGCCAACGAGCCGGGCAAGCCCTTTCCGCAGAGCATCGTCAGCCAGTTCGCCAAGACCGCCGCGTGGGCGCCTTTCGCCAAGCCCGGCAACTGGCCCGACGCCGACATGCTGCCGCTAGGCCACCTGGGCCCGGTGCCCGGCGATGGCAAGGAACGCGACACCCGCCTGACTCCGGCGGAACAGCGGACGCTGCTGACGCTCTGGTCGATGGCGCGCTCGCCGCTGATCCTGGGCGCCAACCTGACGCGGCTCGACGATGCCACGCTGAAGCTGCTGACCAACAAGGACGTCATCGGCGTGGACCAGACCGCGACCCGCTCCGGCCAGGTGATGCACGATGGCGACATCATTGCGTGGACCGCCGATCTGCCCCCGGACCCCGCCAACGACGCGCCCCACGGCTCCATCGCGCTGGCGTTGTTCAATGTGGGCGAGTCGCAGGTGGTGGTCGATTCGAGCTTCGAGACGTTCAAGATCGATCCTGCCACCTACCGCGTAAAGGACGCGTGGACGGGCAAGAACCTCGGCAAGCTGAAGTCCGTCCCCAACCTGACGTTGGAGCCGCACGCCTGCATCCTCTGGCTGCTGCGGAAGTAAGGCAACTGGGTGTGGAGTATACTGTGGAATGGAGTCCACATATGGAGACCATCCAGGTTGTTCTCGACAAGAAGCTATTGCAAGCAACTGACAAGGCCGCGCTTCGGACCAAACAGAATCGGTCCGCACTCGTCCGCGAAGCCCTGCGCGAACATCTGCAACGGCTCGAACTGCGGGCAAAGCAGGAACGCGACCGTCAGGGCTACCTGAAGCATCCGCAGACCCGCGATGAATCGCACATGTGGGAAGCGGAGGTAGCGTGGCTGGCAGAATAGCGCGCGGAGAGGTCCGCCTCTACACGTTCGCTCCGCCCGACAAGACGAGGCCCGTGGTCATACTCACCGACGACGCAGCCATTGCGTATCTGGCCAACGTGACCGTCGCACCCATCGGTTCCACCATTCGCGGAGTGCCGTCCGAGGTTGTTCTGGACGAAGAGGACGGTATGAAGGCGCCGTGTGCGGTGAATCTGCACAACACGGCGAGCGTGCCCCAGGAGCGGATCGGTAAGCGCGTGGCCCGGCTCAGTCCCGCGCGCATGAACGAAATCTGCGCCGCCCTGGCCTTCTGCGTAGGCTGTGGCCCGAGTTAGCCGGAGCGCAAAGTGCAGTACCATTCAAACAATGCCGGACGGAAAGGAGACGAATTGCTGACCCTCTACACCATCGGCCACTCCTCGCACGCCTCCGAGCACTTCGTGGAGCTGCTGAAACAGCACCGGATCGAAGTGCTGGTGGACACTCGCTCGGCGCCCTATTCGCGCTACTCCCCGCAGTTCGATCGGGAGTCTCTGCGTGAGCTGGTGACGACTGCGGGCATCAAGTATCTCTACCTGGGCGATGTGATCGGCGGCCGTCCCAGGGACGAGAGCCACTACGACGAGCACGGACGTGCCCGCTACGCCAAGATGGGCAAGGATGAGGACTTCCTTGAGGCCATCGCACGCCTGGAGCACGGCGCGGCTGAATTCCGCATCGCCCTGATGTGCAGCGAGGAAGACCCCGCCCACTGCCATCGTCGCCTGCTGGTGGGCCGTGTGCTGGTCGAGCGCGGCTCCGAATTGCTGCATATCCGCGGCGCCGGCGAGGTGCAGGCGGAAGAACAGGTGGCTGCGTCGTCGGGCAAGGCGTTGGTCGAGACGCAGCCGGCCCTGTTTGCTGAAATGGACGAGGACAAATGGAGATCTACAGTATCGGTTTCACCCAAAAATCGGCAGCCCAATTCTTCGGTGCGCTGAAGTCCGCCGGCATCCGCCGCCTGATGGACATCCGACTTAACAACACATCGCAGCTTGCGGCGTTTGCCAAAAGAGACGACCTCGCCTACTTCCTCGACGCAATCTGCGGAGCCGAGTATCTGCACGAACCTCTGCTCGCGCCCACGCAGGAGATTCTGGACGCGTACAAAAAACGCAAAGGCGACTGGGACGCCTACGAGCGCGAATTCCTCACCCTGATGCGCGAACGCAAGATCGAATCGAAGCTCGACCGTGCGCAGTTCGCAGCGTCTACCGTCCTTCTCTGTAGCGAACCCACACCCGAGCATTGCCATCGCCGCCTCGTCCTCGAATACCTCGCGGAAAAATGGGGCGGCATCGCCATCCATCACCTGTAGAAATGCGGCAACCTCCCATCGAGGAGCACGGAGTTGCGAAAGACCATCATCTGTCTCGCCAATAGCTACAAGCACGGCGGCCGCTGCATCGCCGGCGTCTCCGTGGAAGACGGCGCATGGATTCGCCTGCGCGGCGAGGCCGCCGACGGCGCGCTCGAACCGCGGGAATACGTCCTCGACGACGGCACCGAGCCGCGCCTGCTCGACGTAATCGAAGTCGAAGTGCATTACGCCGTGCAATCCAGGTCCCACCCCGAAGACTGGCAGATCGCCCCCGCCCAATGGAACCTCGTGGAGCGCCCCGCAGCCGAGAGCCGGTGGGCCGGCCTGGCTCGCGAGAAGGCGAAATCGAAGGGAGTTCTCGGCGACCATCGCGACCGCATCGCGGAATGGGAACTGAAGTACAAACCCATGCGGTCCTCGTTGTGCCTGATCTGTCCCGCCGAAGTCTACTGGTGGATCCGCGAAAGCAAAGGCAAGCGAAGATATCGCGCGCTCTTCCACCACAACTACACCGCCTACGACTTCGCCCTGACCGACCCGCGCTGGATCGAGCACCTCAACCTGCTGCCCACCGGCATCTATCCCCACTCGACGTTCGCCGCCGCGGACGCCGAAACCTGGCTCACCGTCAGCCTCAGCGAGCCCTACTTCGGCTTCCACTACAAACTCGTCGCGGGGGTCATCGTGCGCACAGGTTGATGCCCGGAAGCAATCTTGCTTCGCCTCCCATTTCGCCTTAGTATCGCCTTGAGTGGAATCCACGAAAATCAAGTCGAAAGCAATCCCCGCCGCCGACTCCGACCGCCTGGTCGCGGCCACGCGCATCGATGACGACCAAGCCTTTGAGCTGAAGCTGCGGCCGACCAAGCTGGCCGAGTTCATCGGGCAGGAGAAGGCGAAGGAGCAGCTCGCCATCGCTCTCGAAGCCGCCAAATCCCGCGGCGAGGCACTGGACCATGTACTGCTCTTCGGGCCGCCCGGCCTGGGCAAGACCACCCTCGCCACCATCATCGCCAACGAACTGGGCGTCGGCTTCCAGCAGACCAGCGGGCCGGCTCTGCAAATTCAGGGCGACCTCACCGCCATCCTGACCAATCTGCGCGAAAAGCAGGTGCTCTTCCTCGACGAAATCCATCGCCTCCAGCCCGTGCTCGAAGAAAAGCTCTACACCGCGCTCGAGGACTACAAGCTGGACATCATCATCGGCCAGGGCCCGGCTGCGCGCACGCACGTCATGGAGATCAAGCCCTTCACCTTCGTCGCCGCCACCACGCGCCCCGGCCTGCTGTCGTCGCCGCTGCGCAGCCGCTTCGGCATCCTGCTCCGCCTGGAGTTCTATACCGACGACGAACTCCGCTTCGTCGTCCGCCGCTCCGCCGAAGTCATCGGCGTCCCCATCGACGAGGATGGCGCCGCCGAAATCGCGATGCGCTCGCGCGGCACCCCGCGCATCGCCAACCGCCTGCTGCGCCGCGTGCGCGACTACGCCCAGGTCCGCGCCGCCGGCGTCATCGACCGTGCCACCGCGCAGGCCGCGCTCGCCCTGCTCGAGGTCGACGCGCACGGCTTCGACGAGCTCGACCGCCGGCTGCTACGCACTATCATCGAGAAGTACGACGGCGGGCCGGTCGGCCTCAACACGCTCGCCGCCGCGCTCGCCGAAGAGCAGGACGCCCTCGAAGAGGTCTACGAGCCGTTCCTCATCCAGATCGGCTTCCTCGACCGCACTCCCCGCGGACGCGTCGCCACCCGCCTCGCCTACGAACACCTCGGCATCGAAATGCCCCGCAAATACGGGCTGTTCTGACTGCAATATACCCCACTATTAGGCCAAATATTCTCAGATATACTTGCGAATATTCAGGATATACGCTACACTCTGAACCAATGGAGGAGCATCTACATGGCCGTCGACACTATAGTCGTATTCACAGGAGAGAGCACTGAGGACATTCTCAAATTGGGCGGAACCTCGAGGTGGCGCCTTAATTCAAGGCGGGCCTCGGGGCTTCCGTACGTTGTATGCGTCAGAAATGCGAAGGCGGATTTTGCAACTGGGCCTGAGGACCATCGATCCGCGTTTCTGGTGGGCAAGATTTGTGAACTTGTTCCGGAAGTTGAACCCGCAAAGGGTAACAGGCCCGAGCAACCGCGACATATCATCAAGTGCAGCCACTATGCGTTGATCGATATTCCTGATCTCTGGAACAAAGGTGACCAATACCCAGTGAGGTATATATCGATGGGTGAAATTGGAATCGATCCATTCAAGCTGGCCTGGAAACCAATGCCTCTGCTTGACAACTCTGAAACCTTTGAGACGTTGGAACCGGATACTACTGCTGAGGACGCAGTGGCGAGAGCGAAAGAAGTGCTCGCGAAGGTGTTTCACGTAGCACCGTCAGCAATCGAAATCACCATCAGGGTTTGAGCAAGGCGCACACAGAGACCCGCTATGAAGAAAAACATCGGCAGCAGCTTCGACGACTGGCTCCGCGAAGAAGGCACCTACGAAGAAACTACCGCCGTCGCCATCAAGCGCGTCCTCGCCCGCCAGATCACTCAGAGGTAATCGAGGCGCAAAGAAAACCCAGGAGGCCGACATTGGCAAAGCCAAGCGACTCGCGGAGGAGTGGGAAGGCGCTTAAGACCACTGCATGGGATGCGGCCGAGTATCTCGACAGCCCGAAGGCGATCGCATCGTACCTGGAGGCGGCCTTTGAGGATGGCGAGCCGGCATTGATCGCGGCCGCCCTCGGTGACGTGGCGCGCGCGCAGGGCATGACCCAGCTCGCGCGCCAGGCAGGCGTCACGCGCGAAGCATTGTACAAGGCGCTTTCGCCGCATGGCGATCCGAGGCTTTCGACCCTTCTCGGCGTGATGAAGGCGCTGGGCCTCAGGATCAGACCCAGCGCCGCATAGGCCCCAGCACCGCTAATTTCGGGTCGGCTCGCTTACCGAATCGATGACGTAGGTCGCAACCGGCGCGCTGTTCGGCGAGCACCTCGGCATCGAAATGCCCCGCAAATACGGGTTGTTTTAGCGCAGTCCTTTTCTTCAATCTATGAGATAGTTGTGGCGTACAAGAAAGCTTGGTCCCAGCTCTCCATGAAGAAGAACGTTGCTACCGCGCACGCCGCATCGCTCGCACTTTTCTGCTTGCTCGCCGCGGCAACAAGCGCAACTGCCCGCGCTCAAAACGAAAGTGACCGCGAAATCTTGGACAAGGCCCGCGCCCTCTATGTTACCGGGCCCATCCCGTCCTCCATCTCCTGCGACATTAACGTGGATTGGGACGCCTTTTTCACGACCCTCAAACTTGAACAAACCGACCAGATAAGGGCGCGTCTGCAAAAGTTCAAGGCAATGCGGATTCACGTCGTCTCACGCGGCGCCGATCAAACCGAAGTCACCTTTGACGACGTCGACCCCAGCATTGCAAAGGCCGGTGATGGCGTACGCCAGCAGCTTGAGGGCTTCTTCACCATCTACTGGTCGGAGGCCTTCGGGCAATTCCTGGCCAAGCGCGGCGAAGCTTTCCAACTGACTCCCACGGCAGATGGTTATGAACAAACAGCCGACGCGGGGAGTGGCAAAGTTGTCGTCGAGATTGACAAAGCGTTCCTCGTCACCCAATTAACACTCAACCTTTCGACGCTCAACGCCGTCGTCAAGCCAAGCTTCAAAGCTGGCACCGATGGCCTGCTGAGGCTAAGCAGCGCCGAGGAAACAATTGAGATGGGGGCAACCAAAATGGTGGTCGACTTCGGTTGGGATTATCAAAAGGTCAGTGGGTTCGATATTCCTCAGCACCTTCACATGGCCCTGCCCGGCTCCTTCGCCTTCGACTACACGCTCACCGGCTGCGAGGTAAACGCGCCGAAGCCCGCAGCCAAGATCCCACCGCCGCGCAGTATCCCATAATGGCGAACGGGATCGCCCTCCGTCCGCCAATCCAAGTCTGCCCGGGCGGTTCCGCGCCTGCTCTTACGCCGTCCCTACCGGCTTCTGCCAACTCGTAATCTGCTCCCAGTTCCGCGGCAGCTGATACGTCTTCGCGTAGTCCTGGATCGTCCCGCCGACGATCTGGATCTTGCTCAGGTCGCCCTGGCCGCGGTCGCCGGCCTGGATGCAGTAGCTGAGGTAACCGATCTTGCCGATATCGACGCCCATCAACTCCACGCCCACGCGGTCGGCCGCCAGCCAGTCCATGCTGGCGATGCACACCTTCTGGTTCACCGGCGTGCCGTTCACGGGCCCGGTGCCTTCCATGCCCTCGTAGCCGTCGATCACCGCGAGGTCCGGGTGCAGCTTCGCCGACAGCGTGAACAGGTTGTAGTTGATGCCCCACGTGCCGCCGCCGTGCATCAGCGGCTTGTCCGACCGGCCGCCGCCCGCGCCCGGCCGTCCCAGCCCCGCGCCCGCGTCCTTGATGCCCGAACCGACCACAGTGTTCTTCAGCGACAGCGTGACCCCCACCAGGTCATGCGTCTTCAGCTTGGCCGCGGAGATGACGAAGTTGTTCTTCGGGTCCATCAGCATGGTCGCCGAACGCACGGCATGAGGCTGGAAGTCTCTCTGGTCGATGCACTGCACCATGCTGTAGCCCTCGGTGTCGAGGTTCACCAGTTTGACCTTGTACTTCGCCGCCAGCTTGTCGTAGCCGTAGTTGGCGAAGCCGTCCATCGCCGATCCGTTCGCCGGCGACTCCGCGATGACGATGTCGGTCTTGCCGATGGAATGCAGGAACTCGAGGATGCCTTCCAGGTTCTCCGCATGGCTCGCGCACAACGGCTTGTCGATGATGACGTTGTTCGGTTTGATCACGACGCGCTTGTCGCCGATGGCCGCGGCAATCCGCCTCTCCAGCGGCTGCAGCGACCTGAACGCGATGTGCGCGCGGTCGTCCCCCGCCGCCAGCGACACCCGTGTGGCCGGCACGCCCGGTTCCACCGGAATAAGTTCTGCTGCCGCCGGCAGTTTCGCCGCCGCCAGCGCTGCCGCGCCGCCCAGCATCGACGTCTTCAGGAAACTTCTGCGGGACCGCTCGCACTCAGTCATCGTTCATCCCTCGCACTCCGGCCAAAGTATACGGCGCGGTGCGCGATTATTGACCAAATCCGCCGCAACAGGTGTGATCCAGATCACATAAATTTTTGGCAGTGGTGGATAAAAATCTCTCACAAGCAAGACGGAATGAGAAACGAAGCAGCAGCAGTAGCACCACGCAGTAGCAGTAGCACCATGCAATACGCAGAGCAGCACGCAGTTGCAGTATGCAGTCGAAGTAGCAGTGCGCAGTAGCAGTATGCAGTCGCCGCAATGCAGCACGCAGTAGCAGTAAGCAACACGCAGTAAGCAGTAGCAGCACAAAGAAAACGGGTCGACGCGGATCGAATGTCTGGAACCTTCCGCGTTGACCCGTTTTCCTTGTGTAACGAATCTGTTCTCTCCGTGCGCACCCGCCCGGCGCCCGGTTTCTACGCGCCCACGGTCGCGGGCAGAATGTCTTCCACGTCCACCCATGCCGTCGGGTAGTTCCCCGTATAGCAGGCCGTGCAGTAGCTGGCCGGGGACATCCCGGCCGCCGGCTCGCCCATGGTGCACGAGTGCGTCAGGCCGACCAGCGAGAGGTACGCCAGCGAGTCCGCCTCGATGAACTTGCAGATATCCGCAATGGAATAATTCGCCGCGATCAGGTCCTTCTTGCTCGGCGTATCGACCCCATAGAAACACGGCGAGATCGTCGGTGGACACGAGATGCGCATGTGCACCTCCTTCGCCCCGGCTGCCCGCACCATCCGCACAATCTTGCGCGAAGTCGTCCCGCGGATGATCGAGTCGTCGATCAGGATCACCCGCTTGCCCTCCAGCAAATTCCGCACCGGGTTCAGCTTCATGCGCACCCCGAAGTCCCGCGTCCGCTGTTCGGGTTGAATGAACGTCCGCCCCACGTAGTGGTTGCGGATCAGCCCCAGGTTGAACGGAATCCCGCTCTCCGCCGCGTACCCCAGCGCCGCCGTCACGCCCGAGTCGGGCACCGGAACCACCAGGTCTGCCGCCACGCCGCTCTCGCGCGCCAGTTGCCGCCCCATCTCCTCGCGCGACTGCTGCACCCAGCGCCCGAAGATGCGCGAGTCGGGCCGCGCAAAGTACACATGCTCAAAAATGCAGCTCGCCGGCGGTGTGGTCTCCGATGCAAACCGCCGGCTGGTCAGCCCGTCCTCGGAGATCATCACCAGCTCGCCCGGCTTCACATCACGCTCGTACTTCGCGTGCAGCAGATCGAACGCGCACGTCTCCGAAGCCAGCACGAAGGTATCCGGCGCGCCGTTTGCGCCCGCAATCCGTCCGATGGACAGCGGCCGGAAGCCGTGCGGATCGCGCGCCGCGAAGATGCGGTTCCGCGTCATCATCACGATCGAGAACGCGCCGTCCACCTGCGCCAGCGACTCGGCGATGCAGTCCACCAGCATGCCGCAGCGCGAGTGGGCGATGAGCTGCACGATGATCTCCGTGTCCGACGTCGTCTGAAACACCGCACCGTCGCGCTCCAGCCGCGTGCGCGAGTTGCCCAGGTTCACCAGGTTGCCGTTATGCGCGATGGCAATCAATCCCTTGGTCGACTCCACCGATATCGGCTGCGCGTTCAGCAGCGCCGAATCGCCCGTCGTCGAATACCGCGTGTGCCCGATCGCCATGTACCCCGGCAGCTTCGCCAGCACATCGTCGGTAAAGATCTCGCTGACCAGCCCCATGCCCTTGATATCGGTGACATCGTGCCCATCCGCGCTCGCAATCCCCGCCGACTCCTGCCCGCGATGCTGCAGCGCATACAGACCCCAGTAGGTCATCCGCGCGGCATCCGGATGCCCATACACCGCCATGACACCGCACTCCTCGCGGAGTTTGTCGAAGGGGGTCGAGTCGTCGACTTCGTCTGAGGGAACAGGGAGTAGGGAACAGGGAACAGCGGCCTCAACGCTTGTCATTCTGAGCGGAGCGAAGAATCCCCGTATTTCGTCCTTGTCGCCGATAACGCTCATGCGGTCACCACCTCCGCCGCAAGCTGCGACTCAAGGGTAGAAGAAAAGGCCGTTCGAAGCTCTTCTACTGAGGTCGATACGTACGAGGTATTGCCTCCCGAAATCACAACTCTTTCATCGACCGTAGAGCCAATCTGTATGGCTCCAAGCCCTGCTCTGCCCGCGGCTTCGAGCACTTGCGCCAGCACCAGATTATCTGCGCGGCATGTCACAACAACCGAAGGCTCCTCATTGAGGAATTCGTATGCAAACGAGATATCCCCGAACGACTCGCCCAGCCGGACGTCGCAGCCAATGTTGTTCGCAAATGCACACCGCGCGAGGGCAACCGGAAGCCCGCCGTCACTTACGTCAGCCGCAGAGGATATTAGGCCCCTGTTCGTCAGATCGATAAGTGCGGCATTCAATCGTGCCGCTGAAGCCAGTCTCAACGAAGGCGGCTTCCCCCAAACCTCTCCCAGAATTCGGGCAGCAAATTCTGAGCTACCGCATTCCTGCAGAAACTGGGTCAAAAGATAAGTCGGAATCTCGGATGGCTTCATCTCCTCCGAGTAGCCCTCTGGCGGAGTGAAAATGTGAACGATGATTTCTCCCGCCCGCTGAAACCCGCTCGGCACAGCCTTTGAGACATCGTCCAGCAACCCCACAATCCCAATCACCGGAGTGGGATAAATCCCCTCACCCTTGGTCTCGTTATACAAACTCACATTGCCGCCCGTCACCGGAGTGCCCAGCGCCGTACACGCCTCGGCGATCCCATCGATGGCCGCCGAAAGCTGTGCCATGATCTCCGGCTTCTCGGGATTGCCGAAGTTCAAACAATTCGTCGCCGCCACCGGAGTCGCGCCCGTACAGGCCACCTTCCGCGCCGCCTCGGCCACCGCATGCATCGCGCCCAGCTTGGGATCGAGCCACGCCCACCGCCCATTCCCCGCCAGCGCCATCGCGATGCCGCGTTGCGGCTTGGCAGGTTCTAGGTTCGAGGTTCGAGGTTCGAGATTGCCCTCGGGGGCTAAAGCCCCGTTCCGTTGGCCGGGCTGGGATGGCACGGCTGAAGCCGTGCCCTTAAGCGAGACGATTTCCTCGGGAGCACTTCCTGTTCCCTGTGCCCTGTCCCCTGTTCCCTGCTTTATCCGCATCACGCCGGCCTCGCCGCCCGGCCCCTGCACCGTATTCGTCTGCACCATCGAGTCGTACTGCTCAAACACCCAGCGCTTGTCGCAGATATTCGCGCTCGCCAGCAGCTTCTTCAGGTCCGCCGTATAGTCTCGCGGCTTCTTCAACTCCTCTACCACCCACGCCGGAGGGTCCAGCGGCGCCGGACACTTCCACTCGCCCACCGGCCGCTTGTACACGGGAGCGTCGTCCGTCAGCGCCTTGTTCGGAATCTCCGCCACCAGCTCGCCATGGTGGGTCACGCGCATAATGTCGTCCGCGGTGACGATACCCACGATCGACGCGTCCAGCCCCCACTTCGCGAACACCGCCAGCACCTCGCCCTCGCGCCCCTTGTCGGCAACCAGCAGCATGCGCTCCTGGCTCTCGCTCAGCATGATCTCGTACGCCGTCATGCCTTCCGCCCGCTGCGGGACTTTGTCGAGCTCAATCGACACGCCTAGCTCGCCGCGCGCGCCCATCTCGCACGTCGAGCAGGTCAGCCCCGCCGCGCCCATATCCTGAATGCCGAGCACAGCGCCGGTCGCCATCGCCTCCAGGCAGGCCTCCAGCAGCAGCTTCTCCATAATCGGATCGCCCATCTGCACGTTCTGCCGCTTCTGCTCGCTGCCTTCGGTAAATTCTTCCGACGCCATGGTCGCGCCATGGATCCCGTCGCGCCCCGTCTTCGCGCCCACGTAGATCACCGGGTTGCCGACGCCCGTCGCCTTCGCATAAAAAATCTCATCGATCCGCACCAGCCCCAGCGCAAACGCATTCACCAGCGGATTGCCCGAGTAGCACTCCTCGAACCGCGTCTCGCCGCCCAGGTTGGGCACGCCGAAGCAGTTCCCATACCCCGCGATGCCCGCAACCACGCCGGAGAAGGTCTGCCGGTTGCGCGCATAATCAGGGAACAGGGAACAGGGATCAGGGATCAGCGAGCCCGCACGAACCGCATTTTCTGTTCCCTGTTCCCTGTTCCCTGCCTCCTGCTTTTCTGTTCCCTGACCCCTGTTCCCTGATCCCTGTTCCAAGGGCCCAAACCTTAACGAATCCATCACCGCCAGCGGCCTTGCGTTCATCGTGAAGATGTCGCGCAGAATTCCGCCGACGCCCGTGGCCGCGCCCTGGTACGGCTCGATGTAGCTGGGGTGGTTGTGGCTCTCGATCTTGAACGCGCAGGCCCAGCCGTCGCCCACGTCGATGATGCCTGCGTTTTCGCCCGGCCCCTGCACCACGCTACCCGGCCCGCTCGTCCGCTCGCCGCGCGTGGGCAGCCGCTTCAGATGCACGCGGCTGGACTTATAGGAGCAGTGCTCCGACCACATCACCGAAAAAATCCCCAACTCGGTCAAGCTCGGCGTGCGCCCCATCAGCTTCTCGATGCGCGCATACTCCTCCGCCGTGATGCTATGCGTCTTCAGCAGCGCCGGAGTGATCTGCGCAGGCGTGGGTATCTGGGTTGCAGCGGCGGCTTGCGCCGGAGTTTCTGGGATTGGCTCGGCTCGGGTGGGCATAGCGCGTTAACACGATTGTCGCATGTTGCACCCGCCCCGGATTGTCATTCTGAGCGGAGCGAAGAATCCCCGCATTTGTCTCGTTTAAGGGCACGGGTTCACCCGTGCCGTAACCGTCGCAGAATCAGAGCGGCTTTAGCCGCTGAGGTCACCGTTTCGAGCGGGCGGCCGCTTTTTCTGCGCTAGCCTTCCCGCGACGGCGAAGGTGCTTGAACTCGGCCACGAAGTCCTCTTCGTCCACGTCTCGCAGCGCGACCGCCAGCCGATCCGCAGCTTCCTTGAGATCGGCGAGTTCCGCAGGTCTGACGGACTTGCGAGGCGTAGGCACATACACGCCAAGCGTTTCGCCACGCCGCGTCACGGCCACCGGCGTATCCGATTCCAGAAAGCGCGCCATCTGCTCCCGAAACTCCCGTACACCAACTTTGATCGCAGGCATAGACGCCTCCTTGTGTACGCACAAGTGTACACCTCCACCACGCTCAGGCTACTTAAGCGAATCCTCGTGGATCGAGAGAAGCGATTCGTGAAGCCCGCCAACGTTCCTGCCGGTAAGCTTTCCATCCGAATCAGTCTCCTGTAGCCGCCACCCCGGAAGTCCCTCACCATCGCGGTCGATTCCACCCGAATCGATCCGGTAGAGGACACCAAAAGCAGCACTGTAGGCCACCATACGGGCCAACGCGCCGAGATCGTTACCCGAAACCCCCGCTTCGCGTAGCCGCTTGATAGCCTCAGCGGCATCCGCGAACACGGGAAGGGGATGCTTCGACCGGTAACTCGCGAACTCGTTCATCCATGCCTCAGGATCGTCCGACCAGCGGTCGATTTCCGACGGCCAAATCATGTGAAGGATGAGATACCTTGCGAGTTGAGCAATATTCTCCGAAATCTCGGATCGCGCCCACATTTCAGCGTTCTTTGCCCCATGCGCGTTCAGCTTCGCTACCAGCGCAAGCGTCTGCTGCTGTTTTGCCTCATCGAGACCCGCGAACCACTCCTCATAGGTCGGCCACTTCACCCATCACCTCACCTCAGCCACGAAACCAAGCATATCAACATTCGCGCCAGCCCATTCACCCACACGGCGCCGTAGCCACCAGCCGTTCCAGCGCCTTCCGGTCCCACCCCGCCGCATCTGCCCCCGCCGCATACGTCGTCTCCAGGAAACTCATCACCGCATCCTCCGGCGATGCACTCGCCCGCACCTCGTCGTACTTCAAAAGGAACTCACCCAGCGCACTGTCCCACGCGCCCGGATGCACCGGCTTCTGCGCCAGCCCCTCCGGCACCGGGGCCGCGTAGCAATAGAACGCCGCAGCACCGTAGCCGCCATTCCCCGGCCACCACCCCGCGCTGATTACTTCATCAAAATATGCCTCCCGCTGCACCGGATCGAGGCGGGGCGGGCCGGCGGCGGGACGCCCGCTGAAGCGCGTGCAGCACAGGTCGAAGCTGCCCCAGAAGAAATGCACCGGGCTGATCTTGCCCTGGAACCCCGTCGCAAACCGCTTCAGCAGCGTGTCCACCTGGATCAGCACGCGGTGGAAGCGCTCGACGGCAGCGGGATCGTACGACTTGTGCTCCGTATCCAGATCGAACCGCACCGGCGCTGCAACTTCAACCGGCATCGGCCAGATCTTCGCCTCCACGCCCAGCCCCGCCAGCGCCTTCTGGTACTCCGCCCAGAAGTCCGCCACCGTCCGCGGCCGCAGCTCCAACTGCGCCCGCGCGCCCGAGCCCATGCGCAGCTCCAGCTCGTGCCGGCGGAAGCAGAACTCGATCTCCAGCACATCGCCGCGCCACGGCATGGGCGAGGTGGTCAGCCCGCGCGCGCTCACGTACAGCGGCACGTTCCACCAGTGGTTCTGCAAGGGCGTCAGCGCCAGCCGCGTCTTGCCCACGATCTGCGTACCCATATGCAGCGTGTCCGCCGTCGCCGCCCACTCCGCCCAGTCCAGCTCCGGCCAGTTCTCCGTCGACTCCGCCATCCGGCCACCCCTTCTCCCAACTACTACCCTCTTGCGTCGCCGCTGTAAACTCCCCAAGCCGCGCGGGCGTTGCTAAGGAGCAGCGTGCGGCGTGTCCGGCCAGTCGGGGCTCGAAAACTCCGTGATCCAGATCGGCCCATCCGCAAAGGACTGGCCATCTTCCCGCAGGAACGTCGGAGCGTCGCCGCCCAGAATCCACATCTGGATATCGTGCGGATGCTTGCCGATCAAGGTCGCCACCACGCCCGTCAGTCCACCCAGTTGAATCTGGATGTTGTAGTGCAGGGCTTTGCGCGGCATACCGAATAGCGAGAACGGATCCTCGCCGCGCGGCGTAATGTCCAGCTTCACTACCAGCGGCTTGGGCGCCATCACCAGCATGGACACCTTAGTTTCCGGCGTATTTGGCTTGATGTTCTTCACGACGAAGGCCACCAGCCCGTTGGCAAGGTCCGGTGGCACGCGCACTTGGTCCGTATGCACTTCGTCCTTGCCGTCCTTGTCCTTGGAGCGCGATGTCACACGGCCATTCGGGACATCGATCGACAAGTCCATGGGCGTGGGGAACGAGGGCCCGTGCTGTATATGGTGATCGCTGATGAGCCGGAAGCTGCCGCGCTGGGAGAACACGGTGGTCTCATCGTCCAGCGAGCCGTCGCGAAAATGGATGATCACGTGCGCCGTAACCGTGCTGCCGTGCGCCACCTGGGCCAACTCCCCCGCCGCCACCACGTGGCCGTCCTGGGCGCGCACGCAAAGAAAGCCGTGCACCGTTCCCTCCACATAACGCACCGGGACAGCTTGCGCCGCGGCGCCCGGTTGCCACCCGCAAACCATTGCGGCGACAAGATACCCGCACCGCAACCATCTCGCCACACAACTCATCCACCCCGCCATGCTCTTCATCCTGGTTACGATGTGCAATGCAGCCGATAAGTTTGCCTTGATCCGTGCCCGCACCGCACCATCGGCGCGCGCGTCCGATAGTCGCCCAGCTTCGCCCTTCCCGCCTTGGTTCCGACCGCCAACCCCGGCATTCGGCTTCGCTTTTCGCTCCACGCCGCGGGCTGGCGATGTACCATTCGCGTATCGGCATTTCTCCCCTGTGCGTCTTTCCGTGGGCTGTTTCGTCTAAATGCCAGTCTGCGGAGATTGCGGTATGCTAATCCGCATCCCGGATGCGTCACTCGGCCCTGTTGTCCTGTGCGTTTTGGTACGACATCGAGGTGAAACACCCATGAGCAAGTCTTTGCCGTTTTCGGCATGTTGCAGATTCCTCCCAGTTGGTCTCCTTTTCGTCGCAGGCGCATTTCTCGGCTCCCCCACCCTGCACGCCCAAACCGCCGCACCCGCCAAGGCTCCGAGTTCCGGTACGGCCTCCGGCTTCGCCATCGAAACCGAAATGCTCACGTATCGCGCGTTGGAGACCAACGGCGAGGCCATCGCCTGCGACGTCGCGGCCTATCTCTACGGCACCAAGCCCGATTTCAAGAGTCTGCCCGAAGGCTCCATCTGCAACGTCGGCCCCGGCGGCCCCTCCACCATTGGCATCGTCGTGCTTCCCTACGACCACACTGTCTTCAGCGACTTCGCGATCTGGCGCTCCGACATGCAGACCATGGCGGAGTTTGAAGCTCGCGGCGTCAACGCCTGTGAAGCCAAGCCCGCTGTAGCCGCCGACCAGTCCACCCGGCCGGCAGGCGTCTCCGGCCGCGGTCTCACCGCCGCCACCACCACCGCCGCTGTCGGAGGCGTGATGGGGGCAATGACCCCCGCCGGCGCCATGCTCTCCACCGGCGCCGGAGTGCTCGGCCTGTTCGCCAAGAGCCAGGCCGCCGAGCCCACCAGCGGCACCATCGAGGACCAGGCGTTCATGGACAACGTCAGCCGCGAGCTCCGGGCCGTCAATCTCAACGTCATCATGCCCGACGTCTACACCCCCTACGCACTCACCTCCATCGACGCCACGCGCTCGCCCTTCGTCATCGCCCTCGACAAGCTCTTCCACCTCCGCGACTGCCTGGCCGCCTCCAAATCCCCCGCCGATCCCGACGTCAAGAACATCGACGATTTCCTCGCATCGCTCGCCGCTGCGCCTCCCGCCCCGGCCAAGCCCGCCCCGGCGACTGCCGCCACAACCACCGCTGCCACAACCCCAACCACCGCGTCCGCCTCCACCGCGCCCTCGCGCCTGGAGTCCGCACTCAACGCCGACGGCCTCGCGCTCCGCCTGGGCGCAGACCCGCTGACCGGCAAGCTCCCCGCCACCGCGCCGCAGCACCTGCTGATGGTCAAGGCGCTCGAGTCCGGCGGTTCGGTCAACCACTCCACCACGATCTTCGGCACCAAGATGAGCTACAGCGGCGGCTCGGTCGGCACCTACACCCTCTTCAACCTCAACGGCGAACTCGAGTGCTCCGGCAACGTCTACGACTACGCCGGTCCCGTCGCCTCCAAAGGCTTCCAGAAGAACCTCCGCGACTTCAGGCCCGACCCCGGCGCGCAGGTCATCTTCAAGCGCGGCGCCTGCACCCCGCTCCACTAACCCACAACCGGGTTACGCCCGGCCGGCGAACTCGCGGGTCTCGGTTGCGACTTTGATCTTCTCGCCTTGCTTGATGAAGAGCGGCACGCGGATTTCGAGGCCGGTTTCGAGCTTGGCGGTCTTGGTGACGCTGCCGCTGGACGAGTCGCCCTTGACCCCCGGCTCGGTCTCGGCCACGTCCAGCTCGACGAAGATGGGCAGTTGCAGGCCGATGGGGTTGCCGTTGAACTTGCGCACCTGCAGCAGCACGCCCTCCACCAGGAACTCCATCGCATCGCCCAGCATGTCTTCGTGCAGGGTCAGCGTCTCGAAGCTCTCCTGGTCGAGGAAGTGCGAGCCCGCGCCGTCTGTATATAGATACGAAACATCCACATACACCAGGTCCGGCTCCTTGAACTTGTCGCTGGCCTTGAAGCTCTTCTCGAAGACGGCGCTGGTCAGCAGGTTGCGCATCTTCAGCCGCACCAGCGTCTGGCCGCCGCGCGCGGTCGGCGTGTTCACCTCGACATCCAGGCAGGCGTAGGGCACGCCCTCGTGCTCAAACACGCTCTTGCGCTTCACATCGATTGCATCGATCAGTGCCGCCATCTGTTTTGAATTTATCCGATAAGTGTGGAACTTCCCAATTATTCGGCAAAGTTCCCCGAATCGCGAATGACGTGTCTTCGGGAGACGGCAGCGCGAACGGCGAAAGGCTTGATTCTTGAGCTGTAAGCGAACTGCTATCCAGCTATCGGACGGGGCCAAAAACCAATGCCGGGAGGCCTTACCCCAGCGCCAGGCGCAGGCTTTGGCGGTCATTCCACGCCAGGCGCAGGCTGCTGGAGAGCGGCTTGTGTCCCAACATGCGCACGCCGCCCAGCACCGAGCGCACAAAGACAGGCGCGCGGCCATCGCCCGGCCAAAGCTGCGAGATCGGCCGCAGCACGCCGTCCGCGTCGGGATGGAAGACACGGTCGTCCCAGTTGCGCGACCCCTCGGGAAGCTCGGGATAGGTCCGCAGCACGTCCAGCGTCGACTCCAGGATGCGGTACTTCCACGGCACCGCGTAGGACGCCATGAAGTGGATGTGGCTGACGCGCTGGTCGCGCACCTCGTGCACGAACTCCTCGAAGCTGGCCGCCTGGGTCAGGTTGGCGATCGCGTTCGGCTGCGCGCCATGGCGGTCGCCGCCGCTGATGAGCAACTGCCCCCACCGCTCGGCCAGCGCGTGCACCTGGCGGTTCTCCTGCCAACTGCGCAGGCCGTTCAGCTCCATCGCATGGAGCAGCGCATGGTTGGCGGCAAGAAACTCGTTGACGCAGGCCATGTGCCGCTCCGCGCCCACCTTGTTCAGGTCCCACACCGGATGGTTGAACACGACGAGCACGTGCTTCAACGCGTTCAGCTCGGCGAGGATGCCGTACAGCCAGGCGATCGACGGCGTGGCCGTAAACTCGGCGAAGACGCGCATCCAGGCATCGGCGGTCGCGCGCGGCAGGTTGTGGATGCCGAGATGAAACACGGTGTCGCGGTAGGGCACGCTCCACTCCACCGACACCGGCACCGCGCGCGGGCCGGAGATCGACCGCAGCTCCAGCGGCGCGCGGATGTCGTCGTGGTCGGTCAGCGAGACCAGCGCGGGCAGTTGAAGCTGCTCCTCGATCTGGCGCCGCTCCAGGTCGTAGGCCATGCGCGGCGGCATGGGCGGAGTCCAGTAGGCGGCGTGGTAGTCCAGCTCGAAGCCATGCACGTCGCGGCAGTGGCGCTCGCGGTTGGCGAAGATGGGGCGCAGCAAAGCGTGCCTCGCGCCCATCTCGGCCGCGTGCTTCAGCGTCTCCTTCGACATCGAGGTGTGGCTGTGCAGGGAAACGCCGCAGGCAAAACCGCGCGCCGCGTCGCGTTTGCGCCAGGAGTAAGAGATGCTCGATTGCTGCATAGCTGCCTCCGTTCCTCGGTGAGGCGATAACCCCACCCCAAGGGAAGTGCAGACTCCGAACTGGCCCGAACGGCCTTCTCTCTCTATGTTCCAGTACGCCCGATGAATATCGGATGAAGATCGGCAAAATCACCGCCGCCTACCGATCACCGCCGCGAAGGGCACCGGGCAGCGTGGCCAACCTTATATAAGCAAGGCTACTCCGCCCGACGGCCAAACTCAACTCCACCGCGGCCGCCGTCACCGGTCTTCGGAGTTGAGCTTGCCGTCGGCGTCTTCGCGGATGTCCAAGTATTTCTCGGAGTAGGGTTTGGAGCCGAACATGGTCCAGATGTAGTTGAGCGTGTAGCGGGCGCCCATGGTGAAGACGCCCTCGTGGCGCAGGCGGCGGCCGGAGGTGAAGATTCTCAGCTTCAGCGTGAAGTCGACATCGCCCATGGGGTAGATGCGGCGCGCGATGTCGGTATCCTCGCCGTAGAACGCGATGGCGGTGTTGAAGCCGCCGATCTTTTCGAGCGCGTCGCGCCGCAGGATGAAGTTCCCGCCCTGAACCATCGACCCCTTGCGCAGCACGTAGCGGTTGAGCGCGTACAGGGTCTTGGCCAGCCAGTAGAACATGGTCACGCCCAGGCGCTGGAGCCGGCTGAGGTCGTAGTAGACCAGCGGGCCGCTGAGGCCCACCAGCTTCGGGTTCTGGGCGAAGGCGTCCAGCACCTGAGCCAGCCAACCGGGCGGCAGCCGGCCGTCGGCGTCGACGTTGGCGATGAGCTCGCCGGAGCTGGCGAGGAAGCCGGCCTGGCGGGCGAAGGTCAGGCCCTTCTGCGGCTCGTCCACCACGCGGACGCCGGGAACGGCCAGCGCGACGTCGCGGGTGCGGTCGGTGCTGGCGTTGTTGACGACGATCACCTCGACCGCGCCGCCCAGCTCCCGCGTCTGGGCCACGATGGACTCGAGACACGCGGGCAGGTAAGCCTCTTCGTTGTAGGCCGGAACCACAAAGCTCAACCGCATCCCATGGATAGTAGAGTATTTCTCCTGCTTCTGGGAAACGGCGAGGCATTCGCGGGCCCGGAAGCGGGCGATGGGCCTCGCGGACACGGTTACCCCCTGGGGAAGATGAATGCGGGTAAGCGGGATGCCCGCTTTGCCAGGGGCGGACATCCGGTTGCACGGGCGGACAGCTTCGATTTGGGAATATAATCGCCAGACCTCTGAAGCCGCGCCCCAAAACTACCGATAAGGGGGTTGAATCGCTGCTCTGTTCCACGGGGCCGTCGAGGAGGCTGCTTACCGCCGGCGCTGAGGCGAGGGCGAGCAAGGTCCTCCTGGGCGGTCTTGTCGCAGCCTTTCATGCAGGATCGGGGCCAAAGGATGATCAAGCTGCATTTGGGACGGAAGACGCAGTTTGTTTTTTTATGCGCTTCCGCATTGTTCGTTCTCGGGCTGGCAGGCGCTGCGGCGCAGAAACCCACATCTCAAAGTCAAGATGCGGGGCGTCCGGCGGCGCGGCTGCCGCTGTTGACGACCACGCGGCAGGTCCACACGCTTGCGCCCAAGCAGGCGGCACTGGGATATCCGGTGCAACTGCGCGGGGTGGTCACGTACTACGACCCCTATCAAGACGGACATCCGGCACTGTTCATCTCGGACGCGACGGGCGGCCTTTTCATCCAGGTGGCGCCCCGGCCGATGCTGGCCATACACGCAGGTTCGGTGGTGGAGGTTGCCGGATTTTCCGACCCCGGCGGTTTTGCACCCATTGTGGTCCGGCCGGAGGTGACCGTCACCGGCGATTCGGCGCCGCTTCCCAGTCCCCTGAGGGCGACGCTGCCGTTTCTTCTGACCGGCACCGAAGACGGCCAATGGGTATCGCTGGAAGGCGTGGTGCACACGGTAGAGTTTTACGGCAAGCATGTGGTCCTGACCCTGGCCACGGTCGACGGCATCGTCACGGCAACGTCGGACAAGGAAGAGGGGGCCAACTACGCCGGGCTGGTCGATTCCAGGGTGCGGATCCGGGCGGTGGCCGCGCCGCTGGTGGGCGATAAGCGGGACCTCATCGGGATGCGCCTGCTGTTTCCGGATTTCGCGACATCGATCGCAATCGAAGAGCGCGCGCCCGCCGATCCTTTTGCCGCGCCGCTGCGCCCGCTTGGCAGCCTGCTTCAGTTCACGCCGGGAGCGACCTTACCGCACCGGGTGCATGTACGGGGGCGAGTGACCCTGGAATGGCCGGGACGCAAGCTCTGCTTCCAGGACGGCGATGACGGACTCTGCGTGCAAACGGCGGACCAAGCCGCGTTCCAGGAAGGAGAGCTGGTGGACGTGACCGGCTTTCCGGCGCGGGAAAACTACCTGCCCACGCTGGCCGACGCCACCGTGCGGCCGGTGGGAGGCAGTTTATCGGTTTCCGTTCCCACCCGGATTTCGGCCGAAGAGGGCCTGAATGGCCGGCACAACGGGGACCTGGTCCAGATCGAGGGACGGCTGATCGGCAGGACGCTGGTGATGAACGACTCGGCGCTTCTGATCTCCTCCGGCAGCTTCGTATTTCCCGCGATCCTGCCCGCCGCAACCGGCCGGGCCGAAAAGGCTTACGATTCCTACTGGACCGACGGCAGCAAAGTGCTGGTGACCGGGGTCTTCTCCGGGAACGTGGACTCGCGGCAGACCAACCGAAAAGAAGGTGAATTGCGGCTGGAGTCGTTCCAGGTGCTGCTGCGGTCGCCCGCCGACGTCACGGTGGTCGAGACCGCCAGTTGGTGGACCGGGCAGCATTCCCTGACGGTGCTGGGGCTGGTGGCGCTGGTGACTCTTTCCGTTCTTTTCTGGGTGATGATTCTTCGCCGGCGGGTGGAACAACAGACCCAAGTGATCCGCCGCAGCGAAGAGAAATTCCGCCATTTGGCGCAATACGACTCGCTGACGGGGCTGGCGGTGCGCAGCGTGATGCATGACCGCCTGGATCTGGCCCTGGAAGAGGCGGGACGCAAACAGACCCCGCTGGCGCTGCTGATGATGGACGTGGACAACTTCAAGCAGATCAACGACACGTTTGGCCACGCGGCGGGCGACAAGATCCTGTCCGCCACGGGCAGGCGCATCCTGAGTTCGGTGCGGGAGACGGATACGGCGGCGCGCATGGGCGGCGACGAATTCACGGTGCTGCTGCCGGGGGTGCGCAGCCTCCATGAGGCGACCAAGATTGCCGCGCAGGTGGCCGCCAACGTAACTGCCCCGGTCTACTTCCACGACCAGGCGGTGCCATTCACGGTGAGCGTGGGGGTGGCAACGTTTCCCGAGGGTGGCGAGGACGCCGCCACACTGCTGCACAACGCAGATCTTGCCTTGTACGGAGCCAAGACGGCGGGCCGCAACCGCATCCAATTCTTTACGCCGGACCTGGCGCTGGCGGGCGCCCACAAGCTGAAGCTGAAGACGGCGCTGGCCCACGCCTTGGAAAACAGAGAACTTCGCCTTCATTACCAGCCCATCGTCAACCTGAAGACCGGCAAGGTAACCGGACTGGAAGCGCTGCTGCGCTGGCAAAGTGAAGCTCTCGGCCTGGTTATGCCGGACGATTTTATCCCGCTGGCCGAGGAGACCAAGCTGATCGTTCCCATCGGCGATTGGGTGTTGCGGGAAGCGTGCCGGCAGGTGAGCGAGCTGGAGATGCGGCTTGGCCGCCAGTTTCTTCTCGCGGTCAACCTCTCGCCGCTGCAATTGAACAACAGCGACCTGCCGCACACCATCCAGGGGGCCCTTGCCGCTTGCGAACGGGACCCCCAGAGTCTTGAACTGGAGATTACGGAGAGCACGCTGATCGACAAATGCACCAGGCCGCAGGAGATCCTGAGCCGGATTCGGGCGCTGGGCGTAGGGATTGCCATCGACGACTTCGGCACCGGGTTCTCCAGCCTGGCCTACATTACGCGGTTCCGTTTCGACCGGCTGAAGATCGACCGCTCGTTCATCCAGCACTGCATCGCCGACCGGAACAGCGTGACCGTGACGCGGGTGATCATCGCCATGGCGCATGAATTGAATATCTCGGTAGTGGCCGAAGGCGTGGAGACGGCCGAGCAGTTCAGCTTTATCAGGAATGCGCAGTGCGATGCGGCCCAGGGCTACTACCTGGCACGGCCGGTCCCGGCCGCGGACCTGGAAGACGTGGTTTCGTCCGTGGAGATGCGCATCTCGGGCAGCAGCGCGGCGCTGGTGCGGATTCCAAGTGCGTTCCCCGCCGCCCGCGAGCCAATTCGGGAGCCTGAGCCTGCCAAGGTGGGATGAGTGAAAAATGGCCGCCCGCACGGCAAAGCTGCATTGACCCGGGCTGGGGGGACTGATACACTCTTTAAGTTTGGCGATGCAGCCATTTTTTCCGGCTGCACGGCCCGTCCGGCGCATGGCGCCTCGGCAGTTGGGGATTCAGGTCTTTGGCAGCCGTGACTCAGGTCCCGGCGGTTGGGGAGCTGGGTTTTCGGTGGTTGAGGACCCGGCCGGAGCGAGCGGGCCCGATGCAGTCGATCTGTGTGCGCCCCGGCAACACAATCCAGGCAGAACGCGCGGCGAGAACGGAACCCGTTCCTGCGCAAAAGAGGGTTTGGCTATGTATGCAGTAATTCGCACTGGCGGCAAGCAGTACCTGGTCTCTCCGGGGGAGAGGCTGAAGATTGAGCGCACCGGGACCACGGAGGGTGCGATCGAGTTCTCCGACGTGATTGCGGTCTCGCCCGAAGAGGGCAAGTTCGCAACCGACCTGGCCGGCGCCAAGGTGACCGGCACCGTGCTGGGACAGGGCCGCGGCGACAAGATCCTGGTGTTCAAGCTGAAGCGCAAGAAGCAGTACAAGAAGATGCAGGGACACCGGCAGAACTTTGTCGAGGTGCGCATCAACGAGATCACGGTGAACGGCAAGAGCTTCAAGGCGGAAGAGGGCGAGGCCGCCGCACCCAAGGCGGAAAAGAAGCAGGCCGCCAAGCAGATTGAAGCCACCCTGGAGTAGGGCGGGGCAGGGTTTCGCCGGTATGGTTTTTGTATTTTCGCGGTCTAAATTTTCGCGGTCTAGGGGCCGCCTGAAGAGGCAATCGAATGGCACATAAAAAGGGTTTAGGATCTTCGAAAAACGGCCGCGACTCGAACGCGCAACGGCTGGGCGTGAAGCGCTTCGGCGGCGAAGCGGTGCTGGGCGGGACGATCATCGTGCGCCAGCGCGGCACCAAGCTGAATGCCGGCGCCAACGTAGGCCGCGGCAAAGACGATACCCTGTTCGCCAAGGTTTCCGGCGTGGTGCGCTACCAGGACCGCGGGCAGCATGGACGGTTCGTCAACGTCGACCCGGCAGAAGTGAGCGGCGTACCGGCGTAGAGGTTCCGGCGAGCAGGCAGCCGCGAGCGACGCGGTTGCGCCGAGCCGTTAATCGGCATGGTTTGCAGACCACAAAGCCCCGGCGAACCGGGGCTTTTGGCATGCAGTCGGCTATGCGAGCCGGCGGCGCAACAGACCGGCAAGCCCGAACAGCCCAGTACCGAGAAGCGCGAAGGTAGAGGGTTCCGGCGTGGCCGCCGAACCGGTTACGAGGAAGTTCGCGCTGTCGCCTTCCGCGGCGAAGTCGCCGGTCGCAACCGAGGCGTAGTAGTTCTCCCCGCCGGTAATCGTGTTGCCGCCGGATATGGCGCCGGCAGGTATATCGGCGTTCTCATAGAAGTAGTATTCGGTGCCGGCGGTCAGATCGAGGCTGCTGGCAAAACTGTAGGTCCCGCCGGAGGCCGAGGCCGAGCCAAGATAGCCGGGATCGGAGGAGCTGAGAGCGGTCGGCAGGCCCGTGTAGGCCACGGAGAAGAGATAGCCTGTGCCGATGGCATAGGGCGCAAGCGTGCTGGTGTCGAAGTTGAAGACGATGTCGTCGAAGGTCCCAGTGCCACCCACCGTGAATGACTGGCCAAAGTAGCCTTCGTTATTCGTAAGGGTCCCGGCAGAGTTGGACGCGAGCGTGCTGGCGTGGGCCATGAGGCTGATGGATAGTGCGGCTGCAACAACCAAAACAGAATAGTGACGCATGGAAATCTCCTTAGAGAAAAGCGCTACAGGTTAGGGAGTGCTGGAAGTTGAGATTCGGGGCCGTGGGGAGGGAAAGCCCATGCTAGTCCAACAGGGTCGGGTTGTCTACCGGACGAAATGCGCGGTCGGGGTACGGGTACTGCGTTCCCATCGCCGGACTGTGGCGCCGGACGTTCACGCCACGACGGGCTTGCCCTTGTCGTTGAGGGCGACGCGCGCCATTGGTGTGTCGTGGTCGTGGGGGAAGAGGAGCAGCCACTGCTGGGGGATGGCGCGGGCGTAGAGGCGCTTGCGCTCCTCGATCGAGCGCAGCGGGTCGAGGTCGTAGCCCATCACCCAGGTCGGGTCCAGGTGGTGCGCGGTGGGGATGAGGTCGCCGACGTAGCAGGCGTGCGGGGTGGGTGAGGAGCCGGCGGCGCGCGATTCGGCGGGGCGTGGCGGGGCAATGTGGACGGCCATCATCTGCGCGGTGTGGCCCGGGAAGAGCTCGACGGAGATGCCGGGGCAGATCTCGGCGGTGGCGCCGGCGGCTGCGCCCGCGGCAAAGGAAGGGCTATCGAGCAGGGTCATCTGGCCCGATTCGATCAGCGGATCGTAGTTGGGCGAGAGGTAGCTGACGCGGTCGCGGTCGAGCTGGAGATGGCCGTGGGCGACCTCGCCCGCGTGGGCAAAGTAGCGGGCGTTGGGGAAGGTGGGCGTGACCGAGCCGTCGGGATGGAGGGTGGTGTTCCAGCCGCAGTGGTCGAAGTGGAGGTGGGTGTTGATGACGATGTCGACCTCGGCCGGGTCGAGGCCGGCGGCGGCGTAGCTGGCGAGCAGCAGCTCCTGGTTGCCGAAGATGGTGCGCATTTTGGGCGGCTGCTTGTTGCCGATGCCGGTTTCGATGACCACGGTGTGCTTGCCGGTGCGCACCACGGCGGAGTTGAGGCCCAGCCGGATCTGGTTCGCGGCGTTGGCGGGGATGCGCTTCTGCCAGAGGGTTTTGGGGACGACGCCGAACATGGCGCCGCCGTCCAGCAAATAGATGCCGTCGGTCGAGACGGTGAGGTCGAAGTCGCCGACGGCGGCGTGGCCGCGAACGAGCGTGTTGTCATCGAGCGGGGTGGAGGGGTGGGCCATGGAGTCGGGCTGACGCTGGTTCAAAGGGCAGAATATAGAGTCGCGATGGGCGAGTCCAGGCGACGGGACAGTTTGCCACTGGGAGCGCCTAAGCCGCACTGAGATTTCAGGCCACACACTCCCGCAACTGGAGAAAGCAGTGACCTCAAGGGCTAAAAGCCCTATTCCTCATGGCGCATTCAACGGCACAGATGAACTGTGGCCTTAAGCAAGACGGGGCGCGCGGGTCTGGGTGCCTGGCCGCTTAGGCCTGCGGGGATTGCGCGGCGGAGGCGCCCAAGCCTGGCCGTGGCTGCACCTGTTCGACCACGGGGACAGAGTCGATGGGAACAGGAGCGGCGGGCTGGGCCGACGCGGCAATCGCCGCCTCGGGCGCCAGCGGGATGGGGCGCTTGTTCTTGAAGCATTGCCGGCACAGCACGGGACGGCCTTGCGTGGGCTTGAAAGGGACGGTGGTGGAGATGCCGCACTCCGAACACTCCGTGCGGGTCTCGGTGCGCGAGATGCCCGCCGCCGCCGGACCGCTGCCCGGGACCACGGCCGCGCCTGCGGCCCGCCTGGACTTGCACGGCTTGCAGCGCTTGGGGTCGTTCTTGAAGTTCTTGTCCTGGAAAAACAGTTGTTCCCCGGCGGTGAAGATGAATTCACCGCCGCAATCGACACAGGTTAGCAGCCGGTCCACAAATTCCATACACTTCCCCCGTCGTGCGGAAAAGATGCCCTAAGGTAGCGCGGCAGATTCGCGGAGCCACCGATCGGTCAACCTTGGATCGCTTTCATCGAGTCGGGCCCGTTGCGTGGAAACGAGGGACAAACCCGTTTCCGCTGCTGCCGCGCAGGCAGCAGCAAATGGTTTGCCGGACAAGGGCCGCGCTTGCAGCCATTGCCGGGGCCTGCTGACCTGGGGAGGGAGGGGGTCGGGCGGGCGGTTGAGCGGATGGCCGCCCGCTCAAAAAAAACATCGGGAGGGAACGGCCATCCAGGTTGGTGGAGCAGGTTAGTCCTGTTCCTTGCGTATTTTCTTGCGGTTGCGTTTGCGGGCGAGCGCTTCTTTGACGCGTTTCTTCTCGCCGGGTTTCAGATAGAAGGAGTGACGCTTTACTTCCTTGATGATGTCTTCCGTCTGAACCTTGCGCTTGAATCGCCGCAGTGCATTTTCGAGGGGTTCACCCTCCTGCACTCGAATCTCGGCCAAGCTAACACACCTCCAAATCCGTGCCAATGGGCAGACTTCAGAATAGCGCACTATTGTGGCAGGAAAGCGATATTTCTGTCCAATTTTGTGGGTTTGGGCAGGGGAATCCCCCCGGAGCGAACGACCGAGCCCTGAAAACGCGGTCCGGAGGCAGTTCGCGTGAGGGCCATTTGCGCGGGCAAAGACGATTGCCTGAACAACGGCGCGCCGGGTCCACCAAGCACGGACGGCGCACAGCCAAAGCTATCCAGCCGCTTCAGCCGCTTTTCCAAGCGGCCGAGGTGGTTGTTTGCAAAATCAGGTCAACGCCATTCTGCGGGAGCAGAGATACTTTGTGTCTCCTTTACCATGCAAAAACTTGCACACTTGCGAATCTCTTCGCATTCATCTTGCTGAAAATAAACAGGGTTACTTTGGAATGGAAATTGCACAATACATGCTGAAAAGGGGTATTCTGCCTCGAATTCGAGCCGACGAGAGGGGAACGAACGATGGGAAAGCTATCCGGTTGGAAGAGTGTTTTGGGCTTGGTGCTGGTTGCGGTATCTTCCCGGGCCTACGCAGGCTCTATTCAAATCACTTCGAGTGCCGGTCTCTCGGCCAGCGACACCACGCTCAACTTTTCAGGCACGCAGTCCACCGAGCTTGGTACTCCGGTTGCTTTCGGCGCCGGCGGAAACACGCTGACGTTTTCGAACACCGGCGGGTTTGAAGTGGTACAAGCCGGCACTTCCTACTTTGATACCGCATTCGCGACCGGCACGACAATTCTTTACGGAGACGGGTACTTCGGGTCGGGAGGGCCGCTTACGATCGACTTCAGCAGTCCGGTCGGCCAAGTCGGCTTGAACGTAGAGGAATTTGCCGATGGCCCCTACACGATTACCTTCTCGGCTTATGACGGCAGCACTCTGCTGGGAACCTTCACTTCGAGTGGCAGCGATCCGGACGGAGGCTTCGCCTCCACTCTGAGCTTTGAGGGCGTGCAAGCGACCGATGGCAGCGAAATCACATCCCTTGTCCTGAGCGATAGCGATGGCGACGACCTCGGCCTTGGCCCAATATCCTATGCAGCCGCGACACCAGAGCCGGGAACCTTCGGTCTATTGCTTACGGGGCTGGCAGGGCTTGGCGAAATGGTCCGCCGGAAAGCTTCCCAACATTCCTAGCCTTCAGAGCAACCTCATGCTGGCAGGGCGGCTACAGCCGCTCTGCCAGTTTTTCCTTATAGGCCGCTTCGTTTTCGCTTTGGGCTGAAGCACTCCCACCCCAGCCGCGTAAAATAGAGAGAAATGATACGGCCTTATCAGGGAATTCTGCCTACCGTCCCCGCGTCCTGCTATGTCGATGTCTCCGCGCAAGTAATCGGCGATGTGGTGCTCGGCGAGCACGCGAGTGTGTGGATGAGCGCGGTGGTGCGCGGCGACGTCAATTCCATTCGCATCGGGGCGAACTCCAACGTGCAGGACTGCGCCGTGCTGCACGGCATGAGGCATGTGTACCCGGTGATCGTGGGCGACTGGGTGACCATCGGCCACAACGCCACCGTCCACGGCTGCGTGCTGGAGGACGCGGTGCTGATCGGCATCGGCGCGTGCGTGCTGAACGACTGCCGCATCGGCGAGGGGTCGATCGTCGCCGCCGGCGCGGTGATCCCGGAGCACACCGTGATTCCGCCGAACTCGCTGGTGGCGGGCGTGCCAGGCAAAGTGCGGCGGACGCTGGGCGAGGAAGACCGCAAGCTGATCCTGAAGTACGCCACCAACTACCTGGACTACACGGCGATCTATTTGAAGGAAACGGAAGGTAAGTAGTGACGGGGCGTATTCATTATTCTTGAATAATGAATAGATCGCGACTATTCTGATTGGGTGCTGCGCCCAATCGACATACCGGTGCTCCTGCGACTGAGCCTGCCCGAGGCATCGGAGATGACGTTCCAGCAGTTGGCAGCCGCGCTGCATCTGTCGACCTCGGAGGTGCACGGCTCCTGCCAGCGCGCGCGGCTCTCCGGCCTGCTAGTCCAACACGTTTCGAAAGTGGTGAATCGATCGGCGCTGCTCGAATTCCTGGAGCATGGGCTGCGTTACTCCTTTCCGGCGGAGCGCGGGGACCTGACCCGGGGTGTTCCCACGGCCTATGCGGCTGAACCGCTCCGCAGCCTGCTGCAGCAGAACTCCGATCCACCTCCGGTGTGGCCTAGTGCCAAGGGCACCGTGCGGGGTTATTCGTTTGCGCCACTTTACAAGCGGGCTGCGGAAGCCGCGCTCGAAGACCAACGGCTGTACCAGCTATTCAGCCTTGTCGATGCGCTTCGCGACGGCAGAGTTCGCGAAAGAACTTTGGCAATGAAGGAGTTGAAGAAGAGGATCGCGGAAGATGGCTAGCAATCTGGCGCTACTGGAAGATGCTGTTCGCAAATTGAAGCATCTGGTGGATGAGGTCGTTTTCGTCGGCGGCTCGACCCTCGATCTCATGATTACCGACCCTGCCGCTTCTCCAGTTCGCTCGACGACGGACGTTGACGTGATCGTGGAGATCATGACGTACGCGGATTATGTGGTGACCTTCTCGGACCGGTTGCGCGCTCTCGGCTTCAGTGAGGATATGCGGGAGGGTGCGCCGCCGTGCCGTTGGACCAACGATGCACTCACGCTGGATGTGATGCCGCTGGATGAGGCCGTACTCGGCTTCAGCAATCGATGGTACCGGGGTGCGATGGCCGAGGCTCAGAAGATGGCTCTGCCAAGCGAGGCGTGGATTCGCGTCATCAGTGGGCCCTACTTCCTGGGTACCAAGCTTGAGGCGTTCCTCGGGCGGGGAGCGGAAGACTACTTTGCGAGTCGCGATCTTGAGGACTTCGTAGCGGTCCTCGAGGGGCGGCCGGCAATCCTGGACGAGGTGAACTCGGCGCCCATAGAGTTACGGCGGTTCATCCAGGAAGTAACCCGAGACTTGCTGGCGAAACCGCGTTTCCTCGATGCCCTCCCCGGATATTTCCCCGGGGACGCCATCAGCCAACAAAGGATTGCAATCGTTCTGCGGAATCTGAGGTCTTTGGCGGAGCTCAGCTGAGGCATTTGACCACATCAGGTGCAATCGGACTGTCTCGACTGGTATCGTCAGAGGCCGAAGAGGAATCGACGAATGAAGCTGTGTCTGAGCCGTGTTCTGGTTGCCGCGCTGGCAGGTTTGCCCTGGGTAATGCTGTCGCAACAGCCTGCAGCGCCCGGATCGCGGATGCCGACTGTGCTTTACGGCGCGGCCTACTACAACGAGTACATGCCGGCCGATCTGCAGCCGGGGCGTCTGGAGAAGGATGTGGCGCTGATGCAGCAGGCAGGCATCAGTGTGGTGCGCATGGGCGAGTCCACGTGGAGCCTGTGGGAACCGGCCGACGGCCAGTTCGACTACGCGTGGATGGACCGCATCGTCGACGCCATGGGCAAGGCCGGGATCGAGGTGATCCTGGGCACGCCGACTTACTCCATCCCGGCGTGGATGTACAAAGCGCATCCGGAGATGCTGGCGCGTCCGCTGGGAGGCGGCTCCGTCGGGTACGGCATGCGCCAGAACATGAACACCGACGATCCCAATTACCGCCGCTACGCCGAGCGGCTGATCGTCAACCTGGTGGGCCACTACAAAGACAACCCCACCGTCATCGGCTGGCAGATCGACAACGAGACCGGTTCCTACGGCGCCTCCAACCCGCAGGTCTTCGACGAGTTCGTCGCGCGTCTGAAGCGGAAGTTCGGCACCACCGATGCGCTGAACAAGGCATGGTTCCTGAACTACTGGGGACAGGACGTGAACGACTGGAGCGACATGCCCACGCGCGACAGCGCCACCAGCACCAGCTACAAGCTGGAGTGGTCGCGCTTCCAGCAGGACCGCGTAACCGATTTCCTCGCCTGGCAGGCCGCGCTGGTCCGCGCGCACCGCCGGCCCGACCAGTTCGTCACCACGGACTATGGCTCCATGATGCGGTCGGACGTGAACGAACTCGACGTGGCCAAGCTGCTCGACGTGGTCGCCAACAATCCGTACCACGGTACGCAGGAGCATCTGGACGGCGCCGTGCAGGCGCTGCAGGGCGACTTTTCCCGCTCGCTGAAGCATGGGAACTTTCTCATCACGGAGACCAATGCGCAGACGATCGGATGGGATTCGTCGGGACAGTATCCGCCTTACGATGGCCAACTTCGCCTGGATGTCTACACCCACATCTCCAGCGGCGCCAACATGGTGGAGTATTGGCACTGGCACTCGATCCATGCCGGCCAGGAGACCTACTGGAAAGGCGTGCTGAGCCACGACCTGGAGCCGAACCGCGCCTACGCAGAGGTGAGCCGCGTCGCGCACGAGTTGCAGAAGATCGGCCCTGAGCTGGTGAACATGAAGATCCGCAACGACGTTGCCATCCTCTACAGCGCCGACTCCAGCAACGCCCTCGGCTTTATGCCGTATGCGCGCGGCGAGTCAGCCCGGTCCGCGGGGATTCCCGGAACTTATTCCGGCTCGTTGCAGCAGTTGCATGGAGCGCTATACAAGGCGAACATCGGCGCGGACTTCGTGTTTCCGGCGACCGCGGACTTCTCGCAGTACAAGCTGCTCATCGTGCCCTCGCTGTATGTTGCCGATGACGCACTGCTGAAGCGCATCTCGGACTACGTGCACAATGGCGGACACGTGCTGATGACGTTCAAGAGCGGCTTTACCAACGAGAACTCCGCCGTGCGCTGGGAGAAAGCGCCAGGGCCATTGCAGGACGCCGCGGGCTTTACCTACCAGGAGTTCTCCAGCCTGGAGAAGCCGCTGGCCCTGCGCGGCGATCCGTTCCACGCCGGCGAGCAGAACCGGGTAGGCCAATGGGCCGAGTTTCTGCAACTGACCACCGCGAAGGCGCTGGCCACCTACGATCATCCCTTCTTCGGACGCTGGCCGGCGATCACGGAGAACCACTTTGGCCAAGGCACTCTCCTCTATGAAGGCGCCGCTCTCACCGACGCGCTGCAGCAGGCCGTTGTCGAGCACGCGCTCCAGAGCAGCGGCATCCCCTTCGACCCGGAAGCTGCGAGTTCGGCGGTCCGCGTGAAGCGCGGTGTCGCACCGTCCGGCAGGACGCTGACGTATCTGCTCAACTACTCGTCTTCGCCTGCAAACGTGAAGTACAGCGGGCCCGCGGCCCACGATGTGCTGACGGGCAAGCCTGTATCGGCAGGGCAGATGCTCTCCATCCCGCCATGGGACCTGGCGATCGCCGAAAGCGACGGCAGATAAGCCGCGGGACTCTTCTGTGGTGGCTAGTGGACAGAGGCCGCGACGATGGCCGAGGCGATGATGCCGGTGGCGACGGCGGCAAGCACGTAGTTGCCGTCCACCTCGCGCCACTCGTAGCCGCGCGGCGGCTTGCGCAGGTGATAGACCTTGTAGTCGACGACTTCGCCGCGGCCCCAGTCGGCCTGGTTCATGTGGTAGCCCTTCTTCCACTCGTCGTGGCGGACGTAGGCCTGGTGGTGGGCGTCATCGTGATGGTCGTCCTCCGCTATGGCCATACCGGTGAAGAGCACGGCGGAGAGCGCGGAAAGAGCTGCGAATTTGGCGAATCGGTTCACTGGGTTTACCTCCTGCGGTTGAGATGCATGTGCTGCCAAGGTCTGACCGCAGGGCCGCGAGCTTTTATTTGTCGATGGACGCAAAAGGTTGCCCGGAATTGCGCGCGGGCCGCATCCGACCTTCGCTACACTGGAAGTTCATGTCTATGCAAGAGAAACAACCTGGGCAGCAGAAACAATCCGGCTCGCTGAAAGCTGTGCGCGGAACGCGCGACCTTCTTCCCCCCGAAACCGCGTTGTGGAACCGCGTGGAAGCGACCGCTCGGGAGGTGTTTGCGCGCTATGGATTTGGCGAGATTCGCACGCCGGTCTTCGAGGACACGCAGCTCTTCGCGCGCGGGGTGGGCGAGGAGACCGATATCGTCTCGAAGGAGATGTACACGTGGGAGGACGGCGAGCGATTCGACAGACAAGCGCTTGTCGATGCTTGGCGCAGAGCCCATGCAGGAGAGTCCTTCGAAGAACTAGAATCACGTTCTCCGGGCGATGGTATTACATTGGAATGCTTTTACGACGAAACGAGGGTCGCTGAGGTTGTGATGTTCAGCACTCGTGCGGATGAGGCAGTCCTGAAGGCGCTTGCGGAAGCGGTGGCGAAACTGGCCGGTCATCCAGGCCATTGGAACCACTTCTCGGAAGTTTTTCGGGGGCGTTTGGTTACTCCATCGCCGGTTCCTGTCAACTCCGAATCAACGACAGAGAATGGCATTGTTATTGAGAAACTGCACGGCGCCTTCCACAAATCCTCGCAGTCGCTGACGCTGCGGCCGGAGAACACGGCGGGCGTGGTGCGGGCCTACATCGAGCACAAGCTGGGCGAGACGGGCGCGCTGCAGAAGCTCTACTACATTGGCCCGCAGTTCCGGCGGGAGCGCCCGCAGCGGGGGCGGTACCGGCAGTTCTGGCAGATCGGGTGCGAGGTGTTGGGGCCGGTGTCCAGTGGGTCGGAGTCGCCGGTGCGCGACGCCGAGGTGCTGGAGATGCTGGCGACGCTGCTGGATGACTTGGGCGTGCGCGGGTGGCGGCTGGAGCTGAATTCGGTGGGGTCGGCGGAGGACCGCAAGCGGTACAACGCGGCGCTGCGCGCGGCCCTGGAGCCGGTGAAGGCGCGAATGTGCGATGACAACCAGCGGCGGGCGGAGACGAATCCGCTGCGCGTGCTGGACTCGAAGGAGCCGGCCGACCAGGAGATCATCGACGCGCTGCCGAAGATCGCGGATTTTCTGGATGACTCATCGCGCGAACATTTCGCCGCGGTGCGGGCCGCTCTGGATGCCTGCGGCGTGGAGTATGTGGTCAATCCGCGCCTCGTCCGCGGGCTGGACTACTACACACGGACGACGTTCGAGTTCACCGTGCCCGACGGCTCCGGCCTGGGCACGCAGAATGCGCTCTTAGGCGGCGGGCGCTACGACGGCCTGAGCGAGATGCTGGGCGGGCCCAAGGCTCCAGGCATCGGCTTCGCCATCGGCGAGGACCGGCTGATCCTGACGCTCCAGGCGCAGGCAGAACGCGAAGCCGCCGAACGTGCTGCCACCGGGGCGGGTGCCCCACATCTCGCTTCTGAGATGTGGGTTCAGAAACTCGACGCGTACATCGCTCCGATGGGCGCGGAACGCAACGCCGCCGCGCTCGCCCTCGCCCGCGAACTCCGCCGCGCCGGCCTCTCCGTCGAAGTCGGCGACGGCACTTTCCGGCTGAAGAAGAGCTTCGAGGCCGCCGATAGGGTCGCGCGGCACATCGTCATCCTCGGCGAAGATGAGGTGCGCGAAGGGATGGCCACGGTGAAGACCTTCGCGACGGGGGAACAGACTAAAATTCCGCGCGCGGAACTTGCAGCTATGGTGCGCTCGCAGACCGGGAACTAACTTCCTGCTTGCGGTGTCTATGTGCAAGGGACCTCATGCTGCGCAGGAACTTCCTTGGCGGCGCGTTTGCGGCGATGGCTCTGGCGGGCCAGGCGCGGCGGCGCGACTCCGGCACGAAGCTGGCGGAGGCCGCCAAGAAGCAGCTCGGCGTGACTACCAGCTACGATCCCAACTACACCAAGATCGCTTACCCCAACGGCGATGTGGCGCGCTCGACCGGCGTTTGCGCCGACGTGGTGGTGCGGGCGGCGCGGGACGGGCTGGGGCTCGACCTGCAGCAGTTGGTGCATGAGGACATGGCGCGCGACTTCGCCGGCTATCCGAAGGCGTGGGGCGCGCGCGGGCCGGATGCCAACATCGACCATCGGCGGGTGCTGAACCTGGAGGCGTACTGGCGGCGGGTGGGCGCGTGCCTGTGGACGCCGCGCATCAAGGCCGCGGGAGACGCGTTTCCGCTGCCGATCGAGGTGGGCGATCTGCTGACGTGGCTGCTGGACGGCAAGTTGCCGCACGTGGGGGTGGTGGTTGCGGTGGATTCGCTGGGGCCGGAGGTGGTGCACAATATCGGCGCGGGCGTGCAGGAGAACGAGCTTGCCGCCTTCCAGCCGCACCAGGCGAAGGGGCATTATCGCTGGCCGCTGGGTTGACCTAACGTATATACAACGTATATATTCATTCGCAATGGATGTTTGGTTCCCGTATCAGGGCCTGCACTTCGTCTGGAACTCAGAGAAGGCGTCTGCAAATCTCGCCAAGCATGGGGTCTCCTTCGAGAAGGCCTGCCAGGTATTTTTCGATCCGCTCGTCTGTCTGCAGGATGCGAGCGGCGACGGCGAACAACGGGATGCAGCGATCGGGCTGACCGAAGACTGGACGTTGCTGTTTGTCGTCCACGTGGTGCGGGAAGAGGATGCGATCCGCATCGTCTCCGCGCGGTTGGCCACAGCGCAGGAGAGGAGGACCTATGAAGACAATGAATGAGCGAATCAAGGGACGGCTGAAGAAAGACCGCCAGATGACGACTATAAGCATCCGTATGCCGGAGGACGTGATCGACGATTTGAAGGAACTCGCGCCGGCGCTCGGGTTCTCCGGGTACCAGCCGCTGATCCGCGCCTACATCGGGCAGGGCCTGCGTAAACATCAGGCCGAGATGGAACACTCGCAACTGCTGACGTTGACCGAAAGCCTGCGCAAGCAGGGTGTGGCCGACAAGATCATATCGGCGGCGGTGGCCGAGGCGAAGCTTAAGACGGCCTGACGTGAGTTCGGGCGCTTTGGCATCCAACCCGCACGCTCCGGCCTGCTTTCGTACAATAGGAAGATTGTGACTTTAGACTTTCTGGGCAGTTTGCAGCGGACGCAGATGTGTGGCGAGCTTCGCGCGGAAGACGCGGGGCAGAACGTGGTGCTGATGGGCTGGGTGAACCGGCGGCGCGACCATGGCGGGCTGATCTTTCTCGATCTGCGCGACCGCAGCGGCATCACGCAGGTGGTGGTGGACGAGAAGGTGGGCGCGGCGCACGAGAAGGCCGACGCGGCCCGTCCCGAATACGTTGTTGCGGTTAAAGGACACGTCCGTCGGCGCGGCGCGGGGCTGGAAAACCCGAACATGCCGACCGGCGAGATTGAGGTCGTCGCGGATGAGCTGTTGCTCCTCAATGAATCCAAGACGCCGCCGTTCTCGCCGGCCGAAGACGCGATCGCCAACGAAGAGGTGCGGCTGAAGTGGCGCTACCTCGACCTGCGGCGCGTGGAGATGCAGAAGAACTTCGCGCTGCGCAGCCGCGTGGCCATGGCCATTCGCAACTATCTGGTCGGCGAAGGCTTCTTGGAGATCGAGACGCCGTTCATGACCAAGTCGACGCCCGAGGGCGCGCGCGACTACCTGGTGCCGAGCCGCATCCACGCGGGCGAATTCTACGCGCTGCCGCAGTCGCCGCAGATATTCAAGCAGATCCTGATGATCTCCGGCTTCGATAAATACTTTCAGATCGCGCGCTGCTTTCGCGACGAGGACCTGCGCGCCGACCGCCAGCCGGAGTTCACGCAGATCGACCTGGAGATGAGCTTCCCCACGCAGGACGCGGTGTTTCGCGTGGCCGAAGGATTTCTGACAGCGGCGTTCGCGGCGGCCGGCATTGCGCTGACCACGCCGTTCGTGCGCATGACCTACGACGAGGCGATCAAGAACTACGGCATCGACAAGCCGGACATGCGGCTGCCGGCGATGGTATCGCTGAGCGAGGAACTGACGCCGGAGCTGCGCGAGAAGCTGAAGATTGAGCAGGGGCTGCCGGTGCTGGGGTTTGTGATTCCCGGCGTCGGCGAACTCAGCGGGACGGCGCGCAAGGCGCTGCTGAGCGAGGTGCGCGCAGGGTTTGGGGACTGCGGTCTGGACCTGCTGGACGTGGCGCGGCTGAAGACCAACGCGGACTTCGCGCCGCTGGCTGGAGTGATCGAGGCGAAGCTGAGTGGCAGCAACCCCACCCGTGACGGTGAAGCTGTCACGAATGGGGCACCCACCTCTGGGACTGATTTGGTTGTGGTTGTCACGCCGAAGCTGGGGACGCCAGCGATGTGGAACTACGATCCGCAGTGGATCTGGAAGCGGGTGGGGCAGCTGCGGTTGCAGCTGGGCGCGAAGTTCGCCGACAAGCATGGCCGCTTTGCCCAGACAGGCACCGAAGCCGATTTCAAATTCACATGGGTCACCGATTTTCCCATGTACGAGTGGAACGAGGAGACCAAGACGTGGGACGCGGCGCACCATCCCTTCACCTCGCCGCACGAGGACGACATCAAGGCCGGCAAGCTGACGTCGGACAAGGGTGCGGTGCGCGCGCTGGCATACGACATTGTGCTGAACGGCACCGAGCTGGGGTCGGGATCGATCCGTATCCATCGCCAGGACGTGCAGGCCGAGATCTTCCGGTCGCTGGGCATGACGGATGAAGAGGCCAAGGCGCGCTTCGGGTTCTTCCTGGATGCGCTGGAGTATGGCACGCCTCCGCACGGCGGGATTGCGCTGGGGTTGGATCGCATTGTGATGATCCTCGCCGGCGCAACCAGCCTGCGCGAGGTGATCGCGTTCCCGAAGACGGCGAAGGCGATCGACCTGATGTGCGACGCGCCGTCGCCGGTCAGCGAGCAGCAACTGCGCGAGCTGCATCTGCGGGTTGCGACGCGGAGCTAAGGACAGAGTTGGTGCCCATGAATGAGCCGACCCAGGAAACGATCTGGCACCAAATCGATTCGGCGCCGTATCTGTATCTGCATCGTCTCTTTGAACCTCGGGATAATCAGCTCATAATCATCTTGCAAGAGGCTGGCAGCAACCAAGCCAGAAAGGGCAGGCGCGAACTCCCTGGCGGGATCGTGATCGAAGATGCGGCGCCTATCGAGCCGACCGGTCGCGTTTTCACGCTGACATGGAAAAGTTACGTGTCCTATTGCGTGACGGAGGAGATGCACGGTAGTTGCGGCAAATATGAGGACGAGGAATACACGGGCAGATTATTCCGTGTGTATTCCGAGTCGCACTACCTGAATTTCGTCGCCGTCGATACAGGTGCTCACTTCGAACCATACCGGCACTACAAAATCGCCTGCCTGAATCACGTCATCGACATCGTCTCAGCCGCAACTCCCGAACTCCATTCCGACTCACCGGAAGGCGCTGGTTTGAGCGATTCGGCCAGAATTCACTAGAAGCCGTTTCTGCGCAAACTGTAGTTGGAAACCGCCCCGGCACGGACTAGAATCGAGGGATTGCAGGAGGTGTTTATGTCCGCAGCGCTCGCGCATTCTTCGCCGATTCCTGTTGGCGTAGTGAAGCAGTTCGGTCCCTATGGGCCGGAGTACGAGGTACTCGGACCGTCAGCACCGGAGCTCGGCAAGAGTATGGTCAGAATTGTGCTCGTGCGTACCGGCGAAGAGGTGACGTACGAATATGACGCCATGATGCAGGACCCCGAGGCCAGGTAGTGTTTGCGATTGCGTTCGACTTAGATACCAAAGACACCCGCAAGTACCACCCCAAGGGCCTTACCCAGGCCTACTCCGACATACGGGACGTTCTCGATCGGCATGACTTTGAATGGCGGCAAGGGAGCGTGTACACAACGGAGAATGAGAACCTGGCCGATCTGTTCGTTGCGATGAGCGCGCTCAAGGCGCTCCCCTGGTTTCCGGCATGCGTGCGGGACATCTGCGCCTTCCGCGTCGAGCAGTGGTCCGATTTCACCCAGTACATGAAGGTCTAGAACCCTAGCGCACGGGCTGGAAGGTGCGGCGCCAGCGGGTGTCGCTCACGAAGTGGGTGAGGTGGCGGAGGAAGAGGCCGGCCTGCTCGGCGAGCGTGGGGTTGCCGTCTTCTTCGGGCGTGTCGATGGACCAGTAGATGAAGAGCGGGCGGCCGACCAGGTTCTCGCGCTTGACGAAGCCCCAATAGCGGCTGTCGAGCGAGTTGGTGCGGTTGTCGCCCATCATGAAGTAGCTGTCGGGCGGGACGACCAGGTCGTCACCGTCGATGTGTTTCGGCAACTCCAGACTCCAGGCCGCGGTGACGTTGGCGTCGCGGGCGGGAGAGACCAGCGGGAAGTCGTCGCGGTAGGGGTTGTAGGTGGGGGCGTTGGGCATGGCGGCGTAGGGCTCGTGCTGCGCGATGCCGTTGACGTAGAGCACGCCGCCGCGGAGGTGGATGCGGTCGCCGGGGATGCCGACAACGCGCTTGACCATGATGTCCTCCGTGCCGTCGGATTCGAGGATGGGCTTATAGAAGACGACGGGCTCGCCGCGGCGCAGCGGGCGATAGGGAACGATGCGCGACAGGATGCGGTCCTGGGGCGAGGCGGCCGCGAGGCTGGCGCGGTCGACGATGACGTGGTCGCCCACCAGGATGGTGCTGGCCATGGACGCGGACGGGATGACGAAGTTCTCGCAGACGAAGGTGAAGACGAAGAGGACGCCGATGGCCGTGACGCAGAGCGAGGCCAAGGATTGCAGGCGGGTCTCGGGCTGCTCGGCTGCGAGTTCGGGTTTCTTCATCGGGCCTCCGGGGATTCGGCGATGTGCGATCTTCTTCTACTACGCAGTTTACGCTTTGCCTGGCTGCGGAATACCTAATCCCCCAGGCAGGTTGCGACGGTGCGGGCGGCTTTCACCCAGGAGTGGCCGGGCGGCACCTGCTTGACCTTGCCTGCGACCTGGTCCAGCGGCACGGCCTCGGTGCCATCGCCGCGGGCGGCCACCATCACGCCAAACTGCCCGGCGTCGATCAGGTCGGCGCAGGCGCTGCCCAGGCGGGTGGCGAGGATGCGATCTTCCGCGCAGGGCGCGCCGCCGCGCTGCACATAGCCAAGGATGGTCACGCGCGATTCAAGATGGGTGAGCTCCTCAAGCTGGTGGGCCAGACGCAGGGTGTTGCCCTGATGCCGGACCTCGAGCGCGGCGATCTCGCGCTTGCACTCCAGCTTCTCGTTCAAGGTCTTGGCGCGCTTGAGGGCCTTGTCCGCGATGGCAAAGACGCGCGCATCGTTGCGGCTCATGGCGCCCTCGGCCACGGCCACAATGCTGAAGTTGCTGCCTCCCTTGCTGCGTTTGCCGATGGCCGCGGCGATGTTCTCGACGTCGTAGGGAATCTCCGGAATGAGAATCACGTCGGCGCCGCCGGCGAGCCCCGCGCCGAGCGTGAGCCAGCCGGCGCGATGGCCCATGATCTCCGCCACGATGATGCGGTGGTGGCTGTGGGCCGTGCTGTGCAGGCGGTCGATGGCGTCGGTGGCAATGCCCAGGGCCGTGGCATAGCCAAACGTAGCATCGGTCATGGCCACGTCGTTGTCGATGGTCTTGGGCAGCGTGATGACGTTGATGCCGGCCTGCTGCAGACGGAATGCGTTCTTCTGCGTGCCGCCTCCGCCGAGGCAGACGAGACAATCGACTCCCCACTTCTTCAGGTTGGCCTTGATGACGCCGGTCATGTCCTTGGTGTGGCCGTCGATCACCATGCGATGCGGCTTGTCGCGGCTGGTGCCGAGAATGGTGCCGCCAATGGTGAGAATTCCGGAAAGAGCGGAGTGGTCCAGATCGACCCGCTTATTCTCCACCAGTCCGCGAAAGCCGTCGCGGAAGCCAACCACCTGCATGCCGTAGTAGCCGTGCGCTGCCTTGCCCACGCCGCGGATGGCGGCGTTCAGGCCGGGGCTGTCGCCGCCGGCGGTGAGGATGCCGATGCGCTTGATCTTTTTTGCCATTGGACAACATTATCAGCACTGCGCAGGTCGCCGTGCGGTGGTTGCGGGAGTTAGTTCATCCAGCGTTTGTGATTGGGGTCTTTGCGGCCGCCGGGGTCGACGAAGCACGACTGCGCGAGCCGCGCCTGCGCGGAGCTAGGCGCGCAGCCAGTTTTCGATGCGCAGGCCCTTTACTCGCTTGAACTCTCGGGCGTCAGTTCATCCAGCGTTTATCGTTGGGGTCTTTGTGCTGGTCGGGATCGATGTAGCGGCCTTCTTTGTCGAACTGGACCTTGCGGCCCTGTTTGCCCATGTAGACCTCGAACTTGCGGGCGGCGCGGCGGCGTTTGGAGCGGTAGTAGGCGTTGCGCATAGCGAAGATCTGCTCGCTGAAGCGGAAGCCCAGGCCGCGGCGCGGGGCGTAGTGGACGTAGAGGTAGCCGCAGAAGCCGGCGGAGAGATGCAGCAGCGCGCCGAACACATCGCCGCCTTTGAGCAGGATGGCGATGTCGACGAGGATGTAGATGCCGACCAGGTACTTGGCCTTGATGTTGATGGGCAGCGGGAAGAGCATGAACTCGAGGTCGCCCATGCGCACCGCGATGGCGACCAGGATGCCGTAGACGCCGGCCCACGCGCCGAAGCCGACGGCCTCGGGATGGAGCGAGAGGATGCGGGTGAACGAGAGCGCCGACGCGAGCACCGCGCCGCCGATGACGGAGGTGAAATAGAGCTCGGCGAGGAAGCGGCTGCCGTAGGCGCTCTCCAGGATGGAGCCGCAGAGCCAGAGAGAAAGCGAGCTGAAGAGGATGCTGAGGATTCCCCATTCGACAAAGGGATAGGTGACCAGCTGCCAGATCTGGCCGCCGGCGACGGCGCTGGGATGCAGCACCAGATAGCCTGGTTTGGGGTAGACGGCGAACAGGGAGTCGATAAAGCCCGCCATGAACAGATGCAGGACGGCGATGGCGAAAAAGACGCCGACGTTGGCGAAGACCAGCTTGCGCACGGCGCCGGCAAACGGGGGGAAGGTCAGCGTGATGGGAGCGGAGCGCGGCATGGCCTACTTCATTTCACCACAGTTCGATGGAGTCTACTTGGCCGCGGGAGTGGGGAATGAGGCGGCACGGGTGGCTGTGGGATAGACGGCCGGGCTGCGATGGCCGGCGGCATCCACTGAGCGCACGCCGAAGACGACGTTGTCCTTGGAGATGGGCAGGGTGACGGCGGTGGCGGCGTGGGCGACGGGCTGGGCGTTGGCCCAGGCGGGAGCGCTGGTGTCGCGCCAGACGACCTCGTAGCTGCCGCCGGCGGGGAAGCCGGCGGGCGCGTCCCAGGTGAGCTGGGTGTTGTTGTCGACGGCGTCGGTGAGGACACGGACGTTCCGCGGCGGGCCGGGCGCCAGCGCCAGCACCGCGAGCGTGGCGGCGTTCAGGCGGGCGACGTTGGCGACGTACTCGGGATCGACGAACTGGAGCAGATCGCCGTACTGGATGCCGGACTCGACGCGGACGTTCTGGTGCTGGTGGTTGAAGTTCTCGCGCCACTCGGTGAAGCGCACGGCGGCAAAGCCTTCCAGGTTGAAGCTGGTGTGGTCGCCGCCGCGCAGGAAGCGGTCGCGGCGAAAGATGAGCACCGGGTGGAAGGCGGGGACGACCGGGGAGGGCTGCCGGTTGGGGCCGAAGTAGGTGGCGGAGACGTCGAGCACGGCGCGGGCAAGTTCGCGCGAAGGCGAATCGTTCTCGGCGCCGGCGCTCTGGATCTGGTGGAGCTGGTCCAGCGTGGCCGCGCCGGGGACGCCTTCCGAAAAGACGCGGACGGCGGACTTGTCCTGAAGCGTCTCCTGACCGGGGGTGGTGTCGCCGCCGACGATGTCGTTGTTGAGGACGGCTTCGAGGTCCCAGCCCTCGGAACGGGCGAGGCGCGCGAGATGGGCGCTGCCGTTCAGGCCCTGCTCCTCTCCGGCGACGGCGACGAAGACCAGGCTGGCGGGAAACTTGCCTTTTGCCTGGGTCAGCACGCGCGCGCACTCCAGCGAGACGGCGACTCCGCTGGCGTCGTCGTTGGCGCCGGGGGCGGGGTCGCGGGTGTTCATCACGTCGGTGATGCGCGAGTCGTAGTGGCCGGTGACCAGCACGCGGCGGGCGGCCTGCGCCGGGTCGGCCCCGCGCAGCACCGCGTAGATATTGACGATGCGGGTGGGCTTGAGGATGCGCGCCGTGGGGCCGGTTTGGGGCGGCTCGATGAAGTCGTCGCGCTTGACCTCCAGGCAGTTGCCGCAGGCAGCGGAGATGCGGTTGAACTCGGCGAAGATCCAGTCGGACGCGGCCAGCACGCCGGCGCCCGGGGGCAGGCCGGTGTCCATGCTGGAGAGCGTGCTGCGGTTGCCGAAGCTGACCAGCCTGGCGATGTCCGCGCGGATGCGGTCGGCGGAGACGAGCCGGAGCGGCGCGGCGACGGCCGGGTCCGGCGCGGCGGGGGTAATGGCCTGCTGGGCGGTGGCCGATAGAGGGAGCGTGACAAGCAGAAAGACGGCCAACGCGGGGAGGCGGCGGGGCTGGGGGGAAGCTGGCATGGGACGATTGTCGTCTATCCGGCCGGGGGGAGGCCAGCAGGCCGATGGAAAATTGATCTCTTGACGTAGCGCGGGAAGCCTACTCATACTATCGATGGCGGGTGTGCCGTTGCGTATCCCCGGGTTCCTGCACGCGATCCGACTTGGGGAGGGTGGCGCAAAGTGACCTGTGGGGCATCCCAGAGGCCGAATTCAACGTTTCTGAGCTCCGGAGGCTGCATCATGGCTGTTGTTTGTCCCGAATGCGATACCCCCATCCTCATCGACGCCGATGAAGTGGAGGAAGGTGAGACCGTGCAGTGCGAGGAATGCGGGATGGAGCTGGAGATCGTCTCCACCGATCCGCTGGAACTCGCGCCCATGGACGACGTCGGCTACGACGATGAGGAAGACGCGCACGCGCTGGATGAGGACGAAGAGTAGTCCCCTCGGCGCACGGGAAACAACGAAGCCCTGCCCTGCCGCGGCGTCCCCGAGAGGCCCGTTATGCATCGTATGGCGTGGGGTATAGTTGCAGATATGACTGGAGTTAATCGTTCCGGAAGACCGCGGCGGAAGTTTGCCCGCGCATTGGCCCTGGCCGGGCTGGCGTGCTGCGTGGCCGGCGCTCCGCTGGGCGTGCCGTCGCCGCTGCCGATGGCGCAGGCGCAGGTCGACCGCGTGGTGCAGGGCAAGGTGGTGGACAAATCCGACGCCGGCATGAAAGGCGCCACCGTCTACCTGAAAGACGGCCACACGCTGGCAGTGAAGAGCTACATCGCCAGCGACGACGGCTCCTTCCGCTTCGGCCAACTGGCGCAGAACACCGACTACCAACTGTGGGCGGAGAGCGAGGGCAAGAAGAGCGGCGTGAAGAACATCAGCTCGTTCGACACCCGCAACCAGATCAACATCAATCTCAAGATCGAGAAGTAGAGTAAGAGCGAGCGGTCAGCGATCGGTTGCTGTCGATGCGGTCGCCGTGGCTGGGCGGCTGGCTGGTGACGAGAAACCGGACCGGCTCGGCGCCGCGGTTGATGGCCCGATGCACCTCGCCAGGGGCAATCTCCAGGCCCTCGTGCGGGCGGAGCGTGTGGGGTTGGTGGCTCAGGACGAGGGTAAGTTCGCCGGCGAGGACATAGAAGAACTGGCGCGCGTGGACGTGGTGGTGCGCGGTCTCGGATGCGCCCGGAGGCATAAGCTCCTCGATGATGTGGAGCTCCGGCGTGCGCACGAGATACCAGGCGTCTGAATTACCGGAAGGGCCCCAGGTGTAGTGTTCGGCGTCGGAATCGGCGGCGCGGATGACCTTTGCGGGCATGGCCGATTTTAGCAGGGGTTGTCGGAACCTAAGCCGAAGGAGCTACGGTCCTTCGGCAGAGGGTTTGAAGACTCTTTCCAAGCTTCTGCCGCCGTAGAAAATGCCCGCAATGAGGACCGTCTGTTGGGTCACGCGAAAGGCGATGGTCACTCGGCCGCGGAAGCCCGTGGTGCGAAGTCCGGGCAGCAAGTGGTCACGGCGGGTTCCCAGGTGGGGGGCGGCGGCAAGACTCTCGCATTTTGCGACGATGGCCGTCACATACGCCTTGGCGTTCATCGGAGAGCCGGCGGCGGAGATGTATCGCTCTATATTGAGGAGGTCGGATCGTGCCCGTTCAGAGTAGATGACGCGATAAGACATCAGGCCCGTTTCTGCCGCTCCGTGCGGGCGGTCTCGAGGCTGGCGAGCAATTCGGAGGACGATATGCCGCTTGCCGGGTTGACCTCCATCTCCAGACAGGAGGGCACAACCTCTTCGCGCAGCCAGCGTTCTATTCCGCTCTCGCGCTCTTCAAGAAGGCCCAGGCTGTCGCTGATGACCTCGCTCTCGTCGGCGTACTCACCGGAGGCCACTTTGCGCTGCACGAGGTCAACCAGCTTAGGAGGAAGAGTGACGACGAGTTGTCGACCGGTTGGCATGGACCCCTCCGAACAGCGTGCTGACGCTATAGTAGCAGCACTGAACGGAAGGAAGCAGACATAGCGGTCGATGCACGAAGAGGCGCTGTTGGCTTCCTGGCACATCCGTCAGGCCGACTGCCTCTCAACGATTGCCCGCATCACCATACCAAATAGTTCTTCGGCGTCGTTCGTGCACCCTTGCCCGCCGTGCCGCTCTGTCTCACGCTTATGCTCGGGCGCATTAGACGAAGCGTAGAAAAATAGCGGTGTGCGGTTGCCTACACTCCGCAGATGATCTAGAAGAACATATCCTTCACGAGGCCCCTCAGCGCGGCCCATATCGGATATGATCGCTGCAAATCGCAACTGGTCGACCTCCTCAAGAGCCTCGTTCGTCGATAATGCGATTTTGAAGCGTACTCCGACTGCCTCAAAGGCTCTCCGTTCGTAGGAGTTGTTTTCAGGCCGATCATCAACCCAGAGAATTCGGCTCCTCCAGCCATCCTCGTCCTCCGTGGGCGCGGAGCCAGCCGATCTTACGAGATCCACGATTCGGTTTAGATTGACCGCTGATGGGTGACCATCGCTCTTGCTCGCGGCCACGGTCAAAGACGCTACTGCTGACATCTGCATCTTCATATAGTTTTCTTCGTCCTTGAAATCGCTCGGAGCGAATAGCTTGTTACTGTGGCGGCTTACCAACCACGTAAACACAGCTAGGACCAAGATCGGGAATGCTATCAAGAAGTAGATAAGTGGCAGACGCTCCACAATCGTGAAGGAGCCGGTAAAGGCAGTGACTAGGCACGCGAAGCCGTATACCATAACGATGAAAAGGGCAACGATCCCCAGCGGATTTCTTGAGAGCGATTTGGCAGTGTCGCCAAACACTTTCAGTTGGCTACTTGCCATATCGACCTCCAGAAGCGCTCCTGATCGACCCCATGTGAGCCATGTTACGACCACCGACGGCTTTACGATGTCAAAATGTTCGACGGGTTAGCCAAGACGCGAAGGGGCGCGAAAACCGCGTAGCCTTTAGGTGTGCCATGAATGAGACCTACTCGACCGCCGCGCCCTTCTTCGGCCTGCGGTTGGCTTGCAGGATGCGCTTGCGCAGGCGGAGGGATTTGGGCGTGACCTCGACCAATTCGTCGTCGGCAATGAACTCGATGGACTGCTCGAGCGTGAGGTTGCGGTAGGGGACGAGGCGGACAGCTTCGTCGGAGCCCGACGCGCGCATGTTGGACATCTTCTTCTCGCGGACGCAGTTCACGTCGAGGTCGTTGTCGCGCGAGTGCTCGCCGATAATCATGCCCTCGTAGACCTCCGCGCCGTCGGGGACAAAGAGCGTGCCGCGGTCCTGCAGTCCGTCGAGCGCGTAGGTGGTGGTAGTTCCCTGGCGATCGGAGATGAGTGCGCCGGAGACGCGCTGCGGGATCTCGCCCTGGTAGTCCACGTAGCCGTCGAGGATCGCGTTCATCACAATCGTCCCGCGGGTCTCGGTCAGCATCTCCGATCGCAGGCCGATGAGCCCGCGCGAAGGAATGCGGAACTCCATCCTTACCCGGCCCGACCCGTGGTTGGTCATCTTGGTCATCTCGCCCTTGCGCGGGCCCAGGCGCTCAATGACGGTGCCAACGAAGTTCTCCGGAATGTCGATCATCAGTTGCTCGACCGGCTCCATCAATTGGCCGTCGATGCGCTTGGTGACGATCTCCGGCCGCGAGACCATCATCTCGAAGCCTTCGCGCCGCATCATCTCAATCAGGATGGCGAGCTGCAGCTCGCCGCGGCCGAGCACCTTGAACGTGTCGGGCGAGCCGGTCTCCTGCATCTTCAGCGAGACGTTGGTCAGCAGCTCCTTGTCCAGCCGGTCCTTCAGGTTGCGCGACGTGACCCACCTGCCTTCGCGGCCGGCAAACGGCGAGTTGTTGACGTTGAACTGAATGGCAATGGTCGGCTCGTCGATGACGATTGGAGGCAGCGGCTGCGGATTCTCGACATCGCAGAAGCTCTCGCCGATGGTGATGCCGGGAATGCCGGCGATGGCCACGATGTCGCCTACCTGCGTCTCCTCGATGTCGGTGCGCTTGAGGCCGGAGAAGCTGAAGAGCTTGGTGATCTTGTGCTTGGAAAAGGTGCCGTCGACGCGGGCCACGTTGTATTCCTGGCCGGTGCTCATGGTGCCGTTGAAGACGCGGGCGATGGCCAGGCGGCCGAGGTAATCCGAGTAGTCGAGATTGGTGACCAGGATCTGCAGCGTGCCGTCCGGGTCGCCTTTGGCGGTGGGGATGGTCTTGACGATCTGCTCGAACAGAGGCTGCAGGTCGGTGCCCGGCGTGGCCAGGTCGAGGGTCGCCGTGCCCACCTTGCCGTTGGTGTAAAGCACGGGGAAGTCCAGCATGTCCTCGTCGGCGTCGAGGTCGATGAAGAGGTCGTACACCTCATCGAGCACCTCCTGCGGGCGCGCGTCGGGCCGGTCGATCTTGTTGATGACCACCATGGGAGTGAGCTTGGCTTCCAGCGCCTTCGAGAGCACGTAGCGCGTCTGCGGCAGCGGGCCCTCGGACGCGTCGACGAGCAGCACGACGCCGTCGACCATTTTGAGCGCGCGCTCCACCTCGCCGCCGAAGTCGGCGTGGCCCGGCGTGTCCACGATGTTGATCTTGTTGCCGTGGTAATAGAGCGCGGTGTTCTTGGCCAGGATGGTGATGCCGCGCTCGCGCTCCAGGTCGTTCGAGTCCATCACGCGCTCGGCGACGGCCTCATTGGCGCGGAAGGTCCCGCTCTGGCGCAACATGGCGTCCACCAGCGTGGTCTTGCCGTGGTCGACGTGCGCGATAATGGCGATGTTGTAGATCGGCTTCTGCGCCGGCCTGGTCTTGACTGCCGAGGGCTCCGCGGCAAGCGTCTCCGCCGGTGCGGTTGCGGTCGCCGTCTCTGGATTCGGAATGGTCTGGTCGCTGATTTGGGGGCTGCTCACTGCTTGGATTGTCCTGTCTGGGTTGCCGTTCCATCCCAGCCGGAATTGCGGGCCGGAGACGCGCTGAAGAAATGCGGAAAGGCGAAAATGAGGTTCACCTCTAGTCTACCGCACCGCGCCGGGACCAGCCGGCGGTACAACCCTGGGGCGCTAAGGGCTATCGAATCATTGCCAGGCGCCGCGAGCTGGGAGTATCACTCGGTAGTGGCAACCAAAACACCCGCCTTGCCACGGGAACGGGAGAGAAAGCGATGCAATCCTCGATGATGCGTGTTGCAAGCCCGATTCGAATCCTGGCTGTGTTCCTCAGCTTTCCGGCCGCAGCGTGCGTGGCCCAAAGCGCCCCGGCCAGCACCGATGCCGCAGCTGGCGCGCAGGCCTCGGCCCAGGCCGCTGCCATCGCCGCACGCTACATGACCTCGGTCGATACCGAATTGACCGCCAAGCTCGACAGCAAGTACGCCGCCGTGGGCCAGCAGATAACCGCCAAGACAAAAGCGACCGCCAAGCTCGCCGACGGCACCACGCTGCCCAAGGGAACCAGGCTGGCCGGCCATGTTACCCAGGTGCAGGCGCACACTCGGGACCAGCCCTACTCCACGCTGGCGGTGAACTTCGACCGCGCCGAGCTGAAGAACGGCCAAACGGTTTCTCTGCGCTGCGTCATCCGCACCGTGGCCCCGCCCGCCGCGGTAAACAACCTATCGGTGGATGAGCCCGCCGGAGCAACCTCGCCCGCCAGCGCTATGGGCGCCGGCAGTGCGCGCAGCGGCATGACCCTGGGCGGCGGCGGAGTGGTGCGCGCAGCGGGACAGACCGCCGGCGGAGTGGGGCAGGCAGCAGGATCGACCGTCGGCAGCGCCACCGCCGGCGCGCGTCCCCTGGCGGAAACAGCCGCGAGCACGACCGGCGGCATGGTCGCGCAGGCCGGCGAATCCGTCTCCGCGGCGCCGCGCGCCACGGGGCTCCCCGGGGTGATGCTTTCCACTTCGGCCTCGGGGGACGTTTCCGGGACCCTGGCGGCGTCCGGCAGGAACATCTCGCTCGACGCCGGCACCCAGATCACGCTCGGCATCGTTGCGCGTTAGAGCAAGCGCGGAGTTTGCGCCCAGTCCGGGAATGGCCCACCCGCTCCCGCGAAACACCCGCCGAAATAAACACGGACGCGGCGCACTAACGAGGGGCGCCGCGTCCGGTCCGTGCTTGCTGCTTTGCTGCATTCGGCTCGCCTACTAATACGACCTTCAGCTCGCCTACTACCTTCAACTGCATTCATCAGTACATCTACTGCCAACTGCATTCATCAGCACAACTACTGCATACTGCATTCATCAGTACTACTCTTCTACAGCCTGGTGCATTCATCAGTACGTTTACTGCAACTGCATTCATCAGTACATCTACTGCAACTGCATTCATCGGTACTACTCTTCTACAGCCTGGTGCATTTACAGCCAACTGCATTCATCAGTACATCTACCGCAACTGCATTCATCGGTACTACTCTTCTACAGCCTGGTGCATTTACAGCCTGGTGCATTCATCAGTACGTTTACTGCAACTGCATTCATCGGTACAGCTACTGCAACAACATTCATCCGTACAGAGCGCCGGGGCGAGGGAACCAGGCATCGTCACCGGTGCCGTCGCCGCTCGGGGCCTTAAGACAGTCCGTGAGTATTGGCCCTACCCACGGACTTTCTAGAAACATCATGCAGGAGCCCCGGCAATCGTGATGTGATCGCTATCACACCTCGTGCGATATTTTTTTGCAGTCAGAATCGGTGTTTTTGCCCGTATTTCGCGGGTTTTCGCCGCTCCGGCAGCCAAAAAGCCAAACGCGGCATGCCATGGGGTGGCAGCCGCGTCCGGTCCGTGCTCTCTGGCCCTCGGTGGGCTTCCGCTATCTACTGTGCTGTGCATCCATCGGTACACCTACTGCGTCTTGCTTGCATCAGATACGGGCGGTCTGCTTGCTGCATTCTTCAGCAGAGTTACTGCCTGGTGCATTCATCAGTCGAGGGCCCTCGGCGGAGCGTGCGAGTCTCCCGATAATGGTCCGGGACTCCTCCGTCCGAAGCCGATCGGCCGGTGGGCATTGGCCCTGCCACACCGGCCTTATGAAGACAGAATGCGGTGCCGCGGCGGAGACCGCCGTGATGCAGGTCACAAGCTGCCCGTCAGCCGCATTACTTTGGTGTTACCAGCACTAACACCGAAGAGATGGGGTCGGGCGCCTGGGGCGGCAGCTGAATGTCCAGCCCGCCGCCGTTTGCGGTCAACTTAAGCGGCGTGTGCGCGGAGCCGGCCAGCAGGTATGCTTTTGTAACCGTGCGCGGCACATTCTCCAGGTGGAACGCTCCCGTGGGCCAGTTGAAGATCTCGATGTAGATCTTGTCCGGCGCCGTGGTCGAACGCCAGTTCCAGGCAGGCACCCACTTCGGTTTGCCTTTGCTGTCCTTCTCGGTTGGCGAGAACGCGCCAGCCTCCGCGCCGAACAGCGTCGGCCCGGTGCCGTAGATCGCCTCGCCGTTCACCTTCAGCCACGCGCCCATCGCGTGCAGCCGGTCGACCTCGGCCTGGGGCACGATGCCGTGCGAGTCCGGCCCGATGTTCAGCAGGTAGTTGCCGCCCTTGCTGGCGATGTCGATCAGGTTGCGCAGCAGCGTCTCGGCCGGCTTGAAGTTGGTGTCGTACGACTTGAAGCCCCAGGTGTCGTTGATGGTCATGCAGGACTCCCAGTCGCGTCCGGGAAAACCCTGCGCGGGAATCGTCTGCTCCGGCGTCTCGGTATCGCCCTTGTAGCCGCCGCCCAGGCGGTTGTTCCAGATCAGGTTGGGATGCTGGTTCACGAGGGCGACAATCTCCGCCGCGCGCGCGGGCGTCATGTTGGCGGTCGGCGTATCGAACCAGACGACCGCCGGGAACTCGCCGTAGTTGGTGAGCAGCTCCTTGATCTGCGGGATCGCCTTGGTATGCAGATAGGTGTCGAAGTCGCCGTCCTGCGCGGGGTCCCAGTGGTGCGTCACCGGGTCGTGGTTGCCGCGCAGAATCGCGCTCGCCCCCGGCGCGGTCCAGTCCTGGTCCTGCGAATAGTAGAACCCGAGTTGGATGCCCTGCTTGCGGCACTCCTCCGCCAGTTCCTTCAGCGGGTCGCGATGGAACGGCGTCGCAGCGACGATGTTGAATGCGTTCGCCTTGGAGTCGAACATGGCAAAGCCGTCGTGGTGCTTCGCCGTGATGACGATGTACTTCATGCCGGCGGATTTCGCCAGCGCAACGATGTCGTGCGCCGAGAAGCCGGTGGGGTTGAACTGGCCGGCGAGCGCCTTGTAATCCGCGACCGGGATGGACGCGTTGTTCATGATCCACTCGCCGATACCGGGAATCTGTTTGCCGTCCCATGTACCCGCGGGGATGGAGTAGAGCCCCCAGTGGATGAACATGCCGAAGCGCGCCTCGCGCCACCACGCCATGCGCGCGTCCTTTTGCGCGGGCGTCTCCGTGTCCTGAATCGACGGAATGGGATGCTGCACCGGCGGCGGGTTCTGCGCGTAAGTCATAGTCATAGGAACGGGAGCGGCGGCGATGAGCGCGGCGGTGAGCAGGTAGATCGGCTTCAAGGGTATGTGCTCCGGCATGGAATAGCGGCACCAGAATTGTATGCGGAATCGTGGGGGCCGGTCGAAGCGGCGCGGGGCTAGAATCTAACCCTCGGGGCAGGACCCCAGCATCGTTTTCCTGCAGGCGGCGCAGCGAATGCCGCGCACCGTGATCGTGGCCCACAATGACGTGTGCTATACGGTCCGCGAATACGTCTTCACCCGCGACGATCCTGAGTCCGGCGCGACCGCCATGAAGGATTGCACCGCGTGTCGCCCGGCTAACAACTTCCGGCTGAAGGGCGCCGCACCGGCATTGCCCCGCTGAACGGGACCCCGGCCGGCTTGCCGCAGAGCGCTGAAAGCGCGACATATACCAGCCTAGGCCGAAGGCCTAGGTTGGTAGCCCAGGAATGCACCGCAGCGCTGAAAGCGCGACATATACCAGCCTAGGCCGAAGGCCTAGGTTGGTAGCCCAGGAAATGCATCGGAGCGCTGAAAGCGCGACATATACCAGCCTAGGCCGAAGGCCTAGGTTGGTAGCCGGCACTGCGGTTGTCAAGCCCCAAATTCACCCAAACTCCACGCAACCCTCATCGCATCAATCACATCCGTCAGGAAAATAGATGGCAGATGAGTTATGGTCAACCTGCTAGAATAGAGTTGTAGAGTTAAACAAGAGAGAGAAAAACCCGGGTCATTCCGGGTTTTCCTATTTAACCTTCGCCAAGATTCCCTCAGCCATTGCCCTTTACCACGCCTTGAATGTCTGCATGGACCCCTTAACCCATGCATTTTCTTATTTTTACCGTAACCCATTTGTTTTCTTATATGGAGAAAGCGCCGTTCTCGTAAACCACTGCATCTACATAACTTCCAGCACCCACCCCCCCCCTCCCCCCCCGGGGGTATACAAATCGGCCAACCAATCGTCTGTTGGAGTTACCGCGTTCTACCACAGCCCCCACGCGCGGCTCATGTAGTCCGACAGCGTCATGGTGATCAGCACCAGAAACGTGAAGAAGCCGGCGCCGACCGTCATCTTGATCAGGTTCGACTGATACTTCACGTGCATGAAGAACAGGATCACGATCACCATCTTGGTGGACGCGATGGCGAGCGCTATGATCGGATTGAACACTCCGAACTCACGTGTGGCCGCCCACACCGTCAGCGCCGTACCGATCAGCAGCGAGATGTAGACGAACCCGTACTGCAGCGGCGTGACAATGTGATGCTCCGCATGCTCCGGGTTGGTGACGTTCGTGGGATCGTGGTGTGCGGTGTGAGCGGTTTCGTGTGCCATCGCGGTCTCCTTCTTTGGCCTTCGGTCTTGCGGTTTCGCGGTCAGGTTCCAGCGCAAACGCGATATAGGTTGGCGGCGGTCGCGCGATTCAAAATCTGTCAATCCGCACGGGTCAAAAAACCACGACGAACCCGCCGTTGGGTTTCAGCGTCACATCCAATTTCTTGTCCCCGCCCAGGCTGACGTCTTGTTTGGTGAACAACTGGTCCCCATCCCCGTCCGTAATCAGTTGGCCGGCTTTGGCCCCAGCAAGTGCGCCTAAATCCAGCGTCAATTTTTTCTCCACCGGCTCGCCGTTGATGCCGGCGACATACCAATGGCCGTCGCCTAGGCGCGCCAGCACGGCGAGTTTGCCGGGATAGCCGTCGATGAATTTGGTATCGTCCCAGACCGACGGCACATGTTTCATATAGTCCTGCACGAAATCGGGCATCTTCGCCATGCCTTCAGGCACATCCACGTAATGCTGGATGCCGGAAGTGAAGATCACCGAGAGCGCCAGTTCGAACGCGTGGGTCGTGCGCAGTTTGGCGCCTCTGATCTTGTCCAGGCAGACCGGCGTGAAATCCATCGGGTCGAAGAGGTTCCGCGTGAACGGCAGCATTGCGGCATGGCTGGGTTCCTGGTCGGCGTCGGGCTGCAGGTGGACGATGTACTCGAAGCCGCGGATGGCTTCCATGCTCATCAACTGCGGATAGGTGCGCTCCCAGCCGCGCGGCGTCGTGGTGCCATGGAAATCCAGCATCAGATGGAACGGCACGGCGTCGTCCATGATGTCCTGGTAATAGTCGATCATGGGCTGGCCGTCGCCGCCGAAGAAATCGATCTTGACGCCCTTGATGCCCATCGCCTGCAACCGGCCGAACTCCTGCACGCGGCTTTCATGGGTCAGCAGCTTGTCGCGCGGCGTCTGCTTGACCGTGTTCCAGCTGCCGGCGGAGTTGTACCAAAGCAGCAGGCCCACATTCTTGGTGCGGGCGTAATCGGCCAGGTCCTTCATCTTGTCGTACCCGATCCGCTGGTCCCACCACGCGTCGATCAGGCAATAGGCCCAGCCCATGGCGGAGGCGTAGTCGATGAATTTTTTCTGCGTGTCGAAGTTTGCGGAGTTGTCGCCCAGTTGCGCCCAGCTCCACGTGGCCTTGCCAGGCTTGATCCAGGAAGCCGCCGGCAGCGCCGCCTTGTCCGCCAGGTCCGTGCCCAGCGTGGATTCCGCGATGGTCTTCAGGCTGCCGATCGCGATGATGCGCCAGGGCATGAGCCACGGCAGGCTCGACGACGGATTCGCCGGTCGGTCGCCGATGGTTTCGCGCGGGTCGGGAAAGCCGATCGAATACTCGCCGTCCGGCGATTGATCGCGCAACCGCGTCGCACAATAGTTGCGCCCCAGCGCTGCCTCGGTGATGGCCACCCAGGTTTCGCCCGATTGAAACAGCGCCGGATAGACCCAGCCCGCACCCAGCGTGGACGGCGTGCCGACCGGGATCGCTTTTTGATAAAACTCCTCGTATGCGGGATTGGAATTGCCATAGCCGGTCTTCGCCACCTGCATCGGCTGCAGCCACGCCTTGGCATCGGGGAGAAAATGGAACGAACTGACCTCTCCCGTCAAGCTATGAATGGTCGTCGAAGTCTCGGGAAAGAAATAACGGAACGCCACCCCGTCATCCGACACTTGAAAAACAATATCCATTTTCTTGCCGTCCGCCGTGGCGAGATGAAGCGCCTGCCGGTTGGCGCTGTAGCTGTCAATGCGCCTCTTCGCGGTCAGGATTTCATATTTGTCTTTGACCGCCGTGATTTTGGATTCGCCGGTCAGAACCAGTTTCTGCGAAAAATTTGCGTCGTCGCGAATCAACCCCAGGCGCGATTCGCGCAACACGGTCTGGCCGTCCCGCCGGACCTGGTAGACGGGCACGCCTCCCGGGTTGAGGTTGAATTCCACAGTCAAATGGCCATCTGGACTCTTGACCGCGACCGCCGCGGACGCGTTATGAATGAGGCCGAACATTGCCTGGACCAGCACCATAACGAAAATGAGAATGCGTTGCATAGGAACTATATTAGTGCGCCAGCGGGTGACGGTTGATCAGATACAGCAGCGGGAACAGGAACAGCCACACAATATCGACGAAGTGCCAGTACAGTCCGAAGTTCTCGATGGGCGCGACGTATCCGGCGCTGAAGTCGCCGCGTTGCGCGCGCGCCAGCAACCAGGCCAGCAGCCCGATGCCGATGATCATGTGCAGCGCGTGCATGCCGGTCATGGCGAAGTAGAGGAAGAAGAAGATCTGCGTGTGTTCGGCCACGTCGGGCGGCAGTGGTTTCTCGCTCGCCTTGCCGGTGGCCTTGTCGATCGGAGGATTGATGAACTGCGACACGTCGAAGCTGGCGCCGGGAATATGGTGCAGCTCGTACTTTTCCTTGTACTCGAAATACTTAACGCCGAGGAAGGCCAGGCCGAACAGCGTGGTGAAGACGAGCATCCACACCAGCAACTGCTTCTTGCGCACCTCGGCCGCCCACACCGCCAGCGCCATGAAAAATCCGGAGGTGATGAGGATGGCCGTATTGGCCGCGCCCATGCCGATGTTCAGCGTGTTCGACGCGGCCACAAACGCGTCGTAGTACCAGTTGCGGTAGAGCAGATAGGCGAAGAACATCCCGCCGAAGAACATGATCTCCGTCAGCAGGAAGAGCCACATGCCGAAGCTGCCCGCCTCGCGCTGCTGCTCCTCCGTCTCGAAGTGGTGACGGTGCTGCGGAAGCGAGACGTGCTCGTGCTCGGCGTGCTCAATCCCCGGTTCGGTGGTTGCGACGGAATTATCCAACGGTCGTCACCTCTGGTTTCGTCTTGTGCTCCAGCCAGTCGTAGTCGTAGGCTTCGTGGTCCATGATGGGGATCTCGGTAAAGTTTTCGGTCAGCGGCGGCGACTGGATCTGCCACTCGAGGCCGGTCGCCTGCCATGGATTGTCGCCCGCGACGGCCCCATACTTCAAGGACCACGCCAGGTAGAGAATCGGCAGCATGTAGCCGATGCCCAGCACGGTCGCGCCCGCGGTCGAGAGCACATTCAGGATCTGGAACTCCGGCGGATACGCATGATACCGCCGCGGCATGCCCAGGTAGCCAAGGATGAACTGCGGCAGGAACGTGAGGTTGAAGCCGATGAACGTGACCACCGCGGCCATCTTCGAGAGCGTCTCCGGATACATGCGGCCGGTCATCTTGGGCCACCAGAAGTGCACGCCGGAGAGAAACGCCATCAACATGCCGCCCACCATCACGAAGTGGAAGTGCGCCACGATGAAGTACGTCTCGGTGAGGTGAATGTCCATGCCCAGCGAGCCGAGGAAGACGCCCGTCAGGCCGCCGATGGTGAACAGCCCCATGAATCCGAACGCATACAGCATCGGCGTCTCAAACGTGATCGACCCCTTCTGCAGCGTGAAGCTCCAGTTGAAGATCTTAATTGCGGACGGAACCGCGACCAGCATGGTCAGCAGGCTGAACACCAGCGCCGAATAATTCGACACGCCCATGATGAACATGTGATGTTCCCACACGAAGAATCCGAACAGCGCGATGGCCACCGAGCTGAAGGCCACCGCCGTATAGCCGAAGACGCGCTTGCGGCTGAACGTGCTGACCACTTCGCTGATCACGCCCATGCCGGGCAGAATCATGATGTACACCGCCGGGTGCGAGTAGAACCAGAACAGATGCTGGAACAGCAGCGGATCGCCGCCTTTGGTGGGATCGAAGACGCCGATGCCGAACAGCCGCTCCAGCGCCACCAGCACGATGGCAATGGCCAGCACCGGCGTGCCCAGCACCATCAGGATGGATGCTGCGTAGTGCGACCACACGAATAGCGGCATGCGGAACCACGTCATGCCCGGGCACCTCATGCGGTGGATGGTGACGATAAAGTTCAGCCCGGTAAAGATGGAACTGAACCCGGCAACGAAGACGGCGGTCGCCGTAGTGACCACGTGCGTGTTGAGGTAGTGGGTGGAGAGCGGCGTGGTGAAGGTCCAGCCGGTGTCGACGCCGCCCAGCACCATGGTGGTCAGCACCAGCGTGCCGCCGATGACGTACAGATACCAGCTGAGCAGATTGATCTTGGGGAAGGCCAGGTCGCGCGCGCCCAGCATGATCGGGATGAGGAAGTTGCCCAGCGTCGCCGGCACGCTCGGCACCAGGAACAGGAACACCATGATGACGCCGTGCATGGTGAAGAACTTGTTGTACGTGTCCGACGCCACCAGGTCCGGCTGCGGCGTCAGCAGCTCCAGCCGGATGAGCCCCGCGAACGCGCCGCCGATGAAGAAGAAGAACGTGATCGAGATGAGATACAGCATCGCGATGCGCTTGTGGTCGCCCGTCAACAGCCAGCTCAACAGGCCGTCTTCGGCGGTGATGAAGTTCTTCTTCGGCACCCGCGCCGTGCTCTGGTCGGGCAGATTCAGAATCGTGGTACTGGTTGCGCTCATGGTTTCACCACCCCTGACGCCGGAGGCGAGATCGGGGCCCCCGGCGATCTTTGATCGCTGGGGTGGGGCGCCTGGTCCGTCTCCGATGTCGTCAACGTCTGCTGCACGCGATAGTTGGTATTCAACGTCTTCAGGTACTCGACCAGATCGATCAGGCCGTCTTCGCTGATCTGGCCTTGATACGTCGGCATGATGGGCGCATAGCCCGCCGTAACATGCTCGGAAGGATTCAGAATTGCGTCGCGCAGGTACGCTTCATTCACCTGCACCTGCGCGCCGTTGGTCAACTGCAGCGTCGATCCGTACACGCCTGCCAGGCTGGGCCCGCGCGCCGCGGCGTTGCCGGAGTGGCACGCGTTGCATCCCATGCTGGCAAACAGCCGCTCGCCATTCTGCGCCAACGACATGCCGCTGGTGGACTCCTCCGTCCACTTCTTGTAGTCGTCCGGCGAAAGCACCGTGATCTCGCCGATCATCTGCGAGTGGTTGGTGCCGCAGTATTGCGTGCAGAAGATGTGATACGTGCCCGGCGTGGTCGCGTTGAACCACACCGTCGAGTAGCGCCCGGGAATCACCTCGCGCTTGATGCGGAACGCCGGAATCGAGAAGCTGTGGAACACGTCCTGCGAGATCATCGTCAACTGGATGGGCTGGCCCGTAGGCACGTGCAGCGCGTTGATCTCGTGCTGTCCGCCGGGATGCTCCGCCTTCCACATCCACTGCTTGCCGACAATGTAGATGTTCATCGAATTCACCGGCGGATTGTAGATGCGGAAGTAGAGCAGCGCGCCCCACACAAACGCGACCAGAAAAATTCCCAGCGGAATGATCGTCCAGGTAGCCTCCAGCAGCGTGGAGCCCTCGATCTGCGTGGCCACCGGATGCACGCTCTTGCGGTAGCGCAGCGAGAACGTCGTTACGATCGCGGCCACCAGGATCACGCCCGTGATCGTCATTCCCAGCAGGAAGAAGTAGAGCGAGTCCATCCACGGCGCAGCCGTCGACGCCTCCGGCGGAAACAGCGCGGAGTTGGTGAGCCACTTCTGCAAGAACTGCCATAAGACCGGGCTAATTCCCATCGTTAACCTTCGTCCTTATCGAACCTGCCATCCGTTCGTTTGGTCATCAAATCGTGCTCCCGGCCCAGCTTGATGTCGCGCCGGAACATGACAAACATGAAACTTCCCAGGCTCACTACCGTCATCATTCCGCCCAACTGCACCACGCGCGCAACGATCAGCGAGTGCTTGTTGGTCTGCGGATCGTAGTGGTAGCAGTAGGTGAGAATATTCGCGACCGGCGAGCCGATCTTGTTGCCCGAGGCCTCGATCAGCCCCAGCATAATGTCCTTCGGCGAGTACTCCACGCCCAGGTAGTACTGGGCGAGGCGCCCGTCGGTGGTCGCCAGCTCGATGGCGCTGGCGTGCGCGTACTGGTCCAGCTTGCCGTCTGGCCCAGGAACGCGTATGTAACCAAATCCGGTCGCATTGGCAAGCGCGTCGATGGCCGGCTGCTGCCCGGTGAGGAAATGCCAGCCGTTCGCCGTCTCCGGCCGTCCGTAGCGCTTCACGTAGAAGGCCTTCTTGCGCGCGGCCAGCTCCGGCGTTTCGGTGGGGTCGATGCTGACAATGACGATGTCGAAGTCCTTGCCCGGCGTCAGCTTCACCATCTCCAGCGCGCCGGCCAGCCCGTCCATCTCCTCGCTGCACAGCATCGGGCAGTTGTAGTAGACCAGCGAAAGGATCGCCGGCCGCTTGCCGAAGTAGTCGCCCAACTGCACCGTCTTGCCGGTGTCGTCCACAAACTGCGCATCCAGCGGCAGCATCTGGTTCAGATGCTGCTCGACGCCCACCTTCTGCAGTACCGTCGGCAATTCGTTGCCGCGGTTCGGCCCCATTTCCTTGTCGCCGTAGCTGGACACCTGCGCGGACGCAAACCCGCACAGCAGCGCGCCCATCGCGCCCGCCGCCGCCGTTCTTGCCAACGTCCGCCGAATTGTCCGCCGCATCATGGTCCGCATCTTCGGTCCTCCGTTCTCAACTGACAACTATCAACCGGCAACTAAGAACTGCTTCTACTTCGGCGGAATCGTCTCCGCCGCGACTGCCTTGCCGTAGTTCATCTTCTGTTCGCGCGCCTCGATCGTGATCAGCTCATAGCCGGTACGCGCAAAGCCCGTCGTCAGCGGCGTCTCGATCTCCGCCGGCGCCGCGTGCGCCACGGTGTCGGGCGTGGCCGCCTGGTTCTCCACCGGCAGCCCGCGCTGCGCCGGATTCTGCGCGATCAACTCCATCGCTCGCTCGATGGGGATGCGGATGGTTCCCGGCTGTCCGTCCACCAGGCTGTAATGCTCCAGCAGCAGGTCCTCGCGCGCGTGCAGATCGGCAGTGGCCTGGTTGCCGTCGTCCACGTCCAGCCGCGGCTCCGGGAAGTTGCCGGTAATCTGCTGCAACTGCTGCTGCTCCATCTCCGGATTGGTGGCCAGGTCCTTGCCCTTGCCCGCCGGCACCATGCCTGCCTGGGTCGTCCACTTCGTCGGCGCGCCGTCGGGCTGCTTGATCCAATAGCTGTTGATGGCCTTGCCCATGGCGTAGCAGAAGAAAAAGAAGATGATGACGGTGCCGAACAGTCCCCCGAGGAACACCGCGATGCCCTTGGTGTTGACGTCTTCCAGCTCGTACCCCGGGTGATCTGCATCCACCGGCGGCACGTAGTCGGCGGGCGTCAGGTCCTGGTTTGGATCGTGGCCGTCAGTGTGCATGTTCCGCCTCCAGCATCTCTTCCAAATGCGGGTCGTTGACGACGACCAGCGGCCGCGCCATCAACTGGGTCATGTAGTAGGCCGCCCATACCGCCAGCACTGTAACCGGTACGGTTACATATGCCAGGATGCTCAGCGGCTCGCCTGTCAGGTTGCCGGCGGCGCCCTTGAAGTTCGGCTCGATCAGCCAGAACATGTCGATCAGCCGCGCGAAGATCATCCAGCAGGTCAGCCAGATCATCTTGGTCTTGTTGCGCTTCAGGTCGCGCGACAGCAGCAGGCAGAACGGAATCAGCCAATGGCAGATGAAGTCCGCCGAGCAGACCACCCACCAGCCGCCGTGGATCCGGTTCAGGTACCACGGCAGTTCGTCCGGAACGTTGCCCGACCAGATAATAAGAAACTCCGCGAAGCACAAATAGATGTTCAGCATGGTGAACGCGAAGGCCAGCTTGCCCAGGTCGTGCTGCTCGGTCGTGCGCAGCAGCGTCTTCATCGGCTCGTAGCGCGACAGCAGGATCACGCTGAGGATGCCCAGCGCCAGCACCGCGTAGCCCTGCGCCACCAGGAACTGCAGGCCCCACACCGACGAGTACCAGGTGACATCCAGCGACTTGATCCAAACGATCGCGCCCATCGTCATCAGGATGACGTAGATCAGAATGCCCGGCCCGCTCAGGTTCTCGAAGCGGATGCGCCAGCGCTCGTAGCTTGGCGCCGTCCCGCGCAGCGGATCGGCATCGCACTCGAGCGACCACCGGTTCAGCAGGAACATGAACAGCAGCAGCACGCCGAAGATGACGCAGCTCTCGCCGATCAGCGCGTGCGGGTTCAGCATGGGGCGCTTGAAGTTCGCCGTCAGCGCCTGCTCATGGTTGATCCAGCCCTGGGTGTATGCGTTGTTGGTCGAATCCGCATCGGGATACAGCATCCACTGGTAGAGATGCTTGCCGAACGCGATCACCGGCAACAGCATGATCCCGACCAGAGGCAGCGTGCGCGTCATCGCCTCCAGCGGACGGCGCAGCAGCAGGCCCCACTTGCCGCCCGAGACATACTGCAGCATCAGCATCGCCAGCGCGCCGCCGGCAAAGTTGAAGCAGGTCATGTAGCCCATCAGGTAGGCGCGGATGATGTGGTTGCGGCCGTCGTGCGTGCCCGTGAACAGCAGCGTCAGCAGCGCGAAGACGGCCGCGACGATCAGCGCGCGCTTCCGCCACACCGCCAGCACCTCAGGCGCGGCCAGCGACGCCGGCAGCGTGCGGTCTCCGTGTTGTTCGTGTGCAGATGACATTCGTTTCGGCCTTGATTGTTTGAAGTCGCTATTTGAAATCCCTAATGAAGTTGCTGAAAAATGCGTACCTGATCTGGTTACTTGTTCGGCGCTGGAGCGCCCGCTGCGCCCGGCAGCGGCTGCGCCGGGGGATACTTGCCGTTGGCGCCCGGAGGCAGCGCCGCGGGAATTCCGTTGTCCTGCTCGTTCGGCGTCCCGTAGACCGCGGTCTTCGGAAGCACCCATTCGCTGCCGAAGTTCGCCGGCAGCCCTTCGCTCACCGCAATGTTCGCAAGCGATTCAATCTGCGCGCCTGGTGCCGCGTCCGCCGGCTTCGCGTCCTGGCTCAGTTGCAGCGCCTTGATGTACGCGACGACGGCCCAGCGGTCCGCCGGCGCCACCTGTGCCCTGTAGTCCGGCATCGCGCCGTAGCCGTTAGTCATTACGTGGAAGAAGTGTCCCAGCGGCGCAGCCATCAGCCGCGGCGTGTGGAAGTTGCCCGCGGGCCGGTAGCCGCGCTCGACAATCATGCCCGCGCCGTTGCCCACGCGCGAGTGGCACGGCGTGCAATAAATATTGAACCGCTCCTGCCCGCGTTCCAGAACCTCCATCGTCACCGGGAACGGCATCGCGTTGCCTTCCTTGCCGTCCGCGCCCAGGCCGGTGTAGAAGTACGCGTCCTGATGCAGCTGCCCGCGCGCCACGGTGTTCTCCACCTGCGGCCGCACGCTGCGCCCGTCGGCATAGAAATCCGTGCCCCGCTGGGGAATGAACTTCGGCTGGTCCTGCATGTCCTGCCTGCATCCGGCCAGCAATCCGGTGGCGGCCATCGCACCCACCGCCGCAATCCTGCGCAGGCTGTTCCCTGTTCCCTGTCCCCTGTTCCCCGGCATTCTCACAGTTCCACCTCCACCACCGATGCCGGCGAGAACTGCTCCAGAAACGCGCGCGTCTCTAGGATTGCGAACTGCGGGTCCGCCGCCTCCAGGCACAGGAAGAACTTGTCCGTGGTGGCGCCGTTGCGGAAGTTGGGCGCATTGAACACAGGATGATAGAGCTGCGGCAGCCCGTTCAGCGCCAACATGCCGAACGCAGCCGACAGGCCCGCAAACAGGATCGTCCACTCGTACGCCGGGATGATGAACGCCGGCCAACTGAACAGCGGCCTGCCCGCGATGTTCAGCGGATACGACCACACCGAGATCCACGTCTCCATCAGAAACGCCGTGGTCACGCCCAGCAGTCCGCCCACCAGGCACACCAGAGGCACGCGGTTCTTGTGAAAATGCAGCGCCTCGGCGGCCTCTTCCACCGGGTAGGGGGTGTAGCACTCCATGCGCCGGTAGCCGGCAGCGCGCGCCTGCTCGGTCGCATGCACCAGCTCGCCCGGAGTGTTGAACTCCGCCAGCAGCCCGTAGATTCCCTCTTGTATAGGCATCAGACGGTCTCCTTGGATACGGTCTCGGCATCGGCGCCGCCTGGCTTGACCTTCGTCTGCGGCAGCATCATGCGTATCTCCGAGATCGGAATCATGGGCAGGAAGCGCACAAACAGCAGGAACAGGAAGGTGAACATTCCCCACGTCCCGATGAACGTCATGTAGTCCCAGCGTGTCGCGCGATACGTGCCCCAGCTCGACGGCAGGTAGTCGCGATAGAGGCTGGTCACGACAATCACGAAGCGTTCAAACCACATGCCCGTGTTGATCACGAAACTCAGCAGGAACAGGAACAGCGCGTTCACGCGCAGCTTGCGGCTCCACAGCGTGGTCAGCGGAATCGCCAGGTTGGTCAGGATCAGCATCCAATACGCCCAGCCCATCGGCCCGAACATGCGGTTCCACATCATGAAGAACTCCCAATGGCTGGCCGCATACCAGCTCATGAAGACCTCCATGCCGTAACCGTAGCCGACGATCAAGCCCGTGCCCAGCATCACCTTCGCCATGTTGTCGAGATGGCGCAGCGTCACCAGATCTTCCAGGTGATAGAACTTGCGGATGGGTACCGCCAGGGTGATCACCATGGCAAAGCCCGAGTAGATAGCGCCGGCGACGAAGTACGGCGGGAAGATGGTCGTGTGCCAGCCCGCCATCGCCGCGACGGCGAAGTCGAAGCTGATGACGGTGTGCACGCTGAGCACCAGCGGCGTGGAAAGCCCCGCCAGCAGCAGCGATGCGGTCTCATACCGGACCCAGTGGCGCGTCGATCCGCGCCAGCCCATCGACAGCATGCCGTAGAAATATTTCGCCAACGGCATGGTCGCGCGGTCCCTCAGCGTGCCGAAGTCCGGCACCATGCCGATGTACCAGAACACCACCGAAATGGTTGCGTACGTCGATACCGCGAACACGTCCCACGCCAGCGGGCTGCGGAACTGCGGCCACACGTTCATCGTGCTTGGATAGGGAAAGAGCCAGTACGCCAGCCACGGACGCCCGACGTGGATCAGCGGAAAAATTCCCGCGCAGCATACCGCGAAGATCGTCATCGCCTCCGCGAAGCGGTTGATCGAGTTGCGCCAGGTCTGCTTGAACAGCAGCAGGATCGCCGAGATCAGCGTGCCCGCGTGGCCGATACCGATCCACCACACGAAGTTGATGATCGCGAATCCCCACGCGCCTGGAATGGTCACCGCCCAGATGCCGACGCCCTTCAGGAACAGCCACGTCAGCGCGATCACGAGCAGCGTGGCCACGCCGCCCGCCACCGTCAGCCCGCCGAACCAGCCCCACGGCGTGTTGGACGTCAGCACGATGCCCGCGATCTTCTGGGTCACGCTCTTGAAGTTGTGGCCCGGCGCAATCACCGCGTACTCGCCCGTGCGCGGGTCGATCATCGGGTCGACGACTGGATCGATTGGGGATTTCGTCGCCATGCTATGAGAGCTCCGGATTGGGGTTGATGACGCCGGCCGTGTAGGTGGTGCGCGGCCGGAAGTTCAGGTCCGCCAGCGCCTGGTAGTCGCGCTCGGTCGCCTTCTTCTTCGCCACCGCGCTGTTCGCATCGTTGACATTGCCGAAGGTGATCGCGCTCGCCGGGCACGCCTGCTGGCACGCGGTCACAATCTCTCCATCGCGAATCGCGCGGTTCTCCTTGTCGGCCTCGATCTTCGCCGCCTCGATGCGCTGCACGCAGTAGCTGCACTTCTCCATCACGCCCCTGGAGCGGACCGTCACGTCCGGGTTGCGCATGAACTTCAGGCTCTCGGCGTCGAAGTCCGAGTACAGCAGGAAGTTGAAGCGCCGCACCTTGTATACGCAGTTGTTGCTGCAGTAGCGCGTGCCCACGCAGCGGTTGTAAACCATCATGTTCAGGCCTTCGGGCGTGTGCACGGTCGCGCCCACCGGGCACACCTGCTCGCATCCGGCGTTCTCGCAGTGCTGGCACATCATCGGCTGGAAGTGCGCGCGCGGCGCGTGCAGGTCGCCCTCGAAGTAGGTATCGATACGGATCCACTGCAGGTTGCGGCCGATCTTCACCTGCTCGCGGCCTACCACCGCAATGTTGTTCTCCGCGTAGCAGCTGACCACGCAGGCGTTGCACCCGATGCACGAGTTCAGGTCGATCGCCATGCCCCACTTGTTTTGCAGCGTCTGCGCCGACACGTCCTTGTGGTTGTAGCTCCACGCATCCGGGAAGAAGCTCTCATCGTGCCCCGGCGCCTCGCCCTCAGGCGCGTAGCCAACCTTGTCCACCAGCGCGCCCGGTCCGCCTTCGCTGGCAAAGTTCGGATGCGCCCTCGCTTCTTCCAGCGTGGCGTAGCGAATGATGCCGCGCTCCATCGCCTCATGCCCGGGCAGCGAGTAGGTCCCCTCGGTGTCATACTCCTTTGCGTTCAGGTCCTGCTGCGCAAACGCGCCGCGATGTTCAATGGAATCAACTTTGGTTACACAAATGTCGTAAATGTCGCCGGTCCTGGTCAGCTTCGCGCCGCCGGCCCAGTACGGCGCATCCGCCGTGCGCAGGTAATACGACGGGAAACCCACGCCCGCGCCCACGCGTCCTGCCTCGACCCGGCGGCCAAACCCGAGATGCACCGTCACCGCGCCGTCCGCGTGTCCCGGCGCCACCAGCACCGGCGCAATCAAGCTGCGCCCGTTCACTTCGATCTTTACCGCGTCGTTCTGGGTCGCGCCCAGGCCTTCCGCGGTCGCATAACTCATCAGCGCGGCGTTGTCCCAGCTCAGATTTGTAACTTGTTTTGGCAGCTCCTGCAGCCAGCCCACATTCGCGTAGCGCCCGTCGTACAGCGACGGATCGGGCAGGAACCGAATCTCTACGCCGCCACCGCTCTGGGTGCCCATGGTCTCGCCTTTGAGACCGGGGTTCACACTCACCGTCTTCGCCGCAAACGCCGTGCCGTCCACCCAGCCATCGTGCAGCGCCCTGCGCCAGCCTGCCGCAAAGTCGCCCTTGATGTAGGTCTTCGCGTTCGCCACCACCGCGTCGTAGGCCGTCATCTGCGGATTGTCCAGCAGCGTTTGCAGCACGTCGTGCGCCGAGTGGCCGCCATACATCGGCGCAATCATCGGCTGGACGATCGAAATCGTCCCGTCGTACGCGCGCGCGTCGCTCCAGCTCTCCAGGTAGTGCGCCTTGTTGATGTGCCACACGCTCACCGCGCCCGTCTCGTCCACATGCGAGCCCAGATGCACCGTGTTCGGCACCTTCTCGAACGCAGCGGCAAACTCCAGGTCCACCGGCGCGGCGTACATCGGGTTCACGCCCAGCATCACCAGCCACTGCACCTTGCCCGCGTTCATGTCGCCGGCCAGCGCCTTCAGGTCCGCAACCTGCTCGCTCGGCATCGGGTTCACGGTGTCGGTGTAGATCACCGTGTTGCCCACTGCGCCCAGCGCCGCATTCAGCGCGAACGCCGCGGCGTGCACCGACGCCGGCGCCTGCTCTCCCGGAATCACCACGCATTTGTCCTGATGCCGCAGCAGGTCCTTCATCAGCTCCGTGATCAGGTTCGCCGCCGCGGGACTCATGCCCTTGGTCAGCTCCTCGGTCGAGAACTCCGCCAGGTCCACGCCGTTGCCCGCCACCTGCTTCAGCGACGCGGACACCGCAGCGTTCGCCTTCATGCCCTCGGCCAGTCCCGCCGCCAGCCGCTCCAGATCGCTCGGCTTCAGCGCCAGCCGGTGCTCCGCCTTGAAGCCCGTCACCGTCGGCATGGTCTCGAGGACGTACAGCCGGTTCATGGTCCTGTTGCCTTCGTAACGATGCCGCGCCGCGTACGCCGCCGCCAGGGGCAGAAATCCCGGCTGGGCAATTCCGCCGAGAAAATCCGCATCCAGCGAAAGAATCACATCCGCGTTTTCGAGCTTGTACTGCGCGTCGGTGTAGCTGCCGAACGCCGCCTTCGACGCCGCCATTGCCGCATCGCGGTTCACCGGCTCCCACTGCACCAACTTTGCCGCGGGATACTTCGCCTGCACCTGCTTCCATTGCGCGGCCAGCGTCGGCGAGGTCACCGTCTCGCTCAGGAAGTAAACGCCGGTGCCATCCTTGGACGCCTTCGCCGCTTTGGTGAACGCTTCCTGGAAGTCGGCGAACTCGCTGCGCTGCCCGCGGTACAACACTTCCTTCGAGCGGTCGGGATCGTACAGGTCCAGCAGCGTCGCCTGCGTCAGCGCGTCCGACTTGCCCTTCGCCATCGGATGGTCCGGGTTGCCGTCCACCTTGATCGGCCGGAACGCGTCCGACTTCACCAGCACCGGGATCGCGCCGGTCGGAAACGGAAACGCCGTCGCAAAGTACATCGGCTTGCCCAGGATCAAATCTTCGGGCGCCTTCACGTACGGAAAGACCGGCTCATCCGGCTGCTTCGTGCATCCCGCCAGCCCGGCGAGCGCCAGCGAAGCTCCCATCACTTTCAGGAAGCCGCGCCGGCTCACCGCATCCACCCACTCACTTGCCTGGCGCGGAAACTCCCGCTCCAGCAAGGCGTCGAACCCCGGCGTCTCCGCCAGCTCGTCCAGGTTCTTCCAGAAGCGCCGCCCGTTCTTGCCCTCAAGCTTCGCGCGCACCTGCGCAAGCGTCAGTTGCGTTCCCGCCGCGGGCGCAATCCGCGTCACCACCTGCGCCGCGCTGTTCCCTGCTCCCTGCTCCCTGTTCCCTGTGTTTTTCATCGGTGGCATGTCTCGCAGCTTGTCAGTTCGTTCGGTGGGCGGATGTGGTACTGCGCCGTCAAATACTTGCCCAGGTCGGTTTGGCTGGTGAACTTCTGGTAGGCCGCCGGCATCATCGGCCCCGGCGGCACGTCGCTCGCGGTATGGCCCATCCCAATCACCTGCAGCATCGCGACTTCAGGCCCCGCTCCCGGGTCCTTGGTCGTGCACGAAACCCGCTGCGCCGTCGGTCCCGGCTTTCCTGTAGCCGCGCACCACACCGGCTTGTCGCCCGATGGGCCCTCCCACGCCATGTTGTAGATCTCCGCCGTCGGCCGCAGGTTCACCGCCGGGTTGCGATGGCAGTTCAGGCACCACTCCATCTGCAGGCTGTTCTCCATATACATCAGCGGCATCTGGTCGACGCGCCCGTGGCAGCTCGCGCAGCCAATCCCCTTGTTCACGTGGATGGAGTGGTTGAAGTACACAAAATCCGGCAGGTCGTGCACCCTGATCCACTGGATCGACTGCCCCGTCGCCCAGCTATCCCGCACCGGCTGCAGCAGCCCGGCGTTGGTCCATATCTGCGCGTGGCAGTTGATGCAGGTCTTGGTCGGCGGAATGCCGGCGTAGCTCGAAACCTCCACCGTGGCGTGGCAGTACTGGCACTGCAGCCCCAGGCCCTCCACGTGGTGCTTGTGGCTGAACGGTATCGGCTGGTCCGGCCGCTGTCCCTGCCGCGTCACCCACGGCGAGCGCTGCAACTGGTCCAGCGTGACGCCGAGCGCGATCACGATCAGCCCCGTCAATACCAGACTTGCCCGGGCCAGCGCGTTCGAACTGCGGTCAAAGACTTGCGCCATTGGTCGTTCCTGTGTCCTCTGCTCTATCTCGGTTGAAGATTGAAGTTGGGAACTCTGCTGCGAACGGTTGTCCTGCGCGGTCGGTCTGCCGATGGGTTTGCGCTTCGGCGGCTGCGGGGCTGGGCTAACGTCTTGGTCGAAGAAACTGCGGCGAGCGAAAATTCGCGGTCAACATAACGGCGGATTGGCCACTTGAAATCTGCGTCTGTCAGTGACGCAGATCACGCTTGTTACGACTTGAGAGAAGTCGAGTATAGCAGTGGAAAAAGAGATTTCTCAAATAGTCCGCCACCCGCGCAACTATTTTTTTATGAAGAATATCCGATTATCGAACCATGGCCCAACCGCAACCCAGCGAGGCGCCGCGCCCAGCCCCGCGCCGACACCCTGCCGCGAGCCATTAGTCTGCCATAAACCCATCGGTATCGGCAATGAATTCTGCGCCCTTTAATTCCAATCGAGGCCCTCTTCGCTCGAAGCAATCTCCTTCACATTACCTTCGAGTACAACTTTTGGGGCATCCAGCTCACGGGTGCGCGGGCTGAAATACACTCACGGCTGTATGGAACATATCAATGCTGCAGTTGGTCGTCTCGACATGGGGAAACGCGCAGTCCTGCTTGGCGCGTTGGTTCTGATGGGTGGGTTTAGCGCTTTCGGGGGAGAGGCGCAGGCTGCTTCCTGGGGGAACGCGCCGGACGGGTCGGCTGGTTCGCCGGCAATCATGGCAACTCCGGCTCGCGCAGAGAAAAAGTCCCAGGACGCTCTTCGGGTGCTGCCGTTTTCGCGAATTGCCATCGCCACCGACACGGGCACGCTCGGCTTTGGAGCGCAGATCGCGACGCCGGTTGCGCGCTGGCTCAACCTGCGCGGCGGCTTCGATCTGGCCAACTTCGGCTATGGCTTTACCCAGAGCGGCGTCAACCACACGGGGACGCTGCAACTCCGGTCGGGATCGTTGAGGTTCGACCTGTTCCCATTTCGCTCCGGGTTTCACATCAGTCCCGGCCTTCTCATCTTCAAGAGCAGCATCGGCGGATCGCTCTCCGTGCCGGGAGGCAACAGCTTCAGCATGGGCGATGCCACCTTGACCAGCAACCCAGCCAACCCTGTCACCGGAAGCGAGGGCCTGGTCTTCGCTCGCTCGATCATGCCGTCGTTGACCGTCGGCTTCCGCAACATGATTGCCCGCGAAGGCAAGCGCTGGAGCGTACCATTCGAACTCGGAGCGGCCTACACCGGACCTTATTCAGCCCAGATGAACCTGCAAGGCAGCGTCTGCTCCATGGGACGCTGTGGGTCAACCGGCAACGCCACTGTCCAGGCGAGCGTGGTGCAGCAGCAGAATAGCCTGGACGAAACCATGAAACACTACCGGATCTATCCGATCGTGATGAGCGGCGTGGCATACCGATTCTGATTCCGCAACCGTTTCCTCTTCCACCGCCTCGAACCTAGTACCTTATTTCAATGCCTCGCCCCGCCCACAGCCCACGCCCGCCCCGCTACGACTCCGCCGCCGCCATCCGCGAACTCACCGCCGCCGACCCCAAGCTCGGCCGTCTGATCCAGCGCGCCGGCCCGTTCACCATGCGCATCGCCAGCGCGCAGTCGCCGTTTGAGGCGCTGGTCGAATCCATCGTCTACCAGCAGCTCAACGGCAAGGCCGCCGCCACCATCCACCGCCGGCTGCTCGAGTCCTTCGGCCCCACGCTCGCCGCGCCCACCGTCGGAGAAGCCCTGGCGTCCATCGGTGCGGGTGCCCCATTCGTGACGGCCTCATCGTCACGGGTGGGGGCCCATCCCACGCCGCAGCAGATTCTCGACTGCCCCAACACCCAGCTCCGCGCCGCCGGCCTCTCCGCCAACAAGGCGCTTGCCCTGCGCGACCTCGCCGCCAAAACCCTCGACGGCACCGTCCCCACGCTCGCCGCGATCCGCCGCATGTCCGACGAGGCCATTATCGAGCACCTGACGCAAGTCCGCGGCATCGGTGTCTGGACCGTCCACATGATGCTCATCTTCCGCCTCGGCCGTCCCGACGTCCTGCCCACCAGCGACTACGGCGTCCGCAAAGGCTTCGCCCTCACCTTCGGCAAGCTCAAGCCGGCGGACAAGGTCACCCCGCTCGATCTGCCCACCCCCGCCGACATGGAGCGCCGCGCCAAAAAATGGCGCCCCTGGTGCAGCGTCGCCAGCTGGTACCTCTGGCGCGCCTGCGACCTCGCCGCCGGCAAAGCGATGGTCCTTCCCTCCGCGAAACCCTGATCCCCATCACCAAAAAGCCAAGCACAGAAGACACGGAGCAAAAAAGAGAACACGGATACATTTGCCCTGCTCCTCTGTGTACCCTCCATTTTCTCTGTGCCCTCTGTGATTCGCTCTTGTCGCCTGAAACTCACCCGCAATCTTGCGTTGCCAGCGCCAGCGGTACAATTCATGCGACTCAGCGCCGAGCAAATGCAGGCGCCTGGGACACCCCCTGACTTCGGCACAGGCGTCTGCGTGCCGCAGCACTTGTAGGATTTCCAACGGAAAAGCCGATGGCGATGTTTGTTCATTTGACGACTGAGGCGCGAGTTCCACAGATTCTCAGAAATGGAATCGCTCGTTTACGTAAAGCTGCCGGGAGTTCGCCAGGGGGAGTTTATGCCGTCCCCGTCACTCGCAACTTCTATGCCTCTCACCAGTGGCTAAGAGAGTTGAAGCGGCGAAATCAGGGTCCGATCGCAGGGATTTATATTCGAATCCCCGATCAACAACCGGTCTGGATCGGCCACTACGGGTGCGCCCACCATCTTCTGACCGCGGCCGAGGCAATTGCCGAGTTTACAACGGCAGACGATCCGATGGGTTGGGAGGTAATAGTCCCTCGCCGTATCGAGGCGGATGAAATTCACAAGACCCGGCGCCTGCCTCAGGTGATCGGTTGGAGGTTCTTCCCCAAAGCGAAGGGTAAGCCGCCCTTTTGCACGTGCAAGTTCTGCGTCCGTGGCGACTATGGAAGCGCGAAGCTCCGAAAGCGGCTTGGGTCACCCGACGATTGAGGGTCAGGGTGCCTCTTGACAAATCATAACCCGTTGGTTATGGTTTTTCTGTGCCGCAGGCCAATGCCAATCCCGTCTTCCGCGCGCTCGCCGACCCCACCCGCCGGGCCATCTTCGAGCAGCTCACCCGCCAGGGCGAGCAGACCGTCCACGCCTTGACGCTCTATGCGGGCGTCTCGCAGCCTGCCGTCTCCAAGCACCTCACCGTGCTCAAGCGCGCCCGGCTGGTGCGGCATCGCCGCGACGGCCGCGAAACTCACTATCGCGCCCAGCCCGGCGCGCTGGCGCCGATGGTGGACTGGCTCAATCTCTACGGCGCCTTCTGGCGCGACCGCTTCGATCGCCTCGAAACCCTGCTCAAAAGGATGGACCCATGACTGACACACCTGACACCCGCACCCTGGTCGTCGAGCGCGTATTCCCGCATCCGCCCGAAAAGCTGTGGCGCGCGCTCACCGAGGGCCCGCTGCTGGCGCAGTGGATGATGAACAACGACTTCGAGCCGGTGGCCGGCCACAGGTTCCAGTTCCGCGCCGACCCCATGCCCAACTGGAACGGCATTGTCGACTGCGAGGTGCTGGCCGTCGACCCCATCCAGCGTCTGTCCTATAACTGGGGCGTCGGCGGGGCCGGCTCCGGCCTGCAATGGGTAGTGGCGTTCACGTTGACCCCAGCCGGCGGTGGCACCCACGTGCGCATGGAGCAGTCCGGCTTCGGTCCCGATCAGCAGGCAGCCTACAACGGCGCAAACTACGGCTGGCAGAAGTTCTTCGGCGGTCTGGAGCGGGTGCTCGGCGAGCTAAAATAACGCCGGTATCGCAAGGGAGACTTGACCATGAGAGCAAAACCGATTGCTTATTGGACTGCGACCGTACTTGTAGCGTTCTCCATGAGCGGCGGCATCGCTCAGTTGGCGCGTGTGCCGGGGGTTGTGGATGGCTTTGTGCGCGTCCTTGGCTACCCGCCGTACTTTGTGACGATACTGGGTTTTTGGAAGGTGTCGGGAGCCATTGCCATCCTCGTGCCCCGCTTTCCGCGGCTGAAGGAATGGGCATACGCCGGCATCTTCTTCGACCTTACCGGCGCGGCCGCATCCTCCGCCGCGGTCGGCGGAAGCGCCTTTCACATCCTCGCGCCGCTCATCTTTGCTGCCCTCGCTGTGGCATCGTGGGCGCTGCGACCCCAGAGCCGTACCGTCGGCATCCTCTTTCCAGCCAGAAACGGCCCGGCGATCTGATTGAAGGGAGGGGCCTCCCCCGCTACCTTCCGCTCTCGTACTTCTTTTGGCGTCATGGCCTCATAGCGGCTCCGATCGAAATCGGGCGAGCAAGAACCTTCCCATAATGTCCAGCGCTTCTTGAGCAGCCTGCAATGCAAAGTTGGAAGGAAAGACGTGCGTCATCCCCTCCCAGATGTGGAGTTGCGCCAGTCCGTCAGCCGCATAGATCCGTTCCGCGACGCGATGAGAGTCGTCCAGCAGAATCTCGTCCTCGCCAACATGAAAAAGGACGGGCGGAACTCCTGTGAAATCGCCATAGAGAGGCGATGCCCTGGGGTCGCGGCGATCTTGGCCGCCGAGGTAAATCTCCGCGGCTTTCTCCAGCGCCTCCCGGGTGAGCATCGGGTCGGCTTTGGCGCGGGTCTCCATGCTTCTTCCGCTAAGCGCCAGATCGGTCCATGGCGACATCGCCGCGGCGCCTGCGGGTTTGGGCACTGAGCCGTCTTTGGATGCTGCGGTGACGAGCAGGAGCAGGGCCAGGGCCAACCCGCCTCCCGCGGAGTCGCCCGCAATCGCCAACTCCGAAAAGCCGGCGGCCGAAAGACCGCGATAGACCGCTTCCGCATCGTTCACGGGTGCGGGGAAGATGCGCTCGGGAGCCAGATGATAGTCGACGATGAATATGGCTGCGTTCGCTCGCACCGCAATCTGGCCGATGAAATTCCGGTACGCCGCGGCCGAGCCCAGAACGTAAGCGCCTCCATGGAAATAGACGATGGCGCAACCTTCCATTGCCCGCTCCGGCCTGCACCACCATCCGGCAACACCGCCAACCGTTGCGGCTTGGTAGGTCACCCCCGCGGCCGCGGGCGTCTGCTCCATCAGTTGGTCGAAGCCGGGACGGGCCTCCGGGCCGAATGCAAGTTTGGGCTGCGTGGCCAGTTCGGCGCGCATCGCCAGCATCGCTTCACGATCGGAGGGAATCTGCTTATGGTAGATCCTGGTCATATCGCACCCCTACGCCTCTCGCAGCAGTTCCGTGCGGTATTTGGGGGCAAGCGCCTTCGCCTTCTCGAGAAACGCGGCCATCTGCTTCTCATCCAGCTTGGGCGGGGGCGTGGTGCGCGTCGCCACCGGCACGCCGACTTCCAGGAAGAACTTCTCCTGTCCCGCCGGGGAACAGATGCAGAGCACGCGAGCCGCCTGCGCGGACGTGTTGTGGAACATGTGCGGAGCATTGGCTGGAATGTTGACGGTCTCGCCCGCGTGGACGGCGGATTTCTTTCCTCGAAAGGTTGCTTCGATCTCGCCATCCAGAACGATAAACGTCTCTTCAAAGTCATGGCGATGCGGGCCTGGACCGCCGCCGGGCGGGATATGCATATCGACCACGCAGAAGCGGCCTTTGGTGTCGTCGCCATCGATGGTGATGGTGTAGGTATCGCCGACCAGACCGATGTGGGGCAACTTCCCTTCACGGTCCGGGTTCGCCGAGGTCAAGGTGCGATTCAGATCGTCGGGTGGAATGGGAGGATACTGTGTCGGTGTGTCTGGCACGTTGCTTCTCCTTGACGTTTGGTCTGGGTCGTCCTGCGGGCCGAAGATTGAAAGCGCGAATGCCCTGGCTGGTTCTGATGCCTGCAAGACTCCGGCGGTTACCGCGAATTCCACGATCCGACGGCGATTGACGTTGCGATTCATCCGGTCCTCCTCCCGCGTCTCTAGGATGGATGCATCGGAACGGCGTTCCGATGGAAGCGCAGCAGAGCTTCCCCCTTGCGCAGGTTGCAGGTTACGCTTCCGCGCATCTAAATTGGGTGCAAGCGTTGGATGGATCTGTATAAGAAAGGCGGCCCCGATGGAATCTGCCTCTATATCGATCGACGAGAGGATCCAGCAGCTTGGCGACTGGCGCGGCCAGGCGCTCGCGAAGGTCCGCACCCTCATCCACGCGGCCGACCCGGAGATCGTCGAAGAGCTGAAGTGGGTCAAGCCGTCCTCGCCCGGGACGCCCGTCTTCTCCCACGCCGGCATCGTCTGCACCGGAGAGACTTACAAAGCTGCGGTCAAGCTCACCTTCGCCAAAGGTGCCTCGCTGCCCGACCCCGCCCGCCTCTTCAACTCCAGCCTCGACGGCAACGTCCGCCGCGCCATCGACATCCACGAAGGCGACAAACTCAATGAGGCGGCCTTCAAGGCCCTCATCCGCGCCGCCGTCGCCCTCAATCTCAACGCCAAAAGCAAACCCAAATCCAAGTCCAAGCCCTGAAGAGTCCTTCCGGATTAGCGTGGGGTTTCAACCCCACGAATCAAGCGCCTCCGTAAATCCGGCCTCAGCCCCGTGCCGGGTGCCCCACATCTCGATTCTGAGATGTGGGTTCGGATAACATCGCCCCCGTGCCGGGTGCCGGGTGCCCCACATCTCGATTGTGAGATGTGGGCTCACAGAATCACTTCGCCGCCGCGCTCCGTACCACCCACGCGGTCCACTCCTCTTCGCCGATCTCGCTCGCCGCCGCCCGCAGCACCATCGCCGTCTCCTCCACCTCCGAGCACGTCAAGCGATACCCGTTTGCGTCAAGGAACACAACCAGCGCGGCCAGTCCTATTCGCTTGTTTCCATCGAGGAATGCATGGTTCTTTATCAGGCCCCAGCCCAGCGAAGCTGCTACCGTGGAAACCGTCGCATCCGGATCGTAATTGACCTTGTTCTCGGCCCGCGCAATCGCCGACTCCAGCAGTCCGGCATCGCGCAGACCGTGCGACCCGCCAGACTCCTCGATCAGCGCAGCATGCAGGACGATGACCGCATCGACACCTAGGAAGTTCCAGGTCACTTCGCCAATTCCCGGTAGGCCTCACGGTGCTGCGGCAGCGTCTTCCGGTAGGCCGCCAGCGCCTCTTCCGTCGAGATATAGCGGATGTCGCTTTCCTGCGCCGCCAACGAAAGCACCGCGACCTCTGCCCCTTCCGCTAGCCGCAACTTCTCAAGCTCCTCGGCCGACAGCACCACGCAGTATTGGTCGCCCATCCGTTGCACACGCAGCGTCATGGTCGGATTTTACCGCAGCCGCTCTTCCTCCCTCCAACCCCACGATCCGGTACTCTCAAATCACAGGGGGAAAAGCACGTGGAACCGCCGGCCTCAGACTCCGCAGCCCCCGACCCGCAAATGCCCGACCCGCAATTCCTCGATTCTCAATTCCAGCTGGCGATGGCGCATCACCGCGGCGGCCGGCTGGCCCATGCGCAGGCGCTCTACCGTCAGATCCTCCAGGCCGATCCCAACCACGTCGACGCGCTCTACTTGCTCGGCGACATCGCCTGCCAGCAAGGACAATACGCCGTCGCGCTCGAGCTGGCCGACCGCGCCATCTTCGCGAACCCGAACGTCGCCGAAGTCCACGCCAGCCGCGCCAGTGCCCTCGCCGGACTCAATCGATGTCAAGAGGCGCTGGACAGCCTGGATCGCGCCCTCCAGCTCAAACCGGAGCTTGCCTCGGCCCACTGCGATCGCGGCAACATGCTCTACGCGCTCCAGCGATATCCCCAAGCGGTCGAGAGCTACGACCGCGCCATCCGCCTCACGCCCGGCTTCGCGGGGGCCCATAGCAACCGCGGCAGCGCCCTCAACGCGCTCGGCCAATACCAGGCCGCCATCGCCAGCTTCGACCAGGCCATCCAGCTACAGCCCAACCACGCCGAAGCCCACCACAACCGCGGCGTCGCCCTCTACCTGCTCGGCCAATATCGCGCGGCGCTGGACAGTCTCGACCAGGCCATCCTGCACCGGCCGGACTTTGCCGAGGCGCACAGCATCCGCGGCAGCGCGCTCAACGAACTCCACCAGGACCAGGCCGCCGTGGAGAGCTTCGACCGCGCGATCCAACTCAACCCCGGCGACGCCGCCGCCCACGGCAACCGCGCCAACGCGCTCGTCGCCCTCCGCCAATATCGTGCGGCCATTGAGAGTTGCGACCGCGCGCTTCAGCTCAACCCCGAATTCGCCGAAGCCTGGAACAATCGCGGCAATGCTCTCTACGGTCTCCGGCAATATCGCGAGGCGCAGCAGGACTTCAACCAGGCCATCCGCCTGAAACCCGGCTACGCCCAGGCCCATAACAACCTCGGCGGCACGCTCTTTGAACTGCAGCAATATCAGGCCGCACGCGACGCCATCGATCGCGCCATCCAGCTCCAGCCGGACTTCGCCGAGGCCTACAGCAACCGCGGCAACGTCCTGCAGCACCTGGAGCAGTATGCGCCCGCCCTTCAGGATTTCAACACCGCCCTGCGGCTCGACCCCGGCTGCGACTATGTCGGCGGGACCCGCCTGCACGTCAAACGCTTCCTTTGCGATTGGGAGGACCTCGAAGCGGGATGCCGGCAGGTGGAAACGCGCATCGAGCGCAACCGAAAAGCGGCCACCCCATTCCTCACGCTTGCTCTCATTGCTTCTCCCGCGCTGCAGAAGAAGGCCGCGGAGATCTACGTGCTCGACCGCTATCCACCTGCCGGCGCCGCGCCGATTCCCCGCCGCCCGCAGCGCGACAAAATCCGTATCGGCTGCTTCTCCGCCGACTTTCACCAGCACGCAGTCCCGGTGCATCTGATCGATGTGCTCGAACAGCACGACCGCGGCAGGTTCGAAATCCTGGGATTCGCGTTCGGCCCCGACAACCGGGACGAAATGACGGATCGCGTATCCGCCGCGATGGATCGATTCATCGATGTCCGTTCGCTCTCGGACCGCGAAGTGGCGGAACTCAGCCGCCGGCTCGAAGTCGATATCGCCATTGACCTGATGGGTTTCACCGAGCACTTTCGCCTCGGGATCTTCGCCCACCGCGCCGCCCCCATCCAGGTCAACTACCTCGGCTATCCCGGCACCAGCGGCGCCGATTACATCGACTATCTCATTGCGGACAGCACCCTGGTCCCCGAGGCGAACCGGCCGCACTACTCCGAAAAGATCGTGTACATGCCCGATAGTTTTCAGGCCAACTCCAGAACTCCCATCTCCGAAAAGCAATTCACCCGCAGCGAAGAGGGGCTGCCGGAGCAGGGCTTCGTCTTCGCTTGCTTCAACAATAGTTACAAAATCGGCCCCGCCACCTTTTCCACCTGGATGCGAATCCTTCAGCAGGTCGAAGGCAGCGTCCTCTGGCTGCTCGCAGGCAATCCCGTCGCCGGCGCCAACCTGCGCAAAGCGGCGGCCGAACGCGGCATCGACCCGCGGCGCCTCATCTTCGCCCGGCGCCGCCCCTTGCCCGAGCACCTCAGCCGCCAGCGCCTGGCCGGCCTCTTCCTGGACACGCTGCCCTTCAACGCCGGCGCCACCGCCAGCCCCGCGCTATGGGCCGGCCTGCCCGTGCTCACCTGCATCGGGGAGACCTTCGCCGGCCGCATGGGCGCCAGCCTGCTCCGCGCCATCGGCCTTCCCGAACTCATCGCCGAGACGGAGGCAGCCTACGAAACCCTCGCCGTCGAACTCGCCCGCAATCCCGAACGCCTGCGCCGCCTGCGCGAAAAACTCGACCGCAATCGCCTCACCACGCCCCTGTTCGACACCGCACGCTTCACCCGAAACCTCGAAGCCGCCTGCTCCGCCATGGTCCAGCGCTACCAGGCCGGTCTTCCCCCCGGCCACATCCATATCTAGACGGGTTGCGTTTCCGCCGTTCCCCACTTCTCGCGGTACAGCTCCAGGCCGCGTTTCCACGCGTCCGATCCGAACCCGCCGATGCTGGCGTGGGTCACTGCGATCGGCCAGGTGCCGACCTTCAGCTTGGCGGCATTGGCCTGGCGCGAGAAGTCCAAATCGTAGAAGTGAAAGTCGAAGCGCTCGTCGAAGCGTACGCCGGCATCCAGCAGCGTCGCGGCGCGCGCGGCCAGCAGCACCCCGTCCAGCAGCTCGACCGCTGCCGGTGCCGGCCCGTACACCGACGGTTCGCCCCACGGCTGCGGCCCATGGCACACGACACCGGAGAGGTGTCCCGCGTCCCACTCCATCTCCCGGTTTTTGACGTGCCAGGCCGGCATACCCGGCAGCAGACGCGTGTTTCCCGCCAGCCCCACCACGTCGTACACCTGCAACGCGGAACGAATGCGCTCGCAGAAGAACAGGTCGTCGAGCCACAGATCGTCGTGCAGGAAGACCAGTTCCTCTTCGCGGAACGGTTCGTCGATGAATTTGTTATATGCCTCGGGCAAGCCGCGTTGGTTGCCCTCGATCAAGGCAAGCTGCACGGTCCCGTTGTAAGCCAGCCGCCGCAGCGACCGCCCCAGCGGACCCTCGTCGAACTCGGCCCGCGAGAAGCGAGTTGCAGCTACCAGAAGCACCTTCGGTATCCTGTGAAACTCCATCGGAATCGCCGCTGCGAAGCGGGGACTTCCGCGTCCCCTCGTCCGCCGCGGGCGTTCATCGCACCACGACCGCGCGGAAAACGCCGGCCGCCAAATCTAAGGAAAGCCTACACCGCAACAACGCCCTCGGCGCTAATTTGCTTCGCCTGTTTCCCTCGCGTGCCGGGTGCCCGTCCTGGCTTCGCCAGGGCGGGATCATGCCGCCACCGGCCTCGCGACCCCACTCACAACCCGGAAACCGAACGAATCCCTCTTGCGTTACTCTTGATTCGGCCTTCTGGAGCAACATGCAAGTACGCGAAAAAGTGGATGCTGTCCGATTCAACCGAGCAGCCACTCTCCCCTACTCTCTGCGGCTGGACGATTTCCAGATCGCGATGGAAGACGCGTACGACTTCTTCTTCGACGTGAACAATTTCTTCCTCGAACGAGGCCTTCCGCGCCTGGACGATCTCCTCCGTCCCGCGAATATGTCGGGCCTGCTGTCGGACATGCTCACCGCCAGCATCGCCAAACACTCCCGCACGCTGGTCCAGAACGCCTACCACAACGGCCATCCGGACCTGCTGCTGGGAGGCAAGTATCCCAACAACTCCGCCAAGGCCGCGGACGAGGGCGTCGAGATCAAGACGACGCGGAAAAAAGGTGGCGCTGTCGATACTCACGGCGGCCGCAACCAGTGGATGTGCGTCTTCGTCTACGACGTCGATAACGCGTCGGAGCCTGCCCGGGACCGTCGCGCCATGCGCTTCACCGAGCTCTATCTGTCTCACGTGGGCGTCGAAGACTTCCGCAAAAATGCGCGCGGAGAACTCGGAACCCGGACCGCCACGCTAGACCGGGAGGGCATCAAAAAGCTGCGGGCCAACTGGATCTACAAGCTGGACCCGGCTTAACGGCCCAATCGCTCGCGCCGCCATCTCCGCATAGACAGGGTCCTTTTCCACCCCAATGCTCGGATAGCCCACCGCGTTCGCAGCCGCCAGCGTCGAGCCCGATCCCGCAAACGGATCGAGGACAATTCCCTCTCCCAGCGGAAGCGCGGCATACACGACCTGCCGCAAAAACGATTGCGGCTTCAGCGAAGGATGGTTGGCGATCTTCCGTTCCCTCTGCGTCGCCGGACTCGACCGGATCACGTCCCCAAACGGCCTGGCCTGGGAAATCCTGCGCCATCCGCCCGTCTTCCACACTCGCAAATTGTCCTGCACCCGTCCTTGCAGCGGCTTCCGCGCGATCACCCACGGCTCCCACATGGAGCGCGGCATCACGCTCACTCCGCTGAACTCCTTGTGTGCGTTCTTTGGCCTGTCGCCGCCGCGCATGGTCATCGTGAGCCGGACAATCGAGCCCCGCACCTCAAACCCTCCGCTGGACAGCGCGTTCGACACCAGATGCGACAGCAGCGGATTGCTGGCCACGGCAATATTGCCGCCCGGAACCACCACCCGGTAGAGCAGCCTCGCCCAGGTCTTGAAGAAGATCTGCAACGCGGCCCGGTCGTCGTCCGTCAGCACCGTGAAGCGCGGCAGAGGCGACCGCTGGTGGCCGTCGAACGACGGCGGTATCCGCCAAACCCCGCCCTTGCCCGCGCGAAGTTTGCGCTGCTCCTTCGTGGTGTATTCGTGAAGCCCGTAGGGCGGGTCGGTCACCACGGCATGAACGCTGTTCTCTTCCCGTCCAGCCAGCCAGCTCATGCAGTCGGCAACATACAGCGTGCTTTGCCCAACCTGCTGTCCGGACGCAGGAGCGAGCCCGTTCGCTCGCGGCAATGCTGAGGAGGCCAGCGCATACCGCCCCGTCTCCAGACGCGTGAACTTATCCGGACAGTTCAGATTCAAGTAGGAGCGGACCGAGGACGCGGGAACCTCTCCCAACTCCCGCGACACGAAGCTGTAAATCTGGTCCAGCGACGCGCTTCCCGTACCCTCCAGATATCCAACAATGGAGTCGCGTACCTGTCCCGGAGCAAAGGTCATGCAGCAACCATAGGACGCTGACGTCTGGACGTCAAGCATCGATTCCGATTCGCTCCTTCAATTCCCGCCAGGCAGTGCAACATTGGTACAACCCCTGCGCATTCCCTCTGGTCGCGTTACCCTTGTAATTGTCCATGGTCAAGCGTCCCTCCTCGAAATCCGCGAAGCCCGCCGCTCCGCCCCTCAATCGTTACGTCTGCGTGCACGGCCACTTCTACCAGCCGCCGCGCGAGAACCCCTGGCTCGAAACCGTCGAGGTGCAGGACTCCGCCGCCCCCTATCACGACTGGAACGAGCGCATCTCCGCCGAGTGTTACGCTCCCAACGGCGCCTCCCGCATCGTCAATCGCAAGAACGAGATCATCCGCATCGTCAACAACTACGCCCGCATGAGCTTCAACTTCGGCCCCACCCTGCTCAAGTGGCTCGCCGACCAGGCCCCCGCCACCTATCGCCGCATCGTCGACGCCGACGCCGCCAGCGCCAACCGCTACGGCGGCCACGGCTCCTCCATCGCGCAGGTCTACAACCACATCATCATGCCCCTCGCCAGCCGCCGCGACGCCCTCACCCAGATCCGCTGGGGCATCGCCGACTTCGAGTCGCGCTTCCACCGCCGCCCAGAAGGCATGTGGCTCGCCGAAACCGCCGTCAGCCGCAGCGTGCTCGACCTGATGGCCGCCGAGGGCATCCAGTTCACCATCCTCGCCCCGCACCAGTGCGCCCGCGTCCGCAACATCCCCCAGCCGCCCAACTCGCCTGACGCACTCCTCCCCACCGATTCCGCCGAAGCCGCCAATCCGCCGGGTGCCCCACATCTCGAATCTGAGATGTGGGTTCAAACCCCCAACGCCACCGTCGACACCACCCATCCCTATCGCGTCGCCCTCGACCAGGGCCGCTCTATCGCCGTCTTCTTCTACGACGGCCCCGCCTCGCGCGCCGTCGCCTTTGAAGGTCTGCTCAACTCCGGCGAGGCCTTCGGCAGCCGCCTGCTCGACGCCTTCCGCCCATCCCCGCCCGGCGTGCCCGAGCGGGCCGAGCTCTCCCACATCGCCACCGACGGCGAATCCTACGGCCACCACCACAAGTACGGCGAGATGGCCCTCTCCTACGCCATGCACTGGATCGAGGACCAGGGCCACGCCCGCCTCACCAACTACGGCGAGTTCCTGGAGAAGTTCCCGCCCGCGTGGGAGGCCGAAGTCGTCGAAGACACCTCCTGGTCCTGCGTCCACGGCGTCGAGCGCTGGCGCTCTAACTGCGGCTGCAACGGCGGCAAGCCCGGCTGGAACCAGGAGTGGCGCGCCCCCCTGCGCGAGGCCCTCGACTTCCTCCGCGACGCCACCGCCCCGCTCGCCGAAGCCTTCGCCGCGCCTCTGCTCCACGACCTATGGGCCGCCCGCGACGCCTACATCGACGTCGTCCTCGACCGCTCCTCCTCCTCCAAGGACCGCTTCTTCGCCCGCCACGCCACCCACACCCTCGCGCCCAGCGAGCGCGTCGCCGTCCTCGAGCTGATGGAGCTCGAGCGCCACACCCAGCTCATGTACACCTCCTGCGGCTGGTTCTTCGACGAGATCTCCGGCATCGAGACCATCCAGATCGTCGCCTACGCCGGCCGCGTCCTCCAGCTCGCCGCCAAACTCTTCGGCGAGCCCGGCGCCGCCCTCGAAGCCCGCTTCCTCGAAATCCTCGCCCGCGCCAAATCCAACCTCCCCGACATGGGCACCGGCGCCGACATCTACCGCAAATACGTCACCACCATCCGCATCGGCCTCGACCAGGTCGGCGCCCACTACGCCATCAGCTCCGTCTTCCGCCCCTACCCCGAGGACGGCGAGCTCTTCTGCTTCGACGTGCACCGCGACGCCTACGAGAGCTTCACCTCCGGCCGCGGCAAGGTCGCCCTCGGCCGCGCCCACATCCGCTCCCGCATCACCGAGGAGTCCGAACACATCTTCTTTGCCGTCCTCCACCTCGGCGACCAGAACCTCTCCGCCGCCGTCCGCCGCTACCACCGCGAAAGCTCCGAAGACCTCGCCGCCTTCGCCGCTTTCTCCGCCGAGATCTCCGCTGCCATCCGCCGCGCCAATCTCCCCGACGTCATCCGCCTCATCGACCGCTTCTTCGGCACCCTCGCCTACTCCCTCACCTCGCTCTTCGCCGACGAGCAGCACCACATCCTGCGCACCATCCTCGACCGCACCCTCGCCGAGATGGAAGACTCCCTGCGCAAAATCTACGACGACCACGCCTCCCTGCTCCGCTACCTCACCGGGTCCGGCATGGCCGCCCCGCCCGCGCTCGCCATCGCCGCCAACTTCGCCATCAACTCCAGCCTCCGCCGCGCCCTCGAGGCCGACCACTTCGACCCCGTCGAGATCGAGGCCCTCCTCGCCCGCGCCGCCGCCGACCAGATCGCCATCGACACCCCGGTCCTCGCCTTCGCCGCCGCCGAGCGCATCAAGCGCGCCATGGTCGCCCTCGAAGCCGCCGCCACCTCCGACCACACCATGATGGCCGCCCTGCGCGTCGCCCTCGCCGTCGCCACCGGCCTCCGCTCCATGCCCTTCGACGTCAACCTCTGGCAGGCCCAGAACATCTGGAACGACCTCTTCCTCCGCGGCGACAAAATCTACTGGTCCCCCGAGTGGAAACTCGCCTTCAAAAAACTCGGCGAAGCCCTCTACATCCGCGTCGACCAGCTCGTCATCGACGAAGGCGTCACCACCCCCTGACCCCACCCCACCCTCCCCGTGCCCCATCCAAATCGGGTGTCCACGATCGACCCGCGCGCCCCACCGCTCGTTGGCGGCAGCCGCCGAACCAGCGCCATCGGCGCGAAGCCAAACATCAGCCCAGGGCGGAAGCCCTGGGTTAACGCACGCCACCAACCGGAGGGCCGCAGGCCCGGCACAAAAACCCCGCTCCCTCCTCGACTCCAACCCCGAAGCCGAACGAATCCTCGCCGCCTGGATCGACGAACTCACCTCCATCCGCGTCCTCGACCCCGCCTGCGGCTCCGGCAACTTCCTCTACCTCGCCCTCCGCCGTATGCTCGACCTCTGGCTCGAAGCCCAGCGCTTCGCCGCCGAGCAGAACATCTCCATCGTCCTGCCCAAGATGGTCTCGCCCGCCCAGCTCTACGGCATCGAAACCGAGTTCTACGCCCACGAGCTCGCCTCCATCGTCGTCTGGATCGGCTTCCTCCAGTGGAAGTACGAGCACGGCGTCGCCGAAGACCGCGAACCCATCCTCGAAAAACTCTCCAACATCGAACACGCCGACGCCATCCTGCGCTACGACGAGACCCGGAAATCCGTCGAGCATCCCAACGGCAAGCCCTGCGAACCCGCCTGGCCCCCCGCCGACTTCATCATCGGCAACCCGCCGTTCCTCGGTGGCAGCAAGATGCGAAAGGAAATGAATGATCCTTCGCACGAAGCTTATGTTGATGACCTCCGCCAGCTATATACCGATCGCGTACCCGGAGGTGCCGATCTCGTCACTTATTGGTTTGAAAAGGCCCGCGCAATCATCGAAAAGAACAAGGCTGCGCGGGCTGGGCTGATCGCGACGCAAGCAATTAGGCAGGGCTCCAATCGTAAAGTATTGAAGAGAATCAAAGCCTCGGGCGATATCTTTATGGCTTGGTCCGACAGACCGTGGGTCCTAGACGGCGCCGACGTTCGAGTGTCGATGATCGCGTTCGACGGCGGGAACGAGACTACAAGAACGTTGGACGGTTCGCCGGTCGAAGCCATTCATGAGAACCTCAGTGCAAGCACAACAGCGACGAAGGCCGAGCCTCTCCAGGAAAACCTGCGAATCGGCTTCAAAGGGTTTGAGAAGAACGGCGACTTTGAACTGACGCCAGAAGCTGCTTGCCGAATGTTGCAGGCACCCATAAACCCTAACGGGCGTCCGAACAGCGACGTAGTTTTTCCGTGGGTGAATCACCACGATCTGGCCGCGCGAAACCGTGGTATGTTCATCATCGACTTCGGTCCCAAACGCACGGTTGAGGAAGCCGCCCTCTACGAACTGCCCTTTGAATGGGCAAAGACTCACGTCTTCTCCGCGCGCCAGGAAAACGACGACCCACAGCGTAAAGCGAAATGGTGGCGCTTCGGAAGGAGCGGACGCGATTTGAGGAAGGCTTTGGCCCGACGAAATCGCTTCATCGCAACGGGACGTGTTTCGAAGCACAGAATGTTCGTCTGGATCGACGGCAGAACCGTTCCCGACAGCCGCCTCTTCGTCGTAGCCCGTGAGGACGACTACTTTTTTGGCTTGCTCCAGTCGAGCATCCACGAGGCGTGGAGCTTGGCAACCTCATCGCGCCACGGGGTCGGCAACGACCCCACCTACAACGGGGAGTCCTGCTTCGAAACTTTCCCATTCCCCTGGCCGCCCGGCACCGAACCCTCCGAAGCCGAAGACCCCCGCGTCAAAGCCATCGCCGACGCCGCCCGAGAACTCGTCCGCCTCCGCGACGCCTGGCTCAACCCGCCCAACGCCTCCGAAGCCGACCTGAAAGACCGCACCCTCACCAAGCTCTACAACGCCCGTCCCGAGTGGCTCGCCAACGCCCACCGCACCCTCGACCAGGCCGTCTTCGCCGCCTACGGCTGGCCTTCCACCCTCACCACCCAGCAGGTCCTCGCCAACCTCCTCGCCCTCAACCGCCAGCGCGCCGCCGCCCACCCCACCCCGCAATGAGGGTCGATCTTCAGCGCCAATCATCGCGGGTGCCCCATTCATGCGGCTTCATCGCATGGGTGGGGTCATCGTCACTCTCTGTGTCCTCTCCTTTCCTCTGTGCTCTCTGTGATTCGCCTTTCTCCCCCGGCCCAACACTCCCAAGGACCACCTCTACGGCGTTGTGATTGGAACTAACTGAAATCCATACTTTTGGGCTTGTTTTCGGAGCAGCATATCGCCGCCCACTGGTCCATCCCTTCTCGACCCGCGAATACGCCGGTCCTTTGCTGTCAACCCCCTCCACCACCCCAAATCTCCCCCAACCAACACAAACAAAACCACTAACCAACCCAAAATTCGATAGCAGATGAGTTATGGTCAACCTGCTATCCTTAAAGTATTGGTAGGAAATAGGCCAAGGGAATGGTAGAGACCAGCGCCCTGCACCCCCTGCGGCTTCAACTAACCGCCTATTCCGGAGTGCATCGCGCGACTGCCCTGTTCCTGTTTCCCGTTTCCTGTTCCCTGTCCCTGTTCCCTATTCCCTGTCCCTATTCCCTATTCCCTATTCCCTATTCCCTGTTCCCTGTTCCCTGGAGTCTATATGGGCTGTATATACAGAACGATAACCCGGTTAGAATCAGTAAGCGCTTGTATATACAGACCTATAACCCCTTTGTCATGAACAAATGTGTGTATATACAAGGGGGGGGGTACCCCTGAATCTCGTCATCCCGTCCGGCTGGCTCCTGCATCTGCCCGGCAGTCGAAAGCTGCCCGCCCCGGGAACCGCAGCCGGCTACCCTTCCCCCAGCGCGCTCAATATATGATCGAACTCCTCCACGCCCGAATACTCGATCACCACCCGGCCCTTCCCGCCTTTGTCCTCGATCTGCACCCGCAGCCCGAGCTTCTCTCTCAGCCGCTGTTCCGCCGCACGCACATTCGGGTCCAGCGCCCGCGCCTTCGCCGCCCGCTTCTCGTCCTTCCCCATCCGCCCGGCAAGCAGGTCGTTCACCATCCCCTCGGCCATCCGCACCGACAGCCCCAACCCCACGATCTTCAGTCCGGCCGCAATCATCGCCTGCTCGTCCCCATCCAGCCCGAGCAGCGCCTTTGCATGGCCCACACTCAGCTTCCCATCCTCCACGCAGGTCTGCAATGTCATCGGTAACTTCAACAAACGAACGAAGTTGCCAATGGTCGCCCGGTCCTTGCCCGTGCGTTGCGCCATCTGCTCCTGGGTCATCTTGAACACGCGCCCCAACTGCTCGAACGCCCGCGCCTGCTCCATCGGGTTCAGGTCTTCGCGCTGCAGGTTTTCGACGATGGTCATCTCCATCACCTGCTCGTCGTTCGCCTGCTTCACCAGCGCCGGAATCGTCGCCTTGCCTGCGATCCGCGAAGCCCGCCACCGCCGCTCACCCATGATCAGCTGATAGCGCCCGCCCCCGAGCGCCCGCACCGTCACCGGCTGCATCACCCCGTTCGCCGCAATCGACGCCGCCAGCTCCGCCAGCGTCGCCTCGTTGAACGACGTTCGCGTCTGGTGCGGGTTGCGCTCGATCTTGTCCAGCTCGATCTCCAGCGGCTTGCCCGCCGCCTCCGCCGCCGGCGCCACGGGAACGCGCGGTCCCAGCAGCGACTCGATCCCTTTGCCCAGCGCCACCCGCTTCTTCGCGTCGTGTGTATGTATTGCTTCCATGCCTGCTCTCCCTGAATTTCTATCCGACTTGCAGAGCCGGAATCTCCTCAGCTTCCTCTTACGGACTCAACTAGCCATTGATCACTACCTGTACGGCCAGAACTTCGGGACCACTTTCTCTCCCGCATCTCTTTCATTCGGGATAGCTTGCGACTTCGGGCTCACAATCCCATTCCGCTTCAGCAGCTCGCTGGCCAGCGCCGTATACGCCTCCGCGCCCCTGGACCGCGGATCGTAGAGCTGCACCGGCTGCCCATGGCTGGGCGCCTCGGCCAGGCGTATGTTCCTTGGGATTGTGGTGGTCAGCAGCTTCTCCCCAAAAAATCCGCGCAGATTCTCCGTCACCTGCTGCGAGAGGTTCGTGCGATCGTCGTACATCGTCAGCAAAACCCCTTCCAGCGCCAAAGCCGGATTGAACGCCTGCGACACCCGGTCCAACGTCTGCATCAGCTCCGTAATTCCTTCCAGCGCAAAATACTCGGCCTGCATTGGGACCAGCAGCCCATCCGCCGCCACCAATGCGTTCAGAGTCAGGAGATCGAGAGCCGGGGGACAATCGAGAACAATGAACGGATAGTTGCCGCGAACCGGCTCAATCGCCTCGCGCAGCCGGAACTCACGCCGCTCCTGCGCCACCAGCTCCAGATTGGCGCCAATCATATTTTTGCTTCCCGGCAGCAGCGACAACCCCGCGACCCCCGTCTTCAGCAGCGTCTCCTCCAGCGCCGCCACGCCCATCATCACGTCATAAACGCTCAAGCGCGTCTCGTCGCGTCCCACGCCCAAGCCGCCGGTTGCGTTTGCCTGCGGATCGCAATCGATCAGAAGCGTTGGCAGGCCTTCCAGGGCGAGCGCGGCGGCCAGGTTGATGGCGGTGGTGGTTTTGCCCACGCCGCCCTTTTGGTTGACGACGGCGATGACCTTGGCGGGTTTGGTGTTGACTTGACCCAGGGGCGTATTGGATGACGCAGAATTGTTCGACACGGTGGTAGTAGGAAGCCTATCGGGACGGACTTTGCTTGGCAATGGCTGGGGTCTGTGCAGAAGTGCTTGTGGCTGTGGAGAAACCTGTGGAGAGTTCCAGCCAGCCGCGCTGGACGCGGGGATTGCGCGCCAGGCGTGTGGAAATCTTATGTGCGCTGCGACACAAAACCGCTGGTGATTCGATTCAAGAATAGCGATCGTTCCACGTGGAACAATCTAGATCTGGAGAAATGGAAGCCTGAAGAATTGTTCCACGTGGAACAATCTTGCATTGGACCTATAGGAGCCGGTCTGATGTGGAGAGGTTGTGGAAGTTGCCGCGGCGGCGGGCGATGAGCAGAATGGACTCATGGGACTCGGGGAGGGCAATGGCGGGGTCGAGCGTGAAATCGGGCAGGGCGGAGGGGTCGGGGCGCGACTGTAACGTGCTTAGGATCAGTAGTTTATGTGTGGACCGGAGAGCTGCGGAAGCGATCGCTGCGGACATCCCGTCGACGGCGCGGAGGGCCACCGCCTCAAATGCGCGACCATCCGGCATCGATTCGACGCGGTGGGGCCAAACCTGGGTCGGAAGGTCGAGGGTCCGGACGGCTTCCCGCAGGAAGGCGGCCTTGCGCGCGCGCGACTCGGCAAGCGTGACCTGGACGCCGGGGTGGGCGAGCTGGATAGGCAGGCCGGGGAAGCCCGCGCCGGAGCCGAAGTCGAGCAGGGTGAGGCAGGGGCCGAGGTGGGCCGCCGCGAAGAGGCTCTCGCCGAAGTGGCGGCGAACCATCTCCTCGGGCGTGCGGATGGCGGTGAGGTTGACACGCGCGTTCCATTTGAGGATGAGGTCGAGGTAGACGAGAAGCTGCGCGGCCAGCTCGGGCGGGACGGCCGCGTAGGGGGTGAGGAGGGCGGTGAGGGTTTCGGGTGTCATTTAGGCAAGTGGCCGGTGGCAGGTGGCAGTAGAGGCAAGGCGGCGATTGCCGCCTGTCTTGGTCCGCCTATTTGTAACTAATGTTGCTGCATATTGCGGGCTTGGGCCGCCACGAAAGTGAAGACAACGCCGGCGGCGGCGAGAAGCAGGACAGCGGCAGCGATGATGGCGACGGCGATGGCGGCGTGGCGGGCGCTGATAAAGTCGGGGTCGGCGGATTCGAGGTCGCCGAATTTGACGAACCAGCGGATGACCATGACCGGAGTGGCGATCGTGAGGAACCAGAAGCCGAGCGTTCCCAGGAACCCCAGGAAGGGAAGAAAGCCGATCAGGAAGAACGCGCCGGTGGCGCCGGCCATGATCTTCAGGTAGCTGGCGTCGCTACAGGCCTGGTTGATGCGGGCAAAGACTTCAGCCGAGGCGGCGGCGGCGGCTTGGTCGATGGGGAAGGAGCAGAATGGGCACGCCTGCATGGAGGTGTTGATGGTCTGATTGCAGTTCGGGCAGGGCAGAACGGAGACAGTGGAAGAAAGACTCAGGCTGGACGCCATGGAAATTGGCCTCGTGACTTTGGGGACAAGGTTAGCACGGCGGCGAGGGGATGGAGCTACCGGAATGCGGCGATTCAGTCGTTGCGGGCGCGGGAGCGCTTCCGGGAGGTTGGGTCGCGGGAGTCAAAAAACGAGGCCCTCCGCGTGAGAAGGGCCTCAGTCCTGAGTTACTGGGTATGTGCTGATGCTGATGTAGCCCGGCCCAGAGCTTGTTCTTTCGAACATGCCCTCTTGCGCGTGCTGTTTCACCAACATAAATGGGGCGACGAGAGCGATGCTGTATCGAATTGCTCAGTTTGGGAGATTAATTCAAGGGCGCGGCGGCGGGGCGTTATTTCAGCGGGAGATGAGCAATTGTGAGCAGCTATCGCGGGCGGCTTGATCGATGCTGGGAACGGAACCTGCTTTGCCGCGGCAAGGCTTCCCAACCAGGAGGCTGAAGCCGTCGGGCGGCGAGCGGAGCGGGAGGAGAACGACATGGTAGCGATCGACTGGACAGACCCTAGAGTGATTGCGGGCGCGATTGCAGTGCTGGCGATGGCCATCCTCGGCATTGTTGTCGCCGTACGAATGCAGCGAGACAAGACCGCGAAGCTGCGCGCGCGCTTCGGGCCGGAGTACGACCACGCGGTGCTGACCCACGGAACCGCGGGCAAGGCCGAGGCAAAGCTGGTGAAGCGGGAGACGCGCGTGGACCGCATGAAGCTGCGGGACCTGAGCGCGGGCGAGCGGACGCGGTTCCAGATGGCGTGGACGGCCGTGCAGGCGCGCTTTGTCGATCATCCCAAGACGGCGGTGACGGAGGCCGATGAGCTGGTGAGTTCGCTGATGTTGGCGCGCGGCTATCCAGCAGCGGATTTCGATCAGCGGGCTGCGGATGTGTCGGTGAACCATCTGCGGCTGGTGGATTCGTACCGGTCGGCGCACGAGATTGCGGTGCGGGTAGGGAGAGACGAAGCCAGCACGGAAGACCTGCGCGTGGCGACCATCCAGTACCGGACGCTGTTCGATGAACTGGCGGAAGCGCAGGCGCCGGGCGAAATCAAGGCTGTGGCGTAAACCGGGCCGCGGCCTGGGGAAAAGAGGCGGAGATGCTGATCCTGATTATTGTTCTGGTGCTGCTGTTCGGCGGGGGCGGAGGCTACTACGGCTACAGCCGGTGGGGCAGAGGCGGAGGCGCGGGCGTCGGGCTGGGGACAGTGCTGCTGATTCTGCTGATCGTCTATTTTGTCGGGGGCTTCCGGTAAGGGCCTGCACGCGAACTCCCACATCTCCGTGAGATGTGGGGCGTCCGGCGAAGGTTTGGGGAGTGGTCAATATTGAACAGACCCGGTTGGGCGAGACCATTAAACTTGGCCAACGGCGTTGAATCCTTATCGGTGAGGTTCACGATGGCCTACGAGATCAGACCTACATTCCCCCACAGGCACAATCGCGACGGTATGGTGGACTCGATCTGCAGCGAGTGCCTGGCGACGATCGCTTCGACGAGCAACGAACATGACCTGGAACGGCACGAACAAGCCCACGTCTGCGATCCGATTCGCCTGTGTCAACTGGGAGCTGACCGTTCGCGGCGCGCTTTAGTCAGCGGCAACCGGGCGGCAACGTAACCGGCATTGCCACCGCGGCCGGTATTGACCAGACACCGGGCGCGGCTGCGGCTAGGGTACAGATTGAGACAACCAAAGGCGGCAATATGGGCGACCAATCGATTGCGTATCCGCACCGGCTGAATGCAGAGGGCTTGTACGACTCGATTTGCCCAACCTGCTTTGCGACGGTGGCGCGCGGCAAGGCGGAGTCCGAACTGCAGGCGTATGAGGCGAAGCACGCCTGCGATCCCTACATGATGACGGAGCACGCCTACTTCAACCGGGCTTAGAGCAAAATCAGAGCATGGGTTCCGCATTACACCAACTCCGATTTTGCTGTAGCGGGGGTAGAGTGCTGCGGTTTCGGAGACCAGGCGGAGGCGGCGGCGATGAAGCGGGTGAAGAGGGCGCGGGAGGCGGGGTCGGTCTCGAAGGAGCGCTCGGGGTGCCACTGGACGCCGATCAAAAAGCCAGGTTCGGGGTTCGAGGTCCGAGGTTCGAGCGGGGTGGGTTCGACGGCTTCGACGACCGCGTCTTCGAGGCTGCGGGCGGTGACGCGGAGGCCGTCGCCGGGGATGGCGATGGCTTGATGGTGGCTGGAGTTGATGGAGAGGCGAGGTTCGAGGTTCGGGGTTCGAGGTTCGAGGGAGGCGGGGCCGAGGGTTTCCGCGGCGATGGCGGCGAGGAGGGAGTTGGGGGCGAGGACGGCGGTGTGGGCGATGGCGACCGCGGCGCCGGCGGCGTGGTTGACGGGCAGGGGGGTGAGGTGCTGGAGCAGTGTGCCGCCGCGCCAGACATTGAGCATCTGGATGCCGAAGCAGATGGCGAAGATGGGCTTGCGGAGGTTGTGCGCGTCCTGGAGGAGAAGCTCGTCGACGTTTTCGCGGGCGGGGTCGGGGGGGTTGGTTTCGGGCGCGGGGAGCTGGCCGTACTTTTGCGGGTTGACGTCGGCGGGGCTGCCGGGGAGCAGGATGGCCTGGCAGGTGGAGATGAGCTTGGCGGTGGCGGCGGGCGGGTCGTTGAGGGGAACTTCGACGGGAGTGCCTCCGGAGCGGGTGACGGCATGCGCGTACTGCGGCCAGGCCCGGCGGTTGTAGTCGAGGTCGGTGGAGGTGGGGACGGGGATGGCGATGCGGGGCATAGATAGTTGATGGTTGATAGTTGTCAGGAAAGGCGAGGCGGCGGGGGCACTGAGTCCGGAATGGGCACCCCCCTATGCGTATACCCACGATTTGTTGATGGCAAAGGGGTTGCGGTTCTGTATATACAAATATTTACTCATGACAAAGGGGTTATAGCTCTGTATATACAAATCGCGTCTCTGACTCCTTCTGGGCACCGGCGTCCTGCGCGAGAGGATCTATTTCTACCACTACTTAAAGGATAGCAGGTTGACCATAACTCATCTGCCATCTGATTTTTTGGAAGGAAGTGGTTTGGTTTGTGTTGGTTGGGTTGGTTTTGCAGAGGTCGAGGGGCTTGACGATGAATTGGAAGCTCGTCTGAGTGCCCCAGGCGGGTGGGGAGCGAACGAACGCAGCGGGCCTGGATGGGTAACCGGCAGGAGGGATTCCGATCCCATTTTCGGGGGTGTCGGTCGTGGCCCTATACAATTCTCGAAACGCAGGTGGGAGAGTCCTATGGACTTGCAGAATCTTCTTCGGGCGCTGGAAGAGTTCATTTATGAGATTGCGCTCTGGCCGATCATGCTTCCACGAACGCTTTGGCGTTTTGGATTCAGGCCAGGCAGGATCGACTCTTATGTCCGAGCCGAGCTGGATAAGCCGATCGACGGGCGCTACTCGGAATACCTGTCGCCGATACTGTTCTGGCTCCTGGTTGGTTTCGCTCCCACCTTTATTTCAGCGGGGCTCTATGCCGGTTCTGCACACGATCCGGTGCTTGACCTGATTCTGAAGGAACCGCTGGAAGTTCGCGTGGCTGCGCTGATCACCTTCCTCATTTCGCCACCTCTCGCATTCGCGGTGGGCATTCTGGTGCAATCCAAAACACCGATCACGCGGGAGTCCCTTCGCTACCCTTTCTATACGCAATGCATGTTTCTCGCGCCCTTCTATGGGATTGCCCTGGCTATCGGTTTAGCGTGGTTCCTGATGGCGTCACCGATCCATAACCCCAATCACAATGCGAATTCAGGAGCGGCTAACGCGATCCGGTTCCTCGGTTCGGCGATCGCGATTGGAGGGGCGATCGGCGAGGCCCATTTAATTCGCAAGCATGCACCCGTGTCGTGGATGCGGACCATAGGTGCGCTGGTCGTGACTTACTTTACCGGATTGCTCCTGATGGGGTTCCTTGAGCTCCTGGCGGGATTTCTGTTGGTGGTCTTCATGGACCATGGGAAATAGGGCAGGAGCGTCAGGATTCCATGAGGGAACGTTGTAAGTCGCTGAAATAACAACATTTGATAGACCGCAGCAGTCTTCGAACCAGGACTGCTCGTTCAGCTGCGATGCGAACCCACCGGTGTTCACCAACGAGGCGCTGTCGAACCTGGTGCTGCCTACGACGTCGAGCTGGAACGTTGCCGGGGCGGGCGGCAGCGCCGCGGCCACGACCAGCGCCGCAACTTTGACGGCGATGGACCCGAACATCCAGGCCTCGCCGGTGGCGAGCTGGTCGCTGGGAGTGCAGCACCAGTTCCCGATGAACTTCACCGCGGACATCGTTGGAGCGGGGAGCCGCATCCAGCACCTGGTGGCGACATGGAACCAGAACCAGCCGATGCCTTACAGCTCGGGTGGCGTGAGCTACGACTTCAATCCGCTGATCAACCTGAATACGACGACGGGCAAGCCGGACAGTTCGGCGTACTACGCGCCGTACCAGGGGTATGGGGCGATCAACACGCTATCCACCCGGCTGTGGCAGGAGTGGAACGGGCTGGAGGTGCAGGTGAAGCATCCGGTGGCGAAGTCGCTGTACGTCACGGGGTCGTATACGTGGTCGCACAACACGACCAACCTGGCGGGCAGCGGGGTAATCGATCCGTACCATGTGGCCCGGTACCACGGAAATACGGAGAGCATGAACTTCCCGCAGTCGCTGTCGATTACGGTGCTGTATCAGGTGCCGTAGTTCGAGCACAGCAAAGGGGTCGCGAACCTGGTGGCGGGCGGATGGAGCTTCAACGACATCACGACCTTCCGCTCGGGGACATCGCTGTCGCCGGCGCTGACCGAGACCGACCAAGGGCTGGCCGTGCGGCCGGACCAACTGGCCGGGACCAATGGACCGAAGACGTGGAAGAGCGGCTCGTCGCAGCAGTGGTTCAACCCATCGGCGTTCGCGTGCCCGGGGAGCACCACGGCAGGCGCATGCGGCACGGCGGTGGCGGCCGGCTTCGGCTTCTATGGCGACGCGCAGACCGGCATCCTTCGCGGGCCCGGGCAGGAGGTCTTCAATATGGCGCTGTTCAAGGACTTCCACTTTACGGAGAAGGACTACTTGGAGTTCCGGGCGGAGGCGTTCAACACGTTCAACCATACGAACCCAGGGAACCCGAATACCACTCTGGGCAACGCGAACTATGGCAAGGTTACGAGCGCGGCCGATCCGAGGATTCTGGAGCTGGCGCTGCGCTTGAAGTTCTAAGAGGAGCGCGGCCGGCCCTAGAATAGAAGCATGTCCTATGCTGCTGCGGTCGACCATCTGCTCGGGCTGGCACCGGAGCTTTCTCCCACCGCGCCGCGCCGCAAGTTCGATCTCGAACATATGCGCAGGCTGGCGCACGCGCTGGGCGATCCGCAGCGGCAGTTTCCGCCGGTGCTGATCGCCGGGACCAACGGTAAGGGCTCGACCGCGGCCACGCTGGCCAGCATCCTGACAGCGGCGGGCTACCGCACCGGCGTGTACACGTCGCCGCATCTGGCGCGCGTCACCGAGCGTATTCGGGTTTCGGGCGTTGGGGAAGATGCGGGTGCGGCGGATGGGCGGGTGGCATCGCTGCGCGAGATAAGTGAAGAGACGTTCGCGCGGCTGTACTTCCAAGTGGACGAGGCCGCGCGATCGCTGGTCGACTCGGGCGAGCTGCCGCACCACCCGAGCTTCTTCGAAAGGCTGACGGCGCTGGCGTTTCTCTACTTCGCGGAAGCGGGAATCGACATTGCGGTGCTGGAGGTCGGACTGGGCGGCCGGCTGGACGCGACCAATATTGTCGAACCGCTGCTCTCGGTGATTACGGACATCGCGCTCGACCACCAGGACTACCTGGGCACCACGATTGCCGAGATCGCGCGGGAAAAAGCGGGCATCCTGCGGGCGGGCGGGACGCTGATCACGCTGCCGCAGCATCCAGAGGCCAACCAGGCCATCGGCGAAGCGGCGATCGCGCTGAACACGGAGGCGATTTCGGCGGCGGCGTATCTGCCGGGAAGATGGGAAAGCAGGGGACAGGAAAGCAGGGGACAGGGATCAGGGAACAGGGATCAGGGGACAGGGATCAGGGGGCAGGGATCAGGGGACAGGGATCAGGGGACAGGTGCGTTGGCGAACGATTACACGGTGCAGGTTGGCGGCGAGCTGCTGCGGGTGCGGTCGCCGCTGGCCGGGGAGCACCAGCGGCGGAACCTTGCGCTGGCGATCGCGGCGGCCGTCGAGTTACGTGACCACAAAGGTTACAACATCGGCAACGCCGCGATGGAAGCGGGGATTGCGAATACCTGCTGGCCGGGACGGCTGGAGTTCCTGGCGCCCAACCTGCTGCTGGACGTCGCGCACAACCCGGCGGGCGCGTGGACGCTGCGCGCCGCGATCGCCGCGCTGCCGGAGGCGCAGCCGAGGACGCTGATCTTCTCCTGCCTGCGGGACAAGGACCTGACGGAGATTTCGCGCATCCTTTTTCCGCTGTTCGACGCGCCGCACCGGCTGGTGGTCGCAGCTATCGAGAACCCGCGCGCGGCGTCGCTGGAGTCGCTGATGGCAGCGGCGGCGGCGCTCGACATTCGCGCGGAGGCAGCAGGGACTCCGGTTGAGGCGCTGGAGCTGGCGCGGCGAATTACGCCGGCGGACGGGCTGATCGTCGCGACGGGATCGATTTATCTGGTGGGAGCGGTGAGGACGGCAGCGCTGGAGAGCGGCAGCTAGCGCGGGCCATCTACAATAGCCCTATACCCGCACGCACCGATGCCGACCGCCCCCCAAACCCCGCCCGCGAACTCCGAGCCGCAAGCCGCGGGGCTGGAACCTACGGTTGAAGCTGGCGGCGAGCTTGCGGTTGAACGGCCGCACATTCCGCTGCATCTGAGGATCTTCACCAATCTTTTTGCGATTCCGTCGATGGCGGTGGCGACGGCTTTCTTCGGGTGCATTTCGCTGCTGTGCGGGCTGTGGGACAGCTCCGGCCGGCAGCAGCATTTTGTGGCACGGACGTGGGCGCGCACGCTGCTGCGCCTGGCCTTCTCGCCGGTGGAGGTCGTCGGCGGGGAGAAGCTGAGGCACGCGCCCACCTCGGTCTACGCGTCGAACCACCTGAGCTACATGGATACGCCGGTACTGTTCGCGCGATTGCCATTTCAGTTCCGCATCCTGGCCAAGGGCGGGCTGTGGAAGGTGCCGTTCGTGGGCTGGTATCTGGACCGGTCGGGGCAGGTGCCGATCCATTCGGGCAGCCCGCGGTCGCTGGTTGCGGGGCTGCTGCGCGGGGTTAAGGCGCTGGAATCGGGCATGCCGCTGGTGGTGTTTCCGGAAGGCGCGCGGACGCCGACCGGCGAGATGCAGGGGCTCGCATCCGGGTGCGCGTTCATGGCCATCCGGGCGGGCGTGCCTCTGGTGCCGCTGGCGCTGATCGGGACGTATGAGCTGCTGCCGATCCACACCTACGCGCTGCGCCCGCGTCCGCTGAAGATCGTCGTGGGCGACCCGATGCCTACGGACGGGCTGACCACGCGCGACGCCGACGCGCTGACCGCGCGGCTGTTCGCTGAAATCACCCGGCTGTATCGGCTCTACGGAGGGTGAGGGGGCAAGTGTGGCGTCTCTAACGTTGCCGCGGGCATTTGTGCTGGATGTGGTTACAGATAGTTCTGGTTGGGATTGTAGCTGCGCATCCCCCACACGTGACGGTGGGACAGTCACGAATGGGGCACCCGCGGTCACTTCGTGACGCGGGTTGGGCTTCGCGGGGTGTTCCCGACGGTCGCGGCAAACTGGCGGATTGGGGAGTGATGAAAGCAACGGCGTTTGAGTTCAAAGGTCGGTTCTGGATCAGTCTGGTGATTTTTGCCCTGGGATTTACGACGCCATGGGATGCGGTGTGGCGGATCGATCCCCGGGGAATCAACGGCGATGTCTGGGGCGGGTTGTCGTCGGCACTCGCGCGCAGTGGAGCGATCTCGATCGGCACGGCGTTCAACGTGGTGCTGGCGGCGGCGATCGCGTGCGCGGCGGCGGGAGCCTGGCTGCGGGTGTGGGGCGCCGCGTATCTGGGTCACAGCGTGGTCCACGACGAGCAGATGCGCGGCGACGCGGTGGTGGCGGCGGGGCCGTATCGATATATGCGGAACCCGCTGTACGTGGGGAGCTGGCTGAATACGCTGGCCCTGGCGACCCTGATGCGGCCGAGCGGCGCGGTGTTTACCGTGGCCGGGATTGGGGTGTTCCTGCTCCGGCTGGTGCTGGCCGAGGAGGTGCACCTGCGGGAGACGCTGGGCGAGCCGTATGCGGCGTACTGCGCGAGGGTGACGCGGATCTTCCCGGCATTGAGGCCGCGGGTGAAGGCGGATGAGGGGGCGCGGCCGCAGTGGGGACGGGCGGCGGCCGCGGAGGTCTTTATGTGGATGTCGGCGGCGGGGTTTGCCGTGCTGGGATGGCGGTACGATGCGCTGCTGCTGCTGAAGTGGCTGCTGGTGTCGCTGGGGGTTTCGCTGGTGGTGAAGGGGCTGATGGGGCGCGGGGAGAAGGCCCAGGGCTAAAGCCCTATTTCGTTTGGGCCGCTATTCGTGGGGCTAAAAGCCCCACGCCAATCCAAAAGGCGATCGCGTCTTCCCGGGCGAAGACGAGGCGGCCTCAGCGTGTGCGCTGCGTGCGGGCGTTCCGGCCTTGAGGAGGGACCGGAGGCGCCTGACGCGGGCGCGGGGCTGAGACCGCCTATGTGGAGAGGGCTGTTTGGCATTTCTCCCGTACAGCGTTTCGAGAAATGCCGGGGCGACTACTTCTTGGGTGGGGCGATGGTGTCCTTGGCGACCTTGGCGACGCGGAACTTGACCACGGTCTTGGCCTTGATCTTGATGGGCTCGCCGGTCTGGGGGTTGCGTCCCATGCGGGCCTTGCGCTCCGCCTTGACGAGTTTGCCGATGCCGGGGATGGTGAATTCGCCGTTTTTCTTGGTTTCCTTGACGGCCAGCTCGGCGAGCAGCTCCAGCCCGGCGGCTGCCTGCTTGTTCGTAATTTCGAGCTTCTCCGCCATTGTGCGAACGAGAACGGTCTTGGTCATACCTTTTGCCATGTGTGTTGCTCCTTGGATCAAATTGGTGCTGCGTACTGCGTCGATCGATGCGGTAATCGGCTTCCCTCATCCCGCGTCGGGCCGGTTCGCGGAAACGTCTGTGACGCGAAATCTCCGGTGTTTATGCGGGTGCGAGGAAACCTACCGCAATTCACGATCAGCCTTTCGCGAAGCAATGTCAATGGGATTTAACGGGTTTCCACAGGTTTTTTGCGGGTTTTTTCGGTTTTTGAGGCAAAGTGGGCAGAAAATGGGCGATTTTGGCGGGCTCAGATGCAATTGTGCGTGTAATAGCAGGGCGGGAAGCGGTTGAAGATCATCCAAACTGGCCAATACAGTGCCAGAGGCGCTCCCAGAATTGCCCACAATCCGCGCCTGCCAAAACGCCACACACAGTTCGCGACGAGAATAGCCCACACAATCGCCAAGGGGATGCTGACGGTAATCATCGCGTGGTAATCGAGGGGCCGTTGCCCTCCTGGGATTTGGCCACCAAGAAGAGCCACGATCAGTGAGGTGGTCAGCGCGATTCCGAAGCTCAGTCTCTTACCCATATATCAACCACACGCGATTGTATTCCTTGCGGGCGCGAAGGACGGGCCTTTTCGTCGCAGAGGGTGCGGGCTGTTAATTCAGCTGGGAGGGGTTGCGGCGGGTGAGGGCGGGGTTGCTCTCGGCGAAGTCTCCCTGGCGCAGGCCCAGCACGACGGCGATGCGGGAGCGGACCCATTGCAGCGGGGCGAACAGGTTGGTGCTCTTCAGGCGGGTGCGGAGCTTGCCGTGCCAGGGCTCGACGTACTCGGGGATGGGGGCAGCCGCGCCTTGCTTCCAGGTGAAGGCGTAGTCGGATTGCTGGACGTTGTCGTGGCTGAAGTCGCCGAGCTTGACGGTGCGGCAGATGACGTAGAGAGGATGGTCCGCGGGCGAGCGCAGCGTGACGCGATGGCCCTCCGACGGGGGCGGGACCTGGTACCAGGAGGTTTCGTCGCGGACGTCGGCGATGAAGACCTCAGTCTGCGCGTAGCCGTTTTCCGTGGAGTAGAGGGAGAAGAAAAGCTCGGGGGAGATCTGCCAGAAGCCGTGACCGCAGAAGCCGTTGGTGGGCAGGCAGTGGAGGATCTGGCCGCCGGGAGTGCAGAGCAGGGAGACGTTGCGCAGGGCCTGCGGGATATTGAAGATGTGCTCGAGGCAGCCGATGTCGAGGACGGTGTCGTACTGGGCGGGGGGGACGATGGGCTGGCTGAAGTCGGCGACGTGGGTGCAGCCCTCGTAGCCGGAGTTGTCGAAGGAGTCGACGCGGGTGGCGCCGAATGCGCCGATGAGCAGGTCTTCGCAGTACTGGGGGTAGGCATAGCCGGCGGGCAGGGAGACCTGGCGCGCAAGCTCCGCCGGCGGCACGTACATCGCCTGCCTGCCGATGGTGGCGGTCGCGCCCAGGCCGTTCGCTTTGGACGATGCCCATCGCAGCAGGTGAAGGGCGTGCGTGTCGATACCCATTTAAGGTGGTCCTCCGTGAACCCACCCCGGCAGAGCTTCCAGCCCCAGCAAAGCTAGCCGGGGATGGGGCACCCGCGGGAAACAACGATGTGGTCAGGATACATGGAGG
>Ga0181520_10000274_pt1 | contig 114463 bp, 82 predicted proteins | sample PEATcosm2014_Bin_29_FD_132451 | JGI IMG/M metagenome (GOLD analysis project Ga0181520, IMG submission 132451) | Peatland microbial communities from MTU Mesocosm Facility, Houghton, MI, USA - PEATcosm2014_Bin02_30_metaG | ecosystem: Environmental > Terrestrial > Soil > Wetlands > Peat | place... | reverse complement strand
GGCGCCCAGGCGGCCGCCGGCCGGATAGAGGTAGCCGATGTGCGGGACGGGTTGCTGTGCCCGGGCGGCGGGCAGGAGAGCCAAGCCCGCCAAGAGCGTCAGAATCGCTCGCCATCGCGATGGGCTCATCGACCGTTCCTTTTACATGATTTCTCGCAGGCGTCCGCCCATCTTCACGCCGTCCGCGGCCGAGGGCGTGGCGTGGACCTCCAGTCCCAGCGGATGGGGCAAGCGGGCAGCCGGATCAATGCCCAACATCTCATACATGCTGGCAATCAGGTCGCAGGGGTAGACGGGCCGTTCCTTCACCTCTTCGCCCTTGGCATCCGAAGCGCCGACCACGTGGCCGCCCTTGAACCCGCCGCCGGCCAGCACGGCACAAAAGACGTTGCCGTAATGGCCGCGGCCGCCGTTCCAAGGCGCTTCCCACTGCACGCGGGGCGTGCGGCCGAACTCGCCGCTCCACCAGATGATGGTCGTATCGAGCAGCTTTCGCTCGGCCAGGTCCTGGAACAAGGTGGCCATGCCCTTGTCCATCTGCGGCAGCTTTTGCTGCATCGTCCGAAAGTTGTCTTTGTGGGTGTCCCAGCCTTTGAAGTTGATGGTGACGTAGGGGACGCCGCGCTCGACCAGCCGCCGCGCGACCAGGCACGACTGGCCGAAGGTATTGCGGCCATAGCGCTCGCGGAGATCGTCCTTCTCTTTCGAGAGATCGAAGACCTTGCCGGCATCGCCCAGAATCAGATTGTAGGCCTCCTTTTCCGCTTGCTCGAAGGCCGTCAACTGGGCATCGCCCTGCATGGCGGATTCCAGCGTGTTCAGCCGCTGCAAGAGCTCGCGCCGGCCGTGCTGCCGCTGGTCGGAGATGTCGGCCGAAACGATGCCTTCGACGGTGAACCGCTTTTGTCCCGGATCGCCGCCGGTGGCGAAAGGCTTGTAGCGCGAGCCGAGAAAGCCGGCTTCCGAAAACCGCCCCTGCGGTTCGGTCAAGACGATGTACGGCGGAATCAGCCCGTGATAACCGGCGCCATAGCCCTTGAACAGCGAAACCACGGCGCCCACGCCGGGGTAAACTTGCCGGTCGGGCATGCGGCCCGTCTGGACCATGTAGGACGCGGTTTCGTGGGCGTTGCTGCCGTGGGTCATGCTGCGGATGATGGAGTACTTGTCGGCCTGCTTGGCCAGCAGCGGCAGCAGCTCGCAGATTCGGATCCCCGGCACGTTGGTGGCGATCGGCTTATCGAGCGGCCCGCAGTAGTCGCGGCCCGCCTCCGGCTTGGGATCGAAGGTATCCAGGTGCGAGGGGCCGCCCCACATCCAAATTTGGATGACCGACTTGGCCTTTCCCTTCGGGGCCGGCGCGGGGGACACGGTCTTGGCATCGAGGCGATCGGCCAACAGCAATCCGGCCGCCCCGCACAGCCCGCGCCGCAGGGCCTCGCGGCGGGAAAGCAGCCCTTCGCCTGTTCCCCGGTCGTGTGATTCGAGCCTGGACGGATGTTCGATATTCATGTTCTTGCCTCAATGCCGATAGAGGAACTCGGCGCTGTTCATGAGCGCCCAAGCAAGATCGATCATCACCTCGCGCCGTTCCACGCTGCCCGACTGGGCGTAGCCCCTCACGACCTTCAATTCGTCGTCGGTGGGAAAGCGCGAAAGAATCGTCAGGTACAGCCCGTCGACCACGTCGCGCGGTTTGTCCGCCGCTTGGACGAGCTCGCGGAGTTTCGCACTCTGCTCGATCTTCCGCTCCACGTGGCTCGAATTGAGCAAGTGCAGCGATTGCGCCGCGGCGGGGCGATTGTTGCGTTCCGACTCCAAGCCCGTGTCGCGCGGCGGACGCCCGAACAGCTCCAGGAACGAGCTGCCCACGCTGCCGTCGGCCAGGGTGATCGACCGCTGCTCGTCGGGGATGAACGTGAACGGCTCCGGAATGGCGCTGCTGTATTTTTCCGTCGTTCCCGTCACCTGGCAGAGGGCATCGATCAGCACCTCGGCCTCCAGCCGCCGCAGCGGATAATAAGCAAAATGCGCGAGGGCCTTGGCATTCTTGGTTCGCGGAATGGAAGAAAGCTGATAAGTTTTCGAGTTCAGGATCAAGCGATAGACGTGTTTCAGGTCGTAATGGGAGGCGACCAGCTCCCGCTCCAGGTACGCGAGCAACTCGGGGATCTGCGGCGGGTTGTCGGCGCGCAGGTCATCGGGCTCGTGGACGATGCCCCGCCCCAGGAGCCAATACCAGACGCGATTGACGATGTTGCGGGCGAACCACGGATTCTGCGGCGCGATGAGCCAATCGGCGAACACTTCCCGCGGATCGGTGTCGGGCGGCACCTGGGCGGCGGTCCCGTCGGGAAAGACTGCCGGCAAGGCGGGCTTGCCCGGATCGAAGAAAACGATCTCTTCCTTCCACTCGCCCGTCGCCTTGTAGCCGATCTGGGCGAAAAAGGCGGCCATGCCGGCGAGCCGCTCCTTGGGCCACTTCTCGGCCCGCGTCCCCATCCACGCCAAGGCCACGGCCTGGGCGATGGCCTGCGGTTCATGGCTTTGCAGGGCGCGATAGAAGTTCACGGGCGGCACGCGGAAATTGCTGCCGCTCTCGGTGAGCAATTCCCGCACGAAGCGGTCGTAAGGCTGGTTCTCCCGGATCGCCGTGTGGATCCAGCGATGATAGGCCTGCGCCGCATTGGGCCAGAGGTTGATGGGAAACTCGGCCTTGATCCGCAGCAGGTCGCTCCATTTCATGGCCCAGTAGTCGGCGAACTCCCTCCGCTCCAACAACCGGTCCACCAGTGCCTGGCGTTTTTTCGGACTTTGATCGCCGAGAAACCGCCGGGCCTCGTCGGCCGTGGGGAGCGTTCCGATGGTGTCCAGATAGACCCGGCGGACGAACACCGCATCGGAGCACAAGTTGGCCGGGCGAATGCTGAGCCGCCGCATGCTGCCGAAGACGAGCTTATCGACCTTGCCTTGGGGAGCCAGGTCGGCCTGACTCTCGAAGGTCGGGGAGAACGTCTTGACCGGGCCGGCGCCGGCCAGGGCCGCGGTGAAAACGACGACGGACGCCAAGCATGTCCCCATCGCCTGAGCCTCGACAAGTCCCGTGGATTCGGCCGCCCGGTCCGCCCTGAGATTTAACCCCAACCGCGGCCGCAAGTTCCGCTCGCATCTTTCAAGGTAGCCGGACTCGAGTGATGTGGCAAGCGCAGCCGGCTGCCGGGCTTCGGCCGAGGCCACGCAGCGGGTAGCCCCGATAGCTTGCTATCGGGGTGGCGAAGCCACAAGAGGCTTTGACCGGGCCCTCTTGCCGCTGGCGCGGCCCGGATAGCAAGGTATCCGGGCTACCCGAGGCTTCCGTCGCTTGCGGCTTCTAGATTCGACAGCGGGTAGCCCCGATAGCTTGCTATCGGGGTGGCGAAGCCACAGGAGGCTTTGACCGGTCCCTCTTGCCGCTGACGCGGCCCGGATAGGCGAGCTATCCGGGGCTACCCGAGACTTCCGTCGCTTGCGGCTCCCAGATTGGACAGCTACGATGGCGGAAAACAGTCCGCAACACGACGCTCCAACCCGCCCATCCATCTATTCTCAAGGCTTACCCATCCATGAGCGCTACCATCGCCCGTTGGTTTGTCTTCCGAGTTTCCCTGGCGGCCCTGCTGGCGTTATCCGGGGCAGTCGGCTCGCCAGCCGCAGAGAAATCGCCGAGCCAGCGCTGGGAAGGAGAAATCCGCGCCTTCGAGGCCGCCGACAAGAAGTGTCCGCCGCCGCAGGGCGCCATCCTGTTCATCGGCTCGTCCGGCATCCGCATGTGGAAGACGCTCGCGCAGGATTTTCCCGAACATCAAGTCATCAACCGTGGTTTCGGCGGCTCGCAGATCGCCGATTCGCTCTATTACGCCAAGCGGATCGTCTTTCCCTACAAGCCGCGGCTGATTGTGCTGCGGGCGGGCGGCAACGACATCGCCGCCGGCAAATCGCCGCAACAGTGCGCGGCCGATTTCCGTGCCTTCGTGGAAAAGGTCCGCGGCAAGCTGCCCGAGACGCGGATTTGCTACATGGCCTTCAATAATTCGCCGGCGCGGTGGCAGAATGCCGCAAAGGAAAACAATCTCAATCAATTGATCAAGGACTACATCGCCTCGCACGAGAATCTGGATTACATCGATGCGGCGACCCCCATGCTGGGCGCCGACGGCAAGCCGCGGCCGGAGTTGTTTCTGAAAGACCGGCTGCATTGCAATGCGGCCGGCTATAAGTTGTGGGTGTCGATCGTGCGGCCGTATCTGAAATGACGGCGCGGCGCCCGTGGACTGGCGCCACTTCCGGCGCCTACGAAAAGAGACTGAGCTGCTCCTCAGGATGAACGCCGAGTATTTTGCCAAGCGCGTCGGCCGGCAGGCGCATCAACTCGGCTGGCTCCATCTTGTGCAAGCCGCCGCCGTAGACTCGCCCCTCGCTAAAGAAGTGCTCCGGTCCTATTTCCCGAAGCGCTTCGAACACGTCCCAAATTCTCTCTCGAACCGTTCCCGCAACCGCCTCTCTGGGATAGAGCAAAAGATAAACGTTGGCAGCCGTCGCGGTGGAATGGTTCCAGATGAACCGAAACGGCCTTTCACGGTTGCGGCCCATATAGGTGCAAAGGAACGGAGCAGGTTCGCGCCTCTCCTGTGAATACCAGGGAGTTCGGCGGCTTGCGAGGTATCCGAACGGGACTCCGCGTCGTTTTCCTTCGTCGAGATATTTTCCGAAGCGCGGCCATCTCTCGGCGATTTCTGTTTCGCTCATTCTGCAGTCAATTAGGCATAGCTGGCGGTCAAGTACCGGCCAGCCATCGGCATCCGCGTCAATAACCTCCTGTCGCACATACCTCGGGCTGGGAAGGATGGGCCGAACGCAACTGATGGGTATGCCGAGCTCGTGCAGCCTTTCTCTCGGCACGATGAAGAACTCGTTGTTACCCGTTGCAAGTCCGCGTTTGACGGTGAACAGGTCGCCTAGCGTCACCGTGCAGCGCTTCGGCGTATCCCTCCCTTGTCGCGGAAACCTCGTCCATTTCTTTGCCATCCGCAACTCGTCCAGTGACACGTCGTCCTTCATGTTCGGCTGTATCAAAGTCCCGCCGAAGGAGATGGCCACCGTGTGGTTCGGTTCGGGACTCCGTTTTTCGAAGACGAGGACTGCCGAGGAGACCAAGGCATCGTCGAACTGGACATCGGCAGGACAAAATCGGTGTATCCGTATTAGTGTTACCGATTCCGTGAGGTACCGTTTGACCTCGCGCCCGTAATTGACATCCATAAACTCGGATGGAATTAGCCATACGGCGAACCCGTTTTCCGAGAGCCACGAGTCAGCCAAGAGCAGGAAGTAGCAGTAAAGGCCGGCTAGGCCGCTCATTCTTAGGCCAGTCGCCTCGCGTATCAACCTAGCCAACTCCTCCTTGTCCTTAGTGGTGAGGTGATGATGCCGAACGTAGGGGGGGTTGGTTAGGATGAGGTTGTATTTGGCGTCTGGCCTCAGCTTTGTGAAGTCGCCCTCGACCACGCGCAACCCCAGGCCACCCCAAACGGCTGTTGCAGCTTCTGCGAAGGCGGTGTCTACCTCGATCCCCGCGGCCGACTCGATTCGGTCTTTTGGGAATGCTTGGAGAAAAGCGGCGAAAAACGACCCCGTTCCTATCGCGGGATCCAAGAACGAGAATGAGTGCTTACGGTTCTTGACCTGCTCCCATGCGTACCGGGCTATGTCCTAGGAGAGGGCCGGGGGCGTGGCGAATTGGCCCAGCTTATTCCGCTCTTTGGCGGTCTTCAACCCATCGAGCCTGCGCTGTTCGGCTAGGCGTTTGGACTCGGCTTCATGTAGGATCATGCACCTAGACCCCTAATTGCTCGAAGTCATCTAGCCGGTGCTCCCAAACCCAGTCGATTAGGTCCGCTGCTTCATACCCGAGGTACCCACTGTCGAAATATCCGCACAAGAAGACGACATAGCACGCGTCATCGCCGTACGTCGCCTTCAGTTGGCTGCTCTTTTTCGCCTCCTCTTTTCGCCGCTTATTCGTGTTTGTATAGTCTCCGGCCGATTTCGCCTCAACCATGATCGGTAGCCCACCCGGTCTCAGGACCTTCGGCTGAATCAGGGCGTCAAGGGACACATTTATCTTATGCGCCCCGGTACGAGTCGGGACCGAGTAATGAAAGCAGAACGTCCCCGGTTCCATCTCTTTGAGTGACGCACCAGGGGGGTGCGGCTTCTTTCTGTAACCCTTGCTCGTCAGGTAGGCTTCGATCTCAGCGAGCTGTCGTTTTTCCTGGGCGTTTCTGACAATTGGATTTGCCACGGCCCCGGTCAGCCTGTCAGCAACGATCGTTGAGGCCTGGTGTCTCTCCACATCCGTGGGAGGTCTATCTTCTGGGATCCAGACGAAAATGTCGGGGTCGAGCAGCTCCTTGACAACGCCCACAATGCTCGCCAACTGACGCGTGAGATTGTGCGGCGCCATCCGTACGGGAAGGCTTCCCTTTTCCATTCCCTTGATGAGGCCCTTCGTTGCCTCGGACAGCCCAACGAGCCGATCAACGGCCAGCGGGGGGCAACACGACATCCGGAGCGTCGGCAAGAGGCCGGGCCGCGCCGGCAGCAATTCTGGAGACAGATCTCGAATGCCGTTGCTGTCGAGGATCGCCTGTTCTACCCGCTTTGTAACATCCACCCGTGCGCTCCGAAAGGCCTTGGGAGCGAATTTCATGAACCAGCGGTTGTAATAATCAACGGAAGCTTGTGTATCTTCCTTCCACCGTTGAGGCTTGTCGAGGTTGACGGCCATGACTGCTAGTCCAGCCCTGAAATTTGGCGACTTCCCCAGTATATCTGCGCTGTCAGAAAGCAACAGGGAGGGCCACAGGTATGTTTCCTTTACTAGCCCAGCGGATCGAGCAGGAAATCGTCGATTTCGACCGAGGCCCCTTGCTGCAGGAAGTTGATGCTCACCAACAGCCGCGTCTCGCCGCGGCGTTTGAGCACGGTGCCTTCCAGTCCGGCGAACGCCCCCTGCCGCACGCGGACCTGCTGACCGGGCCCCAGGCGGCTTTCCACCGTCAGCGGGGCCTTGGCGGCGATCAGTTGCCGCAGTTGACGCAGGTCGAAGATGAGTTGATCCGGATCCTCGACGGTGAGGATGCGGGAGACGCGGTTGGTGGCCAAGGCCCGCAGCCGCTCCTCCTCTGCCCCGTAAAGAAAGAGGTAGCCGGCAAAGAGCGGCACCAGCGAGGTCCGCTTGCGGCCGCGGGAGATGCTGGTCTTGCGCACCAGCGGCAAATAGAAGGGGACGCGGAATTTCAGCAGTTCCCGGGCCAGCGACTTTTCCTGCCGGGCCTTGGTATAGAGGGCCAGCCAGCGGCGCGGGCCGGGGTCGGCAGGCGCCGTGTCCAGCAGCGTTTCCGGATACATGCTCGGCTCTTCCTTGAGGATCGGCATCCTATTCCTTCCGATCGCCGAGCTTCAGTTGCCGCGCCATCTCGCGGTTGTCGCGATACCACTGGACGCAGCGGGCCAGGCCTTCTTCGAACGGGACCCGGGGCCGCCAATCGAGCAGGCGACCGGCCTTCGAGATGTCGGCCCGCGTGGTGGGGACGTCGGCGGGGTGCAGCGGCCGATATTCGATCTCGGCCCGCTTGCCGACCAGGGCGGAAATTTGTTCGATGACCGCATTGAGGGACGTCGACTGATCGCCGCCCAGGTTGATCACTTCGTAGCCCAGCGGCCGCAGGGCCGCGATGGTTCCCGCCGCAATGTCGTCAACGAAGGTGAAATCGCGGCTCTGCGATCCGTCGCCGAAGAGCACGATCGGCTCTCCTTCGGAGATGCGGCGGACGAAACGGAAGATGCTCATTTCCGGCCGCCCCGCCGGACCATAGACCGTGAAATAGCGGGGGATGGAGACGTCGATGCCGTGCAGGTGATGATAGGTGAAGGCCAGCGTTTCGGCCGCCTTCTTCGAGGCCGCATAGGGCGACAGCGGCCGATTGGTGTCGGCATCTTCCCGATACGGCACCGGGTTGTGCTTGCCGTAGAGGCTGGAGGTCGAGGCCATCAGGAACTTCCGCACGCCGCAGCGCCGGCAGAGGTCCAAGAGATTGAGCGTGCCGTCGCAGTTGGCCCGGTAATAGACCCACGGATCGACGACCGACGGTTGCACGCCGGCCCTTGCCGCCAGGTTGATCACGGCCGCAAAAGGGGGCTCGGAACCGGCGTGGGCGAAGAGCGGCTCGAGCGCGGCGCGATCGGTAATGTCCCGATGCTCGAAATGGAAGTTCTTCCGCGGCTGCAACCGCGCCAGCCGCCAGTGCTTCAAGCGCGGATCGTAGGCGTCGTTGAGACTGTCGATGCCAACAATGTGATGGCCCGCCTCGAGCAACAGATCGGCGACCTTCGAGGCGATAAAGCCAGCGCAGCCGGTGAGCAAGTAACGCGCCATTCTAATTCCCGAGTTTCTGCATGAGCCAAGCCATGTTGCGGGCGAGGGTCTTGACGGTTTCCATGCCTTCGTGGTCGTCCTCGACTTCGCCCTTTTCCCGGCCCGTGGCGACGTTCCAATAGCTCGAGCCGGGCACGATCATCTCGCTGATCAGGAAGAAGTAGTTCAATTGGGCGAAGGTGAAAGTTCGGCCGGCGCGGCGGGCGACGACAATCGCCGCTCCCACTTTTCGCCGCAGGAGTTGGGGATGGCGGCGCGAGACGTAGCCCACCCGATCCAGCAACGACATCGTCTGCGGCGTGGCCGAGCCGAAATAAACGGGCGAGCCGATCAGGATGCCGTCGGCGGCGGCGAATTTCTCTAGAATGCCGTCGAAAGCCGGGTCGTCTTGCAGGCATTGGACCACCTCCGACTTCATACAGCCGCCGCAGGCCAAGCAGGGCTGAATGGTGCGGTCGGCCAAGGAAAGGAACTCGGTCTCCAGGCCCTGCTCGGTCAAGACGCCCAAGGCGGTGTTGATCAGAAGGTCGGTATTTCCCCCATGCCGGGGGCTGCCGGATATCCCCAAGACTCTCATGACTGGCTCCGTGGTTGCCTGCTATTGCGCTAACATAATGCGTGTCACTTTGCCTCTTTTTGGCGGCCGCGTCAATAGCCGCGCGGCGCCGCGGCGGGCCGTTCCGGCACACGGGGACGGTCCCCTTTTTCCGGCCCGGCTTCAGGGAATCTCCGACCGGCATCTCAGTGTTTCTCCGATGACCGCCGGCCTGTTCTTCGCTTTTCGCAGCCTCTCGCGAGACTATAATGAGGGGAATCCCAGTCATCCTGAGCGCAGCGAAGGATCTCCCGGCAGTGGGAGGGAGATTCTTCGCTGTGCTCAGAATGACCGGCGTGCTCAGAATGACTGACGCGAGGGTTCGTTAGCCGTGACCATGACCTTGCCCATCAGGGCCCTCTTTCTGGACATTGGCGGCGTGCTGCTCAGCAACGGCTGGGATCAGCAGATGCGGCGGCAGGCGGTCCAGTTCTTCGGGCTCGATGCCGAGGAGACGAACGATCGGCATCATTTGACCTTCGACACGTACGAAGCGGGCAAGTTGACCCTGGACGAGTATCTGCAGCGGACCGTGTTCTACCGGCCGCGGGCCTTTACGCCCGACGACGTCAAGCGATTCATGCTCGAGCAATCGAAGCCGCGGCCGGACATGCTCGATCTGGTGCGGCGGCTGAAACAGGCCCACCATCTGCGGGTGGCGACCATCAGCAACGAGGGACGCGAGTTGACGCTGCACCGTATCCGCACGTTTGCCTTGTCCACCTTCGTCGATTTCTTCATCTGCTCCTGCTTCGTTCATTTGCGCAAGCCGGACGCCGAGATTTACCGCATGGCGCTCGACGTGGCCCAGATCGGCCCGGAAGAATCGGTGTACATCGACGATCGGGAGATGTTCGTCGAGGTCGGCCGGGGATTGGGATTTCGGGGCATCCATCACCGCAGTTTCGAAGAGACGCGTGGGGCGCTGGCCGAGATGGGGCTGACGGCGGAGAGTTGATGATGCAGGACTTCGAGGCACGGCAACCGACGGAGGAGGCTTTGCGCCAGGCGGCCGAGTTGGGCGACCTGGTGCAACTGCTCGATCAGGCCCATCTCCTCGTGCTCGACATGAACGGCCGCATCACGCGGTGGAACGCCGGCTGCCGCCGGCTCTATGGCTTCACGGCGGAACAGGCCTTGGGGCGGTTCAGTTTCGAGTTGCTCCGCACGCACTATTCCGAACCTTTGGAGACGATCCGGGCCACGCTGCTGGCGGCGGGCCGCTGGACGGGCGAACTGGTGCATCAGACCGCCGCCGGCCGCGAGGTGGTCGTGGCCAGCGAGTGGCTGCTGGGGCGCGACGCCGCCGGACAGCCCGCGATGATCCTCGAAGCCAACACCGACGTCACGGATCGCAAGCGCGCCGAAGAGGCTCTCCGGCGGACGGCCGAGCAGTTGGACCGCTCGAACAAAGACTTGGAGCAATTCGCCTACGTGGCTTCGCACGACCTGCAAGAGCCGCTGCGGATGGTCACCAGCTTTCTGCAACTCTTGAGCGACCGCTACCGGGGCCAGCTTGACGACAAGGCCCAGCAGTTCATCGGCTACGCCGTGGACGGCGCCCAGCGGATGTCCGCCTTGATCCACGATCTGCTCGCCTATTCGCGGGTCAACACCCGCGGCGGGGAGCTGGCGCCGACCGACGCGGAGGCGGCCTTCGACCTGGCCCTGCAAAACCTTCACGCGGCCATCGAACAGAGCGGCGCGGCCGTCACGCACGATCCGCTGCCGGAAGTCCGCGCCAGCAAGCCGCAACTGGTGCAACTGTTCCAAAACCTGGTCGGCAATGCCATCAAGTACCGGGCCGCGGACCGGCCCGCCCAGGTACACGTGTCGGCCCGTTGCGAAGACGGGCATTGGCTGTTCGGCGTGGCCGACAACGGCATCGGTTTCGAACAGCAGTACGAAGATAAGCTGTTCCTGATCTTCCAGCGGCTCCACAGCCGGAGCAAATATTTGGGCACGGGAATCGGCCTGGCCATCTGCAAGCGGATCGTGGAACGCCATGGCGGCCACATCTGGGCCCGCGGGGAACCCGGCACGGGAGCAACGTTCTTTTTCACTCTTCCCCTGTAAGGCATCTGAAAATCGCGGAACAACACGGGGGCTGCATTCGGGTCGAATCCACGGTCGGCCAAGGAACCATTTTTCACTCTTGCGTGCCTGAGGAGAACGTCGCGTGACTACAAGCTGCTGCCGTCCCTTGATAATGCTGGTCGCGGAAGATAATCCGGCGGACGTCGTGTTTTTTGGCGAGGCCGTCGAGGCCACCGAAACGCCGGCCACCTTGCAAGTGGTGACCAACGGCGAAGACGCGCTCCGCTTTCTCCGCCAGCAGGCCCCCTTTGCCGACGCCCCGCGGCCGGACGTGCTCGTGCTGGACCTCAACCTGCCGCGGAAGAACGGCAAGGAGGTGTTGCTGGAAATGGTGGACGAGCCGGCCCTGCGGACGATCCCCGTGGCCATCCTGACCACGTCGCGATCGGAATCGCATCTGTGCGATTCCCATCCCGATGGCCGCTGCCGGTATTTCATCAAGACGGCCGATTTTCGGCAGCTCCAGGGCATCGTGCGGCAGATCGTCGCCCACGCCCGGACGATCGCCGGGAGTAATTGAAAACGTACGGGCAGTTTGCCGATTGTAGGGAATTACCCCGCCTTACGAACCCTACAGTCGGCAAGGACGACGCCGGGGGGATCGCTCCCGTCCTTTTTTGCTATGTCGCTTTGCCCTGCGGATGCCGAAATCAGAGCAGGAGGACGGCCATGCCGCAGAGATTTTTTTACTTGTCCGTCGTATTGCTGAGTGCGCCGCTGATGATGGCTGCCACGATTGCCTCCCGCGGCGAAACCTATCACCTGAAGAGCTTCGGTGCGACCGCCCCGAGCGGCGGCGCCGCGGGCGCCGAGCGGTACGCCGTGACGTCGGTCGACCAGACCTGGTTCGATGTTTCGCGAAACCGCAGCGTCCCGGCCAGAATCTACTATCCGACCGATGCCGCCCGACCGTGCCCGGTCATCATTTTCTCGACCGGACTGGGGCGCTCGCGGGACGACTGTGCCTATCTGGGCCGCCATTGGGCCAGTTGCGGCTACGTCTCGGTCCACGTGCAGCACAAGGGGAGCGATGAAGAGGTCCGGCAAGGGAACCTGCGGCCGCGGAAGGAACTGCGGCGGGCGTTCTATGCCCCGCAAAACATCCGCAACCGCCCCCTGGACATCATCTTCGTCATCCACCAGCTCGACCAGATGCACCAGAGCGGCTCGGCCTTGGGAAAACGCTGCGACCTGACGCGGATCGGGGTCGCCGGCCACGATTTCGGCGCCCAGACCGTGCTGGCGCTGGCCGGCGAGGTGCTGCCGGGAAAGGTCACCTACGTCGAGCCGCGCGTGAAGGCCGTCGTGGCCATGAGTTCGCCCGTCCCGCTCGGGCAGGTGCCGCTCAACGTGGCCTACGGCGACATTTCGCGGCCTTGCCTGCACATCACGGGCACGGCCGACAACAGCATCGTGGCCACCACGCAGGCTTCCCAACGGCGGCTCCCCTTCGATTATATGCAGGGGGCCGATCAATACCTGATCACCTTCTACGGCGCCGATCACATGACGTATTCGGGGCACCTGCGGGCCGCCAATAGCGGCCACGACGCCATGTTCCAGCGGCTGATCGCCGAATGCTCGGCGGTCTTTTGGGACGCCTATCTGAAAGACGACGCCGGCGCCAAGGCCTGGTTGGCCGGCCAGGCGCTGCGTGCCCATTTGGCCGCCACCGCCCGGGTCGAGAAAAAATTGGCCGGCCCCCTATAATAAGGTGGCGAAACGAGCCGCGCCGAGCTTCCGCGGACCGGCCCGGATCGTGGGCGGGGTGGTGAGCTTGTCGCGTTTGCTGACTTTGTGCCAACCTCGTTATTCGCCGTGGGGGGCCAACTATGGCGCGCATCGTCTCGTTAGTCGTGCTGATCGTCATTTTGCTGGCGATGGCGGGGCTCTTTTTCCGCGTGATGGCCAGCTTCTGGCTGCCGCTCTTCCTGGCCCTGCTGCTGGTCGTCATGTTCGGGCCGTTGCAGGACTGGTTCCGCAAGCAATGCGGCGGCCGGGGGCGAATCGCCGCCCTGCTGACGACGGCGACGATCCTGCTGATCGTGCTGGTTCCCTTGTTGGCGCTATTGATCGAAGCCGGCTATGAAGCCCAGTCGTTTTACCACGTGGCGATGGATCATCTCCCGCCGGCCGACGCGCAGTCGCCGGCCAAGCCGCCCGCCGGCAACAACCTTGCGGACATTACCTCGCTGACCGACGAGGCGACGCGCAAGCTGGTGGCGTTCAGCGAGCGCTTCGGAATCACGTTGGACCCCAAGGACGTGCAGAGCAACATCGACCAGACGGTGCAGCAGTTCCTGGCCCCCTTGGCGTTGCGGACCACGCAGTTTCTCGGCCAGATGGTCATGGGGCTGCTGATCATGATCATTGCCGTGTACTACTTCTTTGCCGACGGTTCGGCGATGGTGCAGGCGATCCTCCGGCTCACTCCCCTGGAGCGCCATCGCACCCAGGAACTGCTCGATCAATTCGATAGCATCACGCGGGCCGTGGTGGCGGCCATGTCGCTGACGGCCTTCTCGCAAGGGCTTTTGATCGGCATCGCTTTCTACGCGGCGGGAGTCGGCTCGGTGTTCCTGCTGGGCGTGTTCACCATGTTGCTCGCGCTGGTGCCGTTCGTCGGCTCGGCCATCGTGTGGGGGCCGGTCTGTTTCTGGCTGTACGCGGTGCAGGGGCGCGCCATCGCGGCCCTTTGCTTGTTCGGCTACTCCATGGTGATCGTTACGGTGATCGACAACGTCGTCAAACCGGCCGTGCTGCACGGCCGTTCGAATCTCCATCCCTTGTTGGCCTTGCTGAGCGTGCTGGGGGGAATTCAGGCCCTCGGACCGATCGGCATCTTCATCGGGCCCATGGCGGTGGCGTTTTTGCAAACGCTGTTGAATATGGTGCACAGCGAGCTGAACACCATGACGCGGTCGCAAGCGCCGCCGGCCAGCCCATCGCCCCTCTAGAACAACGGTGTGCTTACGGCAAGCGTGAAGAGAGTGCGTACCCGGTTATTGCGGCTCCCCGTCGTTGTTGGTCCGTCGGCCGCCCGTGCCATCGACCACGATTTTGGTGAACTCAACGTTTGTGAAGTCAACAATCATGCCTGGGTGCCGCCTCCTGCTAACATCTTGAGGAAGGCCCCACAGCCGGGATGACCGCACAAGAAAAATCAAGAGCCGCCCCCGAGGGACGGCTCTTTCGGTCTTCGCTTGGCTCGGACACGCTATGATGCCTTTGACCGTCGCCGTCCGTAGACGAGCAGGCTGAGGGAACCGATACCGAGCAGAGCGATAGTGGAAGGTTCGGGTACCTCCTCCGCGCTAGATCCGAGCACTTGGAAATACACCGTCGTCCCGCCCGCCCCGCTCCGCTCCAAAGTCAGCAAGTTATACTGCTGTCCCGGAACTTCGGTCCACGTAATATTCGGCGTGCCCCATGTCGATATGTCGGGCAACGAGAGGGGTCGGACCAGAAGCCGATATCGAAAACGGCCGTTCCGCTACTTCCCGTTATCGGAGTGTATGATAACTGTTGGATCCTCCAGATGTCACTGATTTGCGTCTGCTGAGCGTCGTCGTACCAGATCCCCCAGGTAACGTAGGGGTAAGGGGCGTTGTCGCCCAGGCCCTTTGGTAGTGGAACGCTGAGCGTGAATTCGACCGATTCAGCGGTCGGATAGCCGGGCAGGTACGTCGGCGATCCGCCTCCCGTCACCACCACTCCGCCCGGCCCATCTAACGCTCCTGCGTCGGTGATGGTGACCACTACGTTTGCCATAGCCATGCCACCGAACGCCAGCGTGGCCGCCCCGACGCACGCAACAAGCAACAATTTCGCTTTCATGACAGGTCTCCCCGCATTTTCAAAGTTTGGTTACTGATCGACTGGAACAACAAACAAAACCGCCACGACTTCTTATAGACGCTTGCGTTCTCTGAATCCTCTGAACCTTCTTGGCCCTTCTAGCCGATTTCAGGAGTCAAAAAACGACACACTTCCGCAATGCCATAAACACCAAACCCCGTACCCAAGCAAGAACCCGTCCGGGCCGGAAAACAGCCAGGAGGGATTGCCGCCTAAAGGTACTCGGTGAAGTCGACTCACAGCGTGTGAGCCGCTAAGACGCACCCAAGAAACGAAAAACGTCCGCATAGGTGGGACGTTTTTGTTTGGATGCTAAAGCTGCCTCTCAAACTGAGCCGAACTCGGCTCAGATGTTATCAAGATACCAGAACTTGCCGGGAAGTCAATGGCCAGAAGGCAGAGCAGCCGAAAAAAGGTGGAAATTGCACCTATGGAGGGGGTGAACCACCCGAAAACTGGCCCAATCGGAGGGCGTCCAGAGATCGGCCACCCTTCAGAGATGCCGCACACGCGGCTGCAATCATCGCCCCCAAGAAACAAGACTGGGAGCCCGGCCTTTCCGGCCGGGCTCCCAAGGTCGCGTTTCAGCTCGCGTGCTGGCCAATGACCGTTACGGCCGGCGGCGCGCGACGCGCAAGGCAACCAAGCCCAGCAATCCGCTCAGCGCCAGGACCAGCATGCCCGGCTCGGGGACGGCGACCGTGCCCATAGGATTCAACGTCACGGCGTACGTAATGCCCCCGGTGAAGCTCATTTGGTAACCGAAGTCCAGCTCGTCACCGGGCACGATACCCGCCTTGCCCGTCGCATCAGAAAGGTCTAATTCCCACTTCGTTGCATCCCCCGGGGTAGGCAGCACGTCGATCGACCAGCCCGGCGTATAGACCGCCGGACTCGAAATGGTAATCGCTTTGCTGGCCGAAACCAGAACCTGATATCCCGTCCATGTCAAGCTGGTATCGTTGTACATGGGGTAGTAGAAGGGAATCGTCGGATCGGTATCGGTATCGGTCGTAAACGCGCCGGTTGCGCTAGCAGGCAGCCCTGTTTGGGCTCCGCTGATGATCCACTGGGAATCCTGCGCGGACCAGCCGGCCTGCGTGTCGAGAGTAATTCCATTGACGTCATAGGAAGCGCTGAGGATGTCTGCCTGACTGACCGAAGTCCAGGCGAGCAGGGCAATCGTAAACGCCATGATGCACAGTTTCTTCACGTAACCACTCCTTCAAGTTGCAAGTCCAAGTTGGTTGGTAACTCTTGTGCCCGAGCAATGCTCGTCGAGGGACCGTGCATAGCACAAGACATCCACTGCGACGACCACTGAAAAAACGTCCGCTAGAGAAGTCTCGCCAAGATGCAGAAACACCCGTTAACGGGAGCACCGCTAATGCGAGAGTGTTGGGACGCGGAGGTCGCTGCCTGCTAAGTGGAGGTGGGTAACGCGTGCTTCTTCTGTTGCCTGTTCCGTCGCCACGAACGCGTTACTCGCGACGACCGCTGTCCATGAAGTAACCTCATTCTGACCTGGGGGCGCGAAGAAGTCAAGCGGATTGTAATGGAAAAAAGGGAGGGAATTTAACCATGCAGGAGGTGTTACAAAATTGTCTCGGTCTTTACGGTTTTTCAAATAGATTTGACAGCCTTTGTGGCCGAAAATCTTCGGCCTTCAACCAATCCTCCAAGCATCGCCGCTGGCGAAATGAGGCCGGTGCCCTGAAACCCTCCGAACGCAGGGAATGGACGGTGGCACATCGAAAATCATGTCGTTGGTATTCCCGCGTCGCAGCGAGACTACCTGTCGTAGTATTCGGCGAGCCAAGGACGGATCGGTTTGCTGCGGGACCGTCAAAAGTAATCTGGTGACTTGGTGGACGGCGTGTTGAGAGAGCCCGCCGAAGCAAGCGTCCATCCATGAACCGATTTCAGTGTCTTGGAACCGATTTCAGTTTTCCGTCGGCGAATGGTTGACAACCGCGCTTGGGGTGTCGAAACTAAAGAAATCTCGCCTTTGCGGTAAGGGACGTTCGGCCCGAAGGGGTTTCGCATTCGGTCGTTGCGCTGTGACGTTTCTATGCGCCTTTTTGGAGGAGAGGGGGCGTGAATGGGAAACACGATTTTCGCGGCATCGGGAGATGGCATCCACGTTCATCCAGCACACCTGGGAACTTCATCATGGGCCGACGTTTTCGCTTTCCGCGATGGGGCGCACGATCTGGAGGCTGCGCCAGTAAGCCGCGACGGCGGACCGTTGAACCTTCTCCCTATCATCGCCGCCTGCTGTGCGAGTCGCTCGAAGATCGCCGATTGCTGGCCGTGATCTTGAACTATGCCGGACCGGGCAGCGTTCTCAATCTGGCGGAAAACACCTCCGGGGCAACCCCCGCGATTGCCATCTCGCAGACCGATGTCGGCTCTCTGAAGATCGATCTCGGGACGGGGAACGTCTTCACAGCGTCTTCCACGGCCTCGGCAACGGGCCTGACCTACCAGAACACCGATTCGCCGCAGACATCCGAGTACGCCACCATCGACGTTGGTACGCCCAATAATGTCAGCCGACTCAACGCGGCCCTCGCGGGCGACGGACTGGTGATTGGGCCTATTTCGGATAACAACAGCGGCATCGGCGGAATTGCCGTCAGCGCCGCAACCATCGAAGTGACCGCCGGCATCAATACCTCCGCAGCCAACGTCAACGTGGACCTGAAAGCGACTGGCAACCTTACCGTCGACAACGGCGCAGTGATTGAGACCGGAAACGGATTGCTCTCGCTGGCGGCGGACGTCAAGGCCGACGGGACAGGAGACGACGGCGTGGGCACGCTGGCGGTCGGGGCGGGGGCCGCGGTGACCTCGGCCAATACGGCGGCTGACGCGATCACCTTGCGAGGCGCGACCATCAACATCGATACCAGCGCCAATCCGGCGGTCGTCGGCGGGGCTCAGCGGAGCCTGAGCACCACACCCGGTGCCAACGTCATCGGTGGGATAGACGCCCCCGACGCGCTGGCATTCGACAGCAAGGGCAACCTCTTCGTGGCCAACTACGGCGGCGACACGGTGAGCGAGTTTGCTCCCGGGAGGGCCACACCCACGGCCACGCTGACAGGATTGAATCTCCCCGACGCCCTGGCATTCGACAGCAAGGGCAACCTCTTTGTGGCCAACGGCGGCGGCATGACGGTGAGCGAGTTTGCTCCCGGGAGCATCACGCCCACCGCCACGTTGACGGGATTGAATGTTCCCGACGCTTTGGCGTTCGACAGCAAGGGCAACCTCTTTGTAGCCAACGACGGTGGCACGACGGTGAGCGAGTTTGCTTCCGGCAGTACCACGCCCGCCGCCACGTTGACCGGACTGAACGTCCCCGACGCCCTGGCGTTCGACGGCAAAGGAAACCTCTTTGTGGCCAACTACGGCAACAACACGGTAAGCGAGTTTGTCCTCGGGAGCGCCACGCCCACCGCCACCCTCACGGGCCTCGATGACCCCAACGCCCTGGCGTCCGATAGCAAGGGCAATCTGTACGTGGTTAACGGCGGCAGCGATACGGTGAGCGAGTTTGCTCCCGGGAGCACCACACCCACCGCCACCCTCACCGGGCCGGATGACCTCGATGCCCTGGCCATCGACAGCAAGGACAACCTCGGTGGGGCCAATCACGGCAATTCCAATACCGGCACGGTGAACGAGTTTGCTCCCGGGCGCGCCACCTCCGACAGTGACAATATCCGCTACAACGTTTTTTTTGCCGACGCCCTGGCATTCGACAGCAAGGGCAACCTCTACCTGACCAACTGTGACGGCGACACGGTCAGCGAGTTTGCTCCCGGGAGCACCACGCCCACCGCCACCCTCAGCGGGCCGAATTACCCCTGCGCCCTGGCGTTCGACAGCAAGGGCGACCTTTTTGTGGCCAACGGTTGTACCATGGGTCCGCCGCCGGCGAGCGGCAACACGGTGAGCGAGTATGCTCCCGGGAGCACCACGCCCGCCGCCACCCTCAGCGGGCTGTATAAACCCGCGGCCCTGGCATTCGACGGCAAGGGCAACCTCTATGTGGCCAACGGCGGCGGCACGTCGTCCGGCGGTAGCGGCGGCACGGTAAGCGAGTTTGCTCCGGGCGGCACCGCGCCCTCCGCCATTCTTACCGGACTAAATAATCCCTGCGCCCTGGCGTTCGATGGCAAAGGCAACCTCTTTTCAGCCACCCTTCTCAATAACACGGTGAGTGAGTTTGCCCCGGGGAGCACCACTCCCACCGCCAACCTTACGGGGTTCAACGAGCCCGACGCCCTGGCGTTCGATGGCAAGGGCAACCTCTATGTGGCCAACGCCGGCGATGGCACGGTGAGCGAGTTCACTCCCGGGAGCGGCACGCCCACGGCCACCTTCACGGGCCTGGATTACCCCTGCGCCCTGGCGTTCGACAGCCAGGGCAATCTCTTCGTGGCCAGCTTTTTCAGTAACACGGTGAGCGAGTTTGCCGCGGGGAGCACCACCCCCACCGCCAACCTTATCGGGTTCGACGAGCCCGACGCTCTGGCGTTCGATGGCAAGGGCAGCCTCTATGTGGCCAACGCCGGCGACGGCACGGTGAGCGAGTATGCTCCCGGGAGCACGACGCCCAACGCCGCGTTTTTCGGCCTGGATGACCCCACTGCGCTGGTGTTCGACGGCCAGGGCAACCTCTTTGCGGCCAGCGGTAACAACGACACCGTGGACGAGTTCGCGCTCGCGACCCTTCCCACGCCAGGAGGCGTGATCATCCGCGCCTCCTTGCCGGCTCGGCCGCTGAGCCTGGGCGGAACCAAGACCGCGATCGCCGGTGTCAACCTCACGGACGCCGAGTTGGCCCAAATCCGGACGGCTGCCGCGGGAACGATCACCGTGGGCGACAACAGCCAAACCGGCAACATCACGTTCACCACCGCCACGCCAGCCACCACTGCCGGGGCTTCGACCGTCGTCCTGCAAAACGCCAGCGGCCCGGGAACGATTGTCCTCGACGACGGGCAGGGTGCCGGCACCGCACTTAACGGCAACGGCGGAACGATCACCCTGACGCCGGGCACCGGTGGTATCGCTGCCAACGTCGGGGCGGCCGACACGCTGCTGGCCACGAACGGCTTTACCGTGGCCGGCAACGCGAACTTGCGCCCAATCCTGAACTTCTCGCCCACCACGGGCACGCAAATCACCGCCATCAGCAACGCTGCCGCGCCTGCAGCGGGCAATTCGATCAGCGGCACCTTCGCCAACTTGGCGCAGGGCGGGACGATTTTGGCGACCTACGGCGGTAATTCCTATTCCTTGACCGCCAATTATTCCGGCGGCGACGGCAACGATCTCGTGCTCACCGCGACGGCGTTGCCCATGGTGACGGCCGTTACTCCCGAGGCGGGTCCCACGGCGGGCGGGACCACGGTGACCATCACTGGCACGGGCCTCACCGGCGCCACGACGGTGAGGTTCGGCACGACGACGGCGACGGGTGTCACCGTAAACTCGGCCGGCACGCAGATTACGGCCACCAGCCCGGCGGGGACGGGCGTGGTGGACGTGAGGGTGGTCACCTCCGGCGGCACGTCGGCCACGTCGGCAGCCGATCGCTTCAGCTATGTAGCGGCGTCGACGATCGGCTTGTACAACCCGGCCACGTCGATGTTTTACCTCAGGAACAGCAATACCACGGGGTTTGCCACGAACACCATTTCCTATGGTCCGCCCAACACCAACTTGATCGCCATCGTTGGCGATTGGAATGGCACGGGGGTGGACACGGTCGGCTTGTACAACCCGACCACGTCGGTCTTCTCCTTGGCCAACAGCAATACCGCAGGCGCTACCGGCACCAGCTTTGTCTTTGGCCCGGCGAACGGCGGCCTGCTGCCCATCGTCGGCGACTGGTACGGCAACGGTACCGACACCGTCGGCTTGTATAACCCGAGCACCGCGACGTTCTTCCTAAAGAACAGCAACAGCACGGGGTATGCCACCACGAGCTTCCTGTATGGCCCGGCCAAAGCCGGCTGGCTTCCCCTCGCGGGCGACTGGAATGGCGACGGCACGGACACCATCGGCTTGTATAACCCGGCTACGTCGATGTTCTACCTGCGGAACAGCAATACGGCGGGGTTTGCCAACACGACTTTCCTGTATGGCCCTGCGCAGAGTGGTTGGAAGCCCGTGGCGGGAGACTGGAATGACGCAGGGACCGACACCGTCGGCTTGTATAACCCGGCCACGTCGATGTTCTACCTGCGGAACAGCAATACCACGGGGTTTGCCAACACGACTTTCCTGTACGGCCCGGCCAACGCGGGATTCTTCCCGCTGAGCGGAAATTGGACGGCCGCCGGGCAGGCGGAAATGGCGGCGGCTCGGGGGCCAGACGGCCCGGACGTGCCGGTGTTGGCCCCCGGCGATCTGCAACCGATCGTCCAGGAAGCGATTGGCCTCTGGAGCCAGGCCGGCCTGAGTGCAGCCGACATCCAGAAACTCCGACAGTCCCACTTCGTCGTCACCGATTTGCCGGGGTCCTGCTTGGGAGAAACCGAGGGGAACGTTATTTATCTCGACGCCAATGCGGCCGGCAACGGCTGGTTCATCGACCCGACGCCGGCAGCCAATGAGGAGTTCGTCGCCCGGGCGGGTAGCTCGCAGTTGCGAGCGGTGGACCCGCAAGCCTTGGACCAAATCGACCTGTTGACCGTGGTGGAACACGAATTGGGGCATATCGTCGGCTTGGGCGATAACAGTGCCCGGCCGGACGATATCATGAACGGTGTGCTAGGCGTCGGCACGCGTCGCATCGCCGCACACGCCGACGCGGCACTGGCATCGGTGTGACCGGCTACGCAGAGTAGTCGTCCGCAACCGTTCACGGATTGGCGACCGTAGACGCGACATCCCGCCGTTTGGCACGGGCAAATAGACCCCGAAAACGCCGAACAACGCGGCGAGACGCCGCGTCTACACGGAGGCCGGTTCTCTGGGAGCAGGAGCAGTGCCCCTTCGTCTCATCCACACGACTCTTCGACCACCGGATTGCTGAGCGCGCCGATCTTCTCGATCGTGACCGTGATCGTGTCGCCCGGCTTCAGCCAACGGGGCGGCTTGCGGGCAAAGCCCACGCCCTGCGGCGTGCCGGTGAGAATTACCGTGCCGGCCGGCAGCGTCGTGCTGCCGCTGAGGAACTCCACCAGCCGCGGCACGTCGAAAATCATGTCGTTGGTGTTCCAATCCTGCAACACTTCGCCGTTGATGTCCAAGCGGAGCGCCAGGGCGTTGGGATTGGGAATTTCATCCCGCGTGACCAGCGACGGGCCGAGCGGAGCAAACGTGTCGAACGTCTTGCCCCGGCACCATTGGCTGCCGCCCCATTTGCCTTGCCAGTCGCGGGCGCTGACGTCGTTGGCGCAGCTATAGCCCAGCACGTAATCCAGGGCCCGATCGCGGCTGACGTTCTTGCACGTGCGGCCGATCACGACGGCCAGCTCGGCCTCGTAATCCACCTCGTTGCTGCGGAGCTGCCGGGGCAGGACGATCGGATCGCCCGGATTCTGCACGGCGCTGGCCAGCTTCATGAACAGCACGGGGAACTCGGGAATGGCCGCCTTGCTTTCCGCGGCGTGGTGCCGATAGTTCAAACCGACGCACAAGATGTTCGACGGCTGCACCGGCGCGAGCAGCTTGGCTACGGCCGCCGGCTTCTTCGTCACGGCATGCTCGCCGAAGATGTCGCCGGAAATTTGCAAGGCGCTGCCGTCTTCCTGCAGCGCGGCGTATCCCACCCGGTGTTCCGAGTCCAAATAGCGAATGATTTTCATGGTAACCTGACGTTTCTGGGAAAAGGGTGAAAGGGTAAGGCTCTATAACACAATGACCTGATCGAAGCACCGTGGCTCATCCTGAGCGTATTGTCATCCTGAGCGCAGCGAAGGATCTCGCCCGAAATCGGCGGAGATTCTTCGCTGCGCTCAGAATGACTGCCGAATCGTGCCACATTGTCTAGAACTCGCGTGCGTAGCCGACCGTCCAGCCGCCGTCGACGGTGAGGATGTGACCGTGGGTATAGCTGTTTTCCGGGGCGGCCAGGAACAAGACGGCCACGGCAATCTCGTCGGTCGTGCCCGGCCGGCCGAGCGGCACGTGATCGAGCATTTTCTGCACCGAGTCCTTGAACATGCCGTTCTCGCCGTAGAGGAGTTGCTTGGTGCCTTCGGTCAGGATCGAGCCGGGGGCGACGCAGTTGACCAAAATGCCGTGCGTCCCGAGCTCCAAGGCCATCGTCTTGGTGAGATGGATCACGCCCGCCTTGGCCGCCGCGAAGGCGCATTGCAGCCGCAAGGGAACCAGGCCCACGATCGAGGCGATATTGATGATCCGCCCGGACTTCTGCTTGCGCATGATGCGGGCCGCCGCCTGGCTCACTTCGTACAATCCGGTCAGATCGACGGCCAGGATGCGGTCCCATTCGTCGCGGGGAAACTCGTCGATGGTGACGCGGTGCTTCCAGGTGTTGATGCCCGCGTTATTGACCAGGATGTCCAGGCGGCCGAACATGTCCATCGTGCGGCCGATCGCCTCGTCGATCTGGGCGCGATCGGTCACATCCATGTGCATGGCCACTGCTCCCGGCGAGCGGGCGGCGGCCGGCCCGGCATCGTCGCGATCGGCATAGACGACGCGCGAACCGTTGGCGGCCAATTGATCGCCGATGGCCTGGCCAATATTGCGGGCCGCGCCGGTGACGAGACTTACGGTACCGGAAAGATCAACTTTCATGTCAAGCTCCTCGATTGGCTGTTAGTTTTCAACGTTCCGCTGCCCGGCAAACAAAGCATTCGCCGGGCTTCAAGATCATGGCCGTAACTTCCGGGGAAAAATGCCGGCAGGCGTACAGGAATCCCGCCGGGTCGCTGGCCCCCTGCTCGGCAAACATGCCGAAGTGGCAAGGAACCGCGTAGCGGGGCCGGGCCTCATGGACGATCATCGCCGCGTCGATCGGCCCCATGTTGCCGAACACGCCGTTGATGCACGGCAACATGACGTCGGGCCGCGGCTCGAAGAGTGGCTTCATCGCCTGCGGCCGAAACGCCGTGTCGCCCGTGCACAACACGCGGATGCCCTCGAACTCCAAAACCATACACAGTGCCGTCGGCGACAGGTCGCCATGATCGGCGGGCGCGGTATGGATCACGACCCCGCCGGCATCGTAGCGCTGGTGCGGCTCCAAGATCAAGCGGGCCGCCGGCGCGATGCCCGCCTCGGTCAACCCGGCCGCGCAGCCCGCCGGCGCCGCAAACCGGCACGAGGGGTTGTTCCGCGCGATGACCGGCAAGGCGTCCGGGTCCAGATGGTCGGTGTGCTCGTGGGTCAGCACGACCAGGTCGGCGCGGACTTCGTCGGCCGTGACCGGCGGCAGCGACAGCCGCTTGAATCCGTGCAACCGTTCCACCGCGTCCGACAGGTACGGGTCGAGATAGACGATCCGTCCGCTGGACGTCTTGAAGGCAAAGCCCGCCTGACCCAGCCACCATAGTGCGAGCGAGCCGGCCGGCACGTCGGCGCCGAGCATGGAAAGACTCATCATTCGACTCCCAGTAGTTTGTGGGCAATGTGATCGATCGACGCGCGGGGGCCGCGAAAGGCCCACACCTGCGAGACATCGTCGCTCTGGGCCGGATCGGGGCAGGCCCCCAGCGCGGGAGCATGATACTCCATCTCGCAGAAACTTCCGTACGCCGCCTCATCTACCCGGCACATCTGGAAGGCGTAGCCGTAATCGTCCGGATCGTGCCGCTGGATGTCGATGTACGCGCCGGACGGGTTGACGAAAAAGTTCCGCACCACGAGCGACCAACGGTCGCCCTTCGCGTAGCGATAGCCCGTCCGGCCGCAAAGCGCGGCGGCCTTGACGGCGATCTTGTGGGAACCGGGGAAATCGGCCTTCACCCGCAACAAATGGTCTTCGATCGTCACGCGATCGGCCGGAATGTCGCCGAAGCACTTTTGCGGCACGGCGCGGCTATAAAGCGGCACCAGCATTTCGCCGCCGGGGGGAAGCTGGACCAGGTTCCAAATGCCCACCGGCGGCCCGCCGGCCGGCGCGTCGAGCGAGCGGAGCGTGACTCGTTGCGTGTAGCCGGCGTATTGGACCGCGGCGGCGTCTGCCGCCATGTCCCGCTCGTAGCGGAGCGGATTGGCGGCCGGGCCAAACCACTTCCGCAGCTCCAGTTTGACGTCGCAGTTGGGCCGGGCCATGTGCAAGCTCATCGAGCGCGACAGTTCCAACCCGCCGCCGGCCGGCGCCAGCGCGTAGTCGCTCATGTCCAACTGCCGCGGCTGCCAGTACTGGTTGGAGTCGGCTTCGGGAAAGAAGGTGTCCAGTTCCGGCGCCACCCAGGTGCGGTCGCCGCCCGTGTTGTGCCAACCGCTGCCGGCAAAAAACGCCCGGGCCGTCCCGGCATCGTCGAGCGGCGGATTGGTCCAGAAGAAGTTCTCGTCGCTTTCGGCGGCGCACAAGCTCAACAGCCGGGCTCCATACGGGAGCAGCAACAGGCGGGTGCCGTCGGGCGTGACGAACACCTCCGACGCTTTCCCTGCTTCCTGAAGGATTCTGGGAAGATCTTCTAACATGGCAGTAGCCCTCGGTATCTTCTTGCTATCGTCCAATCCGCAACGGGTACTGTCCCGCTTTCAACACTTCATCGCACATGGCCAGCACGTTTTCCATCGGCACGTCGGGCTGGAGACAATGTACCGCAGCGGCGATATAGCCGCCACCGGGGGCCAAGTCGCCGATCCGCCGCCGCACCTCCGCCCGCACGTCTTCCGGCGTTCCGAAGGGCAGCACCCGCTGCGTGTCGATGCCGCCCAAGAACGACAGCCGATCGCCGAATTCGCGTTTCAGGCGGGCCGTATCGCCCATTTCGCCGGCCGACACCTGCACCGGGTTGAGCAACTGCACGCCCAGCTCGATGAAATCCCCGATCAGCCGATAGACATTGCCGCACGAATGGAGGTAAATCTTGGCCTGGGTGTTTTCGCGGATGGCGGCGAACATCTTGGCGTGGTGCGGTTTGATCAGGCGCCGATACATGGCCGGCGACATCATGGGCCCGGCCTGGTTGGCGACATCGTCGCCGGTGATCACGATGTCCACGTATTGGCCGACTTCCCGCAAGGCGGCCACCAGGCAGGCGGTATGCAGCTTCTCCAGCTTCGCCAACAAGGCCGTGGCAAAGTCTTCATTGCCGGCCAGATCGAAGAGCAATTGCTCCACGCCCCGCATTTCGTAGGCCGGCGAGAAGATGCCCGCCCCGACAAACAGCAGCACGGCCTGCCCCGATTCCTGGAGCGCTTTGGCCTCGGCGCGGAGATGGGTGAAGCGCGACGGATGCGCCAGGTCCGGCCACGGATAGCGCTCCAGGTCGTCGATGGTGGCATTGCGCAAGGGATGGTCGTGGATCTCGTAATAGATATTGCCCGGCCTCCTGCGCCAGGTGGTTCCGAAGGCGTCTACGAGGCAGTCCTCCGAGATATCCTTGGCAAGCGTGGAAATCGGGGGACCGGGCACAATCGGCTGGCCATCGGCGCCCAAGCGGTCGCGAATGCGCTCGTCGATCATCACCTGCTGACTCGGCCGGCTCAAGAACCGCGTCGGCCCGCCGACACCGAAATGCGTCTTGAATTTCTCGTACAAGGGCGTCAGCATGGACGTGGCGCCGGAGGCGCCCATGAACAACGGCACCCGATCGGGCTCCTCATGGTTCAAAACGCACACGACGCGTTCGCGTGGGGTCACGGGCTCTTTCCTTTCTGCTGTTTACAGGCCGCATCATCTCGTTGAGCGGCCAAGACCGTTTCCAGGGACTTGCGGCCTTCCGCGATGGTGCACCGGATGGGTTTGTCGTTTGCCACGGCTTCGAGGAACTCGCGGTCTTCCGCCCGAAACATGTCGTCGCGATCGGTGCTCAATTCCTCGGTCTCCCATTGCCCTCGCGGGGACTGATAGACCGAGACCGTCGCGCGGTCCCAGTTGGCGAATTCCACGACGATGACTCCACCCACGCCGATCAGTTCGATTTGCCGGCGTCGCGGCCTTTGGAAGAAGTCCAGATGCACGGTGGCTAGGCAACGATCCTCGAAATCCATCAAGATCTCGACCACATCGGGCGCTTCGATGCCGATGTCGCTATAGCTGCCGCAGACGCAGTGGACGCTGCGGACCGGCTGGCCGGCATACCAGATGGCCAGATCGACGTCGTGCACCAGATCGAAAGCCCCGCCCTCCTTGGCGGAGAAGAGGCTGCGGTAATCGGGCCTGACGTCGGGCAGAGACTCGCCCATCAAGGCCCGGACCGACACCAGGCGGCCGATCCTCCCCGAATCAAGATAGTCCTTGGCCTTCAGCAAGCCGTCGTGGTATCGAAAACACAGGGCAACCATGACTTTCTTGCGGTGTCGCTCGGCCAGTGCGGCCAGCGCGTCGATGCCGTCGGTGCTGTCCGACAGGGGCTTTTCGGTCAGCACGTGGCAGCCGGCTTCGATGGCCTCTCGGGCCATGGGAACATGCACGGCCGGCGGCGTGCAGATGAGCACCGCATCGGGCCGGTCGGCGAGGCCCGCCGCCAAGGAATCGTACGTCTTGACCGACGGCACTTGTTCGAGCAACGAGCGGCGCTGCTGGTCCGACGGATCGCAAACGCGAATATCGCGCAGGCCGAGGGTGCCCAGCACCCGGGCATGGCGTTTGCCGATGCTGCCGCAACCGGCAATCAGCATGCTGATGTCGCGCCAGTCTTTCACCATGCCGACATTCCTCCGTCGACCGGCAAGTTGACGCCGGTTACATACGATGATGCATCGGAAGCCAGGAAGAGGGCGGCGCCCTTGATTTCCTTGCCATCTTCGCCCATGCGTCCCATCGGCACTAGGTAGCTGTACTGCTCGGTAAACGTTTCGGAGTGATTGCGCCAGAAACCGCCCGGGCTAATGCAGTTGACGCGGATGTTGTACTGCGCCAGCCAGCAGGCCATCTCCCGCGTCATGCTGATCACGCCGCCCTTGGCAGCCACGTAGTCGATGGTCACGCCGCCCATGGGCGTATCGCGGTAGACGCGATGGTCTTTGCCGAGCATCCCGGCCACCGAGCCCATGTTGATGATCACTCCCGCGCGGGCCGGTTTCATGGCCTTGGCCACCACGTGCTTGCTGCACAGAAACACGCCTTTCAGGTTCACGTCGACCGTGAACTCCCATTCTTCGACGGGGCGCTGCTCCAGCGGCTTGTTCTGCGGGGTGCTGACCACGTTCCCGGCATTGTTGATGAGGACGTCGATCTTGCCGAACTCGGCGAGCACCGCGTCGACCATCGCCTCGACCTGGGTTTCGATTCGCACGTCGCACTCGACCCCGAAGGCTCGGTGTCCCGTCGCCTGGGCAATCGTGCGGGCGGATTTCTGCGCATCCGCCAGTTGGCGGCTGGTGATCGCCACGTCGGCGCCCGCCTCGGCAAGCGCCAGGGCCATGTCGTAGCCGAGGTTTCGGGCCCCGCCCGTGACCAGCGCCACCTTGCCGGAGAGATCAAACAAATTCGTGACGTTCATGGTTCGATCGCACCTTGCGTCCTTCCATTAAGGCATCGATTCGCGCCTTGCGTTTTGCATCCACCGGTTCGAGCGGCGAAATGGGCTGGCCGGAGCCCATCCCCATGGCCGACAGGGCATACTTGATTCCCGTCAGCCAGCAGGGACCGGACAACAGCAGGCTCTCCCGCAATACCTCCATCCGCCGCATCAGGCCGGCCATCTCGCCCCGATCGCCGCGCTTGCCGGCCTCGTAAAGCCGCAGAAACAACGCGGGCTCAAAATTCGCGCAGACGGGAACGATTCCACCCGCCCCAGCCAGCAGCGCATCGTCGCTGATCGGCTCATCGCCGGCCAGCACGGTGAGTCCCACGTCTTTCCCGCGGCGAATCAGTTCTTTCAGGTATAGCCAATCGCCCGAGCTTTCCTTGCAGTTCCGCGCCCAGCCGCGTTTGGCCAACTCGCACATCGTTTCCAGGGACAGTGCGGAGCCCGTGCATTGCGGGATGTTGTAGGGAATCATCTCCATATCCTGGCCGGCCTCCTTGGCTTGCCCGAACAGTCGCAGGTGCTCGTCGACCGTCCTGACGGTGATGTAAAACGTGGGCGTGACCACGAAGTGGCGATAGCCGATCTCTCGGAGTATCTTGACCTTCTCGCAGACCCGGCGCGATGACATCTCCTGGGCGCCTCCCAACAGCGGAATGGCGCCGCCGACTTCATCGCAGGCGATCTCGACCATGCGCCTCCACTGGGCGTCGACCAGGAGCGGCCCTTCGCCGGCGGATCCGCCCACGAAGATTCCGTTCACGCCGGCGTCGATGAGCCAGCGAAGGAGTTTTCGAAACGCCGCTTCGTCTACTTCTTCCCGATCATTGATCGGCGTAATGACAGGAACGATCACACCATGTAGTTCAGTATTGCTCATGCTTGCTCATTTAGTCCTTGGTGGCCCAGCCGCCCTCGGCTGCGCCCGGTCATGTAGCACGGCCGCTTTCGGCCGTGCCGTACGAGTTTTCACAGCCGAGGGCGGCTGTGCTCATTCTTGCAATCTCGGTTCATTTGCCCTGCCGGGCGGCGCGCACGCCCTCCACCCATTTCGTGGCCGCGCGGGTGATGGCCGCGCAATCTCCGCCGGCATACGCCGCGGCCTCCAGGCCGTTGGCCGAGAAGGTCACGACGTGGGCGCCGGCGACCACGTACTCCTTCAGGTTGCCGAGCGACATGCCGCCGGCCGCCATCAGGCATAGCTTCGGAAACGGTCCCCGAATCTCGGAAAAGAAGATCGGCCCCACGCTGGTGGCCGGGAAGACCTTGATTACGTCGGCGCCCAGGCGAAGGGCCTCGATGACTTCACTGGGCGTGATCGCCCCCACCACGCTCACCACGTCGTGGGCCCGGCAGGCCTCGACCATCTCAGCGCTGATGCCGGGACTGGCGATGAACTGGGCCCCCGCCTGCACGGCCCGCTCGACGGTCGGCCCGTCCATCACGGTTCCCGCGCCCAGCAGCAGGTCCTTGGGCAGGCTGGCTCGGCCCTCGCGGACCAGTTCCAAGCAGTTGGGCATCGAGGTGGTGTACTCCACGCAACCGATGCCCGCGTCATAATAGGCCTTGCTGGCCGGAAACAGATGCCGCACGTCGTCGGTGCGGAAAACGGGCAGAATGCCCGACCGGCACATGCACTCGATCACCTCTTGCTTCGTCTTATTCATGATTGCTCCAAGGTCCGCGGTGTAGTCATTCTGAGCGCAGCGAAGAATCTCCGTACTTTAGTCATTCTAAGCGCAGCGAAGAATCTCCGCTGATTTCCGGGCGAGATCCTTCGCTGCGCTCAGGATGACTGGGGTCGGCTGGTTCAAGTTGTTTCCCTCCTCACGTCTAATGGATAACGTCCGGCGACCCGCACCTCGTCGCACATGGCGACGATGTTTTCCGCGGGCACGTCGGGTTGCAGGCAATGCACGGCCGAGGCCACGTAGCCGCCGCCGGGGGCCAAATCGCCGATCCGCCGCCGCACCTCTTGGCGCACTTCCGCCGGCATGCCGCGGGGCATGACCCGCTGCGTGTCGATGCCGCCGCAAAACGAAAGCCGATCGCCAAACTCGCGTTTCAATCGCGCCGTGTCCCCCATCTCGCCCGCCGATACCTGCACCGGATTCAACAAGTCCACCCCGATCTCGGCCAGGTCGCCCAGGAAGCGATAGACGTTGCCGCAGGAATGGAAGAACACCTTGGCCGGGGAGTTCTTGTGCATCACCGCGAGCAGCTCCGCCTCGTGCGGCTTGATAAGCCGGCGATAGCTGGGCGGCGACATCATTGGCCCGTCCGTCATGCCCAGATCGTCGCCGGTCACAATGACGTCGACAAACGGGCCGACGTGCCGGAGCAGTTCGGCGGCACAGTCCACGGCCATGCGCTTGATCTTCTCCATCAAGGCGGTGAAGAACTCTTGGTCTCCGGCCATGTCCATCAGCAGGGCGTCGAGCCCGCGCATCAGGCCGGCCTGCTCGAAGATCGTGACGCCGCTCAAGAGCACGGTGGCATAGCCTGCCTGCTGGATCGCCCGGGCCCGCTCGGCCAGGCCCTCGAACCGGGCCGCACCGGTGAGCTTCGGCCAGGGGTAGCGCTCGATGTCGTCGATCGTGGCATGGCGCAGCGGGGCCTCGGCCATTTCGAAGTACAGGCTGCCCGGCGCCCGCCGCCAGGTAACGCCCCAGTCGTCGATCAGGCAATCGGCCGAGATTTCCTTGCGCAGCACCGATTCGGCCGGGCCGGGGGCAAGGCCGCGGCCGTCGCTCTCCAGGCGGAGCAGGACCTCGTCGTCCATCCACGTGTATTGCAGCGGCTTCGAGAACCATCGCGCCGGCTGCTTGGGGACGCCCAGCAGGTCGGTGAGCCTCTGGTACCCCGGCCCCAAAACGGTCGTCGCGCCGCACACACCGATAAACAGCGGCACACGGTCCGGCTCTTCGTGATTGAGTGCGCACAGCACGCGCTGGCGGGGGCTAAGGCTCATGGCATGGTTCCTCGCACTTTAGTCATTCTGAGCGTAGCGAAGAATCTCCGCCCACTTTCCGGCGAGATCCTTCGCTGCGCTCAGGATGACGTGAGTAGTTATCGATACGTTCCGATCTTCAACCCCTGTTCCACAAAATATGCGTACGTCTCGTAATTCACCTGGTTCGATACGCTATGATCGACCTGCAACACGTAGCCGCTGCCGGCCATCGCCCCCGGCACTTTGTCTTCCAGCTCGCGGCGGACGCGGCCCAGATCGTTAGTGACGAGCACGCGGGCGTCCATGCCGCCGATGAACGTGAGCCGATCACCGAAGGCCCGCTTGAGCCTGAGCAAGTCCATGCCGGCTTTCACCTCGACCGGTTGCAGGCAATCGATGCCCGCCGCCACGAGTTGCGGCATGAGCGGCTCGACAAAACCGTCGCAGTGCAGGACCACGGGCAACTTGTGGCTGTGGGCAAAGTCGAACAGCCGCTTGTGGGCCGGAAAGACCATCTCGCCGTACATGGCCGGCGACATGAAGGGCCGATGCTTGAACCCCAGATCGTCCCACACCCACAGGCCGTCGGGCAGACCCTCGCGGGCGAAGAGCATTTCCAGCATGTCGATGCTGATGCGGGCGTAGAGGTCGCCCATCTCGCGAACCCAGTCGGGGTCCATCGCCATGCCGGTGAGTTGGTGCTGATGCCCGCATAACTCGTTCACCACGTCGAACGCGGCCACCACGCTGGCACAAAAAAACCTGTTCTGGCGGGCGCACTCCTGCCGCAAGGCCCGGTAGCGGTCGAAATCGATGCGCCGCGGGTAGTCGGCCGTGTTCAACAGCCGCAGCCGGACGTGCTCCTCCCAGCCCTTGCGATCTTTCACGAGGTAGTCGACGTGCTCGGGCGCGCCGGAACCGTCCTTCCGCCAACGCAGCAGCGCGCCGTTGCCGTTGCGGACGAGCTTCCAGGTATCGCTTTCTTCGACGACCGTGTCGCCCGTGTCGATATCCGCAAAGGGGTTGATCAATCGCCAGGCCATGGGCGTGATTTCGCCACCCGCCCGGCGGACGTCCAGGTTGAAATGGTCACTGATGAGTTCGGGGCGTTCCAGTCGCCCTTCCTTGACCCACCGCTCGGCCGTTTCCTTCCAAAACACTTCGAACAGCCCGATCCGATCGACGGATTGGTGCCGCAGGATTCGCGTGATTCGTTCTTTGCTGGTAAGCATGTGTGAAGTCGCCGTTTGCTTAAGGCTTTTTATCGTTGCACCCAATTCTCAACAATAGATGTCCGCGCGCCGGCAGGGAGACGTCGAAGACGTACCGATCGCCGTCCTGCCGCAAGGCGGCGCCCTCAAGCCACAGGGGGCCCGAGGGAAGGCCGATGTCGGCCGCGCGAAAGCCGATCTGCTTCTGCACCGGCTTATTTTCTAGATTAAAAACGTTGATGACCGACTCGCGAAGGTCCGGCAGGGTGTGGGCATGCACCGTTTCGTCGAGGCCATAAAACACGCCTTGCGTGTAGAAGCGTTTCCGCGACAGGTACACCCGCATCGCCCGCCGGTCGGCTTCCCAGACGTTCGGCCCCGGTTTTCCGCCCACGCCTAGGTGCCGGCAGGTGCTGGCATACCACCAGAACAGCAAGGCGTTCTCGTTGTCCTGCTTCAGGTTCACGTGGAGATAGAGCGGGATGCTGTAGGCCAGGTTGTAGTAGTACAGGCTGAGCGATCGGCCCGACAGCAGATCGTCCATCGCGTTCCACATGAACTCGTGGCCCCACAGGCAGTCGAACGAATCGGGCTGGGCATAGTTGAAGTACGTGGGCGTATAGTGAACGCCGCTCGGCCCGCTGATGAAATCGTGAACCTCGATCAGCGTGTGGGGATAGCGACGCTTCACCCGCTGAACCAGATCCAGCAGCGCCTTGGCGTGCTCTTCCCGCGTCGATGGGACCTGGTGGCCATGGGTCTTGTCGTAGCACGGGCCGGAATACTGGGTGCTGTCGAACATCATGAAGGCAACGCCCTGCCGGCAGAGCTCCAGCAGCCGCTCTTCCTTGGTCCGGAGGAACGCCGGCGAGGCAAAACAGTGGATGCCGGTCCGTTTCCCGTCCTTGTTGACCACCTGGGCTTCCACGGGACACGCGTCGGGATCGGCGAAGGTGGGTGGCATGCCTCCCAGACCGATCCACAAGGAAACCCGCAGGCCGTACTGCTCCCGCATCATCTTGATGAACGATTCCATCGACCCGAGTCTTGCCGCGTCCCAGACGTGGTGGCTGGGGCCGGTATCCCAGCCGGGGTCCATGTAGAGCGCCTGGCAGCCCAGGTCGCGGGCCTTGGCAGCCTCGGCCTTCATGTGATTCAACGAGTACAGCTCTTGCAGCAGCTTCTGGTTGGCCGCATAGGAGAACGTCGCCAGCGTGCCCAGGGGTTGCGACTTGAAGAAATATTCGTTGTCGAACAGCTCGTTCCAATGCACCGGCGGATCGTAGCCGCGGGACGTCCGGCAACCGTTGCGCTCGACGCAACGGCGATAGGCATAGTAGGCCGGCTTCCAGCCGCCGTCGACCACTTGCAGGCGCGTGCTGCCGAAATGGAACGACTGGCCGGGCCCAAGCTGGGCCGCGCCCTCGGGATGCCCGTGCTTCCAGCGGCCGGCTCCGCCGAACCGCAGTAACGTGTCCGCCTCGCGGCGGACCGGTTCCATGAGCGACCATTCCATGGCATCGGGATTGTACTTTGCCACCAGCAGCGCGGCCGTCCCATAAGTCCACACCCAGCCCTCCGCGCCCCAGATGGGCGTCTGCACGGCCGGCTCGAACCAGCCGCTATAGGCCATCCCGTGCGCGGCGACCTCGCGCAGCGGGAACTCTCGCATCTGCCCATCCGTTTCGCGGCGATAGGGCACGGGGCAGAACTGCACGTCGGCCGCCTCCGGCGCCCATCGATCGTCCTGGCGAAGGTGCTTGGCAAAGCCGCACTTGAATTCTGCCGTGTCGATGGCGTGACCGGTCGGGTTGCGGATGCTGATGCTTTCCAGAATCACATCCGGCTCCGCGACCGGCAGCGCGAACCTCTGTTCCACCTCGATCGGACCGAGCCGGCCCCGGAAGGAAATGGAACGGCTTCCATCTTCGCCGTGCGTTAGGGCGGGGGCCTGTTGCAGTTTTGGAAAACCGCCGCCGGGCCAGGCATAATCGCGGTCGGCCAGCGCCCGGCCGGTCTTCACGTCGCGCAGCGATCGGGCATTGATGCCCGATTTCGTTTCGACGATGAGTTCCAGCCGGCCGTTGGTCAAAACGGCTCGGCCGCTCCGTGCATCCCACGCAATCGTCGGCCGGCCGGCCGCCGACTCCGCAGCGCCCGCTCGATCCGGTTTGTCAACCAGGGATAGAGCAGCGGTGACCGCGACAATCGCGGCCGGCCAGCACATCCCTCGTATTCGTTTCAAGCTAGCGTTCACTTTCTTCGTCGCGGACTCTCACAGCCGCGCAGGTTTGCTTTCGTTGATCAACGGGCAACGGTCATCTCGTTCTTGCACGCAGGTTCGTGCGGTTGTCCGTCCCGGAGGGACGATTGATAGTAGCCCAGCAATTCATTGCTGGGGAAACTGGCCATATAAGTTGTGTTGAGAGTCCCGGAGGGACGATTGAAACTGTAGCATGTCGATCTTCTTCAATTGTCCCTCCGGGACAAACCGGTTCTTTGCTTATCTCTGGACCCAGCGATAAATCGCTGGGCTATTGTCATCGGCCCCTCCGGGGCCAACCAACCGCGATCTCGGGGCCAACCAATCCCACCTTGTTTCCAACAACGCGGAACATCTTTCATCTTCACTCGGAAAGCCAATCGGCCGTTACGCCGACTTCCTGGCCCATCTCGCGCAGGCCGGCCCGAATGTCGGCGGGCAGGGAAATGCCGCCGGCCAGGGCCGCGCGGCGCTTCTCCCACTCCATTTCGCCGGGCAGGTAGATCCGCTCCACCCCCTTGGCCGTCGGCGTTTGGCGGATGTCGCAAATCATCGCGTCGACGCGCTCCTGGAACGCGCCGCCGGGCATGATTTGCCCCACGTCGATGGCCACGAACGCGGCGCCGTGCAGCGTCGGCAGCGCCGCATCGCTGTCGATCCAACTGAGAATCTGGCCGCGCATGCCCGCCCCGCTCAACACGCCGGCCAGGGTTTCGATCATCAGTGCGATGCCGTAGCCCTTGTGGCCGGCAAACGGTTGCAGCGAGCCCTGGAACGGATAGGCGAACGGGTCGGTGGTCGGCACGCCCTCGGTATCGACCAGCCACGTGTCGGGCACCGGTTTATTGAGGCCCTGGAACACGCGGATCTTGCCGCCGGCCACGGCACTTGAGGCGATGTCCAGAAAGATCGGGTCCTGCTGGCCCGCCGGCACCGCGTAGGCGAACGGGTTCGTGCCCAGCACGGCCTTGCGGGCGCCGGGCACGACCATGCTGGGCGTGTCGTTGGCCATCGCCATGCCGAACAGCCCGGCCTTGGCAGCCAGCAGCGCATAGTAGCCGGCCGCGCCGAAATGGCAACTATTCTTTACGCCCACGTAGGCCATGCCCGTGGATTTGGCCTTCTCGATGGCCGTCTGCATGGCGAACACGGAGGTGACCATGCCGATGGCCGACCGGCCGTCGACGACGGCCCAGGCGGGCCCCTGGCGTTCGATCTGCGGGACGGCGTTGGCCTTGAGCCCGCCGCCGCGGAGCCGCCGCACGTAGCCCGGCAGCGACTTGACCCCGTGCGTGAAAACGCCGAAGGTGTCGGTCGTGACCAGCACGTCGGTGGCCACGCGGGCGTCCGCCTCGTTCATGCCGCATTTTTCGAGCACCGCACGGCAGAATCGTTCCAACTCGGCAACGGGAATCGTCGTAGTAGCTTGTTCCATGATGCGTCTTATCCCTTCACGCCGTTGACCACGTTGGGCAGCTTCTTTCCCTGGGCGGCCAATCCTGCGATGGTGGCTGCCGTGCGGCGCAGCGATTGCACCGCCCGCGGGCTGGCCGAGGCGACGTGCGGGGTGAGGATCACGTTGTCCATCTTCAGAAGCGGATGGCCGGCGGGGACTGGTTCGGGATCGAGCACGTCGAGCGCGGCCGCGGAGATCTGCCCGGTCAGCAGCGCCGCCACCAGGTCGTCCGTGTTCACCAGCGTACCCCGCGACGTATTCACGAGCATCACGCCGGGCTTCATCGTGGCGATGCTGCGGGCGTTGATCATGTACTTGGTCTTTTCGGTGCTCGGGCAGTGCAGCGTCACCAAGTCGCTGGTGCGGAGCACCTCGTCGAGCGTGGCCGGCGTCAGGCCGGCGGCCTGGATGGCGGCGGGATCGACGGCCGGATCGTAGACCAGGACTTTGCCCTTGAACGCCTTCAGCCGGGCGGCCACCTCGCGGCCGATCCGCCCGAAGCCGACCATGCCCACAGTCATGTCTTTCACGGAAAAGTAGCCCGTCAGCGGCACAGCCGAGCTCCAACTGCCCGACTTCACGCGGTTGCCGTTGGCCGTGATTTTGCGGGCCAGGTCCAGGATCATGGCCAAGGCGTAGTCGGCCACCTCGTCGATGCAATAGTCGGGCACGTTGCAGACCGGAATGCCCTTGGCCGCGGCGGCGGCCAGGTCGACGTTATCCACGCCGATCCCGTAGCGGACGATCACCCGGCTCTTTTGCATCGCGCCGATGACCGCGGCGTTGACCGGCGCGAACTGCGTGATGACGCAATCGGCGTCCGCTACGAGCGGGATAAGCTCCTCGGGGGCTTTGCAGATTTTCTGGCCCACCACCTGGCAGCCCAGCGGTCCCAAGATCTCCGTCTCGACGTCCAGCGCATCGAAAGTGTAATCGGTAACAGCAACTTTCATGGTTTCGATCCCTTCGCAATCATTTCCTTCGTGAAATTAACCCAACGCCGCATAGTTGCGGTGACTTCGTCGTACTGGCCGGCGCGGATCAGCTTCAGGAGTCCCATCGAGGTCGAGCTGACGCAACCGGCAAACGCCTTTTGGGCGTAATAGCTGTGCATGTTCTCCATGGTGATTCGGCCGACGGGCATGATGCGCACGCCGGGAAACGGCCCGCGCAGGTAGCCAAGATATTCCGGGCCCACCATGTCGCAGGGGAAGAGCTTGATGACGTCGGCGCCGAGGCGCAGGGCGTCGGCCACTTCGGTGGGCGTAAAACAGCCGGGAATGGCCACCGCATCCCGCATGATCGCCAACTCGACCACCGGCGCGTAGAGGTTCGGCGCAATGATGGCCCGGGCGCCCGCGTCCAGCGCGGTTTGGGCCAGTTCGACGGTGGTGACCGTGCCGGCGCAAACCACGATCCGCTCGCCGTACCGGTGGCAGAGTCTCTCGATCACGGCCGCCGCCTGCGGCGTGGTCATGGTCACCTCGACCAGCGTGGCCCCGCCGGCCACCAGGGCCTCGAACGTGCGGTGGGCTTCGTCGGCCGTTTCCGCCCGGAAAATGGTCACCAGCCAGTCCTCGTGGATGCGATCGAGCACGTCGGTCTTGTTCATCGATTGGCCTTTGGTCCCTAACGGCGCACCCGTCCTGCTGAATCGCCCGCCAAGAGTTGTTCCACTTCGTCGCGCGAGACGAGGTTGAAATCGCCGGGGATGGAATGTTTCAGGCACGCGGCGGCGGCGGCGAAATCGATCGCTCGCTGCGGCCCGAAGTCCGACAGCAGGCCGAAAATCAGTCCCGCCGCGAAGGCGTCGCCGCCGCCCACCCGATCGACGATCTGAATCTCGTACTGCCGGCTGCGGCAGACCCCGCCGCCATGGCAGAGCATGGCCGCCCAGCGATTGTGCGATGCCGAAACGCCTTCGCGGAAGGTCATGGCGACGTAGTCGAGGCCGAACCGCCGGCGGAGCAGCTCGACCGTGTGCCGGTCGCGATCGGCGCCGGCCGCATCGGCCTCTTCCGACGAAATCCCGAAGATGCCTTGCGGATCGTCCTTGCCGCAGATGAGCACGTTGACGAACTCCAAGAGCGGCGTGAGTACCCGGCCCGCTTCTTCCTTGCTCCACAGCTTGCTGCGGTAGTTGCAGTCGCAACTTACGGTAAGTCCCAGTTGCCGGGCGGTCGCCAGGCCGGTGGTGAGGGCCTCGACCACCTGCGGGCCCAAGGCGGGCGCCGTGCCCGAAAAATGGAACCAGTCCTTGCCGGTAAGGATCTGGTTCCAGTCGAGTTCCTCGGCTCGAAGCTGGCGAAAACTGCTGGCCGCACGATCGTAGATCACCTTGGTGGCCCGCTGCGACGCGCCGACCTCCATGTAGAGCAGACCCAGCCGGTCGCCGCCGCGAAGGACATAGTCGGTATGGACGCCGAATCGCCGCAGGGCGTTGAGGCACGCCTGGCCGATTTCGTGGGCGGGAACTTTCGAGACCACGAACGCCTCGACGCCGAAATGCGCCAGCGATACGGCCGCGTTGGCCTCCGCCCCCGTGTAGCGCGCGGTAAATTCCTCCGCCTGCACCAGGCGGTGATTCCCTGGGGCACTAAGACTCAACAGCAACTCTCCAAACGTCACGACGCGCTTCATGGAAACTAATATCCCATCGCTTTCAGTTGTGCCTTGAAATTGACCGGCAGCGCGGCCGCCGGCTTCGCAGCATCGAGCGCCGCATAGCGGAGCAGGTTCCGCAAGAGCCGCTCGGCGGGCGGGCTGGCGCCCAGGTTGGGGCGAATCGAGAGCGTGTTGAGCACGAACCGCCCCGCCCCCAGCGTGTGGACCGACATGAGCGTCCCCGCGTCGTAACCCAACGAGGCGTTGATCGACGCGGCCACGGTTTCGGCCGACCCGTCCAGACTCATCCAGCGTTCGCCGGAAATCACCTCCCGGTAAAAGATGTAATCCATCAGATTGCCGCAAGGCAGCCCGTCGAAGATCGGGTGCTTCTTCGTCCACGAATCGTGCGGATAGAGCCAATCGCCCGCATTGACCAATTGCCCCTTGTTCACCAGTGGCGCCCAGGCCACGGGGTTGTTCGCCTTGGCGAACACCGCGGGGCAAAGGAATACGGCCGTGGAACCGCGGGCGACTTGCTGGGCCAGGCTGCGCCAGGCGGCCGCCTCGCCCCCGGCTGGCTGCTGGCCGACCAGAATCACCTCGCGGGCGTCCTGCCGGTCGGCCGCGAAGGGGCGGGTCTTGATGCCGTGCTCGGCCAGCCAGCGGTCGAGCCCCGCGTCGTCGCCCCAACGCACGATCTCGGTCTCGACCTTCGGCATGTCGGCCGGGTCGGCCGCGTAGAACTCGACATTTCCGCCGGCCGCCGCGCCGCCTTTCTCGAAGGCGGCCAGGAATCGGTACTGGCCCGATGGCCCGTCGACGGCGATCTCTTCACCAAATATCGAGGCGGCCAGCGGGGGATTGCTCCGTGGATCGGCAATCTTCACCGTCACGGTCTTTTCCAACACGCGGCGTCCGTCGGGACCGACCACCCGCAGCCGCACGGGATACTTGCCCGGCGGCATGGCGTCCTCGTTGGCCAGCACGGCCTTCAGTTGCACCTTCGTGCCCCGATAAACGTTGACCGGCTCGACGAACAGGCAGAGCCGGAGCGGATAGAAGCCGTCGAACAGGGCGTCGGTGGCACCCGGCTTGAGGTCGCGGAACTCCGAGGCCGTGGCCCCTTCGCCCGAAAAGCCATGATCGTAGGTGCCGGTGATGCTATGACCCACGCACCGCGGATTGGCCCGAATGGCGTTGAGTCCCTGCAACCGCAGGGCAGGCATCTTGGCCACGCACTGGCGGAAATACTCTTCGGGACTGCCGAACGTATCGGCCATCTGGAACCGCTGCCAATCGACCAGGAACTTATCGAGCAAATCGCGATAAAACCGGGCATCCAGCGAATTGGGATGGCCGATCTGCTCGTAATGCCGCACCTGGCGGACGAGATCGATGGCGCTGCACAGGCCGTACTCTGAGATGAACACCGGCTGCTTCGGGCTGCACTCGCGAAGGCTGCGGATTTGTTCCAGTTTTTGCGGGCTTTGTTGATAGGGATGCTGATCGGCCAGCACGTCTTCCCACTCGCGCGAGTCGGGATTACTGATGCTGCCGACCGGCTTCGCCGGCTGGTCGACCGACGCGGTGTAAAGGGCGAAGGTGGCCGGATCGGGCTTGGGCCCGGGGGCCAGCCAGCCGTACGACCAGGGGCCGTTGGGGTTCGACCGCGTGGAGAAATCGGCCGCCACGTCGTAAACCTTGCCCTCGGGCGACTTGATCTTGAGATCGAGCGCGGTCGTGTCGCTGTAGGGGCTATCGCCGCCGATGCCGACGAAGACGCCGATCCGATCGCCCTTGCCGAGCGTGAGCGTCCTGGCGAACTTCGCCGTGTTGGGCATGCCGTGCAGGTTGATGAAGCTGTCCAAGAGCGGGGCATCGTTGCGGTAAAGGTGAATGTCGGTGGTGGTGGGCTTGCGGCACAGCCCGGCAAACACGGCCGAAACGGCATATTCGCCGGCCGCGGGCGCCGTAAAGTACACGGCGCTGAACTGGCCCTTCAGGCCGGGGTGCAGCGAGAATTGCCCCGGCGCCCAAGTGCTGTCGGCGATGCCGACCGGCTCTTTCAGTCCGTTGTGGGCGACCAGCAGGTTGGTCGGCGCACCGCAATACCACGAGGCGGGGCCGTTGACGCGCCCCATGTCGAACCGGCCGCTGTTGAGCATCACCACCCGGCTGTCATCGAGCGCGCGAACGAAGGGGAGCCGGGTGACGGCATAAAAGAAGGCGGCGTCGGCCATGTTTTCGTTGAGCAGACCCCACATGACTACGCTCGGATGGTTGCGGTCGCGGCGGACCATGCCGCGGATCGACGTATCGAACCGCTCGCCCAGTTGAGGCGACTCCTCCAGGCACCAGCCGGCCAGGCTCTCTTCGTAAACCAAGAAGCCGATCTCGTCGCACAGGTCGAGCTGGTATCGGCGGGGAATGCCGCAGAAGAAGCGGATCATGTTGAACCCCATCACCTTGCAGTTCAACAGATCGCGCCGCACCAGATCCGGATTGAGCGGCACGCGCAGCCCGACCGGGGCCTCGTTGCCCGAGTGCGAGGAGCGCAGGAAGATGCGTTTGCCGTTCAGGCGGAAGGCCCCGTTTTCGAAGCGGAAATCGCGGAACCCGCAACGGGTCGAGGTCTCGTCGAACGACTCGTCGCCGTCGATCGTCGCGCGGACCGTTACCCGATACAAGTTCGGATCATCGAGGCTCCACAAGCGCGGCTGAGCGACTTTCAGCTCGGTCTCAATCGCCGTGTCGCCCGGCGGCAAAGGCCGCTCCAGCAGGAGCGCGTTGGCCGTTTCGCCCGACGCCGCGGGAGCGACGGTGAGCAAAATCTTGACCTTGGCCGAAGTCGCTAGCGCATTTCGCAGGTTCGTCCGCACGCGAATTTCGCCCGTCTTCCAATCGGGCCGCACGAACAGGTCTTCGACCCTCACGGCGGGTGTCACGAGTAACTCGACCGAATCGACAATGCCGCCAAAATTGTAGTCGTTGCCGATGGTCGCGTGATCGATCTTGTTCCGGCCGGGAACCAGCCGCAGGGCCATGCCCTCGATCGCCTGGCTGGTCGGATTGAGTACGCGGACGGCCAGGCGATTTGCCGCGCCGGGTTTTATCGCCTTGGTAACGTCGAAGACGAACGCCTCTTCACCGCCTTCGTGGCGGCCGACGTGAACGCCGTTCAACCACACGTCGGCCAGATAGTCGACCATCCAAAAGCGAATCAGGTAGCGGCTCTCCGCGTGCGGATTGAGCGGAGCGGCGAAGTCGCGCCAATACCAGGCCACGCCGTGACAGTCGCCGAGCGCCTCTTGGAAGATGCCCGGAACGCGGACCCGCTTGGCGTCGGCGCGAGGGGCGAGCCACCATTGCTCCTGCCGGCCGACATTCTTCGGATCGTGGGCGACGAGCCAATCGGGCGCATCGAGCGAGACGATCGTCGATGACTTGACGGCCGTGTTTTCCGCGCCGTCGGCCCGCGATACGGCCGGCAGCACGAGGGCAATCAAAGCGAGGGCGGTAGCGAAAGGCAATCCGCGTCTGCTGGCCCCGGAGGGGCCGTGGACAATAGCCCAGCGATTTATCGCTGGGTCGGTCGATCGATGAAAGTCGATTTGTCCCGGAGGGACAATGGAAAGCCGGCCCTCGAAATTGCCCTTCAGTCGTCCCTCCGGGACGAGAAACCTTTCTGTTTTGGCAGCCTTCCCAGCACTGAAGTGCTGGGCTATTGTCAAACGTCCCTCCGGGACGAAAACATCTCGCGATGTGGCGGTTTTCCCAGCACTGGAGTGCTGGGCTATTGTCAAACGTCCCTCCGGGACGGAGCCTACAGACCGGTTACGAGCTAGCATGGTACAGCTTCCCTCATTTCTTCAGGCTGTTGGCATAGGCCATGACGACCATCGCCACCAGCAGCAGGGCGATGGCGGCGTACATCTGCCGGCGCGGCCGGCCGTGCACGCCGCGCCACTCGCCGCTGAGGAAGCCAAGTCCCTGGCCGCCCACCATCTGCATGGCCTGCTGGATGCCGGCGCCCACCGAAGCGCCGAGCACGCCGAGGAGCACCATCCCCTTGCCGGCCAGGACCACGGCCACGCAGAACTGCAGTCCGCCGAGGATGGTGAAGACGGCTTCCCGCCCGCCGCTAAGGAGTAGCCCCCAGGTCCCTTTTTTCGTCATCATGTAGGCCGGATAGCCGAGATTGATCAAGGCGCCGCCGATCAAAGAGACGGCATTGACGGCGAAGACGGCAAAGAGATTGCCCGTCTCGACGCTCACCTTGGCGTCGGCCTCGATCTGCTCACCGAATCCCAACTTGGCGGCGATCCGGTCGGCCGCCGCCTTGGCCGACATGCCGGCAACCTTGACCGGCCCCACGCCCTTCAAGACGATCGTGCCGTCTTGCGAGACCTGGTAGCTGCCGGTCAGCGTTTCGTTCTGAGCCACGGCCAGTTTCATCGTCTGTCCGGCCTCGACCCGGCTGACCCGGCTGACGATGGGTCCTTGGCTGTAGACGAACGCCAGGGCCATGCCGGCCGAACAGATGCCGGCGATGACCGTCATGATCAATCCGCCCAGGAAGCTGCCGGAGGTGGCCTGGAGTTTTTTGAGCTCGCGGTCGCGGCCGAAGCCGGCCATCGAGGCGAGAATCACGCCCACGAGCATGATGCCCACGCCGCCAAGCACGGTCATTCCGGCCTGCGAGGCGATGTCGGGCGCCTGTTTGAACAGGCCGGAGCCTTTGCAGATCATCGGCAGCGTGACCGCCACCGAAGCCCCCAAGCCGGTGAGGATGGCGCCGGTCAGGGCCACGCCGATGCGGATGTAGCACATGCCGCAGAGCACGTTGGCCACGCCCCAGGCGACGGAGAACAAGTTGGCGGTAATGAGCGCCGAGGGGGCCACGTCGCGATAGGCGGCCAGCACGTTGGGAAAGGCCGCCAGCGTGACCGTCCACGGCAAAATCACCAGCCCCGTGAGCATGCCCACGAACCACCACTGCTCGAACTGGAAGCGGCGCAAGGTCTTGACGGTCCACGCGCTGCTTCCCATGCACAGGCCGGCTGCGGCGGCCACCAACACACCCACTACCTGCACGGTCTCCATAGCTGGATCCTCCGGTTTTGGGGGCGACTCAGGGTTTTTTCTTATACATGACGACGGCCACGCCGGGACGTTCCGGGATGGCGATCGCCAGTCCGTTCTGGCTCAGCTCACGGCCGCTAATGTCCACCGTGGCGGACGATTCGAGATTGATGACCGCGTAGACGGCGTTCTCGTCCAGCCCGCGGAGCTTGCTGCGCATCGACTCGTAGGGGCTTTCCCCGCGGCGGAACGCCTGCACCATGCCGCCGCCCTTTTCCGGACAATCGAACTGCCACGCCACCCAGTCGGTCGCGTCCAGACTGTAGGGCGTGAGCGGATAGTAGTCGCCATAGTAATAAGGGGCGACGCTCCGCCACGCGGCGACCAAGCGCCGCAAGGCCGCGTAGTCGATGGTCTTCACGCGGAGGTCGATCCCCGAGCCGAGGCTGGGGGCCGCGTTGCTCCAAAACGCATACGGTTCGACCGGCGTGCGGCCGCCGCCATAATAGGCGGCCCCGCTCGACGCCACGGTGCCGGTGCCGGAATAGGGTATCCAGGAGGAGATTCCGTAGGTGTGGCTCTGCGTGCCGATGGGCTCGAAGGCATAATCGGTCCGCCAGAGCGGCACGGCCCGGCGGAGCGTCTCCACGTCGTTGCGCCTTCCGCCCGAGGCGCAGCAGTCGATCTTCAAGTTCGGATGCCGGCGACGGAGCTCGTCCCAATAGGCCAACAACCCCGTGACGTGGCGGATCTCGGTGATGCCTTGCCGGTCGGCCGCATCGTGGGCCCGCCAAAAACCAAGCGGATCCATATTAAAATCCTGCCGGTACCAGTCGATGCCCTGCTCGGTAATCATCCGGTCGACGTGCGTGAGCAGCCAACTCCAGGCCTCCGGGTTGCCGAGGTCGAGCAAGCCGCCCTTCTCGCCGCCCAGGACCCACGCGGGATGATTTTTCGCCAGCCAGGTGCCGGCGGCGACGCGTTCCGGCTCGAACCAGACGACGATTCCCGTTCCCTTGGCATGGGCACAATCGCTGATCGGCCGAAAGCCGCGGGGAAAGCGCTGCGGATCGATTTCCCACGTGCCCACTTCCGGCCAGCCGGTCTTTTGCACGTACCAGCCGGCATCCATCCACCAGTAGTCGAGCTTTAGGCCCTCTTCCCGATAGCCGTCGATGTGCATGATCTGGTTCTGTTCGTTGGCGCCGATCATCTCGCCATAGGCCCGCGAGCTGGAGGCAACGAACTGGGGCGGCGGCAGTTTTCCGCCCGCCCGCGGCATGCTATGGGCCATCATCCAGCGGCGCCAGAGGTTCTGCGAACGCAGGTAGTCGCCCTTCCAGAACTGCACGACCATCATCGGCGTGCGCACTTCCTCGCCGGGCAGCAGCTTGAAATGGGTCAGCTCCTGCCCCGCACAAATGTGCAGATGATTCTCGTTGTCGCGGGTGAATTGAGCCCCCCATTGACCGGGCCAGCCCACCACGACGATCAGTCCCTCGTTCGCCCCGCGTTGCAGGTTGAAATAGGAGAGGTCGCTGTTGGTCGAGCGACCGCCGGCGGCCGTGATCCGTTTGGTCACTCCCGGCGACAAAGAGGTTTCCAACGGCTGATAGTCGTTCCGCGCGCAGGGGCTGCCGACGTTGTGGTGCAGGCGGAACTCGGTGTCCGGCGTGCTCGGCCCGGGCATCCGCACCAAGTGCGTATCGAGCGCCTGGATGTCGGAGAGAATCGGCGTCTCTTTGTCGCCCGTATTCTTGAAATAGAGCGTCCATTCCAGGGTGGGAAAGTCGCGATACTCGATCCCCTCGCAGCGAACCGCCAGACCCGTCTTGGCATCGCTGTAGCTGAGCGTGTGCCGCGTCCGCTGGGCGTCGAGCGGTTGGCTCTTGCGATCGAGCGACCACTTGGGCAACAGTTCGGCCGACGGCTTGCCGTCGTAGGTGAAGGAGAAGAACGGCTCGGTGCCGTAGGTCCGGCTGTAGCTGCCATAAATGCCCGAGGTCGGCAGATCGCCCAGCCACACGGTGCGGCCGTCGGCCAGCACCACCCGGGCGTCGGCCCAATCGGATTGGTCGCAGGCGATGCCGTCGCCGCCGTCGCCCACGTCGAGGACGAACTCCTTCGCGCCGGCCAAATCGACCTCGACGGGCACGGCGGCCATCCCCTCACGCATCAGCGGCGAGCGGAAGGCGGTCTTGTCGCCCACCGTGACCGAGAAGACGACCGAGCCGCGGCCGGGGCGGGTCTGATCGTTGCTGTCGACGCCGACGACGGCCGAAAACGTCTTGCCGGGGCCGGGCAGCCGCACCACGACCTTGCTCACGGCGTGGCAATACAGCCCGCGAGTGTATTGCCGCTCGACGATCGTCAACGGCCGTCCGCCGCGGGAGTTGGGGATCACGGGGTCGTGGTTGGCCAGGACTTCGAGAACCCCATCCGGCCATTTTGCGACGGCCGTGCCCTCGAACTTGGCCGCCGTAAAGCGGCGGGCTTCGCCCATTTCGGCGGCGGTCGGCGAGGTGGCCTCGACTGCTCCGGACGACGCGAAGGAAGCCGCCGCGAGGATGCACAACCAGGTCTTGCTATTCATGGACGATACTCCCCGTCAAGGTCGTTTCTGGTACAAGATGATCGCCGAATCCGGCCGATCCTTAATCGTGATGGGCAGGCCCTGCTCGGCCAATTGGCGGCCGGTCGCTTCCGTCGTCTTGGCCGTGTCGAGGTTGGTCAGGCGATAGACGGCGCCGGGCGCGAGACCTTGCAGGTTGAGCGTGGCGCTGGCAAACGGGCTGCCCGTCCGGCGAAAGGCAAGCACGGCCCCCGACCTCAAGTCGGGACGATCGAATTGCCAGGCGGCCCAGGCGTCTTCCGCAGCCGTGTACGCCATGAGCGGATAAAAGTCGCCCAGGAACAGGTCGCGGACCCGATTCAACTCGCCGAACCTCTTGCGGATCCAATCGATGGCAAAATGTTTGTTCGTGTCTTTCTCGAAATCGGGCATCCCGAAGCACAGGCCGGGCCCCATCGCGCTGCGGAACATGTAGGTGTCTTCGCGATCGCAAACCCCGGAATTCAAGGGCGCCCAAAGGCCCAACCCGTGGGTTTCGTTCTGGATCGTGGCTCCGCTGTAGCCGGGATAGCAGGGCAGATCGCTCCGCCAGAGCGGAATGCTGCGGGACATGGTCTCGATGTCGATGCGGCGGCCCCCGCTCGCGCAGTTGTCGATCAGCAAACCGGGGCAGCGTGTGAGCAGATCGTCCCACATCCGGTAGAGCCCGGTGATGTGCCCGACCTCGGTCATGCCGACGCGGTCCGGCGCGTCGGCCTTGTCCCAATAAGGGTGCGGATCGAAATTGAAATCCTGGCGGTAACAGGAAAGGTTGCCCTCGTTGATCACCTTCACCAGTTCGTCGGTCAAGGCTTGCCGAGCGGCCGGGTTGCCGAGATTGTACAGGTAATTGGGCCCGACGGGACCGAGCAAAAACTCCGGATGCTCGCGGCTCCACGTGGTTCCTTGGAACACCCGCTCCGGCTCGAACCAGAGGAGGAAGCCCATGTCCATCTGCTTCAAGGCCTTGCCGACCGGGCCCAGCCCCTCGGGAAAGTAACCGGGATTGGGGAACCAGTCGCCCACCAGCTCGCCCCAGTGGCTGTTAAAGACGTTGGCGCCCAGCTTGGGCTCGTCCTTGCCGTACCAGCCGGCATCGATCCACAGAAAATCGATCGCCAGGTTGTGATCCTTCCACCACTGGCCGTGGGCGATGTGATTCTTCGCGTAGTTGCCGCCCCAGGTGCCGAAACAGACGGGCACGCGGGCCGGCTTGCCGCCCTTCTGCGGCGCATGATGGGCCAGTACGAAGCGGCGCCACAGGTTGTGCCCCTGGATCGGCTCGTCGGCCCAAAACAGGAGCACGACGCTGGGCGAGCGGATTTCCTCGCCCGGCAGCAGCTTCAGATGCGTGCGGACCATTCCGGCCCGCATCCGCACTTCGGCGTCGGTCCGATAGACGTCCGCCGCCCAATCGCCGGTCCAGCCGATGGCGCAGATCACGCCTTGCTGGCCCGCATCGACGTTGAAGAAGGGGAGCGTGCCGCAGGAGGAACGCCCTTCCTTCGACTGCAAGTGCACGGGGTTGCCTTCGCCCACCCAGCCGCCTTGCGGCGTGTGGGCGTCGGGGCCCAGCCGCGCCAGTTGCGGGGCGAAATCGTCCGTTCGGCACTGGCTGCCCATCGCGTAACGAACGACGGCCTGCTTGTCGCGCGTGAGCGCCACGCCCGCGTCCAGCGCCCGGATGTCGGCAAGGATCGGCGTGTCCTTGCTGCCGCTATTCTTGAAATGGAGCACCCACTGGACGGCGGGAAAGTCGCGGTACTCGATGCCCACGCAACGAATTACCAGGCCCGTCTTCGGATCGGTGAACGTCAGTGTGTGTTCCGTCCGCTTGGCGTCGAGCGGGCGGCTGGTCCGCTCGAACTGCCATGTCTTGAGCAGTTCGGCTGAGGGCTTGCCGTCGTAGGTGAAAGAGAAGAACGGCTCGATGGCCTTCGTTTCCTCAGTTGCCGCCAGCCGGGCTGCTGCCCAACGGTGGGCCTCGCTCATCGCGGCGGGAGTCGGCGAAGCGGCCTCGGCCGCTTGGAACGACATGAACCGGGACACCGCCAGGATGCACCACCAAGAGTTGGATTTCATGCGAATTACTCCCCGGTCAAGGTTTCTTCTTGTATAAAATGATCGCCGAACCCGGTCGATCCTTGATGGCGACCGAGAACCCCTGTTCGGCCAATTGCCGCCCGGTCGCTTCCCGCTTGCCGCCTCTATCGAGATCGGTCAGCGTGTACGTCGCGTTGGCGTCCAACCCGCGCAGTTGGAGGCGAACCGACTCATAGGGGCTCTCGTTGCGGCGAAAGGCCTGCACCATCCCCTCGCCCGGCTCCGGGCAGTCGAACTGCCAGGCCATCCAGACGTCGTTCGTCGCGTGGTAGCTCGTCAGCGGGTAGAAGTCGCCGAAGAAATAAGGAGCCACGCCACGCCACTCGGCCAACAGCTTTTTGGCCAGCGTGAAGTCCAGGCTCTTGTTACGCACCATGTCCCAAGACATCAGCATGAGCGGCGAGAAATTGCTCCGGAGATCGTAGGTCTCGGTCTTTGCCGTGGCGCCGCGATAGTAGGGGAGCCAGAGGGCGAAGCCGTAGGTGTGGCACTGCATCCCGTCGGGATCGGTGCAATAGTCGCTCCGCAGGAAGGGGACGGCGCGGCGCATGGTTTCGAAATCGTCCCGCCGGCCGCCGCTGGCGCACGAGTCGATCAGCATGCCGGGGTGCCGGCGGCGCAGCTCGTCCCAGTAGGCCAGGTAGCCTTGGACGTGTTTGATCTCGGTGATACCCTGCCGGTCGGCGGCGTCGTTGCCGCGCCAATAGCCCAGCGGGTCCATGTTGAAGTCTTGCCGGTAAACGTCCACGCCTTCGCTGGTGATGAGTTTGTCGATGCGGTCGACCAGCCAGGACCAGGCCGCCGGATTGCCGAGGTCGAGCAGTCCGCCATTCTTGCCGCCCAGCACCCACTCGGGGTGATTGTTGGTGAGCCAGGTGCTCGGCGTGACCCGCTCGGGCTCGAACCAAAGAATGAACTGCTGACCGTGGGCGTGAAGGTGGTCGGCGATGGCCCGCAGCCCGCCGGGAAACCGCCCGCGGTCCACTTCCCACGTGCCGGTCTGCCCCCAATCGCTCGGGCAGGGATACCATCCGGCGTCAATCCACCAATAATCGAGCTGGATTCCTTCCTCAGGGTAGCGGTTCAGATAGGCCATCTCGCCTTTGTAGTCGGAGCGCAGGCCGGGGAAGTAATCGCAGTCGGAGCCGGCGACCTTGGGCGAGAGCGGCTGGCCGTGGTCCTTGGGGAAGTTTTCGGCCAGCATCCATCGCCGCCAGAGGTTCTGGCCGGCAAGCCAGTCGCCCTGGTAGAACATCATCGCGATGAGCGGCGTGCGGATCTCTTCGCCGGGATGCAGCGTGAAATGGGTCAGCTCCTGCCCCGCCCGCACGCGGACGCCGGCGTCTTTCTCGCGGGTGAAGCGGCAGGCCCACTGGCCCGGCCAGCCGATGGCCAGCATCATGCCGCCGCCCTGCCATTGGAGATTGTAGTAGGGCCACTCGCCGTTCGACGATCGGCCGCCGACGGGGGCGAAGCGGCGGTCGATGCCGGCGGCGAGCGACGTCTCGAACGGCTGGAAGCTTTCCTTCGTGTAATCGTCCCCTTTGAAGTGATGCAGAAGGACGTCGCCGGCGGTTTTCGGCGTAAGGACCGCGTCCAAGGTTTGGATATCGGAAATGACCGGCGTGTTTTGGGTGCCGGTGTTTTTGAAGTAGAGCGTCCATTCGACGGCGGGGAAGTTGCGATGCTCGACGCCGACGCAACGGAGCACCAGGCCCGTGGTTGGATCGGTATAGGTTAGCGTGTGTTCCGTTCGCTTGACGTCCAGCGGCCGGCTCGCCCGCTTCAGGTCCCACTTGCCCAGGAACTCGGCCGAGGGCTTGCCGCCATAGGCAAAAGAAAAGAGCGACTTCGACGGATCACCGGTTTCGAGATTGGCGGCCGCCCAGCGGCGGGCTTCGGCCATGTCGCCGGAGCTGGGAGCAACGGCCTTTGCCGGTAGGCACGATGCCAGCCAGAGCACGACTGAGATGCCAAGCAAAGTTCGCGTCTTCATGGTGCTGTCCCGATTGGTTAAGGCTTCTTTTTGTACAGGATGACCGCTGAACCTGGCCGATCCGTGGTGGCGATCGACAGGCCGTGCTCGGTCAGCTCGCGGCCGGTCACTTCCACCGCGCCGTCACGATCGAGGTTGCGGATCGTGTACACGGCATTCTCGTCGAGCCCGTGGAGCTTGCAGCGGATCGACTCGTAAAAGCTCTCGCCGCGGCGGAAGGCCTGGACCAGCCCCTCGCCCTTCTCGGGACAATCGAACTGCCAGGCGATCCAGGCGGTATTGTCCAGGCTGTAGGGGGTCAGCGGGTAATAATCGCCGAAATAGCAGGGGGCGAACTGCCGCCACTGGCCCAGGATGCGGCGGGCCAGGGCGTAGTCGAGGTCCGGCCGCCGCATGTCGAAGCAGGCGGTGAAATGCGGGCACATCACGCTCCGCAGCATGTAAGGATCCAACGCCCCCGAGCCGGTGCCGTAGTACGGTATCCACGAGGCGATGCCGTAGGTATGGCCCTGGTTGCCCACCGGCTCGATGATATAGTCGCTCCGCAAGAGCGGCACGGCCCGGCGGAGCGTCTCCAGGTCGTTGCGGCGGCCGCCGCTGGCGCAGGAGTCGATGAGCATGTTGGGGTGACGGCGCCGCAGTTCGTCCCAGTAGGCCAGGTAGCCGGTGACGTGCTTGATCTCGGTGATGCCCTGGCGGTCCGGGGCGTCGTTGGCCTGCCAGAACGTCAGCGGGTCCATGTTGAAGTTCTGGCGGTAGAGATCGATGCCCTGCTCGACGATCAGTTGGTCGATGTGTTCGACCAGCCACCGCCAGGCCTCCGGGTTGCCGAGGTTCAGGAGTCCGCCTTTTGCTCCGCCCAGGACCCAGTCGGGATGATGGTTCGTCAGCCAGGTATCGGGCGTGACCCGTTCCGGCTCGAACCAGACGATGATTTTCACCCCCTTGGCATGGGCGTGGTCGCTGATCGGGCGGAGCCCGCCGGGGAATCGCTTGGTATCGACTTCCCACGTGCCCACGCTGTCCCAGTTCCCCTTGTTCCAATACCAGCCGGCGTCCATCCACCAATAGTCGATCCGCAGCCGTTCTTTGAGGTAGCCGTCGATGAAGAACTGCTGGTTTTGCGTGTTGGCGTGGATCATCTCGCCGAACTGATGTGAGCTGCACGCGGCCATCTCGACCGGGGGCAGTTTGCCGCCGGGGCGGGGCACGTTGTGGGCCAACATCCAGCGGCGCCAGACGTTCTGCGATCGCAGCCGGTCGCCCTTCCAGAACTGCAGCGCCACGAGCGGCGTGCGGACCTCTTCGCCCGGCAGCAGCTTGAAGCGTGTCAGCTCCTGGCCGGCCCAGATGTGCAGATGATTCTCATTATCGCGGGCGAACTGGGCGGCCCATTGACCGGGCCAGCCCACCACGATGATGAGCCCTTCGTTCGGCGCCCGCTTCAGGTTGAAATAGGGGAGGTCGCTGTTGGTAGGCCGGCCGCCGGCTCCCGTGATCCGCTTCACCAGCCCGGGCGTAAGCACGGTCTCCAGCGGCTGATAGTCGTTCGCTGTACAGGGGCTGCCCACGTGATGATGGAGGCGGAATTCCATCTCCGGTTCGCGGGCATCCGCCGCTCGTTCCAAGCGGAAATCAAGCGATTGGATGTCGGCGAGAATCGGCGAATCCTTGTCGCTTGTGTTCTTGAAGTAGACGGTCCATTCCACCGTGGGAAAATCGCCGTATTCGATGCCGACGCAACGGACCACCAGGCCGGTTTGCCGGTCGGTGTAGGTGAGCGTGTGCTCGGTCCGCTGGGCGTCGAGCCGGCGACTCGCTCGCTTCCGCTCCCACGCGGCCAAAAGTTCCGCCGACGGCTTGCCGCCGTAGGTGAAGGAAAAGACGGGGTCATGGTTGGCCAGCACGTAGAGCCCTTTCGCGGGCTCGCGAGTGTCGCGGGTGCCTTCGAACTTCGCGGCGGCAAAGCGGCGGGCATCGTTCATTTCGCCGGCCGTGGGTGCGGTCGCCCGCGCCGCCTGCCACGTCACCAGCCAAAGCCCTGCCACAACGCCGACGGCAATGCTCTTCTTCATAAAAGTGCTTCCCGGTTGTCATTCTGAGCGCAGCGAAGAATCTCCAGTTGATTTCTGACGAGATCCTTCGCTGCGCTCAGGATGACTAGGTTGATTTGGTCAAGTTGTTACCTTACCACACTTTACGGTTTTTTCTGGTAGGTCAAAAGTGCCGAGCCCCGTTGATCTTTGATCGCGATCGTGAGTCCCGCGCGGAGCAGGTCGGCGCCGGCGATTTCCGTCGTACCGGCGTCGAAGTCGGTGAGCACGTAACGGGCGTTGGGGTCCAGGCCATGGAGCTTGACCCGGATCGACTCGTACACACTCGCCTCGCGGCGAAATGCCTGAATCATCCCCGCGCCCTTCTCGGGACAGTCGAACTGCCAGGCGATCCAGCGGTCCTTCTGCAGGTTGTACGGCAGCAGGGGATAGTAATCGCCCAGCATGTAGGGCGCCACCTTGCGGCACTCGTCATAGGCCCTGCGCACCGCCGGCCAGTCCGCGTTGCCCCGTGCATCCGCGGCCACGCCGAAGCAGGGCATGTAATAGCTGCGGACCGAATAGGTGTCCGTGGCATACACGCCGGAACCGTAGTACGGGATCCAGGAAGAGAGGCCGTGGGTGTGTCCCTGGTTGCCCAGCGCGGTGTCGGGACCGCCCTGGTAGTCGCTCCGCAGCAAGGGGACGGCGCGGCGGAGCGTCTCCAAGTCGTTGCGGCGGCCGCCCGAGGCGCACGAATCGATGAGCATGCCCGGATGACGGCGCCGCAGCTCGTCCCAATAGGCCAGGTAGCCGGTGACATGCTTGTTTTCGGTAATGCCCTGGCGATCCTTGGCGTCGGCCCCGCGCCAGCGATCGAGCGGATCGGTGTTGAAGTCCTGCCGGTACAGGTCGATGCCCTGCTCGGTGATCAGCTTGTCGATATGCTCGACGAGCCAATGCCAGGCCTCGGGATTGCCGAGGTCCAAGAGGTTGCCGTGAATCCACTCCGGATGCTTGGTGGCCAGCCATGTGCCACCCTCGACGCGCTCCGGCTCGAACCAAGTGACGAACTTGAGCCCCCGCCCGTGCAGCCAGTCGGTGAACGGCTTGAAACCTTGGGGGAACCGCTTGGGGTCCAGCTCCCACGTGCCGGTTTGCGGCCAGCCGTTGCCGGGATACCAACCGGCGTCGCGCCAGCAGTAGTCGAGCTTGACGCCCGCCTTGGCATAGGCCAGCACGGCTTGCCGCATCTCGGGCAGCCCGTCGCGGAAGTCGTAAAAGTTTTCGCAGCATTCGACCGCCAGCGGTCCCGGCAGCTTGCCGCCCGGCCGGGGCGTGTTGTGGGCGAGCATCCAGCGGCGCCACAGGTTCTGGGCTCGCAGGACGTCGTTGCCTTTCCAAAACAGCAAGACCACTAGCGGCGTGCGAATCTCCTCGTCCGGCTTCAGGTACAAGTGCGTCAGTTGCTGGCCGGCGGTAATCCGCAGCCCGAGCTTGCCCTCGCGGGTGAAGCTGGTCGCCCACTGGCCCGGCCAGCCGAAAGCCATCATCAGGCCGCCGCCCGGCATCGACAGGTTGTAGTAGGGAAACGAGCCGTTGGTGGGCCGTCCGCCCGAGGGGGCAAACGCCTCACTCGCCTTCGGGCCGAGCGTGTGCTCGTACGGCTCGTAACACTCGGGCGCGCAATAATCGCCGCGGATGCCATGGAGCACGAATTCGTCGCCGCCGCGCCGATCGATCCGCATGTCCAGGGCTTGGATGTTCTCCACGATGGGCGTGTTGCTCTTGCCGTCGTTGCGAAAATAGACCGTCCACTCGACGGCCGGAAAATCGGCATAGGCGACCGCGACGCAACGGACTTCGAGGCCCGTTTTGGGGTCGGTGTACGTCAACGTATGTTCCGTTCGCTCCGCATCCAGTTGCCGGCTCGTCCGTTTGAACTCCCACTTGCCGAGAAGTTCCGCCGAGGGCTTGCCGTCGTAGGTGAACGAAAAGAGCGGCTTCGATCCGCTCGGGGTTTCCAGGCGGGCCGCCGCCCACCCGCGGGCCTCGTTCATCTCGGCCGGAGTGGGCGAGGTCGCCACGGCCGGAGATGCAAGCCAGAACATCCAGACGACGGCTAACGATGTTTTGCTTTTCATCGCAAAAGCTCCTGAGGCTATCGTACCCGAGTCATCCTGAGCGCAGCGAAGGATCTCGCCGGAAGTCACGAGAGATTCTTCGCTGCGCTCAGAATGACTGGTGTATGAGTGACTGGGGTATAAACTCACCATTTGTCATCCAAAATGTCTTAAGGCTTTTTCCGATACGTGACAATCGCCGCGCCCGGCCGATTCTTCATCACCACGGGCAGGCCGGACTCCATCAGTTCGCGGCCGGTCATTTCGGTGGTGCCGGGAAGATCGAGATTCACCAGCGTGTAGACGGCGGCCGGTTCCAGGCCGCGAAGCTTGGCACGAATGGAATCGGAAGGGGTCTCGGGCCGGCGAAACGCTTGCACCATCCCCTCGCCGTGTTCGGGCAGGTCGAACTGCCAGGCCATCCAGTCCGTGGCCCGTTGGCTGTAGGGCGTCAGCGGATAGTAGTCGCCGTAATAGAACTTCTGGATGCCGCGATACTGGTCGACGATCGCGCGGGCCTGCCGGGCCGCTTCGTCGGTCGATGGGGGAGGCACGGCACTCATGCCGGCGGTCATGGCGCTGCGGATTTCGTACTCGTTCCCCTTCTTCAGTTCGCCGCCGACCGTCATGTGCAGCGGGACCCAGCGGAACAGCCCGAAACTGTGACACTGCTTGTGGATGGCGTCGGCGGGCCAGTCGGTCCGCCAGAGCGCCGTGCTGCGGCCGATGGTCTCGATGTCGATGCGGCGGCCGCCGCTGGCGCAGTTGTCGATGGCCAGGCCCGGATGCCGCCGGAGCAGCTCGTCCCACATGGCGTACAGCCCTTCGACGTAGCGTATCTCCGTGATCCCCTGGCGGTCGGCCGCGTCGGCATGTTGCCAATACTCCAAGGGGGCGATATTGAAGTCCTCGCGGTACCAGTCCAGCCCAAACTCGTCGATGCGAGCCGAGAGCCAGTCGGTCAGGAAGCGCCGGGCGGACGGCTCGCCCATGTTCCACAGCAGATCGTTTTCGGCGATCTGGCTCCGCCGGCTTTCCCACAGCACCCAGCGGGGATCGCTGTGGGGGATTTTCCAGTCCATGTTGTGCTGCTTGTACTCCGGCGTTCCGGGGCCGAGTTCCAAGAGCCAGCCGGGGCGGTCGAGGAACTTCGCCCACTCGGTTCCCCGGCAGACCCTTTGCGGCTCGAACCAGAGCAGCAACTGGCGGCCGGACTGGTGCAGGGGATCGCTCAAGGCGCGAAACCCTTGGGGATAGAGGTCCCGGCGGACCGACCAGTTGCCGTTGTTCTTCCACCACGGTGCCGCGCCAAACCATTCGGCGTCGATCCAGTACAAGTCGAGGGGGAGCTTTTGGTCGATGATCCGGTGGATCGTTTTCAAGTGTTCCGCCGCGGCCGCGCCGCCCCAACCGCCGGTGAGGACCGGCAGCATGAGCGGCTTGCCGTTGGGGTGCGGGCGGTGATGGGCCAGCAGGAAGCGGCGGAGCAGATTGTTGCCCCGCTCCGACTGGCCGCGCCAAAAGAGGGCCAGCATCCGCGGCGTGCGGATTTCCTCGCCCGGCAAGAGCTTCAGGTGCGTTTTGGCCATGCCCGCCTGGACGTGGAGTTCTTCGGCGTCGTAGCTGAGCGTTGCAGCCCATTGGCCGGTCCAGCCGATACCGAAAACCGCTCCCTCGTCGCCCCAGTCGACATTGAAGAAGGGCAGCACCTCGCTGGAGGATCGCCCGCCGCCGGGCTCCAAATGCAATTTTTGGCCCGGTTTGAGGGCCGCGTCGACCGGGGCATAGTCGTCGATCGAACAGAGGGCCCCGTTGGCATAGTGTACTATCGGCGGCTGCCCGTTCCTCGAAAGGCCCAAGTCCAGCGGGAGAACGTTCTCCAACAGCGGCGTGTCTTTGCTGCCCGTATTGCGGAAGGAGAACGTCCACTCGACGGCGGGAAGATCGTGATACTCGACGCCGGCGCAGCGGAGCACCAGGCCGGTTTTCGGATCGGTGTAGCTAAGGGTGTGTTCCGTGCGTCGCTCGTCGAGTTTGCGGCTCGTGCGTTCGACTTTCCACGTAGCCAACAACTCGTTAGACGGCTTGCGGTCGTAAGTGAAGGAAAAGAAAGCCGCCGGAGCCTTGTTTGCCGGTGTGCTTTCGAACATCTCCGACGCCGAGCGCCGGATGACCGACAATTCGTCGTCCGTCGGCGTCACGGCCATGGCCCGGGGGGACGAAAGGAGGCAAAACGCCGCCAGAGCAATCGCCGCCGGTGTGATTCTCATGGAGCGTCTCCTTCGTACCAGCTCAGGTGCTTGCGCAGCAGCCTAGTGGCCGCATCCAGCTTGCCCTTGTGGAGGTTTTCGACGATCTGGATGTGCCCCTTGCGGCCGCCCTGGGCGTTGCCCGAGGCCGTGCGGTCGCGGAACTTCTGGAAGAACGCCTGCAACAGGTCGCAGAAGGAGGCCAGCGGCGTGATGTCGCTGGCGTCGACCAGCGTGCGGTGAAAGGCGATGTCGTAGTCGATCCACTGCTGATCGTCGGAGCCGGTTTTGCCGGGCGAGTCCTCGGCCAGCTTCCGCAGCCGGGGATACAACTCGGCGTTGGCCTTCATCGCCGCCATGGTGTAGTAGAGGGCCCCGGTCTCGATCACCACGCGGGCCCTGAGCAGCTTTTCCTTGGGATAATCGCTCAGGGCGAAATGGAAGCCGAAATACTCGGTGGCCCGCTTGAAATCGAACTGTTCCAAGACCATGCCGCGGCGCGGGGCGGCGTCGATGATGCCCAGAAAGTCGAGGGCCTTGGTGGCCTCGCGGACCACCGAGTGGCTGACGCCGAAGCGTTCCGCCATCTGCTGTTCGGTCAACAGGGGGTCGCCCGGCTTGAGCCCCTTGTCGATGATGTGCTGCTGGATCTGGGCCGTCAACTCCTCGCTCAGGCGGCGGCGGCGGAGCTTGGGCTTGGACTTGGAGGGAGGGCCCATGGCTTTGCCAGGCGGAGGGTTGGAGTCGCCGGTAGGTCTCTTGACAGCCACAATCACCATATCATAATATGAATCCTTCGCTCCGCAAGGCCCCCCGAGGAAATCGATCGTGGCAAACCGCCCGGCATCTACCGCCCGAAAAGCGCCATCCACTTCCAGCACTCCCGTTCCCCCCAGCCCGACCGCGACCGAGCTCTTGCAGCTCTATCGCCAGATGGTGCTCATCCGCCGCTTCGAGAAGACCGTGCAGGCGATGTACCGCGCGGGCGAGCTGCCGGGCTTTGTTCACCTGTATATCGGTGAAGAGGCCACGGCCGCCGGCGTCGCGGCCCACCTGCGCACGGACGACTGGATCACCAGCACGCATCGCGGACACGGCCATGCCCTGGCCAAGGGCGTGCCGGCGAAGATGGTGCTGGCCGAGCTGGCCGGCAAGGCGACCGGCTGCTGCGGCGGACGCGGCGGCAGCATGCACCTGTTCGCCCCGGACTACGGGCTGTTCGGCACCAACGGCGTGGTGGCCGCCGGCATTCCCGCGGCCGTCGGCCTGGCCATCAGCGCCAAGGTCCGCGGTACCGACCAGGTGGCCGTGGCCTTCTTCGGCGACGGCGCCAGCAACCACGGGGCGTTCCACGAGGGGGTCAACTTCGGCAGCGTCCAGAACGCGCCGGTGGTTTTCGTTTGTGAGAACAATCTCTACGCCACGGCCACGCCCTTGACCATGTCCACGCGAAACACCAACATCGCCAGCAAGGCGGCGGCCTACGGCATTCCCGGCATCCGGGTGGACGGCAACGACGTGGTGGCCGTGTGGCAGGCGGCCGGCGAGGCCATCCGCCGCGCCCGCGCCGGCGAGGGCCCCACGCTCATCGAGTCGCTCACCTATCGCCAGGTGGGGCACCAAGAGGGCGACCCGGTCGTCGGCTGGTGTCGCACGCAGGAAGAATGGGACGCGTGGATGAAGCGCTGCCCCGTGGCGCTGTTCCGCCAGCGGCTCATCGAATCGAAGCACGCGCGGGAGGCCGATCTGGCGGCGTTGGAGGCCGCGGTCGACGCGGAGATCCAGGAGGCGGCCGAGTTTGCCAGGCAATCGCCAGCTCCCGACCCGACCACGGTCACCATGCACACCTGGGCCGAGCCAATCAATCCGCCACTGCCTTATGTCGATCCGTATGCCGCGCCGGCCGAGACGAAGGTCATCAGTTGGATGGACGCGGTCCGGGACAGCCTCGCCGAGGAGATGCGCCGCGACCCGCACATCATTTATTTCGGCGAAGGGACCGGCGACCGCGGCGGCAGCTTCGGACATACCAAGAACCTGTACAAGGAGTTTGGCCCGGGGCGGATGATCGACACGCCGATCTGCGAGTTGGGCTTTACCGCCGCGTCGATCGGGGCCTCGGCCACCGGCTGCCGGGCCGTGTCCGACCTGATGATGGGCGATTTCCTCTTCGAGGCCGCCAGCCAGATCGTCCTGCAAGCGGGCAAGCTCCGCTACATGAGCAACGGGCAGGTCGGCGTGCCCATGATCGTTCGCGCCGGCATGGGGGCGGTCAAGCAGACCGGCCCGCACCATAGCGGCACCTATTATCCCGTGTGGGCCCACTGCCCCGGTCTGATCGTCGTGGTTCCCTCCAGCCCGGCCGACGCCAAGGGGCTGATGAAGACGGCGCTGCGGGCCAGCGATCCCGTGCTGTTCTTGGAGTCCAAGTCGCTGCTCGCGTCCAAGGGCCCGGTGCCCGTCGAGGAACAGTACATTCCCTTTGGCCAGGCCAAGGTGGTCCGGCAGGGCACCGATCTGACGATCGTCTCCTGCGGCGCCTGGCTGCGCCGCTCGGTCGAGGCGGCCGAGCTGCTGGCCGGCGAGGGCGTCTCCTGCGAAGTGATCGACCTGCGGACGATCGTGCCGTTGGACGTCGATACCGTGGTGGCCAGCGTGACCAAGACGGGCCGGCTGTTGGTGGTCGACGAGGCCCATGCCATGTGCGGCATCGGGGCCGAACTGGCCGCCGTGATGATGGAACATTGCTTCGACGAACTGGACGCCCCCGTGGGCCGGCTGCACACCGAGCCGGTCTCGCAGCCCTTCGCCCCGGCCTTGGAAGACGCCATCCTGGCCAGCGGTGAGAAGATCGCCGCCGCCGCCCGATCGGTCATGGCCGGCCGAGCGCCCATTCAGCGGCGTGCCGTGGGCATGTCGCGCAAGGCGGCTGCTACGCCGGCCGACGGCGATGGCCATGCTGTGGCGGCCGCCGCCCCCGCGGCTGCTGCGGCCGCGCCGGCGGCCAAAAAACCGGCCGCTACGGCCATCGCCGACGGTGTGCCGATCGTGGTGCCCAACATGGACCTGATCATCACCGAGGCCACGGTCGTCAGTTGGCTCAAGAAGATCGGCGATCCGGTCCGCCAGGGCGAGGCCGTGGTGGAAATGGAAACCGACAAGGCGGTCACGCAAGTCGAGGCCCCGGCCGACGGCGTGTTGGCCGAAATTTTGGCCGACGCCGGGACGGTTCTCCCGCTCGGCGGGCGGCTGGGAACTATTGGCCGGTAACCGAGCGACACGGCCCAGCCGGGCGGTTACAATTGAAAATGCGGTCCCCTCTCCCGCCGGGAGAGGGTTAGGGTGAGGGCGATTGGCGAGCGGCTTCGAGTTCTGACCACCCTCACCCCCGGCCCCTCTCCCGAAAAGCGGGAGAAGGGAGACCGTGTTCGCCGCGTGGACCCGGCGGCTAAACGACATTTACCCCTCCGAGCACGCTGATGAAACCTTGCTGCCGTTTTCTCGGTATCGTCGCGTTTTTCCTCGGCGGTCTGCCGCTGCCGGCATCGGCCGACGTCACGGCATGGTTTGCCCCCAGCAGCACGAAGATCCTCCGCGACGCCAAGCCCAACCCGCAGGCGCGGCAGGGCGAACTGGCTGCCGCGCGGAATGAGACCGAGGCCTGCCAATTGGTCCTCCGCGCCGATCGGCCGGTGGCCGACGTGGTGGTGAGCGCCGGCGAGCTACGCCCGGCCGACGGCTCGGCCGGCCTGCAGCCGCAGTTGTTCAAGGTCGAATACGTGCCGAACATTTTTCGCGGGCGGCCGTATCCCGATCCGCTGCCGCCGCTTACGCCGTTGCGGTTGGAAGCAAACGAGGCCCAGCCGGTGTGGATCTCGGTGAAGGTTCCCAAGGGGGCGAAGCCGGGCGACTATGCCGGCACGGTGCGGCTGGTGGCCGAGGGGCGGCAGACGGAGTTCCCCCTGCGGCTGCACGTTTGGGGATTCACCCTGCCCGACACGCCGGCCAGTGCGACGGCCTTTGGCCTGAACCGCGAGTGCATCGCTCAGCGGCACGGCGTGCCGCTGAAGTCGCCCCAGGCCCAGCGGCTCTACGAAGCCTATTACGAGATGCTCTTGGACCATCGCATCTCGGCCTACAACATCCCGGTCGACGTGATGTCGGATGCCGCGGCGAAATATCTGAACGACCCGCGCATGACCTCCTACATGATTCCCTATCCCAGCGGCGATGCGGCCTTGAAGGCGATCGTCGCGCGGCTGGAGAAGAACGGCTGGTACGGCAAGGGCTTTTTCTATCCGATCGACGAGCCGGTGAAGAAACAGGCTTACAGCGAATTGGCGAAGATCTACGACCGGCTGTACCGCTGCGCCCCCGGCTATCATTGGGTGGTGCCGTTCTTTCGCCGCCCCGATTGGGACGGCCGCATCACGGCCTTCGACCTGATGGCCAACCGCGTGAACATCTGGTGCCCGAACACCGACAACTATAACGCCGACGCCACGGTGCGGCCAAGCATGACCGCCCGGCACGTGCTGGGCGATCGGCTCTGGTGGTACGTCTGCTGCGGCCCGGGCGAGCCATATAACAACTTCTTCGTGACCATGCCCGCCCTCTCGCATCGCGTCCTCTTCTGGCAGCAGAAGCGGGAGAAGATCGAGGGCCTGCTCTATTGGGAGACCGCGTGGTGGAATCCGGGCGACGTGAAGGACCCCTGGACCGACATGGCCACGGTGAAGGACATCAACAAGAACATTCGCGGCGATGGCTCGCTGTTTTATCCCGGCAAGAAGGTGGGCGTGGATGGCCCGGTCAGTTCGCAGCGGCTGGAGATGATTCGCGACGGCCTGGAGGATTTCGACTATCTCGTGCTGGCCGACGCGCTCTTGGGCAAGCAGGCCACGCGGGAATTTGTGGCCCGCATGGCCAGCGACATGACCACCTGGGAGCACGACCCGGCGGCGTTCGAGAAGGTTCGTCGCGAGTTGGGCGATGCGTTGGATGCGGCACAGAAAAAGGGAAAATAGTCTGGACAAAACGGAGGAGACGTTATTTGGCGGAAGAACGGTCAGTGTAAGACGGAAAAAGGGGAAAGTGGAAAAAGGGAAAACACATGAAGAAAGGGCCGGCCGCGGGAAATAGGATCCGCCGGAAGTTGGAGAACTTCGTGCGATCGGTTTCCGCATCTCTGCTTTCGATGGTATTCCCGTTTTTCCCGTTTCCCTTTTTTCCTTCTTACACAGGGGCGACCACTTCGACCGGCTTAGGTGACGCGAAAGGGCGATCCATGACATACCGCCACTTCCGGTTGCTCGCCATCGCTGCGGTTGTCTGCCTGTCAGGCGCAGCATCGCCAGCTCTCGGCGCCGCCGAAACCGTAAAGGATCACATCCTCGTCAACCACGTCGGCTTCGTGCCGCAGGGGGCAAAATACTGTGTGATCCTCGATCCGCCGGCCAAAGAATTCTCGGTGTTCAAGGGTTGGAGCGACACGGCCGTGCTGAAAGGCCCGCTCCGCCACGCCAACGCCGAACTCGGCGACGGCTGGGTGGGCGACTTTAGCGACGCGCACGAGGAAGGAATTTATACGGTTCGCTGCGGCGGGTTGTGGTCTCGGCCGGTCATCATTTCCCGCAAGGTGCTCGACGAGCCACTCCGCGTGCTGTTCGGTTACTTTCCCACGCAGCGGTGCGGCCCGAGCGCGACCGGCTGGAACGCCCCCTGCCACCTGGACGACGCCCGCCGCGTGGATACCGGCGAGCAGCTCGATCTCGCGGGCGGATGGCACCAGTCGTGCGACCTGCGCAAGTGGATGTTCGGCACGCCCTACGGTCTGGTCGGGCTTTCGCAGTTGGGCCTGCTCAAAGACCCCCGCTGGGACCGCGGCCAAATCGCCGACGAGTTGTGCTGGGGGAACCGCTACTTCCACCACATGGTTCGGCCCGACGGCGGACTGATGGACCACATCGTGGTGCCGGTCCGCTGGCAAGGGCGCAACGTCTATCCGAACGATCCGCCCGTCTGCGCGAATTACCTGATGATCGTCGGCCAGGCCATGGCCGCCCGATACCTGAAGGACAAGGATGCCGACCATAGCCGCAAGTGCCTGGAGGTGGCCACGCGGCTGTGGCGGCACGTCATGGATCCGGCGACTCCCCCGGGGCCGTATCGGCCGACGGTCGTCCCCAAGTTTCACGACTGGCTGATCGGCTATTTCGACGGCTATTACCGCGGCTCGGCGCTGGAACGCGGCGACGCCCTCTATGCGGCCCTCAAGCTGCACGAAGCCACGGGCGACGCGGCCTTCTTGACGCAGGCCTGCGCGCTGGCGGGCGACCTGGTCAAGTTGCAGCTCGGCGGCGACGTGGCGGCCAATCCGGCGGCGGCCTGTTTTCGCGTGGGGCCTGATCGCAAGGATTTGACCGCCGCCAGTACTTTCGGGGCGCTAGGATTGGCCGAATTGTCGCTGCTTCGGCCCAATCATCCCGATGCCGGGCGTTGGAAGCAGGCCGTCACGCTCATGGCGTCGCAAAAGTGCAACATGGCCGAGCGAAACCCGTGGGGGCTCATCCCTTGCTATTGGTATGCCGATCGCCCCGGCGCGGGCCGGCCGGCTGGCACGGCCCGCTATCACTATTTCTTCCGCTTTAACGGGCCGAAGGGACGCCTGGAAAGCGGGCCGAATCTCGATATCCTCGGCAGCGGGCTGTTCCTGTTGCGGGCGAGCCGGCTCTGTGGCGAAAAACGCTATTTCCAGACCGCCTGCCGCCAGGTGGATTGGGTGCTGGGCGTCAATCCGTTCGACGCCAGCACGGTTGAGGGCGTGGGAGTGAACCAACCGCTCCGCTTCATCAACTACGGTGAGTTCTTTCCGCCCACCCCGCAAATTCCCGGTGCGGTGATGACCGGCATTCAAGGCGACGATAACGACAATCCCGCGCCGTTCGGCAACAACTGTTCGACCGAGTACGACATGCCGCCGACGGCCATGCTGATGTGGCTGCTCGGCGAACTTTCGAATCCCGTGAAATCGGAGCTATGACCATGAACAAGCGGCATCTGCTTTTCCAGGCGATCGGGGTTCTGCTGGCTGCGGCCACCGGCGTTGCCGGTGCGGCGGAGCCAAAAGCCGCCGGGGCAGTTAATTATGGCCGGCCGTTCGAGCCGCCCACCCGGCCGGCGTTTCTTCCCTTGCCGCCCGGCGCGGTCGAGCCCGAGGGTTGGCTCCGCGACTGCTGTCTGGCGGCCAAGGCCGGCTACACCGGCCACATGGACGAGTACCATCAAGAGTTCAAGCGGGCCTGGGCCGCCGATCATCAGATGAGAGGCGAGCGGCTCAATTGGCCCAATGGCGCTTGGCCCTACGAGGGCGGCGGCTATTGGTTCGACGGCCTGGTGCGGCTCGGCTACATCCTGCACGACGATGCCTTGCTGGAACAGGCGAAACGGCGGCTCGACGTGGTCGTCGATCACATGAATCCCAACAGCCTCTTGTTCCTGTGGTGGCTCGATAAGAACCGTCCCGACGACGTGAAGGGGGCACACGCCGGCGGCGGTTGGCCCGTCTGGGCCTGCGGACTCATGGGGCGCACCCTGGCCGGCTATTACGCCGCTTCCGGCGACCCGCACGTGTTGCAAACACTGGAAGCGGGCTACAGCGGCAGTCGCCTTTGGGCACAACTGGACGCCGGATTGTCCTCCGTCTACCCGGCCTTCCAAACCTACACCTGGACCGGCAACCGGGAGATCGCCGCGGCACTGAGCACGCTGTTCTCGGCATCCGGCGACAGGCCACGGGGCAGCGCCGCGAGCAGCCGCTACCGCAACATGCCGAACACCAAGCCAGGCGCCGAGCCCAACGATCACGTCGTGCATTTCCTGGAAAGCACGACCCCCTGGGCCCTGGGCTACCTGTGGACGGGCCGTCGCGAGTTTCTGGACGCTACGCTCGCCTGGCACGACCTGGTCGCACGGGACTCGATGCAGCCGTCGGGCGTGCTGGTGGCCGACGAGTATAACGGGCCGACCGGCGCCTATCGGGGCACCGAGACCTGCGACGTGGCCGGCTATCTGTGGAGCCAGATCGTGCTCTTGACCGTCAGCGGCCAAGGCCGCCTGGCGGACCAGGCGGAGCGGGCGTTTTTCAATGCCGGCCCGGCCACGGTCTCGCGCGATTTCAAGACGCACGTCTATTTCCAATGTCCCAACCGCGTGACGGACAAGTATCCGCCCTTGCCGCACGGCCCCGGCGCCGAAGGGACGTCGTACGCGCCGACGCACATGCCGCTCTGCTGCACGGCCGCCTTGAACCGCATCGTGCCCAACTACGTGATGCACATGTGGATGGCCACCTACGACAACGGGCTGGCCGCCGTGCACTACGGCCCTTGCAAGGTGTCGGCGCTGGTTGCCGATCGCCTGCCGGTCGAGTTGGCGTGCCGGACCGATTACCCGTTCAACGAGACGATCGAGATCAGCGTGAAGCCGGCCCGGGCGGCGACCTTCCCGCTCTCGTTCCGCATTCCCGGCTGGTGCAAGGGCCCGCTGGTGAAGGTGAACGGATTGGCGCTGAATGCGAAGCCCGACAAGAAGGGATTCGTGCGGATCGAACGCCTGTGGGAGCCGGGCGACGCCGTGAAGCTGCGATTCCCGATGTCGGTAAGCGTGCAGACGGGCCATGACAAGAATGCCCAGTCCGCGCCCTACGCCGCGGTCTCTTACGGCCCGCTCTTGTTCGCTCTGCCGATTGCCGAGAAAGACATCAATACGCCCAACCCGGCCGCCCGATGGAAGTATGCGTTGGACGCGCAAGGCGAGCGGTTGGGGGCCGACATCACCGTCGAGCGCGAGGCCATGCCGGCCCGCTGGGACTGGCCGCTGGCCGCTCCGTTGCGGTTGCGTGCCAACGCCGTCGCCTGCACGTGGAAGCCCACGGCCAAGCATGCGCTGCCGGCCGCGCCGATCGCGACGGCGGATGCGCCCCAAAAGATCTCGCTCATTCCCTACGGTTGCACGAAGTTCCGCATCTCCATGTTTCCCATTACCGAACGAACCGCCAAACTCCATCACGAGGATACCAACCATGAGTGAAACCGCGAAAAACGTGACCCCGCGCCGGAAGTTTTTGCAAGACGCGGCCAAGCTGGGCGCCATGTCGGTGCTGGCCGGCGCGGTCGTTCCGCACGTACACGCCGCCGAGGACAACACCATCCGCCTGGCGCTGATCGGCACCGGCAACCGCGGCAGCGGCGCCGTGGGCGATGCGTTTTCCGTGGAAGGGGAGTCCGTCAAACTGTATGCGATGGCCGATCTGTTCCCCAATCGCTTGGAGGCATCGCATAACGCCCTGAGCAAGCAGTTCGGCGAGAAGGTGAACGTGCCGAAGGAGCGGCAATTCCTCGGCTTCGACGCCTACCGGCACGCCATCGACTGCCTGCGACCGGGCGACGTGGCCCTGTTGACCACCCACGCCGGTTTCCGCGCCACGCACCTCGAGTACGCCGTCGAGAAGGGCGTCAACGTGTTCATGGAGAAGGCTTTTGCCGCCGATCCGGGCGGAATCCGGCAAATCGTCCGCGCCGGCGAAGAAGCCGAGAAGAAAAACCTCAAAATCGGCGCCGGCTTGATGTGTCGCCATTCGTCGGCCCGCCAGGCCATGATCGAGAAGATTTGCGACGGGGCCATGGGCCAGATCGAACTGATTCGCACCTATCGCATGGATTCCGGCCACGGCATGGGCCCCTGGGACTTCCAGGGCAACGAACTGCTGTGGCAAATCCGCCGCCCGGACCAGGTGTTCTGGTACACCTCGGGCGTCTTTGTCGACTGGAGCATCCACCTGATCGACGAGTGCTGCTGGATCAAGGACGCCTGGCCGGCCACCGCGCACGGCATCGGCGGCCGCACCGTCAATAGCGGCGACGCCTCGCAGAACTTCGACTGCTATTCGGTCGAGTACACGTTCCCCGACGGCACGAAGGCCCTGGCCACCGGCCGCTACATTCCCAACTGCTTCAACGACTTTGCCACCTTCGTGCACGGGGCCAAGTGCGCCGGCCAGTTCTCCGGCAACATTCACGCGCCGACGGCATACATTTGCAAGGACCAGCGGATCGTCGCCGACAATATCGCCTGGAAACCGGAGCGGGAAGCGCTGAGCCCCTATCACGTCGAGTGGAAGGAGTTGCTGGGGGCCATCCGCAACAATCGGCCGCACAACGAGGCGCGGCGGGCGGCCCTGGCCAACCTGGCCGGCCTCATGGGTCGAGCGGCGGTCCACACCGGCCGCGTCATCACCTGGGAGGAAATGATGGCCTCCAGTTTCAAGTTCTGCCCCAACGTGGCCGGCCTGACGGCCGACAGTCCCGCGCCCACCCGCGCCGACAAGCAAGGCCGCTATGCGGTGCCCGTGCCGGGCGCGTGGAGCGAGGTTTAACACCATGAAAGCAACGAACCGCATTCCGATTTCCCCCCGCGCCCGCCGCGCTTTGCGGCAGCGCGGCCTTGATCCGGCGACCCTGCGCGGCAGCGGGCCGGGCGGCCGCATCGTCGAGGCCGATGTGCTGCATGCACCCGCCCAACCGGCGTTCGCCGTGCCCCGTATTCCGGCGGGCGGCAACCTCTCGCCGATGCGGCGGGCCGTGGCCGCCAAGGTGAGCGAAAGCTTTGCCACGGTGCCCCACTTCTATCTCCGCAGCGAGGTCGATGTGACCACGCTGGTGGCCTTGCGGCAATCGGTCGCCGAGACCATCGAGAAGCAGTGCGGCACGCGGCCCAGCGTGACCGACTTCGTGCTGCGGGCGATGGCCCTCAGCTTGCGCGACCACCCCCAGGCCAACCGCGTCTGGCAGAACGGTTCGATCGTTTCTCTGCCCAGTGTCGACGTGGGACTGGTCGTGCAGGTCGATGACGGGCTCTTGGTTCCTATCCTGCACGAGGCCGACCGGCTGGGGCTGGCCGAGATGGTCCGCCAGCGGGCCAAGCTGACGGCCGTCGTGCGTTCGGGCAAGATGCCGGCCGACATCCTGCAAGGCGGGGCCACCTCGCTCAGCAACCTGGGCAAGCATCGAGTGGACGAGTTCGCACCCATCATCCAGCCGCCGCAGAGCAGCATGTTGGCCATGGGCCGCGTGGCCGAGCGGCCAGCCGCCTGCGAGGGGCGGCTTTGCCTGCGTCACACGGTACACTTGACGCTCTCGGTCGACCACCGGGTGATGGACGGCGTGCCGGCCGCCGAGTTCTTCGACCGGATCGTGGAGTTGCTGGAGAATCCGTTCTTGCTGCTTTGCGAAACCTGATTTTTGTCGACCACCGATAGCCGACGACGCATCGTTGGGCTATGATCGAACGCCTCCGGAGCGAGGCACTCGCAAATAGCTATTGATCCCATTCTCTATCGCACGAGGTGAAGCATGGCGAGCAGTCAGTGCATGCAGGGCAAGCGCGTGTTGGTTACGGGTTCGGGCACGGGCATTGGCCGGGGCGTGGGCTTGGAGTTCTGCCGCGCAGGGGCCGACGTGGTCTTCCATTACTCCGGCAGCCGCGAGGGGGCCACAAGCGCTGTGGAACAGGCCCGCCGTGACGGGGCCAAGAAGGTGACGGCCCTGCAGGCCGATTTTCGCCAGCCGGACGCTCCCGCCCACCTGGTCAAAGAAGCTGCGGAGTTCCTCGGCGGCATCGACATCCTCGTCAATAACGCCGGCATCACCATGAACGTGCCCTTCGAGAAGGTCACGCCCGAGCAGTTCGACACGCTGTTCTCCGTCAACATCCGGGCGATGTACTTCGTCACCCAGGCCGTGGTGCGCACGATGCTGCCGCGGGGAAAGGGCGTGGTCGTTAACACCAGCTCGATTCACTCGCTGGAAGGCTATCCGGAGCACACGGTCTACGCGGCCACGAAGGGGGCCATCAACGCCTTCACCCGCGTGTTGGCCATCGAATTGGCCCCCCGCGGCATCCGCGTCAATGGCGTCATACCCGGCTCGGTGGAAGTCGAGGCCTATCACAAGATCTTTCCGGACTACAACGTGAACGAGGCGGGCAAGGGGATTCCCATCGGCTTCGTCGGCCAGCCGTGCGACATCGCCAAGGCCGTGCTGTTTTTGGCTTCCGACGACGCCCGCTACATCGTCGGCCAAATGCTGGTCGTCGACGGCGGCACCACCTCGTGGATGCCCTTCGGCGACGGCTACTGCCAGCCGATGACGGGGCAGTTTGGCCGCGGCTACGTGCCGGGGCTGTGAAAGCAGAGTTGTTTTGACGAGTAAGGACCGGCGAATCAATAAGTGTCGCATTTGGAATGTACTCCTCACGCTCCGCGTGAGGTTGTGGCGGCCCGGCCTCACGCGGAGCGTGAGGAGTACGACAGTAATTGATTCGCCGATCCTAACCTGCCGGCCGTGCCGGACAGAGAGGAACGGAGAGAGGTGAACAAGCGAGAGGCGAGCGGCGTCCAATCCTATTTGCTTCATGGCGTTGCCGCGTACGTGCTTTGGGGGCTGATCCCGCTTTATTTCAAGCTGGTCGATCGCATTGCGCTGGTGGAAGTGGCGGCCCATCGTGTGCTCTGGTCGTTCATCCTGGTGGCCCTATTGGCCTGTTGCCTGGGACGATGGGGCGAAGTGCTGAAGAATCTTCGCGACCGCCGCGTCGTCGGCTTGCTCAGCCTCAGCGCCACCCTCATGGTGGGCAATTGGTTGACGTTCATCTATGCCGTTGTGAGCGGTCAGACGCTGCAGGCCAGCCTGGCCTACTTCACCGCGCCGCTGGTGACCGCACTGTTGGGGGCGGTGTTTCTCCGCGAACGCCCCTCGCGGCTGCAGGTGCTGAGCATGGCCGTCGCCGCGGCAGGCCTGGCGGTATTGACGCGGGGTGTGGGCCAGGTGCCCTGGCTCGCCTTGGCGATCGCGTTGACCGGCACCTTTTACGGACTGGTGCGCAAGCTCACGCCCGCCGACGGCTTCATCAGCATGGCGGTGGAGACCGCGTTGATCACGCCGATCGCGTTGGGCTACGTCGGCTATCTCGCCATCACGGGAACTGCCACGGGCAACGCGCCGGGCGCGCTGGGCCTGTTGATGCTGGCCGGACCGGTCACGACGGTGCCCTTCCTCTGTTTCGGCCGCGCCATCCACGGGCTGCGGCTTTCGACCATGGGCATCCTGCAGTATTTCTCGCCCAGCATCCAGTTTCTGCTGGCGGTATTTTTGTTCCGCGAGCCCTTTCCGCCGGCCGAGCTGGTGAGTTTCGCCTGTATCTGGACGGCCGTCGTCATCTACACGGCCGACTCGTATTGGGCCGCCCGGCACGCCCGGCCGCGCGCGATCGAGCCGTTGATGATTGATCCGTGACCGCCTAGCGGACCATCTCGATCTGGAAGTGGACGGCAATGGCAAACGCCGGTTCGGTCGGATCTGGCGACTCCAGATGCGCCGTATTTCCATCTCGACGGTAGAGAAACGGTTCGCCGTGCAACGGATCTGCGGGAATGGGCATCTCGGTAATGTCGGCCAGGCGTTCCGGCAGCCGGGCATCGTGCGTGGCCCCGTAGGCGCGAATGGCTTCCAGAATCTGCAAGGCGGCGATATATCGATCCATGCGCGCTTCGGCGGTCTTCGCCGACCCCACAGCCGGCAGCAGTGTGGCGCCGAGTGGGAGGATTTCCGCTTCGGCCCCGGCGCGGCTCTTTTGCGATATCAATCTTTGCATCTCTTTGATCTTGCCCTTCCCTTCCGCGTAGGGTATCAACACCCATTTGAACATATCATCGCGGAGTTCCTCGTAGGTCTTCACTGTAAAGAGCAGAAGGACCTGTGGGATCGGCATGGCGTCGACCTCGGCAACCGAGCGGCCCCTGGCCACCAGAAAACGTTTCGCCCGCGGATAACTTTCCGAACCGGCGGCGTGCTGAGGACCTTTTGAATCGGCGGTGGCAGCCGGCGCGCTTCCCACCGGCGTAAGAACGCCTATCAACCCGCGCAGCTTCTTCACGGTTTGCTCCCAGAGCCGTTGCCATTGCTCAGGCGTGTAATGTTCCTTGTCCAGGTCGCGCAGTTCCGGGCAAACGAGGTAGACGAACGCCATTTCCGCCTCAAAAGCCGGACGGGCATCGACAATGGGTCGGGGAAGCGAGGCCAAAGCCCAATAGAGATTTGGGGCGCCCGGTTGTTGGATGAATGTTTCCACCTGTTTCGACATCATCCCGGCAATCGTCATCCCGACGAGTGTCTGCACCATCGTTGGGCCTTGGGACAGGTGTCGGCCCATGGCATAGCCGGTTTGCAACGTGCGAATGGCCTCGTCGAACTTGCCGTCGGCGATTTGGAACCGGGCCCGCGCCGCCAGAATCCTGGCGGGACCTCGGGCGGCTTGAATTTCCGGCAGGAGAACGAAAAACGGGTTCCCTTCGCGAATGGGAATGTCCCAGTCGCACGATTCGCACCGGCTGCCGCGCTCGAGCTCATCGACAATGTTGGATGACAACGGAATCCCTCCGTACTTTTGGAAAGCGGCCGACTTCTTTTCGGTACGCAGTTCCGGCAGGGGCATCTCCGTCCATTTCACAATCGTTTCCCAAAATGCCTGGTCGCCGAATAATATGAATCGCTCCTGCGGTACCTTCAGATAGTGCAACACCGCGTTTCCCGGTCGTCGATCCAGAAACGAGGGCAGCAACTGATACTTCAAAGCCGGATGCGTCTCGGCGGCCGGATGCAAGGTGATCTTGCTCGTGCGGTTCCGCTCTTTGTCGGCCGCCTGGCCCGTAGATACCGGCGCGATGACAACCGCTGCCACCATCAACAACATGCCAAAATAGCGTTTCATGATCTGCTCCCCGCGGAATTGGATGGTTTCGGAACCGGCAAATCGGATGCGTCAACGTCGGCTCCCGGGTTCTTCAATAGACGCCGCAAGAACTCATGATTCGTGAATGCGGCCTCGTTGGTCTGCATGTCTTTAACCGATCGAGTGTTCCGGCTCACCAAGAACTTGCCCCTTGGCGCAACGTCATCCGGCAGTTGCCAATCGGCAGCCGAGAGAATCCGTTCGTTGCCCGTGCCGAATCCCGAGACGGCCAACCGCATATCGTTCGCCACGGCGTCCGCGAGGGACAAATCGTTGGGAACCGCTACCGTCGTGACCATTTCGTGCCGTTCGACTTGGGATGCCCGTTCGCCCAGTAACAGTACGAGCAAAACCGCCGACAGGGAGGCGGTTGCCACCAGCGCCGCTGGCCACGCCGAGCGGCCCCGGCCGCGCATCGCCGCTTCGCTGCCACAATGGATGCACAGGAAGCAATGGCCGGAGGGATTGGTACACGGGGATTTTCCGTGGGTCCCGGAAGCCCTCACCCTAACCCTCTCCCAAAGGGAGAGGGGACTTGTCGATGCAACCCTCTCCCAAAGGGAGAGGGGACCAGATGTTTCTCCCCTCTCCCTTTGGGAGAGGGGCTGGGGGTGAGGGCCCGTGGCTTCCTCGACCAATTCGGCTCGAAACGAGGGATCGAGCCGATCGGTCCGCGGCCGTAGCGAGCCGAGCGCCGCCTCGAACGCCTTCAGGTCCTGGTCTTCGCTTTCTTTTCCAGACATTTCCAGCCTAGCCTTTCTCGCAACGTGGAAAGCCCGCGTTGATAGCTGCGATATGCCGTGCTGGGCGACGTGCCGCTCAGGCCGGCGATTTCGTCGAACTTGAGCCCGCCCCACAGCCGGGCCACGATGGCCTCGCGCTCCTGGATGGGCAAATCCCGCAGCGCCGCGGTGGCCGCAGCCGCATCGAGCCGGTCATCTTCCGACATCTCAAACCACGGCTGGCCGCCGGCGGCCACGGCGTCCTCGCGGCGCGACCGCCGACCGCGCGACCGCGAGGCATTGATGGCCTGGTTCCGCACGACCCGATACAGCCACCCCACGGGGTTCTGGGGGGCCATGGCCTGGCGAACCAGGAGCAGGAACGCCTCTTGCACGACGTCTTCCGGCGCATCGCACCACTGCTGGGCGTAGAGCACCAGCGAGGCACTATGTCCGTCCCACAGCCGCGTAATGGCATCTGGACCGAGAGTGCTCATGCGGTGCGTCTCGCCGTCACAGCTTGATGTCCCACGCCTTAAGAAAGACACCGCCGAGGCGAACTCATTTCAGAAAGAACGCAAGAAGTGGCGGTGGTTTCGACCACCCATCGGTATTGTACGGCGTGGGCTCCGCCGCGCACAGCGTTCCACCTCGTCCCTCTCCCCTCTCCTCTGTCCCCTCATAATGCGGTATCATCAGCCTGATGAGCCCAGCCGAAGCCAAACCGACCCATCAGCGCTTCGATCCGCCCCCCGAAGTGCTGATCATCGACAACGACCGCTCCCATGCCGAGACCGTGGCCGAGAGTCTGGAGCGAATCGGATATCGCTGCCACGTGGCCGCCTCGGGCAACGAGGGGGCCCGGCTGCTCGAAGGTTCGACCTTCGACGTGGTCATCACCGACCTGGTGATGAACGACATCGACGGGCTGGGCATCCTCGCCCGCTCCAAGGCCGAGCAGCCCGACGCCGAGGTGATCCTGATGACCGGCCACGGCACCGTGCCCTCGGCCGTCCAGGCGATGCGGAGCGGGGCCTTCAACTATCTGTTGAAGCCGCTCGACGTGGCCCAGCTTCGGGCGAGCGTGGAAAAGGCCGTCGAGAGCTCCCGACTGAAGCAAGACAACCTGGAACTGAAGCGGCGGCTGGACGAGAAGTTCGGCTTCGAGGGCGTGATCGGCGACAGCCCGCAGATGCGCGACGTCATCGAGCGGCTGAAACGCATCGCCCCGACCAACGCCAGCGTGCTGATCGAGGGCGAGACGGGCACGGGCAAGGAGTTGGTGGCCCAGGCCATCCACCAAAACAGCCCGCGGAAGAACAAGGCCTTCGTGGCCCTCAACTGTGCAGCGTTGAGCGAGAACATTCTGGAGAGCGAGCTGTTCGGCCACGTGAAGGGGGCGTTTACCGACGCCTCGACCGATCGGGTGGGCAAGTTCGAATATGCCCATGGCGGCACGATGTTCCTCGACGAGGTGGGCGACATGCCCTTGCCCACCCAAATCAAGCTGTTGCGGGTGTTGGAGAACGGCGAGATCACCCGCGTCGGCTCGAACCAGCCGATCACCGTGAACGTCCGCATCCTGTCGGCCACCAATCGCAACCTGGAGGAATCGATCGAGGCGGGCACGTTCCGCAACGACCTCTACCACCGGCTCAAGGTGATCACGATCCGCCTGCCCACGCTCCGCGAGCGGCGGCAGGACATCCCCATCCTGATCGATTATTTCGTCAAGCAGTTTGCCGCCCAGCACGGCAAGCAGATTCGCGGCATGTCGCCGCCGGCGCGGCACAAGCTGCTCGGCTTCGAGTGGCCGGGCAACGTCCGCCAGCTTCGCAACGTGGTCGAGAGCATGGTGGTGGTCGATTACGACGGGCTGTTGGACGTGGACGATCTACCGGAGGAACTGGCCGGCCCGGTGGAACATCCCGGCGAACCCGCCACGGCCTCGCTGACCGCGCTGGTGGGCAAGCCGCTCACCGAGTTGGAACGGGCGTTCCTGGCCGAGACCTTGCGGCTGACGGCCGGCAATCGCGAAGAGGCGGCCAAGATGCTGGGCATCGGCGAGCGGACGCTGTATCGGAAGATCAAGGAGTACGGGTTGTAGAAAAGCCGTGTAGCGGGCGGGCTTGCCCGCCACACGGCGGCAGGACGGTGAAGTCGATACTTGATCGTGACCGTGAGAGGGGCGATTCCATGTTCGTCCCGTAGGGACGTTCGACAGTAGCCCAGCGATTCATCGCTGGGGATACGATTGCCAACATGACGGTTGCGTCCCGTAGGGACGCCCGACATGGCCAGGAGATTGGGGTGTCGCACACCTTTGTCAACGCGTTGTTCCATTGCGTGTTCAGCACCAAGGGGAGGCGACCAACCATAACGCCGGCCCTCCAGGAACGTCTTTGGCCGTTGATGGGCGGCGTCGCGCGGGAACGAGGCATTAAGGCGCTGACGATCGGCGGCGTTGAAGACCATGTGCATCTTCTGCTGTCGCTCCCAACCACGATGTCGGTTGCTCAGGCGATCCAGCTCATCAAAGGGGCGTCATCGAAATGGGCGCATGAGACGTTTCCCGAACAGAATTGGTTCGCCTGGCAGGAAGGATACGGGGCATTCACTATCGGCGTTTCGCAAACCGACGCCACGCTCGCCTACATCCGTTCCCAGCCGGAGCGCCACCGACAGACGACGTTTCAGGAGGAGTTCCGCATGTTCCTCAAGAAACACGGTATAGAATATGACGAGCGATATGTATGGGGATGAGCTTCAATCGTCCCTCCGGGACGAGAGAGAAAAGAAAAGGTAGGGGAATTGGGCCATTCGCAACCCAGCAGTGAACTGCTGGGCTATTATCGAGCGCCCCTCCGGGGCGAACAAAGACCACATCGACCAAGCAAACAGTTGATTTCTTCATCCATAATCCACAATGCCCATCCACCTCCTTTCCCCCTCTCTGATCAACAAAATCGCCGCCGGCGAGGTCATCGAACGGCCGGCCAGCGTGGTCAAGGAATTGATGGAGAACGCCGTCGATGCGGGGGCAACGCGAATCGACGTGTCGGTGCGCCAGGGCGGGCTGGAAATGGTGCGGGTCGTGGATAACGGCGGCGGCATCCCGGCCGAGGAACTGCCGCTGGCCCTGGCCAGCCATGCCACGAGCAAAATCATCGAGGCCGACGATCTGTTTCGCATCGGCACGCTGGGGTTCCGCGGCGAGGCGCTGGCCTCGATCGCCGAAGTGAGCCGGCTGGTGCTGCGGAGCCGCACGGCGGAAAGCCCCGGCGGGGCGGAAATCGAGGCCAGCGGCGGCACCCTGAGCGGCGTGGCCCCCTGCGGCTGCCCGGTGGGCACGGCGGTCGAGGTGGAAAACCTGTTCTTCAACACGCCGGTGCGGCGAAAGTTCCTGCGGACGAGCGTCACGGAGTTCGGCCACGTCTCCGAGGCGTTCATGCGCATCGCCCTGGCGGTGCCGCAGGTGCATTTCACCTTGCGGCACAACGAGAAGCCGATTTTCGAGCTGGCCGCCCACGACGGCTGGCTGGAGCGGATCGCCCAGTGCTTCGGCCGCGAGCTGGCCGACAACCTGATTTGGGTGGAGAGCGTCGAGGACGAGGTGCAGCTTTCCGGCTACGTGGCCCATCCGGGCCAGAGCCGCAGCCACAACCGGATGCAGTATTTCTTTCTCAACCGGCGGCACATCCGCGACCGGGCCTTGCAGCACGCCCTGGGCGAAGCCTATCGCGGACTGTTGATGGTGGGCCGCTTTCCCATCGCCTTCCTGGTGCTCCAGATGCCGCCCGAGCTGGTCGATGTGAACGTCCATCCGACCAAGCTCGAAGTCCGCTTTCAGGATTCCGGACGGCTCTACAGCCAACTGCTGGGCACGCTGCGGGGCAAGTTCCTGACCACCGATCTGACGGCGCGGATCCACACCGCGGCCGACGAGGGGCCAGTGGCCGACCCCGATGCCGAGCAGGCCACGGCGATGCGGCAGCAGCTTGTCGATTGGGCCAAGGGGAAGGTGGCCTCGTGGGGCGGTGCCGGCTCGAGTCCGGCATTGGGCGCACCCGTTGCCGAACCCCATGCGCCGTTGGAGCTCCGGCCGCTGCATCCTTCCCTCTCCCTGCCGCATATGGGAGAGGTGCACACGTCCTCCCCTCTCCCGCCGGGAGAGGGGCCGGGGGTGAGGGCGGCGGAAATTTCCTCCGACGTTCGGTCTTCCCCGTTCGCCCCCGCGCCTTCCGCGCTGCAAATCCACAATCGCTATCTGGTGACCGAGACCGAAGAGGGCGTGACGATCATCGATCAGCACGCCCTACACGAGCGGATCTTGTACGAGCAATTGCGGCAGCGGATCGCCGCCGGCGCGATGGAAACGCAAGCCTTGCTCGTGCCCGAGCCGGTCGACTTGGGCCCGGCCGAGCGGGCCGCGGCGCTGGAACATCGCGATTTGCTGGCCGAGCTGGGGGTCAGGATCGAGCCCTTCGGCGGGCAGACGCTGCTGGTGGCCGCCTACCCGGCCATGCTGGCCAACATGAACCCGGTGGACATCTTGCGGGCCCTGTTGGAACGGATCCTGGGCGAGGTGAAGCGGCCCGACCGCCGCGACCTGTTGGACGATCTCTTGCACACGATCGCCTGCAAGGCGGCGATCAAGGCGGGCGACCGGCTCGCGCCGGCGGAGATCGCTTCGCTCTTGGAGCAGCGGCACTTGATCGACGATGCCCACCACTGCCCGCACGGCCGCCCCACGGCGTTGGTGTTTACGCGAGAGGAACTCGATAAGCAATTTAAGCGAGTATAGCACGTCTTTCAGGATGTTCATGCCGATGACAAGTCGTTGCGAAGCCGCAAGCGGCGACGTTGGGGCGGCAGTGCAACTGCCGCCCCAACAACTGCGCAACTGCCGCCCCAACAATCATCGCCCCGTTGACCATCCATTGCCAGAGAACGCCACCATGCAGAAATCGCCCGCCAGACAATTACCTGAACATCGCAACCGCTGGCTCCTTACTGCGACTGTCCTTCTGCTGCTCTTCGCGGCACAGGCCGCCTTGGGTGCGTCGCCCGATCAGTCCGTGCAACTGAAAACCATGGCCGTCGAAGTGATGCCGTGCCACGCCAACCTGATTTCGGATTCCAGCTTCGAGCAGAGCGATGCCAACGGCATTCCCAGCGGCTGGGCGTGGACGCAAGGCAAGACCGACGCCACGTGCGCGATCGACCGCACCGTCTCCCACAGCGGTCGGCAATCCGTCCGCATGACCAACGGCACCCCCTTTGGTCCCAACGTCTACGGCATGCTCTGGCGAACCCAGCCCGTCAAATTGCCCTGGGGCAAGCCCTATACCATGAGCGCGTGGGTGAAGTCGGACAAGCCGGGAGGCGTGGGATTGATCGGCGGTGGCGACTGGCAGTATCGCGCCCGGGCCCACGTGGGCGGGGACAAGTGGCGTCGCATCTGGACCAGCTTCACGGCCGGCGCAAGAGACCGCCACTTTGTTCTTCGCCTGAGCACCGAGTATCCCACCCGCGGCACGTGGATCGACGACGTGAAGCTGGAAGAAGGGACCTCGCCCACTTTCGATCCGCCCGGCCCGGGCCAGAGCGGCAAGGCAATCTTGGATGCGGACGAGCAAGAGATGGTGGTTGAGGGCGACGGGCCCTTCGCGCTCCGCTTCAGTTTGATTAATCCGCGAGCAATGGAGGGGACGGTCTGTGTCGCTTTGAGCACGGGCGAGTCGTTGCGGCAGCCGATCCATCTGCCGGCCGGCGCTTGGCACGTGTCGCTTGCGGGTGAGGCCGTGTTGCCCCACGACGCCCCACGAACCATCACGCTCACGCTGGAGGAAGCCGGCCGGGAAATCGCCCGCACCGACGCTCAACTCCGTTTCTGCTCGGCCGGCAACGCCTTGAGACGGCTGGACGCGCTGGGGGCCGAGTTCCCGGCTTTGAAAAAGGCCCTGGAGAGCATCCGCGCGCGGGGGCAAGATATTTCGTATCCGCAAATTGCCCTGACCGTCTTGGAGAACTTCGTCGGCTACGCCAAAGAAGACACCCGGCACGACCAGGTACAGCGGGCGCTGGAGCAGCTTCGCGATCTGGAGCCCATGGCGGTGCGGTTGCGGGCGGAACTGGGCGAGGCCCTGGCCGGCCGCCGCCAGTTCGCGGCGGTTCCGCGGTGGACGGGCACCAAGCGCCCAACGATCAAGGGCAGCTCGTTCCTGGCTCCGGTCCGTATGCCCGGCGGCAGCGTGGTGGAACGGCCGGTGTTTTTTAACGGCTACGGGCACTTCGCACAGGTCGTCGCGGACATGGAAAAATGGCCCCGCTACGGCACCAACATCGTCCAGATCGAGTTCGGGCCAAACGGCGTCTTTCCGCGCGACGGCATCACGAGCGACGCGCCCATGCAAAACATGCTCCACACGCTGGATCGGGCACAGAAGGCCGGCGTGGCGGTGTGCCTGTTGATCAGCCCGCACTATTTTCCCCAGTGGGCGATGGCCAAATGGCCGCAGTTGCGCCGCCGCCGCGAGGGCTTCTTGCAATACTGCCTGCACGCCCCGGAGGGCCAGGAGTTGCTGCGGCGGTTCATTGCCGTGGCCATCAAGCCCTTGAAGGACCATCCGGCGCTGCAGAGCATTTGCCTGTCGAACGAGCCGACCAACGAGGAGGAGCCCTGCGACGAGGCCCGGAAGCTTTGGCACGGTTGGCTGCAAAAGCGGCACGGCAGCGTAGCCACGATGAACGCCCGGTGGGGCTCGCGGTACGGCTCGTTCGGCGAGGCTCCGCTCCCCGATCCGTTTGCGGCGCGGCCGGCCAAGCCGGTGTGGTTGGACTACGTCCGCTTCAACCAGGAGTTTTTCGCCGACTGGCACAAGATGCTGGCCGACGCGGTGCACCAGGTGGCCCCCAGCCTGCCGGTCCACGCCAAGGCCATGACCTGGACGATGTTCAACGCGAATGCCGTTCACCTGGGCGTCGATGCCACGCTGTTCGGCCGGCTGAGCGACATCAGCGGCAACGATTCGGCGAGCTTCCACATGTTCGAGGGGGAATTCGCCCAGGATTGGCTGCCGGACGCCATGGGCTACACCTTGCAGCGTTCGGTCCTCGATGCGCCCGTGTTCAACTCGGAGAACCACGTGATCATCGACCGCGAGACGCATTATATTCCCGCAGACCAGGTCCGCTGTTCGTTATGGCAGGGGGCGATCTACGGCCAGGGTGCGACGGCCATCTGGGTATGGGAGCGGACCTTCGATCCGAAGAGCGATTTGTTCGGCAGCATCATGCATCGCCCGGGCTGCGCCGAAGCGGTGGGGCGGGCCAACTGCGACCTGAACCGCGCGGCGTTGGAAGTCACCGCCTTGCAGCAGGCCCCGCCGCAGGTGCTGGTCGTGCAGAGCGTCACGGCCTCGGTGTGGGACGGGGACGTTTACGACGATTGCCTGCGCAAGTTGTTCACGGCCTTCTCTTTTACCGGCCTGAAGCCCGGTTTCGTCACCGAACGGCAATTGGAGGAGGGCCTGGTTCCGGCGGCGCCCGTGCTTTGCCTCCCCGCCATCAGCCATTTCTCCGACGCCGCGCTCATGACGCTGCGCCGCTTCAAGGGCCGGCTGGTCTTCGTGGGCAACGAGGACTGTCTCAGTCGCGATGAGTATGGCAGGGCGCGCCCTCACCCCAGCCCTCTCCCAGAGGGAAAGGGGACGCGAAGCCCGCTCCTGCGCGGCGAAAAAATCACCTTCGGCCGCGGCGCCGCCTCGGCGGAGGAGCTATGGCGACAAATCCTGGCCAAGCTGCCCGGCTGGAATTTTCGGCCGGCCGTGGAAGTACGCGGGGCGAATGAAAAGCCGATCTGGGGCATCGAGTGGCGGATCGCCGAAACGGCCGAGGGACCGGTAGTCAACTTGTGCAACTACCGCCGCACGCCCGTGAGCGTGACGCTCGCCCGGGCGGACAAGACCCGTTCCCTGCGCGACGTCCTTACCGGCAGCCCCGTGGCCGAACCGCTTTCGTTGCAGCCGCTGGAGGTCCGCCTGCTGCGTTTTGAGCGGAGGTGATGAAGGGTTCGCAAGAGAACGGGCCTACGGGCGTTTGATGCGGGGTTTCACGCCAACCATTTCCGCAGCCACTCGATGCTGAGCCGCTGGACTTCGGCTTCCAGGGGCGTCTCCCAGCAGCAATGCGGGCCGCCCGGCAGCACGCACAGCTCTTTGGGGCCCTTGACTCGTTCGAACAACTGCCGGCCCTGTTCCAGCGGCACCGATTCGTCGGCATCGCCATGGACGATCCTGAGCGGCTGAGTCACGGCCTCGGCATAACAGAGCGGCTTGAAACGAAACGTGTCCGCAACGCTCGCCAGCGTCAGCTCGCGGAGGATGCGCGGAAACCGCCCGAGCAGCCGGTTCCAGGCGTCTTCGTCGGGCAGGGCCTGCACGTCGAAGTGGGGCACGCGGCGGCTTGGCTTGCCCTGGACCACCGACCGCTCGTCTGCTTCGACTGCGGCGACGAACTCGGCCCACGCGGCTTCCGAGCGGGCAGTCCGCCAGCGGTAGCGGAGCCAGGCCTCGCCGTCGGCCACGGGCGCCAGGGCCACCACGCAGCGGACGTGCCGGCAGAGTGCCGCCGCTTGGATGACGACGCCGCCGCCCACGCTCACGCCCAAGAGCCCGATCCGCTGGGCGTCGATCTCCGGCTCGCCGCCGACGCGCAGGAAAGCAGCCAGGCAATCGGTAACCCACCCACCGGCGGGCCGGATCGTCCCTTGGTCCGGATAGGGATCGCTGCCGGAGAAACTGAAGCGGAAGGAGGCCACTCCGGCCTGGGCCAGCAGCTCGGCCAGACGTGGAAAGGCCCCCAGATCGTCGTCGTAGCTGCCAAAACCGTGGCAGAGCAGCACGGCCGGCGCGCGGGCCGCCGTCTTGGGCCGCACCAGCGTGCCTTGCAGCGGTCGACCCTCGGCGAAGAATTGAAGTTGCCGCGTTTCCATCGTGCTTCCTCCGTGCGATTCAAGACCGATCACTTCTCCGGCAGGGGCCGGATCATGATGTCTTTGTACCACGCTTCACTGGCCGGTCCGCCGTGAATCTGCAGCCCGATGATGCCATGTTGCGACAGCGACTCGTCCGGCTCGGTGTAGTCCACCGTTTGATGGCCGTTGAGCCAGAGCTGGACGCGGCGGCCTTGGCAGCGAATGACATAGTCGTTCCAATCGTCTTCGTGAACGATTTTACGTTGTTCTTCCGCCGTCGGGCCGGCCAGGGCCCGGTTGCGTCGCGATTCGTCGTAGAGTTTGCCCCAATGCTGCTCGGCCATATCGGCCTGGTAGCCGCTCACTTCGTAGTGGTGGGGGATGCGCTGGCTGCGGATTTGCACGCCGCCGTTGGCAGTTTTACCCAGCAGTTTGCACTTCAGCCGCAACTCGAAGTTGCCGTATTCCTTTTTGGTGCAGAGGAACTCGTTGTGGGCGACCGCGTGGTCGAGACTGCCGCCAACGATGGCGCCCTGCTCGATGCGGAACACCGTGCGACTGCCCTCCCAGCCCTGAAAAGTCTTGCCGTCAAAAAGCGGTGTGAACTTTTCATCGCCTGAGGGCGTGTCTTGCCCCACCGAGAGCGAGGCGCTTGCTGCCATGACGAGAACGGACGCCGCAAAACTCCGCTGTAGGAAACCCACGTGTTGTTTCTCCTTTCGTGAGGCTGGTGGTTCGATCGGTTAAGGGGACAGGCACCTCACGGCGACCGTTTCTGGCCGTGTTCCACACATGTCGGTTCGGAGCCAGTCCCCTTTTTCACGCCTTCAAAGTTGCCCGCTAGGGCGATGTCGTGCCGCTTTTCTCCGTGTCGGGGCGCTTCAGCCGAGTTAGCCCGCGCAACAAGCGGGCCGATTTGTCCGTGACGCCAAAATTGCCCGACAAGTCGAGCGTGGTTAGTTTTTTCAGGTTCGCGATCGGCTCGATCGCCTCGTCGGTCAAGGAACATGCCGCAAGTTGAAGCGACTCCAGTGCGGTCAATTCTCCGATCGCCTTCATGGCGGCGGGCGTTAGCATCACGCGGGACAGGTCCAGCCGCCGCAGGGATGGGGCGAAGCGCGGCAGGACGGCCAGGGCCTCGGCGGGCAAGAAGGCGTCGGTCACGACCAGCGTCCGTAATTTCGGCAGCTTTTCCGCCGGCGTGTCGGCCCAGCGCGTCAGAAAATCGCCCGCCACGGGGCAGCGGCGAATCGAGAGCGATTCCAGGCGCGGCATCGCCATCACGACGCGCAGCGCATCATCGGTGACGCCGTAGCAGCGGGTGAAGGTGAGCGATTGCATTCGGCCGGCAAGCCCGCCGACGGCGGCCAGCCGTTGCACGGCTTCGGCCGATACGGGCGAATCCTCGATCACCAGCGCGTCGAGCGCAGGCATCGCGGCGACGATTTCCAACGCCGCATCGCCGGCGGACGAACCGGCCAGCTTCAGTTCGCGCAGGGACTTCATGGCCGTCAGCGTTCGATAGTCGCCGGTCTTCAAGGCTTCGCACTTCCGCAGGTCGAGCGAGCGCAGATGATCGAGTTTTTGCAGCCCGGCGAGAGCCTGGCCGGAAATGCCCATTTCCACCAGCGCAAGCACCTCGAGCCGCGGCAACGAAACCAGCGCGTCGAGTCCCGCCGCCGAGACGCCGTTGACGCGGCGGAGCGCGAGGCGGCGAAGTCGCGGCAGGTTCGCGATCAGCCGGGCGAACTGGGCGTCGGTCAGGGGAACGTCGCGCAGCGCCAGTTCGGTCAACTGTTTTTGCGCCGTCAAGCGGTCCAAGGTCTCCGGCGAAATCGCGTTGAGCGAGAGTCGCAGCATTTTCAACTGCGGCAACCGCAGTACGGCCTGGGCCAGCTTCTCGTCGACCGGCGCGCGGTTGGCGGTCAAATCGACGCCGGTGATGCGCCCGTCGGTGTCGCGCGCAACGGTTCCACCGGCCTTGCGTATCGCCGCGGCCGTCTGCTCGATTTCGCCGGCCGGGGCCGGCCGGCCCCGGCCGCCGGTGCCAATCGTCCCACACAGCAATAAGGTCGCCGCAACGAGATGCGGCCATCGGGCTAGGAACATACGATTTACCTCAACGTCCTAAATTTGCCACGGCGCCCGCATGGGCCGCAGCAGCAGCGCGTTAACCTCGTCGTCGCCGACGAACCGTTCCGCCTTCGCGTCCCACTCGACCTTCCTGCCCAAGCGGAGGCAGATGTTGGCGCAATGCGCGATGGTGTGGTTGCGCTGGGCCAGTTCCGGATACGAGACGGTGCGCTGGCGCGAGCGGATGCAATCGAGGAAGTTGCGGATGTGGCCGTGCATGAACGTCCAACTCTGTTCGTCGATCTTCCGCCCGCCGAGGATCGATTGCGGCTCGGCGCGCAGACCGCCGGCGTCGCTGATGTGGATCCATCCTTCATCACCCGTAAAGCGGACGCCCTTGTCTCCCTCATTCATGATCAACTTGACGCCGTCGTCATACTCCGCGACGACATTGAAGTCGTAGGGCGTTTGGGCGAACAAAATCTTCGGCGGCCACACGGCCGTTCCTTGAAACGTGCGCGGGCCGCTCATTTCGCTGTTGTGCCCCCACTGCGCCAAGTCGAAGTAGTGGGGGCCCATGTCGCACATCAGACCGCCGCTCATACTCCAATGCTGGCGCCACAACTGCACGCGGACCGGAGAATACGGCGCCAGCGGCGCCTGCCCCGTCCAGCGATCATAATCAAAAACCTCGGGCGGCGGCGGGGCGGTCGGCGTCGCCTTGCCGTTGCTGGTGAATCCGCCGCCCATGAACGTGGTAATGGTCTGGAGTTTGCCGATCTTGCCGCTTCGCACCGTTTCCGCAACGAATCGGTACGAGTTGTTCGATCTCCGCTGGGTGCCGCACTGCCAGACGGTCTTGTACTTCTTCATGGCCTCGACCAGCGCACGACCCTCGCCGATGGTGAGCGTGCAGGGCTTTTCGCAATAGACGCCTTTGCCCGCCTTGGCGGCAATCACCGAAAGCACGGCGTGCCACCGATCGCCGGTAGCGAGCAACACGGCGTCGATATCCTTGCGCCCCAGCAGATCCTCGTGAGACCGGTAGGCTTTGCAGCTCTTGTTGCCGTAGGCGCGGTCGACATTCTCCTTCGCGGCGTTGCGCCGGTCGGCAAAGCAGTCGCACACGGCGCAATATTGCAGGTCCTTCTCGGCGATAAAATCCGGCATCACCCCTACGGCGCGGTTTCCCAGGCCGATCGCGCCGACGTTGATCCGTTCGGAGGGGGCCGCACGCCCTTCGAGGCCCAGGCAAGAGCCTGGAATGACCATGGGAGCGGCCAGCGCGGCGGCCGCGCCGAGGAAATCACGTCGCGATAGGTTTCTTGCCTGTTTCATAGCAAACACTCCTTGGTGACACGAGCCATGCCTCGCCATAAGGTAACCTACGCGCGCTCGACTCGTAAAGGGCCGCGCCGTCAACAGCCGAGCGTGCGGAGATAGGCCCGGTCGTCGGCGATGGCCCGGGCCGGGTCCTGCCAGACGATCTCCGATTCCTCTTCCGCCACGATCCATCCCCGATAGCCGGCCTTCTCGACCCATGCGAGCAGGGCGGGAATGTCGATCACGCCCTGTCCCATCGGCTGCCAGCAGCCGTCGGCGCCCACGTCCTTCAAATGGATGTGCACGATTCGATCGCGGTATTTGTCGAAGGTGGCCATGATGTCGTGACCGCCGCGGAACATGTGCCCCGTGTCGGGATTGAACATGATGCCGGCGTCTGCCGTCGCCGCCAGCAGACGGTCGTACTCGGCCGGCGTCAGAACCAGCGACGTATGATGGGAATGCGGATGCACGGCGGCCGTGACGCCCTGTTTCTTGCACATCTCGCCCACCTGCCGATAAAAGCGGCAGACCTGGGCAAACTTGGCCTCGTAATCGTCGCGCGACTCGCTGGCCGGACCGGCCAGGGCCACGGGCACGGAAAAATGGGCGGCAAACCGCACGGCCTTTTCCGCGCCCGCCAAGTCGGCAGCCTCCTGCTTCGGGTCGCTGAAACCATGCATGGCGTAAGCATAGGCGGCGCAGGCCATGCCGCGCTTGCGGAGCGCCGCGTCGAACTCGGCGGGCCGGCCGTCGTAGCCGCCGATCATCTGGTTGCTGAACTCGGCCCCGGCGAAACCGGCGGCGGCCATGGTGTCGAGGATGTCATCGGGCGAGCCCCGCCATTTCTCGCCCAGCATCTCCCAGGTAAACGTTTGGCAACCCAGCCGGAAAGGTCCTTTGAACTTGGCCATGATAATTCCCCTATCAAAGTTTTTGTCCCAACAGACCGCTGAGATAAATGTAAGCCTCCTGCGTATAGCGAGGCAGGTTTTGCGGGTCTTCGACCTCCAACTCGACGGTCAGCCCGCCCCGGTAGCCGACCTCGCGCAAGACCGCGATGAAAGCGGCCAGATCGACGTCGCCGCGGCCGATGCCCACGGAAACCGTCCCCTTATGGTCTTTCAAGTGGACGGAGTAGATCTTCGCGGCGTGGCGGCGGATGAAGGCAATGGAATCGACGCCGGCCGAGTGAAAGTGTCCGGTGTCGACGCACACGCCCAGCCGCGGATCGCCGACGGCCGCCAGCACCCGCTTGAAATCCTCGGCCTGCTCCAGCACGTTGCCGAAGTGAGGCTCCAGGCATAGTTTGACGCCGCTTTGGTCGGATATCTTGCGAAAGACCTGCCGCGCACAGGCGATCACCCGATCGAGCGCTCCCGGCTGGTTGCGCGGCGACGCACCGGTCGAGGTGACGTGATCGGCGCCCAGCACTTCGGCAAAGCGGACGCAGGCGGCGATGGCCTCGGCCCGCGTCTCGACGTCTTCCGGGTCGGCCCCACCCCAACAGGGCGTATAGATGCCCGCGCAGTGCATGCCCGACGCTTTCAGCCGGGCCTGGACGCCGGGCAGATCGAAAACCTTCACCGCCGGCGGGGTCCACACGGCGTCGCCGTGGATTTCCATGTGCCGGTAGCCGAGCGCCGGGGCCCGCTCCAGCGTGGCCGCCACCTCGTCGGCGGCGAAACCGCGATAACAAATGGAAGCGCAAATAATGTCCATCGGTTCGCTCCGCAGTTGGGCGCAAAACTTGGGCGGGCAAGCCCGCCCGCTACACGCGACCGGCGCGGTGCTTGAACGTCGCGGACCCACCCGATAAGCTGTACTGTACGATACGCGGGTGCGGGGATCTTGGCCGAAAGCGTCATTTTTTGGTATCAGGACGACACCCTTGGCCAGAAAACCACTGCCGAGACCTACGCTGACGCCGGACGAGCTGCACGGGCTGCAAAGCGAGTTTATTGCCCGGGTGGCCCCCGAAAGCCATTTTCACCTCGCCCTGAATCAGCTCGGCAACGTGCGGGTGGTGGTCAAAGACGCCGCCGGACGCTTCGTGTGGGTGAGCGACAACGCCTCGCGCCGCCACGGCTTCGCCCAGCCATCGGAGATGGTGGGGCTCGACGACGTGGCCATCAATCCGCCGCGGCTGGTCAAGAAATATCGCCGCGACGACCGGCAGGTGCTGCGTTCCGGCCGGCCGCTGCTGGGTCGCATCGAGCTGGCCTTCGACGAGCAGGGAATGCTCAACTGGCACGTGACCAACAAGCTGCCGCTCTGCGACCGCGACGGCACGTGCATCGGCCTGATCGCCACGATCCAGGAATATCCCGGCGTGAAAAATCTGCCGGTTTTCGATCGCGAATTGAGGGCGGTTGTCGAGCACATCTTCGCCCAGCTCGGCGAACCGCTCTGCGTGGCCGATCTGGCCGCGATGGCCGGTGTCTCCCGCCGCCAGCTCGAACGGCGGTTTCGCAATGCCACGGGCATGAGCCCCACCGACTTCATCATTCGCGCGCGGCTCGACGAAGCTTGCCGGCGGCTCCGCGAGGGCAGCCAGTCGATCGGCAAGATCGCCCTCGATCTGGGCTTTTACGATCAAAGCGCCTTCACGCGGCTGTTCCGCCGCCATTTGGGCACCACGCCCAGCGATTTCCGCCAAACGCGCGGCTCGGCCACCCAATGCAAAAGATCCGCAAAGGAGACACAACGGACACGAAGAGTTAACGGGAAGTAAACCGCAGAAAATCTTCAGGAGAAGGACCTCACAAATGATTGCACGATTTCTGACCGGCTTATGGTTGTCGCTCATGGCCCTGGGCGCCGTTGCCGCGATGGCGGCCCAACCGCAGTCCACCGACGTGTTCCGGAGCGGCGCGGACGGTTACCACACCTATCGGATTCCCGCCCTCATCGTCAGCAAGCAGGGGACGCTGCTGGCCTTCTGCGAGGGCCGCAAGAATGACATGCAGGACACCGGCCGGATCGACCTCTTGCTCAAACGCTCGACCGACGGCGGACGGACGTGGAGCAAGCAGCAGGTCGTCTGGAGCGACGGGCCCAACACCTGCGGGAATCCCTGCCCCGTGATCGATCAAGCGACCGGCGTGATCTGGCTCTTGGTGACCTGGAATCGCGGCGACGACGAGGAAGGACACATCGTCGCGATGACGAGCAAGGACACCCGCCGGCCTTACGTGACCAGCTCCGCGGACGACGGGCAGTCCTGGTCGCCGGTCAAAGAGATTACCGCGGCCGTCAAGCCGGCCGAGTGGGGATGGTATTCCACGGGCCCCGGCAACGCCATTCAGCTCAGCCGCGGTCTGCACCGAGGAAGGCTGGTGATCCCTTGCTGTTATAGCAAGGCCGGCGCGAAGGGGACCTATTTCAGCCACACGATTTATTCCGACGACCACGGCCAGTCGTGGCGCCTGGGCGGCACCAGTCCTGAGGGCGGCGTGGACGAGTCCGTGGTGGTCGAACTCAGCGACGGCCGGCTGATGCTCAACATGCGGAGCTCCGGCGAGGTGCCGCGCTGCCGCCGCATGTGTTTTAGCCTCGACGGCGGCCAGTCGTGGGTCGACCAGCATGCCGATCCCGCGCTCGTCGAGCCGCCCTGCCAGGCGAGCTTCGTGCGTTACGATTGGGGTGACGCCGGCCACGGGGGCCGCCTGTTGTTCTCCAATCCGGCCAACGGCGAGCGCGATCAGCGGAACCGGCTCACGGTCCGCATGAGCGAGGACGAGGGGCGCACGTGGCCGGTGGCCAAATTGCTCTATGCCGGCCCGTCGGCCTATTCGTGCCTGGCGGTGTTGCCCGACGGATCGATCGGCTGTCTGTACGAGGCGGGCCAGAAGCATCCCTACGAGAAGCTGGTTTTCGCTTGCTTTCGACTGGTGGGGGATGAACACTGATCTCCGCTGACCGGCACGAACGGAAACGTCTGATCGGTGTTGACGAACAAAACGGGTAATCCTCCGTGGCACCGGTGACTTGTTAGTCCCGGCAGGGACGCCAGTTCATAGCCAGGGACGTTAGTCCCTGGTGGAAACGTTTGGATCGCATTTGAGCCGCGGAGCGGCGACAGAGATTTCTGTCGCCCCTACCGGGGCTCTCGGTCCGATAGGCCTATTCTTTCCAGGGACTAACGTCCCTGGCTAGTGGCTGCCGCCGCTTCGCGGCTCAGCCTCAATCCTCTCGATGCCTTGTCGATCTGATCGTCATTTGCGTCGTACCAGTGCCGTCGCCGGATTTGCCCGTCAAAACCCACCAGAGACTCACCGAACACCGGGCCGCCCTCCTTCTGCGGAATTGTCCGCACTTGGGTATTGACCTCCGTCGCAAAGTGCGGTAAAATCCACACATCGACAAATGCACCGGCAACCGTTCACGGATTACGGGCACAACGTCATTCTGAGCGGAGCGAAGAATCCGGTCCGGACCACGATCCGCCGCAAGATTCTTCGCCGTGCTCAGAACGACGGCTGCCCCGGCACAGGAGGCTGCTCATGCCACGGTTCACGCAGGGCGAGTTGGAAGTGATGCGGATTCTCTGGGAGCACGGCGAGCTGAAGCCGGCCGAAATCCACGCCCGCTTCCCGCGAAAGATCACCAATCCCTCGCTGCGCTCCTACCTGGCCATTTTGCTGGAAAAGGGGCACCTGGTGCGCCGCCGCGTGGGAAAGGCGTATTACTACCGGGCCAAGACCCGGCGGGAATCGACCTTCCGCAGCATGCTCCGCGAGCTCGCGCGCGTCTGCTGCGATGGCTCGGTGGAAAACCTGCTCTGCCAACTGATCCGCACGGAAAAGCTTTCCGCAGCGGACTTGCTCGAACTCAAACGGCTGTCGACAGAGAGCCGTCGTCCCCCAAACCCGTCCGGGGAGGAGCAAAAACCATGAACTGGCCCCATCTTCTGCGTGACGGTCTGGCCCAAGCCTCCGCGGCCTCGCCCTGGGCGCTGCTTTTGGCAAAAGTCACGCTGTTGTTGGCAGTCGCGTGGCTCGTGCACTTCGGCCTGACGTGGGCGAATCCTCGCTGGCGAACGCTGCTGTGGCACGGCACGGCGGTCGGTCTGCTGCTGCTGGCCGTGTGGACTTTTGCCCTGCCCGGGCTCATGATTCGCGTCGCGGCGCCGACGCCGGTCGCCACCGCGCCTCCGCCTGCCGCCCAACCGATCGCGACTGGGCGTGAAGCGGCAGTGCCGCCCGACACCGCGCTGCCGCCCATGGAATCCCCTGCGCCCACGGATGTGAGGGCGGCTACGCGCGAAACGGTGGTTCGCCCTGAAACGGCATTGCCGGTCGAGCCTCCCCGGCCATCGCTATCGTGGAGTACCCTGTTCTTGGGCTTCTGGGGCCTCGGCGTCGCACTGCTGGCGATCCGGCTGGCATTTGCTTACCGCAAGCTGGTCGGGCTGTTGGAAACGTCGCAGGCCGTGCCGGAGCACGTGGCGGCCGAAGTCGGGCGAATCGCCGCCGTGCTGGGATGTCGGACGGTACACGTGCGGAGCTCGCGGCAATACGCCGTGCCGTTTCTCTATGGGCTGCGGCGCCCGCTCTTGGTGCTGCCCGAGCGGATGTGCCAGCCGGTCTATCGCGCCCAGTTACCCGGTATCATTGCCCACGAGTTGGCCCACGTCCGCGCGGGCGATTTCGGCTGGAACGCCCTGTTGCAGGCCGTGTCGCTCTGGCTGTGGTTCCATCCGCTGGCGTGGCGCATGGGTTCGGCGCATCGGGCCGCCTGCGATGCGGTGTGCGACGCCGTTTCGGCGGCCTATCTCGGCGACGTGGAGGCGTATTGCCGCACGCTGGCCCGGGTGGCGCTCGAGGGGGCGGCCAGTTTTCCCCCGGCCGGCTTGGCGATGGCCCGCACCTGCGACGTGCGGCGCCGCATCACCGTGCTCCAGCAGCGGGTGTTCGCGGCGTCGCTCGGCCGCCGCGCGGTGGTGGGCGCAATGCTCGTCGCCGCGATGTTTTTCGGACTCCTGGCAGGGCTGCGGCTGGCCCTGGCGGAAGTGCCGGCCCAAGCATCGAAAGCCCAAACGGCGAAGGCGGCTTTGCCCTCCGCGGCAGCGCTGATGCAGGCCGTTTACCAGAGCCGGGCGTGGATCGAGTCGGCGCGGAGCTTTCACATCCGCCTTGAGTACAAGTTCACCTATACGGAGGAAGGGGCCCGCTCGGAGAAAATGCGAGCAAAGCGGCAGCCATTTGCGTCCACTGATGATCGGGACCTAACAAAGCCCTTCCGTAGCAAGGATGAATGGGCATGGGATGAAAGCCACGTCCTCTGCCGCACGCAATCTTGCGAGCGGGGCGAGGCGGAGTTCAAGTACCGGCAAACCACCGTCTGGGACGGAACCCTGGCCGTCGAGTACGGCGAGTCGGCCGATCATAAGCAGTACGTGCTGGGCAACAAGGCCGACCGGTTCCTTGACCACCAAGTTGTCGGAATGCTCCAACTCCCGTGGGGCCCCGGCGACGGCTATCACCTCTGGTGGTCGCCGGCCGACGTGGCCAAATACCGGGCCGATTGGGGCATCGCCCCGGAAGATTTCGAGCTGGCGGGGCAAGAGGACGTGGGCGGTCGGCGCTGCTACGTCGTCCAGTCGCGGGCCGGGCATTACCGCATGCACATCGGCGTGGCCGACGGCCGGCTCTACCGGCGCACCTGGCTCATTGCCCACCACGGAACGCCCGGCTATCATGAGCTCGCGCTGTACCAGAAGATTGCCGGGCCGCAGATCAAGAGCGGTCAGCAGTGGCATGGCTGGCTGGAAAGCCTAAAGCCCGACGAGCGCCGCCGCGCCTTCCGTGAACTGCGGGTGGCCGAGTTCGAGTTTGCCCGCACCGTGTTTTGTCAGACGTTTGCCGACTATCGCGAGGTGGCCCCCGGCTGCTGGCTAGCCTTTCGGCAGACGGTCGACCACTATGAGTGGGACGCAGGGAAGCAGTTCCTCGACCATCAGACTGAGCAGGTCGTGACCGAAGTGGCGGTCAACCGGCCGCTGCCCAAGGAGCTATTTCACGTCGAGCTGGTCGATGGCGTGCCCGTATCGACCGACTGGCGCTACGATCCGCCCATCCGTTACACGTATCGCAAGAACCAGACCGAAGCCGAGCGGGTCGCCCTCTGCGAGGCCGAGCGGGCCAAGCTGGCCAAGTCGCAAAAGATGCTGAAGAAGTTCGACGCCGTCGTCGAGGGGCGGATGGGCCAGTTGCCGCCGCCGCTGCCCGCGTCGGGCTGGCTCGACGGCAAGCCCCTGAACTGGAAGGATCTGCGCGGCAAGGTCGTGATGCTCCATTTTTGGGAAGTGGGCTGCGGGCCGTGCTTGAACGAGTTGCCGCTGGTGGCCGGCTGGCATGAAAACGCCGCGCAGAACGGCACCATGGTCATCGGCATTCATCCGCCCACCAAGGATCTGGCCGCGGTGCGCAAGGTGCTGGCCAGGTTCGACGCCAAGTATCCGGTGCTCATCGATTCGCCGGCCGCCAAGAAGGGCGGTCTCGGTTTGTTGCACGATTGGTTCGGCAACTCCTATTGGCCGCACACGGTGCTCATCGGCAAGGACGGCCTGGTCGCCGCCCACGGGGACCTTTGGATGGGCGACGTCGGGAAGCAGGTGCAGCGTTTGTCGATGGCGGAACCAGTAGCGAATCGCAAGGACGGGCACAAATCAAGCGGGCCAGGTGCCGAGGAAGCAAAGCCGGCGAAATGATCTCTGGCCGGCACGATGCGGCCGATCACTGGCCGCCGGGGCCGCCGAGATCCACCTTGAGCGTTTCGCCGGGGATCAACTCGACCGACTTGCTGACGGTGGGGGTCCAAGTCGACATCATGCCTTGCAGCGAAACCCTGACCGAGCGGCTGATCGTGGCCTTGCCGGGCCGGACGCGATCGAAGGCGAAATGCCCCGCGGCATCCGGCGCCATCCGATAGTCCCAGTGAATTCGCGGCGGCGGTGCCTCCACCTGCATCATGTTGGCGATCTGCCCCAAAACCGATCGCCGCGGGGGCGCCAGTTCGTCGTCGAAACTGATGACGACGTTGTCGTTCGCCCCCGGCTTGCTGCTCACCCGCAGCGTGCCTTCGGCGCGGGCCCAGGGCCGGAGGGTAGTCTCCTTGGCATCGCGCTCGTTGTCGACCATGGCGACGCCCCGGTCGTGCAGGACGACGATGGCATAGTGATCCCGCTGCGGCGGCAGCGAGAAGCGGCCGTCGGCCCCCGTGCGAACGATGAAGTTCGGCTGGCCTTGAAGCGGGCGGCCATTTTGGACGTACAGGCCCCGGGTGGCGGTGCACAGGGCTACCTCCGCATCGGCCAGCGGCTTGCCGTCCGGCGCGCGCACGACGCCGGTGATGTCGGGCCCCTTCTGCAGCTCGACGTTGAACGTGAGTTGTTTCTCGCTGCCGAACGCCGGCGAGGCCTCGCTGGCATAATAGCCGTCGGCCTCGATGCGGATCAGGCGGCGATCGTCCCGCCGGTTCCAGGCAGCGCGGTAGCGGCCGTCCTTGTCCTCCACCAGTCCGCCCTCGTGCCACGTCACGCTATACTCTCCCTCGCCAAAAGCATAGCCTTCGACCGCGCGAAAGCGGGTGACGGGGGCCTTCGTGCGGCGGTCCACGACGCGGCCGGAGATGACCCAGCCGCCCGCCTCCAAAGTGACGACCTCTTCCTCGCCGCCGGGCGTGAACTTCTTCTGCACCTCGGCGTAGCCCGGCTTCGAGATGACCAGGGTGAGCGGATCGCCGGGAATCCAGACTCGGCTCCAGCGGCCCTCGGCATCCGCCGTCATGTGGCGGTCCTTGTCGCGATCGCACGCCCTCCGGTCGTCGATGAAGAGGGCTACCAGATGCTCGTTATTGAAAACCATCCCCACGGTCGCTCCCGCCAGTGGCTTACCGTCCTTATCGACCACACGGAGGCGAATCATCTCGCCTTTGCCGAGCCGGAGATCGACCGTTTGCGGCCGGGTGCCCACGGCAATTCGCCGCGAGTCGGGGGCGCGGCCCTTGGCGGTGGCCGCCACGGTGTACTCGCCCGGCGCGAAGACCGCGAAACGATAGTGGCCCGCGCGGTCGGTGGTTGTCATGGGGAAGTCGCTGATGAAAGACCCCGGCATCAGCCCGACCGAGACTCCCGCGGCCGGTCTGCCTTGCGGATCGCTGACCAGGCCTTCGACGGCGACTCCCTTGCGGAGGACCAGCACGGCCGTCTGCGCCCGCAGCTTGTCGAGCGGAAGCGATGTCCTGTCGAGGCGCTCGGCGCCCGCCGCATCGAGGCGCTTCAGGGTGATTCCCAGATTGAAGCCGGCCAGGTCCTTCGGCACGCCGCGTACCAGCCATTTCCCCTTCGCATCGGTCTTGGCCGTCTCGTTGAACGACACCCAGCGCTCCGCGTTGGACGACGGTTGACGTCCTTCCGCCTTCACCTCGACGCCGGCGACGGGTTTCCCCTGTTCGTCCTGCACGATGCCGCCCAGCGGAGTGCCCCGCTCCAAGACGAGGGCCACTTTCTCAGGAACCTTGATCTCGACGCCATCGCCCCGCCAGGCCGCTCCCCCGCCCACGTAACGATCTTCGTTGACGAAAATCACGTAATCCTTGATCCCCCCTTCCTTCGGGGCCTCAAGGGTGGCGTTGCCGGCGGCGTCGGTTCGATAGAGGAAGGGGCCGAACGACACGTTCGTCGTGCCCCGCACCGTAAGGCGAACGTTCGGAATCGGCTTTCCCTCGGTGTCCGACACGTGAACCTGCACGGGGCGAAAGCCGGGCTTGAGGGGTGCCTTCGCCACGGGTTTTGGATCGGCCAGGGCCAGCCAGCTCGCCAAGAGCGTGCCGCTCTCTGCTTCGACTTTGACCTTCGCTCCCGGGATCGGCTTGCCGGTGGCATCTGCCGCCGAGAAGTGCACCGCTCCATACGCAACCGGAGGTTTGGCGATGTTTGTGGGTTCGGCCGGCTTCTCTGCCGGCTTTGCCCCCTTTACTCCTGGTTTAGCTTCCAGCTTGTCCACGGCGGCGGCCAGTTCGTCGGGGTCGTTGGCCGTGGCAACGATCTTGCCGGCCGGGTCGAGCAGCCAATAGGCGGGAACCGTGGAAGCGACGGTTTCGCCGGTTGCGCTCAGCCGGCCTTGCTGCCAGGGCAACGATAGCCGCTTGAGCGCCTCCTGCCAGGCAGCCGCATCCTCGTCCAGCGAGAGTCCGAGCATGGCCAGCCCGCGGGGGGCAAACCGCTCTTGCAACTGCCGCAGGGCCGGGAACTGCTGCTTGCACGGGCCGCACCAGCTCGCCCAAAAATGCACGATTGTGTACCGGCCGCGGACATCCGCCAGCGAGCCGGCGCCGCCGTCGGCGCGCGTGAAGCTGAGCGACGGCGTGTCACCGACCGCGGGGACCGGGGCGACAACGGCGGCAATCTCGGGCAACGTCAGTTCCCCGCGGGCCGCATCTTCGGCGGTCACCGTGACATGGACCACCTTGCGGGCCAGCGGATCGATGAGGCAACCCTTGGGCTTGGCGTAAACCTCGATCGCCAGGTCGTATTGGCCGGCCGGCACGCCGCTGATGTGGAAGGTGCCGTCGGCCGCCAGCTTGACGAACCAGTGCTCGAGGGTGTTCAAATAGGCGTGGCCCTCCTGGGTCTTCTGCCAGGCGCTTTGCCAGCCATTGCGGATGTCGAAGCCCGCCGCGGCGACCGATGGCGGCGGCGTAATGCCGGGCGTCCGGCGGACGAGGTAATTGAGCGAATAGGTACAGTCGAGCCCCGCCGGGACCTTGCCCGCAAACGCGACCTTGCCCTTTACCGTGGCGCCGGTGCCGCCGAGGTCCACCGTGGCCCGTTGGCCCGGCTGGAGATTGAGCGGCACGCTTGGGCCGGAGCGGTAGCCTTCGTCATGCCATGGTCCCAGATAGACATGGACACTGACCGGCCCGGGCGGCAAGCGAGCAAACTCGAAACGCCCCTCCGCATCCGTGCGGGTCTGTAGTTCGGCCCGAATGATCGGTCGCTCGAAGCTAAAGACGCGAATCGGCTCCAGAAGTACCAGAGCACCCTTGACGGGCCGGCCCCCGTCGCGGAACTGGCCGCGAACCGACGCCCAGGGCTTTAGCCGCAACGTGCCGGCGTCGTGCGCATCGGCGGGAAACTCGGCCAGGGCGAAACCGGCGTCCGCCCGGGCCACGACCGCGAACGGTTCGCCCGGATCGGGGAAGGCAAAACGGCCGGCGGTGTCCGTCACTGTCCGGTGGTTGTCGTTGCCATCGTCATGCTCGAAGCGGACCTCTTCGGTCGGCGTGGCCAGGAGGACTTCCGCCTTGACCACGGGCTTGCCGGCGGCGTCGACGACCACGCCGGCGATCGGCCCACTCGGCCGCAGGCGGAAATCCTGGGTGCGAGGCGTGTCGTCGCCCACGCGGAACTCGGGCCCGGTCTGCGTGCGGTAGCCCATGACTTCCACCCGCAGCTGCTGGGGAATGTCCGTGCGGGTGGCGAGATAATTGAGCCGCCCGTCCTTGCCCACTTCGGCGTTGACCCGTTCCGCGTAGAACCAGTCTTTGCGGAAGACGTCGATGGGAATGACGGTGAACAGCGGAATCGGCTGGCCGGTCACGGCATCAGTCACCTGGCCGGTGATGCGGTGCTCGGACTTGAGCACGATCATTCGCGGCGGCGCCCCGCCGGCGATTTCCAGTTCGCAGGGGGCGAAACCTTTCACGGGGTACACATGGCAATGGATCTTCACCGGGTCGTCCGGCGCCCAGGTCCAGTTCCAGACGCCGTTCTTGTCGGCCTTGTCGGGGATCTTCGTATCGCGAACTTTGGGGTGCTTGTCGTTATAAAGGGATTTGACGCCGCGCCAGCCTTCAAGATGCACGCAGACGCCCGGCACGGGCTTGCCGGCGGCATCGACGAACCGCAGTTGGATCGGCTTGCCCGGCTGCATATGGAAGTCTTCCGCCGGCATGTCGGCCCGCAGGTTGACGCGGCGGAGTTGCGGCGCCCAGCCGGGGGCGATGACGGTGAGCACCCGCTCGCCGGGCGGCATGGCCGGCAGGCGGAAGCGGCCGTCGGCGTCGGTGGGGAACTCGCTTGGCGTGCTGGCGAAATAGGGGTGTTCACCCTGAACGATCAGTGCCCCCTTGACGGGCTTGCCGGCGGGGTCCGTCACCCGCCCGCGCACGCTGACGCCGTGCTTCAGCTTGAGCGTGGCCGTGCCCTGGCGGAGCATGGCCGTCGTGATATCGGCATCCGCCTGCAGGCCCCCCCAGCTCTCGTCGGAGACATAATCCGGATGGAAAACCAGGAGCTCGAACGTAGCCTTGGGATTGTCCGGGGCGCAGTCCATGCGCCAGCGCCCCTCGGCATCGGTCGTCACCTCGTCGAGCGATTGCTCTCTGATCTTTACGCCGGCCACGGGGCTGCCCTGCTCGTCGAGAACGCGGCCGCCAATGGTAACGCCCGGGGCAAGTCGCATGGTATGCTCGGCCGGCAGGCCGCGGGCGACCAAGTCATTCTTTTCCCAGCCTGCAAACCTCGTGACAAATGGCTTCTTGCTGGCCCAGAGGCGAACGATGTCGTAGGTCGTGGGCAGTTTGACCACGGCGATGCCAGCCGCGTCCGTTTTGTAGTCGCGATTAGCCTTGAAGCCCTTCTCTTCGGTCCAAATGCTCGAGTGGACGTTCGCATCCGCAAGCGGTTTGCCCTGCGGATCGAGGACCCGCACGCGGAAGGAGCCAGTTCTTGGCGCCGCACTCGCTCCTGCAACCGGCATTGCCGGCGTGGCCTTCTCGCTGCCCACCGCCGCCAGATTTCCAAGGGGAAGCAGGGCCGCAGCGGGCTTAGCAGGCCGAGGCGACATCGTCGGCACGCGCGGTTCGACAGGCACCGCCGCCGCGTTCAGGCTCGCTTCGATCGCCTTCATCTCCTCGGGCGAAATATGGGACGAGGTCTGGCGAAGCATGTGGAGGAAGTGCTCGATCCCCTTGGGGTCTCGGACCGGAAAGCCGATTTTGCCCCCCGGGCCCACCGACGTGACCAATTTCTCTCCCGCCGGCGACAGAATCGCAAACCAGGGAATTGTCGTGCCCGCGCGCAGGCCCACACGAACGAGCACCGTTCTGCCGTGCGTCATGCGGGTCGTGTCGATGGCGACGACGATATAGTCCCGCTCGAAAACCGCGCGCTCCAGGAACTCGAGCAACGCATGACAGGGAGCATAAGACGGCGCGGTGAGCACGACGAGCGGCTTCTTCCCTTCCCGCGCCGCCCGCTGTAGCGCGCTTTGCAAGACGACCTCGGCGTCCTCGCGCGGGGGGGCCCATTTCTTCAGGAATCCCGCGACCGCCTCGGGGTCGTACTTGCCGCCGCGGGCGAAGGCGGCCACATCTTGACTGGATAGCTGGCGGCCATCGGCATCGAAGACGGCGAACCTGAGCGACTTGTCCCCCACGGCTGCGCCGCACTTCTTCAGCAACCGTTCGTTCCGCGGCGCGGTGGCGTCGGCATAGACGGTCTGATAATCCCACGAGATCCCCTCCAGCTCGTTGGAGATTATCGCCGCTATCTCCGGATGCAATTGTTGTAGCTCTGGGTTCGCCTGACACATGTCTTCGAAGGCGGCGCAGCAGGGCCAGTTGTTCGAGCCCACGATCACCAGCACCCGTTGATGGTTCCACTTGGCGGGCTTCAGAGCGGCGGCCCACCGGGCTTCGGCATCCGCTGCGGGATCGAAGCGGCCGGCAACCAGCCGCCGATCGATGACCATCATGCCCGGCGACGGCGTTATCCTGAATAGCCCGGCGTCCATCGGCTGGTTGATTTTGAGTGATTTCTCGTCGATCGTCGCCTGGTTCGAGCTAGGCGGCCAGCAGGCGAACTCCGTCTCCAAGGGAATGCAGACCTTCCCGGCACCGCTGGCAATGACCTTGTAACGATTCACCTTGGCATCGCTCACCCATTGTCCGTCAGGCTTCGAGTTGCACGTCCAACACAGCGGGAGACAACCGCAGTCGCGGGCGAACCACAGATCGGTTTCCGCTTTGGGAAACTCAAGTCGCAGGTGGCGGCACGTCACGCCCAGCAGCGTGGCGTCGGCCAACACCTTCGCCTTCTTGAGCGCGCTTTGCCAGGCCGCCGAATCGCGGACGATATCCCAGACGCGGTCATGCTTGCCGGCAAACAACCACCAATACATGACGAACAGGGGATTGTTCGATAGAGGCTCATCGCCCGGCTGCGGACGGGTGACGAAATATACCCACCCGGCGCCGTCCAATTGTGAGTAAGTTTTGCCATCGAAAGCGGTGACTCGCACAGGGCGGGCCACGGAGCGATCTCTCCCCTGTTCCCAACACTCAATGCGGTACTTGGCGCCGTCGCGAACGTAGCGGTAGTCGTAGGGGCCGGAGGTGTGGATTTCGCAATCGATCGAAGTGATCTGCCGCGCCTGCCGGGCGCCCTCGCGGGCGATCCCGGCAATGATCTCCTGCTGCGCAGCCGGCGAGGCAGCATGCCCCGCGCCTTTCTCCGAGGCCACGGTTTGAGCGGTCGGCGGCGCACCGAAGGCGAACCTTAGCGCGCCCAGAACCACGACGGTCAGCAGTGCGGCAAAACCGACGCTCAAAACGGTTCGGCGGCGCAAGGGCAAGTGGAAGACCCGCGTGCGGAGCGCGGCCAGGCGGCGGCTGATGGCCGAGGTGCGGGCCATGGCGATGCCCGCCGCGGGGAGTGACCCGCACGCTTCGACGGCCACCCGGGCCAGCGTCCGGCAGTAGTCGGTCACGTCGCCCACGAAGCTGGCCGACGCCGCGTCGCAGACCAGTTCGCAGGCCGCCAGATGGGCCTTCCGCATCCGCCATGCCGGCGGATGGAACCACAGCCCGATGGAAAGCAACTGCAAGCCGGCGTTCCAAAACACGTCGTGCGAACGGACGTGCGTCAGTTCGTGGGCGAAAATGCCGGGCAAGTCCGCGGCGTACGACTTGTCGCACATCCGCTTCGGCAACATCAACAGCGGCCGGCGCAACCCGCACAGCAGCGGCGCCGAAACGTAGGGCGATCGCAGCACCGTGACGCTCGTGCGGCAGCCGACGGCCCGGGCCACCCGGGCGCATTCGACTTGAATCGCGGCCAGGGCAGGCTTGGTGCGACCGATCAGGCGGCGAATCTGAACGTGGCCGACCGACAGGCGAAAGGCCAGCACCGCGATGCCCAGGAGCCAAGCGGACAGGAACAGTGTCTTGGTGTCGACCGTGGTGATCGAACGTCCCCTCTCCCTCCGGGAGAGGGTTAGGGTGAGGGCCGAGGACGAGGACGCATCCCGTTTCGCGTTTTCCAGTTCCCGGCCTCCCTCACCCCCAAACCCTCTCCCGCTTGCGGGAGAGGGGAGAAGGGCGTACGGTTCCTCGGGCAAACGGTCGATCGCTCCAACGGGCAGATGCCCCAGGGCTGGGCGATCGAACGCTGCGACCTTGGTGGCCACCTCCTTTGCGGGCGGCGGTTGCACGTGAATCGGCAGCGACGGCAACATCCACGCCACCGCCGGCAGGACGACCAAGCCGACCGCCGTCACGCGCCACAAGAAGACCCGCCAGCGGGGATTGGTCCGCCGCAGGGCCAGGTGGGCCAGCCAGGCCGCCAACAAAATGGCCGTCAGCTTCACCAGCAGCACGGCCCACAACGGCGCCTCGATGATCGGCTGCCAAAAGCGGGAGACCGTGAGCCAGGCGTTCATGATTTGGGCCTCCGGGCATCGGGCGTTTTGGGAGGCGCGGGTTGCTGCTGGGCCGCGCGCTGCAACTCGAGCAGCTCCTCGGCCGACAACTTTTCCTTGGCCAGCAGGTGGCACAAGAGGGCCTCGCTGGAGCCGCCAAAAAAGGTGTCCACCAGGTCGCCCAGCATCGAGCGGAAGGTCGACTCGCGCTTCGTCTTGGGGCGATAGTAGAAGGCCTTCCCCTTGGCCCGCCGGGCCAGGTGGCCTTTTTCCACGAGGATGGTGAGATACGAGCGCAGGGCGGCGTTCTTGATGGGGCGGGGGAAGCGTTTTTGGATCTCGGCCGGCTTCAATTCGCCGTGCTCCCAGAGAATCCGCATCACTTCCATTTCCCCGGCGGTAAAGTGTGCCATGAGGGCCTCCGCGGGAAGAGCTAACGCTGAATATGCAGATCATTCTGCATATTTCGCCGCGTTTGTCAAGAGGCGTTTGTGCAGAATTGTCTGCATACCCCCCAAAAAAGCGACGTTGCACATTCTTTTCCGCCTGCCCCTTGACATTATACGACGGTTGCCGTAAAATCAGGCCAGTGTCGCGGGTCCTGAACGCGGAGGGAAACCGTCATGGCCGAAAAACTTCCTTCTCTCGGGGAGCTGGAAATCCGCGTGCTGCAACTCATCTGGCAGCACGAGCCGTGCACGGAACGGCAAATCAGCGATCTGGTGCAGCAGGAGCGACCGGTCGGCCGCACCACCGTGCTGAAGACCATCCAGCGGTTGGAGGCCAAAGGGCTCCTGACGAGATTGGAGGGCGAAGGCCCCATCCGCTACCGGGCGGCCGCCGACAAGAAGCGCGTGCTGCCGGCCTTGATCGGCCGCTTCGTGGAACACGTCTTGGGCGGTTCGCTGGGCCCTTTGGTCGCCTATCTGGCCGAGTCCGAAAAACTCTCGGCCACCGATCTGAAGACCCTGCGGGCGATCGCCAAGAAGATCGGCCAGCCGCCACCACAGAAATGAGCCATGCCGCCATGCTCACGACCATGCTAACCATGAACGCCTGGGGCGAACGATGCTGGGTGGCGATGGGCGCCTTCCTCTGGCAGTCCACGCTGCTGGTGGCGGTGGCGGCCGTGATAGCCTGGCTTTTGAGGCGATCCTCGCCGGCGGTCCGCTTCTGGCTGTGGCAGATCGTGACCGTCAAGCTGCTCGTGATGCCCTTTTGGACATTTTACTTCCCGTTGCCCGCTTGGGCGGCAGCCAGGCCGGCGGAGCAAGCCGTAACGGCTCGCTCAGCGGCGGGTGCGGTGGACGACGTGGACCGGCTGACGCCACGCGATGCGGGCGGCGGGGCGCAAGCTCACGGCGGCCAGGCCGCGCCGCGCCCGGCGTCGTTTTGGGAGCCCTTGGCGGCCGTTACGTGGCAAGCCTGGCTGCTGTTGCTCTGGTTAGCGATCGTGCTTGGGCAGTTGGCTCGCGTGGCGAGCCAACGCTGGCGGCTGGCCCGGTTGCTTGGGCAAAGCGCTCCAGCCGATGCCGAGATTGCCGGACTGGTGGCCGAGTTGGCCGGGGAACTGGGGCTGCGCCGCGTGCCGGCGGTCGTGTCGGTGGCCGGCGAGTGTCCGTTGTTTGTCTGTGGACTGTGGCGGCCGCAGCTTGTTTTGCCCGCCCGGCTGATGGCCGCGCTCGATGGTTCCGCGCGGCGGCAGGTCCTGTTGCACGAATTGGCCCACGTCCGCCGGCATGATTTGCTGTGGGGATGGCCGGTGGAAATTGCGCGGACCGTGTATTTCTTTCATCCGCTGGTGTATTGGGTGGCCTATCAGTTGCGGCTGGAGCGGGAATTGTGCTGCGATCAACTGGCGATGCTCCATAGCGGTCATCCGCCAGCCGATTACGCCCAGACGCTGGTCGAGGTGGTGAGTGAGAGGTCAGGGGGCAGGGTTCAGGATTCAGAAGTCAGGGGTCAGGACTTCGGACGACGGCAACCGGAGGAATCCTGAACCCTGACTTCGGCAAGCTCAGTCGAGGCGAACCCTGAACCCTTTGCGCCGTACCCCGAAAGGAACATTACCATGTCTAACTCCTTCGGTCCTTGGGCGACGTCGATCGATGCCGGGGGGAATCCCGAGCTTAGCGCCTTCTGGCGACGACGGCTGACGCGGCTCGCGGCGGCCAGTCAAGCCAGTCCCGTGCTCTCGCGGCGACAGTGGCTCTGCTTGGGCGCGACCCTCGTGCTGGTGATGCTACTGCCCAGCTTCCGCTTGGCGCCGGCGGTGGCCGATGAAAAGAAGCCGCCGGAAAAACATACTTACAATTTCACCACTACCGTGAGCAAGGAAGGCGTGGGCAAGGAGGGGGAATCCACCAAGAAGCCCACCGCGGCCCAAACGAAGCATATGGTGCCGGCACCGTGGGTGCTACCGAACGGCATGCAGATGTGGTTCTGTTCCACCGGCGGGGGCGAGCCGGCCGTTGCGCCGGAAATCAAGACCCTTATCGCCAAGAAGCAATACACCTTCATCAGGATGTTCGAATCGCCCGGCGGCGACACGCAATACGAGTATCGCTTCGTGCTGGCGGATGGACGGGAAACGAAGTTGACGGTCTTGACGCGGCTGGAGAACGTGGCCTCCTGGGACGAGTACCTGCGGAAACGAGACGAACAGTCGCGGAAGCGCCAGGAAACGATCCGACAGGCGCTGGCCGCCGGCAGGTTTCGCCTGATCAATGTGGAGCCGCTGCAAGTGCACCTTTGCCGAGACAAGGACACCCATCAACGTTTCAAGATTGGACGCGTCGCCGGACGCGATGGCATCGACAAGGCCGTGACAATGCCCGATTCCGGGCCGCTTCCGAAATCCATGACGGATGGCACCTGGCCGGAACATCTGCGGGCGATTCGCGAGGGGAAGCGGGAGTTGCTGGGGCTGCAGGCGGTCAGTAGCTACACCTATGAGATGACCGGCGACGACGGGACCAAGGTGCTTTTCAACTACGGGGGTGACGGGGGGCCGCTATCAGATCCCGAGAAGAAGGGCAGGTAAGGCTTGTCTCTGTCAGCGACACAATTTTTCTCACAAGGAGCACCTCGATGGCCGATCATTTCGGTCCCTGGGCGACGGCGATCGATGCCGGGGGGAATCCCGAGCTTAGCGCCTTCTGGCGGCGGCGGCTGACGATGCTCGCGGCGGCCAGCGAGACCAGTCCCGTGCTCTCGCGGCGAGATCTGCTCTGGCTGGGCACGGCGGGCGCGCTCGCGGGCGTCTTGCCGACTCTCCGGCTTGCCCCCGCGATGGCCGAGGAAAAGAAGGCAGCCGAGGCGGGCAACAAATCTCCTACAGCCAGCGCGTACGAAAAGGAATGGGGAGACCGTGTGAAGCTGCTCGACGTTCCGATCAAGAAGATCGACGGTCCGGCCACGTTTACGCTCGATTTTGCGCCGCCGCGGGGGATGCAATTCCGCGTCGTTAGCCTGAGCGCTAACTACTCTCGCTGGGACCCGCGCGTGGAAAGGGCGGAGTATCCTCAACCGCCGCGATGGTACACGTTCACAGATGGCCGGGCAAGCGTCATCGCACCGGTGGAAGACAAGCGGCCCGCCTTGTTGATTCGCGCCCAGCAACACGTGCTCGCGGGCAGTCACAATCGCAAGGGGGTGCCCTATCGCGAGGAAAAGCCGTGCGGCGAGTGCGTTCTCGTTCCGCGCGCGGATGGACTCGACTTTTTCGACCTCGACCATGGCGTGGCCAAGAAGGTGCTGGCCGGCAAAGCGAACATCGCCGCCCGCGTTTGCGCGGGATTTGCCTCCCGGCCGGGATATATTCCGCAGGAAAGGCCGCTCACGGCGGGAATGAAATGGCGGATTCCGGAAAAGTTGCACGGCGTCGAGCTTCCCTGCGAAATCGCCGGCTTTGCCGATGTAGCCGGACACCAGGCGGTGAAAATCGTGGCCGAAAAGCATATGACGAATCAAGAATACCAACGCTGGGGCGTTTGGGAGTTGCAGCAGGAAAAGAAATACGACGTTGCGCCCAAGGGGTTCGATTACGAGACGCGAACGAAAGAAAGGCTGAAATCGGCCATCGAGAAAGAAACGACCATGGCTCTGCGCTTTGTCTACTACATCGATCGCCGGACGGGCATCACCGTGCGTGCGGAGAAGAAATGGTTGATTCATTATCCCAAGACGCCTCATCAGGATCAGGCCCTCACGCTGATCAGCCAGGTGCTGGCGTGATAACGTTTTCGCGAAGTAATCGATGGTCCCTCTTCTTTCCAGCGCTGGCCGTCTTCCTGTCCGCTCTGGGCGCATCCGGGAAAGAGCCGAGCGGGCCGCCGAGTTCGAAGATCGCTGCCCCGAAGGAGGAAAAGTTGCGGCAGGAGTTGCTCGCCCGTAGGGCCGAAGACCAGCGGGCCCGCCAGGAGATCGTCAAGTATCTGCGGGAGCACCAAGGAATCGATCCGGAGAGCGTGAAGGACGGGGCGAATCCGCTGGCCGCCGCATTGCGGGAAATCGACCGCCGCAACACGGCCCGCATGAAAGAGATCGTCGACCGTTGCGGCTGGCCGGGCTTTGCGCTGGTGGGCAAGGACGGCGAACAGGCCGCCTGGCTGCTGGTGCAGCACGCCGACCGCGACCATGCGTTTCAGAAGCGGTGCCTGGTGCTGATAACCGAGGCGGTCCGCGCCGGCCAGGCGGCCGCCGAGCATATGGCCTATTTGACCGATCGGGTGCGGGTGGCCGAGAAACAGAAGCAAGTCTATGGCACGCAGTTCCGCTACGTAGGCAGCCGGCTGGAGCCGGAACCCATCGAAGACGAGTCCCACGTCGATAGCCGGCGTCAGGCGGTCGGCCTCCCCTCCATGGCGCAGTACCGGGCGATGATGGAGAAGATGTACGGCGCCCCGCCGGCGGCCGAGTCCCACTGAAACGCCCGCAAAGACAATTGGCTGGCTCTCTGGCCGGCGCCATGGCCCTGGGGCAACCGATCACCGGCTTGTTGCGCCCCGGCGAGGACCGCAGCGCGAATGCCGTGGTGCTCGGCATGGCCGACGGCCGGTTGCTGTCGCTGCCGGAAAGTCCTTCCCCATGACCTCCCCTCCTCCGGAAAACCTGCTATGATTATGGTGAGAGGCATCCTCTTCGCCATTTATGGGGGGAATGGAAGGAGGAATCGTTCTCGGCGTCCTTTCCGTATTCCACCCGCGCGAGGAGTTTCGAATGGCCCAGCAAGAGAGGATTCGATTATTGGTTGCCGACGACCATGAAGTGGTTCGCTGCGGCCTGAAGAGCATGTTGCAAGGCACGGAGATCAAGGTCGTCGCCAAAGTAGGCACCGAGCGGGCGGCTGTCAAGTATGCGTTGGAGAACCAGGTGGATGTCGTGTTGTTGGACGTTCGGATGCCCGATGGCGACGGCTTGGTTGCCCTGGGGCGCATCAAGCTGGAGAAGCCGGATCTGCCCGTGTTGATGTTCTCCACCTTCGATAATCCCACGTATGCCGCCCGTGCGTTCGCCCTGGGGGCCGCCGGCTATCTCGTGAAGGGTTGCACCCGCGATGAGTTGGTTGACGCGATCAAGACGGCGGCCGCGGGCGAAAACATCTGGACCCAGGACGATCTCCGCGGCGTGTCCGGGGCGCTGTCCAAGCCACGCGTCACCGCCGACGTCGAGGTGCCGTTGACCGAACACGAGCGCGACATTCTGCGTCACGTGGCCGAGGGGCTGACGAACGAGCAGATTGCCCAGGCGATGCAGCTCAGCATTGATACCATCAAGGAACGCATGCAACGCATTCTGGGCAAGATCGGCGTCAGCGACCGGACACAAGCGGCCGTGTGGGCGGTGCGTAAGGAACTGGTCTGAACCGGGGCGCCGAATGGCCCACATTTTTTGTCCCGTAGGGACAGGTGATAATAGCCCAGCAGTTCACTGCTGGGACGCCATGTTCCACCGTTTTTCTTTGAAAAGTCCCGTAGGGACGATCGAACCGTTCACTCGTCCCTACGGGACGTGCGCTGCAATCGATAGCCCCTCATCCCCAGCGATGAATCGCTGGGCTATTTTCAAACGACCCTCCGGGTCGAAGTCTTCGCAGTTTCCACCGTATCCACAGCCGCAAAATGTGGGTAAGGACAAGGCGTAAACGCCGGGCCTAACACCGCCTGCGGCGGCCAAGGGCCCTGAACGGCCCTCGGGCGGGCAATTGGCCCCGCAACGCTTCAGGGAACGGGACGGAGCCTGTTCCCTACAGAGTGATGGGGCACCGATTTTGTCCGGGGAAACCCAGCAGGCTGGTACGGGCAGCAAATTTGTTCAACTTATTTCTGCGCGGCCATTAGCTCGTCTTCCACCGGCCGTAGGCGAAAATTCCCATGGCAGCCGCCAGCAGCAAAGCCAGCATGCTCGGCTCGGGGACGGTGGTCACGGCGTAGCCGCTGAAGCCGGTGACCGTGAAACTGGCGTAGGTGCCGTCGTAGGTCAAATCGTCGGCTGAAAACGGCGTCCACGTGCTGCCGTCAAAGTGCCAGACCTCCAGACCGTTGCGCGAGTAGCCGCTGCCGATGCCGAAGGACAGGTAGGCCGGATCGCCCTCGGTGTAGCCGCTCGCGAAGGCGAACTCCCAGCCGCCGAGAATCGACTGCTGGGGCCCGAGCAGGCTTTGCAAGGCAGTAAAGGTGCTGCCGCCGATCGTGGTGGCGGTGACGCTCAAGGGCTTCGAGGTGGTCGAGCTCAAGAAGCTTGCCCCGACCGACCAGCCGGTTCTGCTGGGGTCGTCGCTAAACAGGACCCGCTGTTCGTTTTCCAGGTCGATGGTAAGCTGCGTGCCAGCAGGGCCCGAGAGCACGTTGGAGACGGTGAACTGGTGCGTGGTGTTGTTCCACGTGCCGCCGAGGGCTTGGTACGTGCCGGTGCCGGTCCACGTTGTGGCGGTAATCGGCGAATACGGTTGGCCCGCCGATGCACCGGCTCCCGCGGCCAGGCGGATCGTTCCGTTGTTGGTGAGTGTGTCAGTGAGAGCAAGAGCATTACCCTTGCCAACGTCGATTCCGATAGCCGAGCTTGCGCTGACCGAGACCGATCCGGTTTCCACTGCGCCGCCGCCGGAGATGTTCAGCGTCCCGTAGGTTTGCTGGCCCAGTACAATCTCGTAGCCAGCCGTCCAGGTCGAGCCAGCTCCGTCGACGTTCACCACACCGCCGAGGTCGATAAAGTTGCCGTTAGAGTTGACGGCTCCGCCGCCGGTAACGTTTAACTTGGCACTTCGGCCCCCACCGACGGAGATGTTCATTACGAGTCCGTGCGCGCTAGGGTTGTCGGGCCCCTTCAACGTCGAACCATTTCCGTCGATGTTGACTATGTCGGACGAAGACTGGGCAGCCCCGAAACCGATGGAGACGTCTTCGACGACCACGGTCGCGCCGCGTGTGATGTTTAGTGTCCCGCTGCCGCCGCCGTCGATCCAAAGCGTCTCATTTGGCGTGTTTAGCGTTGAGCCACTACCGTCCACTGTAACAACGCCGACCGATCCAGAGCCGTCGCCGATGAACACCATTGCGCCTGAGCCGCCGACGCTTCCGCCACCGGTGACAGTGAACGAACCATTGCCATACTCGCCCACGGTAAGCAAGCCGCCCGTCCATGTCGAGCCGGCTCCGTCCACGGTTACCGAGCCCGTCACGCCGCTATTGAAGCCCACATAGCAGCCTGCGGAGCCAACCGTGCTGCCGGAGTTCACCGTCAGCGCGCCGTCCGCAGTATTGCCGACGTAATCGGTCGTGTTGCCGCCCCATGTCGCTGGGTCGGCAGGTTCGACGTCGCCCGTGGCGGTGATCGCCGCGCGGAGCGGGGTGAGAGGGAACGCAACAGAAAAAGCCGCCGCAAGGGCGCAGAAGAAAAGTCGTGAACGTGCCGCCGCCACGGCGTGCGTCGCCAGAAACCGAATCATCGCTGCCTCGCGTTAGGTTTGTTTCAACGGGTTGTGGGCCGAAAGTCGGGCGTCAACGCCGGTCGCCGGCGAAGCCGCAAGCGGCTTGGGGATGCCGCGAGGGGCCACTGCAAGGAGGCCGCGGCTGCCCGCGTCCGCCAAAAACGCACCGCCCCGGCCGCCCACCTGGATTCCCACCCAACAGACGGCTCTCTAACGAGTTTATCATGGCTGCGGAAAAATTGCCACTGTTTTGTCGCCGCTAACGGAGAATTAATGGAAATCCACGGCGGGCCCACCCTGCGTTACCCCACGATGGCGGTTGACAACTCCTCCTGCCCTAGTAAACTAGTACTTTAGCTCTTCGAAGTCTCGCTGGGCCCGGTGTGAAAAGTGGTGTAAGCAGCCTCGGGATGGGACTTTCCACAGGCGCTTGCAAGTCCGGGCCGGCATCAACCTCAGCCGATTGCGTTGGGAGGTCGTTCAGTCTTGCCAATTCAAAATCATGCCGGAGCCGCCTCTACCGTGAGCACTCTTTCCATCGTGATCCCGATCTACAACGAGCGAGATCGGTGGCGCGAATTGTTGGAGCGGGTATTGGCGGTCTCTTTGCCGGGCTGGCAAAAGCAGATTGTCCTGGTGGATGATTGTTCCAGCGACGGCACCACCGATCAGTTGCGCGAGTTTCAGTCCCGGCCGTCGCCCGAGGGAGTGCAGTTGTCGCTCGTCTATCACCCGGTGAATCGCGGCAAGGGCGCGGCTTTGCGGACCGGCTTTGCCGTGGCCACGGGCGATCTGGTGATCGTCCAGGATGCCGATCTGGAATACGACCCGTGCGACTACCCGTCGCTGTTGCAGGCTTTCCAAGATCAAGCGGTCCAGGTCGTTTATGGCAGCCGCTTTCTTCGCCGTCACCGCGGGGGCTACCTGAGCAACCGTATCGCCAACCGCGTGCTCACCGGTTTGAGCAACCTCGCCACCGGCCAACGGCTTACCGACATGGAGACCTGCTACAAGGTTTTTCGGCGCGGGGTATTGGAGAGAATTCGTCTGGAGCAAGACCGCTTCGGCTTCGAGCCCGAAGTGACGGCCAAGGTCTCCGCGCTGGGGGTAAAGATCCACGAGGTGCCCATTTCCTATCAACCGCGCACGCGGTCGGAAGGGAAGAAGATTGGTTTCAAGGACGGGCTGCAGACGCTGCACTGCATCCTGAAATACCGCCGCGGAAGGAACGGAAGTGGGGGGCTTCGGTAGACCGGCGATTGCCGACGGCCAGGAAAGCCCATAACGACGGGGAGCGCTGCCGAGGCATCTTGTTGATCTGGGGAAGCTGCCGCTTGGACGGCATCCCAGCAGCGTCCAGGCGTCGGTAACGACGTGCCGACGGGATTGCCATCGTCTCGCCTATGGATTCTTGCCGGAGAAAACTCATGTCCAAGTATTGGATTTGCCTCGCCTTGCCGCTCGTGCTCGGATCGGCATTGGCAATGGCCCGGATGTGGGACCAGCCCTACTTTACCGGCGATTCCTATTTGTACCTCCAGGCGGCAAACAACCTGGCTTCGGGCCATGGCCTGGTGGTAGCGGGCTCCTACGGCACGTCGGAGCGTTTCGTGCACTTTCCGCCTTTGTATCCGGCCCTGCTTGCCATCGGGCCCTACGCGGGGCTGGACGCTCTGTCGTGGGTGCGCGGCATGAACGTCCTGTTGTTTCTGCTGCTGATCTGGATGGTCGAGCGGTGCATTCTCCAACGCACGCAATCGATTCGCCTGGCTTTTTCCGCGGGGCTTCTGACTGCCCTGGCACCGTCTCTCTTGCAGATTTACAGCAGCGCACTGTCAGAGACGGTCTTCCTGGTAACGGTCCCCCCGGCATTGATGCTGCTGGTCAAGGCAAGAGCCAAGCCCACGTGGCGGGTTATCCTGGCCGCGGGAGCGGTGACGGCGACGGCCATGTTGTGCCGCCACGTCGGCATCGCGCTGCTGTTAACGGGGCTGGTCGTGGTGGGGACCGGCGAAACCGCGCCCTTTCGTCGCTGGGGCTGGAAGCTGTCTTACGCCATGGTCTCGACCTTGCCGCCAGGGTTGTGGAGCCTATGGAATCGGTACGCGGGCGGCATGGTAACGGACCGGCGTATCGCCTGGCACCCGGTCGAGCCAAGGCACTTGAGATACTTCCTGGGTACTGTGGGGAGTTGGCTTCTTCCCGTGACGGACAGCAATTACGTGCTGGCGCCCTCAGCGGTGGCCGTATTGGCCCTCCTGGGGCTGCTGACGCTTCGCCCCCTGTTGCAAGGTTCCCGGCCCGCGACGGGTGCGGCGACCGATCAGACCAAGGTCTGTTTATATTTCATGACCATCTACCTCTTGTTCCTGCTGGTGTCGCTGACGCTGTTCGACAAGGCGAGTCCACTGGATGGCAGAATGCTCTCTCCGGCCCTACTAGCGGGTGTGCTAGGCTTGTTCTGCATTCTGCCTTCCTGGCGGACAACGTTCCAGCGGCCTCGCTGCTCCTTTGTTCCTTGGTTGACCCTGGTCGTTGTCCTCGGCGCCTACGCCTTCCGCGACCGGCAATTGATCCTTCAGGAAGCCAGCGACCTCGACCTGGTGGCAACGTCCAAGTTCCGCTGGAAACGATCGCAGGCGATGGAGAGTATTCGCCACTTGCGCCCCGAAGTGATCGTCTACACCAACGAACTATCGATCTGCGCCCTCTTCACCGGGCATCCCTGCGTAGGGATGCCTACCAAGAACGAGTTTACTTCCGGCCTGCCCCGGGCAGAGTATCCCAAGGACCTGGCCCTCTGCCGCCGCCGCCTTGATCAGGGCCAGGCCGTTTTGCTCTGGCTGGATCAATATGAAGAGAAGAAGTTGCCGCCCGAGGACGTGCTGAGAGGGCCAAAACTGATACTCCACCTGAACGATGCCGACGTGTATGCCGCGCCGCGCGCCCGGGCTTTGCTGGATTCGCTGCGGCGTCAGTTGAAGCTGCCGATAACTGCCGTGGAAACGGCGTCCAACGACTGAGATCGAGAAACGACCTCTGCGGTGAATCTCGTTTGTTGTGCTGCCTGCTCTCAGCACGCCGACTGATCTTCGCGGATCGGCACTGAGGGAGCCAATCAGCGAAGATTATGGAACCTCCGCGTTCCGGTTGCTTGTTTGATCCACCATGCTGCTTTTCAAGAAAAGATTTTTGCCGGCCATTCGCGCCGGGCAGAAGACACAGACCATTCGGCTGTGGAAATATCGCCACATGCGGGCCGGGCAACGTAGCTACATCCCCGGCGCCGGCCATATCCGCATCCTGGCCGTCGACGAGGTCGAACTGGCCCAATTGACCGACGCCGACGCCCGCCCCGACGGCTTTGAGACCATCGAGGAGTTGCGGGCGGAAATCAGCCGGCTCTATGCAAAGCAGTTGGCGGCCGGCTATCGGGCCTACCGGATTCGCTTCCAGCTTTGTCCGAAGGGAGAAGAAGAAATGACGAAGGACGAAAACAAAATGACGAAGGAATGACGAAGGTCAAAGGCCGAAGCCCGAAGGCCGAATGACGAAGACCGCAGGGGCGATTTCGCCTTTCCTTCGTCATTTTGTTTTCGTCCTTCGTCATTTTCTATCTCCCCAACATTCTCAGCAGCGACCCGGCGAAGTCCAATAGCGGTTGGGCGGCCGCCTGGGGGTACTCGATAATCGTGAAGACGATGGCGGCAACGATCAGCATCCCCATGCCCACGAGCGTCACGCCGCCCGGGTTGCGGCCGACTTCCTCGCGCGTCAGGGCATCGCCCAGTGCCGTCTCCAGCCGCCGCCAGCCGGAATGACTCTGGTTGCCGCCGGCCGAGATCAACGACGCGCTGCGGAACAGGGCAAAGCTGTCGATGTACAATTGCACGCCCAGTCCCGGCAGCACCAGGCTATCGCCTGCCCAGCGGGCGTCGCTATCGAGTTGCTCGACCAGCGTGGCCAGGACGGGCCGCAGCTTGTCGACCGAGATGTTGTAAATCACCAGCCGCGGCCGCAACAGCAACAGCGCCAGCGTCGCGCATAAGGCGTACAGCGCCAACAGCAGGAACCAGACGTACGGGCCGGCCTGCGCCGCCCCAAGGGGAGCGAACAACTCGATCGGCCCCACGATGACCATCCCCGAAACGGCCAGCGCCAAGGTGGCCGCATCGCGCCCGCCGGACACCAGCAGCGGTCGCCGCGACAGGTTCACGGCCCCCAGCAGCAGGAGATAAATCGCCACTGGGCCTAACGCCAGATAGAAGCGAAACGGGTCCATCGCCAACTCCGGGAGAATGCGCCAGCCGCCATTCTACCGGCTTGCGACCGCTTACGGAACCGACCGCTCGGCGGCACTATGATCGATAATCTCCAGCTTGATGGCCGGCTCGGGCATTTTGTAGGTCGTCGCCTTGATCTCGTTCGGCGATGGTTCCGGCATGTTGACCGTGATGGCCTCGGCGCGGTGCGCGGCGGACGCGTCTCGCTTCTCTGGCGCCGGCCGGCTACCGCGGGCCGACGGCACCGCATCGCGTGGTTCGGCCGGCTGCTCGAACGATGCGGCCGCCGTGCCACCGGGCTGCGTGCCCTGATACCGCACGCCCGGCGAAGCTTTCTCGGTCGACGGCGGCTTGGTCAGGTCTTGAAGTTTGGGCAGTTCGTCGGGCTTGGCCGCTTCTTTGGCTTGCGGCTTCGCCGGCTCTTTCGCTGGCGGCTTTTCCGGTTCCTTCAGTTGCGGCTTCTCGGGTTCCTTCGCTTGCGGTTTCTCTTGACTGGGGACGGCCTCGCCCACCTTTGGCGTCTCTTTGCTGGGCTGCGAAGGTGGATTGAGGTCCAACGTCGGTACGGTTGCCGACGACTTGGGCAGGACGGGAGTCTGCGCTGGGCCGGGCTCGACGGGCAGTCCCGGCAATCCGCCCTCCGGCAACGGCGTCGTTGGTTTCTCCCCTTTCGGCTCGACCGGAGGCGTCGCCGGGCCGCCGGGCAATCCCGGCATTCCGGGCCCTCCGGGCGCCTGGGGCTCGGGAATCGCCGTTCCCGGCGTCGGCAGCGTGCCGCCACGGGGCACGCTGGGCGCCGGTTGCGCGAGCGGCGTGGCCTGCGGCAGCGGCACTTGCTCCCGGCCTTGCGGCGTGGAAAGACGCTCCGCCCCGATCGAACGCGGATTGGTGATTTCTGGTCGTTCCTCACACGGCCACGAGCGCCACGTGGTGGGAAAGTAGCCGTAGGTCCCCACACCCGGCGGACAATTGCTGGGGCAGCAAGGACGCGGATATTTCAGGTGTGGTTCGGTAGCCGCCACGATGCGGCCGAGTCCCAGTGCCAGCACGATTCCACTTAACAGGACGGTAGAACGCACCATAGCATTCTTTCCTTTATGCTTGATTCGCTGGTCGCACCGCCGAAGGCGGCCATGCCCCGGACGGCGGTCAGGTTAGAAACCACTTCGCGATAAGTTGTAATTGCGGCCCATCGTCTGCATGCCCCGGACCGTGGAGGTGCCCAGCCCACTGACGCCCAGCAGC